>Ga0335070_10007551_pt1 | contig 12750 bp, 11 predicted proteins | sample Lox_Sample_13_FD_206722 | JGI IMG/M metagenome (GOLD analysis project Ga0335070, IMG submission 206722) | Soil microbial communities from Loxahatchee National Wildlife Refuge, Florida, United States - Lox_Sample_1.3 | ecosystem: Environmental > Terrestrial > Soil > Wetlands | place: USA...
TCCTGCTGATCGGGGTCATGCACGTGGCCGCGGTCGTGGTGCTCGTGCGGCTGCTCGTCCACGGCCAAGACCAGCGGCCCGACCTGCTCGGGTGGTGGCGCGGCGACGACCGACCGCCCGAGCCGCCGCCGCGTGACGAGCCGCCGCGCCCGTCCGCCGGCGGCCTGCCGCTCCCGGTCGCCGCGCCCAGCGCCGTGCGCCTGCGTGAGCCCGGCCGCATCGCCGGCGGCTACGGGCGCCCCGCCCGGCGCCCGGCGCACCGGCCTGCCCGCCGGCCCGAGCGCGTCTGACGCGACGCCGGGCGCACAACGGCCGCTACACTCCTGCGCCTGATGGCAAAGGTCTGCTGCAGCTGCGGGAAGGGCCCGGCGTTCGGCCAGAGCCGCAGCCACTCGATGGTCGCGACCAAGCGGCGCTTCAACCCGAACCTCCAGAAGGTCCGGGTCCTCGAGGACGGCGCGCCGAAGCGGCGCTACGTCTGCACGCGCTGCCTCAAGGCCGGCAAAGTCACCAAAGCCGTCTGAGGGCCGCCTCGCGGCGCCTCGCGCCACCCGTGCGGCGAGGGCCGTGCAGGAGCACTGTCCCTCGCCGACGTGCGGCGCGAGGCGCCGCGAATCGGGCCTCAGACGGCTTCGGTACGTGGTCGTAGGGCGCGAACGACTTCGCTTCGCTGGTACTAGGCTCTGAGCCCGTGTCCGAGTCCGCTTCGAGTCTTGCGCGGTTCCGGGCGACGCTCGAGGGCGCGCTCATCCATCTCGAGCGCCGCCGCCAGGAGATCAACGACCTGAACGTCTTCCCGGTGGCCGACGGCGACACGGGGGACAACATGGTGCTGACGCTCGAGGCGTGCCTGGCGGAGGTCGACCGCCTCGCGCAGGCCAACGGCGACGGCGCGCTGAACGAGATCGAGCGCACGGAGATCGTCGACTCCGTGGCGCGCGCCGCGCTGCTCGGCGCCCGCGGCAACAGCGGCGTGATCCTCTCGCAGCTCATCCGCGGCGCTGCCGAGGAGCTCGTGTCGCGCCCCGGCGAGCTGATCGACCCGGTGCTCATCGGCGCGGCGATGGCACGCGCGGCGCAGCGCGCGTACGCGTCGGTCCGCCAGCCGGCCGAGGGCACGATCCTCACGGTCATGCGCGACATGGCCGCGGCGATCGCCACCGAGCTCGCCCACGGCGCCGACGTGCGGCTCGCCCCCGACGCGACGCCGGGCGAGCAGGACGCGCGCATCGCCGACGTGCTCGAGAAGGCCGTCCGCGCCGGGGAGGAGTCGGTGCGCCGCACCCCGGAGCTGCTGCCCGAGCTGCGCGAGGCCGGCGTCGTCGACGCGGGCGGCTACGGGGTCGTCGTGCTGTTCGCCGGCTGCGTAGCGGCGCTGCGGGGCACACGCGCGCCAGAGGTCGCGCATCACCGGCCCCCGGCGCGCGTCACCCACCCCGAGCACGAGTCCTCGACCTACCGGTTCTGCACGAACTTTGCGGTCACCGCAGCGCCGGGGACGGAGCTCGCCGGCACCTCGGACTACGTGCGGCTGCTCGAGGACGTCGGAGACTCGGTGCTCGTCGTCGGCGACCACCTGACGCTGCGCGTCCACGTGCACACCGACGAACCCGAGGTCGCGACCGCGCTCTTCGAGGGACGCGGGGAGGTCTCGCGCCTGGACGTCGCCGACATGCACGCCCAGATCCACGAGCGGGAGCTGCGCCTGCAGTCCGCTGCGGCCGGGGAGACGGATCGGCGCTGCGGCGTGCTCGCGATCGTCTCGGGTGCCGGGATCTCCGCGATGTTCCGCGATCTCGGCTGCGAAGTGCTCGACGGCGGCGCGACGATGAACCCCTCGACCTACGACATCCTCGCGGGAATCCACGCGGTCCGGGCCGAGCAGGTCGTCGTCCTGCCGAACAGCCGCAACATCCTGATGGCGGCGCAGGCGGCGGCCGACATGTCCGAGAAGCGCGTCCGGGTCGTCGCCTCGGCCGAGCAGCAGGCGGGCCTGGCAGCGGCCCTGGCACTCCATCCCGAGCGCGGCGCGGACGAGAACGCCGAACTGATGGAGCACGCGCTCGCCGACGTGCGCACGGGCGCCGTCGCGCCGGCCGCGCGCGCCGACAGCCAGGGACGCTTCGCCATCGGCGATGCGGTCGGCTATGTCGGCGACGAGCTGGTCGCCTGGGGCGAGCCAGCGCAGACGCTGCGCGCGGTGCTGGAGCGCCTCGCGCAGGAGGACCCTGAGCTTGTGACGGTCATCCACGGCGACGGTGCGCCGCTCGGCGACGAGGAGATCGCGGCGCTTGCGCCCAGCGGCGTCGAGCTCGAGTTCGGGCAGGGCGGCCAGCCCTCGCGCTGGTGGCTGTTGTCCGCCGAGTGATGGACGATTGCGGCGTGCCATCGCCGCCCTGCGCCTTCGCCGAGACCGCGCGGCCGACCGCCCGGGAGCTCGCGGGCGCCGCGTGGAGCGCGCCGCGGCAGGGGGCGCTGCGCGCCCCGCTGCGGCTCGCGGCCGAGCGCGAGCGGGAGGGCGCCGCGGCGCTCGGGATCGCGACCGTCGGCGACCTGCTGGAGCACCTGCCGCGTGACCGCCGCGAGGCGCGCGCGATCGGCGAGCTCACCACCGGCGAGCCGGCCACCGTCGTCGCCGAGGTGCGCTCGATCGCCTCGCGCCCCGTGCGCCGGCGGGGGATGCGCCCGATCGTCGAGGCGGTCGTCGCCGACGCGGGCGCGACGATGCGGGTCGCGTTCTTCAACCAGCCGTGGCTTGTGCGCCGCTACCCGCCCGGGACGCGGCTCGTGCTGCACGGCGCGCGCGACGCGCGCGGGCGCTTCCGCGTGACCTCGCACGCGCAGACCTCGGAGGGCGTGGGGGGCGCGGACCAGGTCGCCCACTACCCGGCGACCGACGGCCTCTCCTCGACGCAGATCCTCGCGCTGGTGCGCCGGCACCTGCCCGATGCGCGCATGGCGCTCGAGCCGCTCCCGGGCCGTCTGCGTGCGCGCCACCGGCTGCCGGCGCGGCCGACCGCACTGCTGGCGGCGCACTCCGGGGAGCTGGAGGCCGCGCGCCGGCGCCTGGCGTTCGACGAGCTGCTCCTGGCACAGCTCGACCTCCTGCGCCGGCGCGCCCACCGCCGCGCGGCGGTCGGGGCGCCGGTGCTCGCGGGCGCCGGCGACGGGCCCCAGGCGGGGCTCGTCGAGCGCTGGCTGGCCGAGCTGCTGCCCTTCGAGCCGACGACCGACCAGCGCCGCGCGATCGAGACCGTGAGCGCCGACCTGGCGCGCCCGCACCCGATGCAGCGCCTGCTCATGGGCGAGGTCGGCTCGGGCAAGACCGTCGTCGCGCTGGCGGCGATGCTGCGCGCGGTCGCGCACGGCCACCAGGCGGCGCTCATGGCGCCGACCGAGACGCTCGCCGAGCAGCACTTCGCGACGCTGCAGGCCCTGATGCCGGGCGAGGCCGTGCCGGCGGCGCTCCTGACCGGCTCGACGCCGGCGGCGCGGCGCTCCGACATCCTCGGCAAGCTCGCCAGCGGCGAGCTCGCCATGGTCGTCGGCACGCATGCGCTGATCGAGGATGACGTGCGCTTCGATCGCCTGGCGGTGGCGGTCGTCGACGAGCAGCACCGTTTCGGGGTGCGCCAGCGCGCCGCCCTCGACGCGAAGGCGGCGGGGGAGGGGGAGGGCTGCGCCCCGCACGTCCTGCACATGACGGCGACGCCGATTCCGCGGACGCTCGCCCTGCTCGGCTACGGCGATCTCGACGTCACGGAGCTGCGCGAGCTGCCGCGCGGGCGCCAGCCGATCGACACGCACATCGCCGCTGGCGAGCGCGAGCGCGAGCGCGCCTACGAGCGCATGCGCGAGGAGCTGCGCGCCGGGCGCCAGGCGTATGTCGTCTGCCCGTTGGTGGCGGAGTCGGAGGCCCTGCAGGCGCGGGCGGCGACGGCCGAGCATGAGCGCCTGGCGTCCGGCGAGCTCGCCGACTTCCGCGTCGGGCTGCTCCACGGCCAGATGCGCCCGGCCGAGAAGTCGGCGGTGATGCGCGCGTTCGCGGCGGGCGAGACGGACGTGCTCGTCGCCACGACCGTGATCGAGGTCGGCGTCGACGTGCCCAACGCCACCGTGATGCTCGTCGAGGACGCCGAGCGCTACGGGATCTCGCAGCTGCACCAGCTCCGCGGGCGCGTGGGGCGCGGTGAGCATCGCTCGCTCTGCCTGCTGTTCGGTCCGAAGGGCTCCGAGCGGCTCGCCGCGCTCGCCACACATTCGGACGGCTTCCGCCTAGCGGAGATCGACCTGCGGCTGCGCGGCGAAGGGGAGCTCACCGGTACGCGCCAGTCCGGGATGGCGGCCTTCCGCTACGCGGTCATGCCGGGCGACGCCGAACTGCTGGAGCGCGCCCGTGCCGCCGCGCGCGACCTACTCGACGCCGATCCGGCGCTCGAGCTGCCCGAGCATGCGCTGCTCGCGGACGCGCTGCGCGCCGCGCACGGCGAGGTCGAGCGCATGGCGATCGCCGCGTGATCACGGGTGCCGACAGCGACGGCGACCGTGCGCGCGGCGCGCTGGGCGTGTGAGGATCGTCGGCGGCAGACTGGGCGGACGGCGCATCGCCGCGCCGAAGGGCGCCGGCACCCGGCCGTCGGGCGACCGCGTCCGCGAGGCGCTGTTCGCGATGCTCGGCCCGCTCGACGGCGAGCGGGTCCTGGACCTGTTCGCCGGCTCCGGGGCGCTGGCGTTCGAGGCGCTCTCGCGCGGCGCGCGCAGCGCCGTCCTGGTCGAGCAGGACCGGGCTGCCGCGGAGGTGGCGCGCGCGAACGCGGCAGCCCTCGGGCTGGGCTCGGATGCCGTGCGCGTGCGCCGCATGCCGGCCGCCGCGGCGCTCCGCACCGCACGCGCGCGCGGCGAGGCATACGATCTGGTCTTCCTCGACCCGCCATATCGGCAGGCGCCCGAGCTGGGAGACGAGCTCGCCGCCGCTCTGGCCCCGCTGCTCGCCCCCGGCGCGCGCGTCGTCAGCGAGAGCGACCGGCGGCACCCGCTCGAGCTCCCGCTGCCGCTCGGCCGCGAACGCCGTTACGGGGACACCCTCATCCGCATCCACACCGCATGACGCCTTCGAATCGCATCGCCGTCTGTCCCGGCTCCTACGACCCGATCACCCGCGGGCACATCGACGTGATCACGCGCAGCGCCGTGCTGTTCGACGAGGTCGTCGTGGCCGTCGTCAACCTCCCGGTGCGCAAGGGCAAGACGCTCTTCAGCATCCGGGAGCGCCTGGAGCTGATCGCGGACGCCACCGACCACCTCGAGAACGTCCGCGCGGAGCCGTTCGACACGCTGGTCGTCGAGTTCGCGAGCAAGGTCGGTGCGAAGACGATCGTGAAAGGGCTCCGCGCGATCTCCGACTTCGAGTACGAGTTCGAGATGAACCAGCTCAACCGGATGCAGGCCCCGGAGATCGAATCGCTCTACCTGATGGCGAGCCCCCAGTACAGTTTCCTGAGCTCCAGCGGCATCAAGGAGCTGGCGATGTTCGGCGGGAAGATCGACGATCTCGTCACACCCAAGGTCGCGCAGCGCTTGAAGGAAGAGCTCGCCCGGTAACGAAAGCCACCCTGCCATGGACGTCCTGGTACTGATCGACAAGCTCGACGATCTCATCCACAACGCGAAGCCGGTGCCGCTCACCGACCAGGTTCGCGTCGACAAGGAGGAGATCTACGACATCCTCGATCAGATGCGCGCGACGATCCCCGAGGAGATCAAGCAGGCGCGCTGGATCGTCAAGGAGCGCCAGGAGATGCTCGCGGAGGCCAAGCGCGAGGCCGAGCGGATCATCAAGGAGGCGCGCGAGAAGCAGGATCAGCTGATCTCCCAGGAGGAGGTCACGCGCCAGGCCGAGCGCGGCGCCGAGGACATCATCGAGGACGCCCGCGCCCGTGAGCGCGAGATCCGGCTGGGCGCCGAGGACTACGCCGACGAGATCCTCGGCACGCTCGAAGTCAACCTCTCGAAGTTCATCGCCGCCGTCCAGCGCGGCCGCGACCGGCTCGCCGGGCGTTCCGAGGACGACGTCGACGACCGCGCCGCCTGAGCCCGGGCCGGCGCCCCCGGTCGGCCGCGCTCAGGAGAGGAAGGTCAGCACGCGCTTCAGCCGGAGCTGGCCCCACTTGGGCATTCGCACGAACACGATCACCGCGCGGCTGGTGAACGGCGAGGAGCGCGGCGCGGTCCGCAGCCGCACGACGCGCACCCACGCGTGGCTCGTCCCGGTGATCGTCGCGACGTAGCCGCCCTGCTGCGCGGTGATCCGGATCGACCGCCCGTGGAGCCGGTGGAAGCGGGGGGTGACCGGCTGACAGCGCCCCCCGCCGCTGGCGCAGGCATGCGTGGCCTCGGGGCGCGAGGACCAGATCGGCAGCGACAGGCGCACCGTCGAGCCGTGCGGAGCGTTCACGACCCAGCTCGTCCTCACGCTGTCGGGGAGGAACCGATGCCCGATCAGGATGCTGACCGGGCCGCGGCGAACCCAGGAACGGGCGACCAACGAGCTGAACGTCCCGCGTGGGCCACGGCCCGCGAGGCGCCAGTGGCCCACCGCTGTGCCCCCCGGCCAGCGCTGTCCCGGCTGCGTATCGAGCGTGAGGCCGCCGCGCGTGCGCACCGCCAGGCCGAGCGCGCTCGCCTGGGCGCCGCCGATCCCGCTGACGGGGTCGCCCCGCGCGTCGAGCAGCCGGGCGGGCTCCAAGCCGCCGTAGCCGAGCGTCGGCTGCGGCTGGATGACCGCGGTGCTGTAGACGGGGGTGGAGACGGCCAGGCGGCCGATGTCGTCGTCGAGCGCGTAGAACGGCGGAGGCTCGACCTTCGGGGCGCTCCCAAGCCCGCGGTCGGCGGCCTGGGCCGCCAGGACGGCGAAGCGCGACGCGATGAGTTCGGGGTCGTTGGCCTCCGAGCCGTCATGGCCCCGGAGCCCGAAGAGCCGCGACGGGAGCAGGCTGCGCGGGTAGGCGCGGGCGCGCTGCTCGTAGAGGTCCATCGCCCGGTCCAGGATCCAGGCGGCCTGCGCGCGCATCTGGGGCCCGGCGAGCTGCTGCGAGGTGGCGAGGGCCAACGGCCCTGCGAGCGCGAGCGGCCAGTAGCGCTGCAGGTGCCAGCGGTTCGATCCGAGCCCCGTGTCCCAGTTGAGGTATCCGGTGTGCGTCCACTCGCCGTACAGGATCCGCTCGGCCCACGCGCGCAGCAGGCCCGACTGCCGCGGCGCCAGCGGACGCATCCCGGCGGCGAGGGCGGCGTCGTACTCGTCGAGCCCGCTGAAGACGATGTTCCCGTACTCGGAGGTTGAGGTGCGGTTCGCCGGCAAGGAGGTCGGGCGGCCCGGGATGTAGTGCAGGCCCAGGCCGGCCGTGAGTGCCCCCGCGTGGCTCGCCGTGCCGCGGCGCGCTCCATCCACAAAGCGCACGAGCTGGCGCCGGTAGTCGTCGGTGAGCAGGTCGGTGGCGCCCGTCACGTCCTGGTCGGCGCGGTAGAGCGTCGCGGGCCAGTTGAACTGCCCGAGCTCGACGGCTGGATAGCGGTAGAAGCGCGAGCGTGCCACCCGGTCGACCTCGCTGGCGATGAGCGCGGTCTGGTCGGCGCTGAGCCCCAGCGCATCGCGTGCCTGGAAGGCCGCAGCCAGCGATTGGGCGACCTGCGGATCGAGCGACACATGCTGGCGCCCGACGGGACTCTCGGTGCCGCCGTCCCACCCGGGGCTGTGGGGCTCGGTGGGCTCGCCGCGACTTCGGCGCGGCGGCGCGCCGGAAACGAACGCCGGGGCGCGCAGGAAGTGGTCGATGATGCTGCGGGCGCGATCGTCCTGGCGGGCGGGCCCCGGCGCGATGCCGTGCAGGGCCGCGAGCGCGTAGAGCTCGAGCATGTTCGCGTTCAGGCGCGTGTTCACGCCATCCTGATGGACGAGGAAGACGCCGCGGTCCTGCGACCAGGCACGTTCGACGTCCTGCGCGCGACGCGCGGCGAACGCCCAGTAGCCCTGCTCGTCGTGCGCCGCGGCCCCGGACGGCGCCGCCAGGACGAGCACGAGGGCCGCCGGCACGGCGGCGCGCAGGACCGCATGGATGAGCGCCACGGGAAGCTGCAGCGCGCCGTTCAGCTCTCGCCCGCCGCCGTCAGCAGGGTGCGGATCTCGTCCAGGTGGCCGCGCACCGCCTTCTCGAGGCTGTCCAGGACATCGCGTGCCTGGTCGATGCCGGTGGTCGCGGCGGTCAGGTTCAGGCGGACCTTGCGCACGTCCTTGAGCGCCTGCAGTGCCTTGTCGGCCTGCTGGGCGATCGCCCCGGCGTCCAGCCGCGCGTCGGCGTCGCGGCGCGCCAGCAGCACGCGGGCGCGGGCGAGCATGTAGGCGACCTCGAGCGTCAGCGGCGAGCCCTCCTCGGGGCTCCACATCACGACCATCTTGTCGCCGTGGTATTCGCTCAGCGCGCGCATTCCGGCCGGCAGCTCCCCCGCGGAGGGCACGACCAGCACGGCGAAGTCCGCATCGCGCGCGGCGAGCGCGCCGTCGAGCTCGCGGATCGCCTCCGGCTGGGCGAGGCGGCGGTCCTTGGCTTCGAACGCGATGCGCCCGAGCGCGGGACCGTCGGACATGCCGATGTCGACGACGACGTCGCCCTTCTTGCTGCGGCCCGCGTCGCTGCGGTCCCCGACCGCGGCGACGACGTCGCCGCGCGGACCCGCCAGCGCACGCAGCGCATCGGCGACCTGCTCCTCGTACGTGCGGCCCTTCGCCGTGCCGCGCTCGGCCTCCTCTGCGACGGCCTCGGCGCGCTCGCGCTCGGCCTGCAGCGACGCCACCTCGGCCTTCAGCGCCACGATCGTCTCGTGCATCGCCAGCAGCTGCTGGTGCTGCTGGGTCGAGGCCTGCTTGATCGCGCCGAGCGCCGACTGCTGGAACTGCCCGAGCGGGTTGCTCGCGTCGGTGGCGCTGAACTGCCGCGCGAGGGCCTCGCGGTGCGTCCGCAGCAGGTCGTCGACGAGTGCGCGCACCTGGTGCTGGACGGCCTGGCTCGAGCCGGCGCCGAAGTGCCTCTCCAGCAGGCGTGGGACGACGCCCGCCTCCGCGCCGAAGGCGATGTCGATGCGCTGGGTGAGGTCGGTCGACACGGTCTGAGCGCGCACCGCGAAGCGCTGCTCGAGCTCGCGTGCCTGGCGCTCGAACTCGGCCCGCACGAACTCGGTGTCCGCGGCGGTCTGCTCGCGCCCGATCACGCGCGCGCCGATCTCGATCGCCTTGCGGACCAGGCCCTCCAGCGGCTCACCGGCCTCGGCGCGCTCGCGCGCGAGTGCCACCGCGCGCTCGTCGTCGACGACGAGGCTGTCGATGCGCAGGCGCTCGCCGGCGAGGACGACGCGGTCGGGACGCAGGGGCGTGGCGGCTTCCATGACGATGGGTCGCACGCTACGCCCGGGATCTGACGGAACGGCGTTGACCGCAGCGCGAGCGGCCGGGAGATGTAGGCTCGGAGCGATGCTCGAGCGCCTGGAAGACCCGCTGTTCCTCGGCCGCACGCTCGTGCGCGCGGGACTGGTGCGCCCTGAGCGCCCCGACCGCCTGGTGCGCGCGCTCGACGTCCTTCGGCGCTGGGGGCCGACCGTCGCCGCGGGCTACAGCGCGGGCGCCATCCGCCGCCCCGACGCCGTCGCGCTCGTCGACGAGCGCGGCACGCTGACGTTCTCCGAGGTCGACCGCCGGACGAACGCGCTCGCCCGTGCGCTCGCCGCGCGCGGCGTGCGCGCCGGCGACGGCGTGGCGGTGCTCGCACGCAACCACCGCTGGTTCGTCGACGCCTCGGTGGCGATCGGCAAGCTCGGCGCCAACGCGCTGTTCCTCAACACGATGTTCGCGGCCCCCCAGATCGCGGACGTCTGCCACCGCGAACGGCCCGTCGCGATCGTTCACGACGAGGAGTTCACCGACTTCGTCGCCGAGGCGGCCGAGGGCCGTGAGCGCATCGTCGCCTGGGCCGACCGCCCGGACCCCCATGGCGCCCCGACGATCGAGGAGCTCATCGCGGCGTCACCGGACGGGCCGCTCGACCCGCCCGCCGAGCCGGGGCGGATCGTGATCCTCACGAGTGGGACGACCGGGACGCCGAAGGGCGCACAGCGCAAGCAGCCGGATTCGCTCGCGCCGGTCGCCGCCCTGCTCGACGCGATCCCCTTGCGCGCGCGCGAGCGCACGATGATCGCCGCCCCGATGTTCCACTCCTGGGGCATGGCGCACTTCCTGCTGGCGATGTCGCTCGGCTCGACGCTCGTCGTGCGCCGGCGCTTCGATCCGCAGGACACGCTCGCCGCGATCGCCCACCACCGCACGACGGCGCTCGCGGTCGTGCCCGTCATGCTGCAGCGCATCGTCGACCTACCCGACGAGGACTTCGCGCGCTACGACTGCTCGGCGCTGCGCGTGATCGCCGTCAGCGGCAGCGCGCTGCCCGGCGAGCTGGCGATCAGGGCGATGGACCGCTTCGGCGACGTCCTCTACAACCTCTACGGCTCCACCGAGGTCGCGTGGGCGACGATCGCCGGTCCGGCCGACCTGCGCGCGGCCCCGGGGACCGCCGGGCGCCCGCCGCACGGCACGGTCGTGCGCCTGTACGACGAGCATGGCGCGGAGGTGCCCCGCGGGACCACCGGGCGGATCTTCGTCGGCAACGAGTTGGCGTTCGACGGCTACACCGGCGGCGGCGGCAAGGAGGTCATCTCCGGGCTGATGTCGACCGGCGACGTCGGCCATTTCGACGAGGGCGGGCGCCTGTTCATCGACGGGCGCGACGACGAGATGATCGTCTCCGGCGGCGAGAACGTGTTCCCGCGCGAGGTCGAGGATCTCGTCGCCGAGCACCCCGCTGTCGTCGAGGTCGCGGTGATCGGCGTCGCCGACGAGGAGTGGGGGGAGCGCCTGCGGGCGTTCGTCGTGCCGGTCGAAGGTGTCGGCGTGACCGAGGCCGACCTGCAGGCGCACGTCCGCGCGAACCTCGCGCGCTACAAGGTGCCGCGCGAGATCGTGTTCCTCGACGAGCTGCCGCGCAACCCGACCGGGAAGGTCCTCAAGCGGGTGCTCGCCGAGCACCCGTAGCGCCGCCCCATCAGGCCGCCCACTTGATCGAGCAGCCGACCGGATCGGTCGTGGCCCGCGCCACCGGCCGGTCGGCCAGCAGGTCCTCGAGCGCCGCACGCAGCCAGTCAGCGCGCTGCGCGGGGTCGTCGCTGTCGGCGTCCGGCGCGCCCCGGTAGACGAGCACGCCGTCGGCGTCCAGCACGAACACGTCAGGGGTGGTCTTCGCCCCGTACGCGCGCGCGACCTCCTGGGTGGCGTCGTGCAGGTAGGGCATCGGCCAGTCGCCGGGATCGCGCGCGACACGCTCCTGCATCGCCGCGTACGAGTCGCGCGGGTAGCGCCGTGCATCGTTGCTGCAGATGGCGAGCACGACGACGCCGCGCGGCGCGTAGTCGCGCGCCACGTCGGCGATCCGCTCATGCCAGGCCAGCGCGTAGGGACAGTGGTTGCAGGTGAAGACGACGACCGTGGCCGCACCGCCGCCCGGCCCGTGCAGGTCGCCGGCGGTGTCCGGCAACGAGAAGTCGGGGGCCTTGGATCCGATTGCGAGGGTCATGCGGAGGGGGTCCTTCCGTGGGCGGTGAGCGCGCGGCGCAGCGCGTCGCGCACGTCCCGGGGGTCGGGCACGGGCGAGATCCGCCCGTCGCGGCGATGGTAGACGCGGCAGGCCAGGATCGCCGGCTCGTCGCCGGCCTCGACGACGTCGCGCCCGTCGACGCGGATCGTCGGCGAGCCCGTGAAGCGCTCGCGCTCGGCGTCGGCGTCTGTGACGACCTCGCGCACCTCGACCGACTCGGGGTCCAGGCCCGTCGCTGCGAGCTGCTCGCGCAGCTCGGCGAGCGCGCGCGGGTGCGACGGGCAGCCCTCCCAGTACAGGAGCTCGATGCGCGGGGCGCTCACGGCACGAGCACCGCCGCGCCCTCCAGGCCGCCGGAGCGGATCGCGTCGAGCGCCGCCTCCGCCTGCTCGAGCGCGAAGGTCGTGACGCGCGTGCGCACCGGCACCCGTGGAGCCAGGTCCAGGAAGTCGCGCCCGTCGGCGCGCGTGAGGTTCGCGACCGAGCGCACGCTGCGCTCCTCCCACAGGATCTCGTACGGGAACGTGGGGATGTCGCTCATGTGGATGCCGGCGCAGACGACGACCCCGCCACGGTCGAGCGCGCGCAGCGCCGCGGGCACGAGCTCGCCCGCGGGCGCGAAGATGATCGCGGCATCCAGCGGCTCGGGCCCGGGCGCGAGCGCGTCGCCGGCCCACGCGCAGCCGAGCTCGAGCGCGAAGCGCTGGGCGGCCTCGTCGCCCGAGCGCGTGAATGCGAACACCCGCCGCGCGGGCGGGCCGGCGATCGCCGTCTGGGCGACGATGTGCGCCGCCGCGCCGAACCCGTAGAGCCCGAGCCGCCCGGCGTCGCCGGTCATGCGCAGCGCGCGGTGCCCGATCAGCCCCGCGCACAGCAGGGGTGCGACCGCGAGGTCGCCGTAGCCAGCCGGAAGCGGGAAGCAGAAGCGCTCGTCGGCGACCGTCCATTCGGCGAATCCGCCGTCGATGTCCAGGCCGGTGAAGCGCGCGCGCAGGCACAGGTTCTCGCGGCCGCTCGCGCAGAACCGGCATGCGCCGCACGTCCAGCCGAGCCACGGCAC
>Ga0335070_10007552_pt1 | contig 12749 bp, 11 predicted proteins | sample Lox_Sample_13_FD_206722 | JGI IMG/M metagenome (GOLD analysis project Ga0335070, IMG submission 206722) | Soil microbial communities from Loxahatchee National Wildlife Refuge, Florida, United States - Lox_Sample_1.3 | ecosystem: Environmental > Terrestrial > Soil > Wetlands | place: USA...
CTTCCGGCCTGCATCATCCGGATCCGATGCGTGGTGGGCGGCGCGACGGGCCGCGCGGCGGCGACGATGCCGAGCGCCAGAACGGGCAACGCGACGAGAGACCAGCGGTTCATTGCGACCAATCTCCCCAGATTGAAGTGCACAAAAGCCTCAAGAAGTGCGGGGGTCGTACCCCCCAACATGAAAACGTGCCGTGATGGACTGTGGTTGTGAATGAATTCACATGTACGCCGATTTCGCAAGGCCCTGAGGGAAAGCCGTTTGCGCGCCCTCCGGGGTGCGGCTAGGTTTGGAGCGGCTCGGGCGCTCGGCGCCTGGGCCGTGATCCCCAGCGCGCAGGAGCGGCTACCGGTCGTGGCAGGCGACGCCATCCAGATGATGGGCACCATCACCGAGGTGCTCCCGAACACGACGTTCCGGGTCGAGCTCGAGAACGGCCATCAGATCCTGGCCTACGTCTCGGGCAAGATGCGCAAGAACTACATCAGGATTCTCCGCGGGGACCGGGTCGCCGTCGAGCTCTCGCCGTACGACCTGACCCGCGGCCGCATCACCTACCGCTACAAGTGAGGCACCGGGCGCATCCGCCCGTCCTCCACGTGTGAACAAGCAGCTCGGCGTCGTCTTCACCGTCGTCTTCATCGACCTGCTCGGCTTCGGGATCGTCCTCCCGGTGCTCCCGACGTACGCCGCGACGTTCGGGGTCAGCCCGGCGGCGATCGGCCTGCTGGTCACGAGTTTCTCGCTGTTGCAGCTGGTCGCCGTGCCGGTGTGGGGCGCGATCTCGGACCGCTACGGCCGGCGCCCAGTGCTGATCGTGGGGCTGGTGGGCTCGACGGCGTCCTACCTGCTCTTCGCGTTCGCCCACAGCTACTGGGTGCTGCTGGCGTCGCGGATCGTGGCCGGCGCGATGGGTGCGACGGTCGGCGTCGCCCAGGCGTACATCGCCGACGTCACGGCCCCGGAGCGCCGCGCCCATGCGATGGGGATGTTTGGCGCCGCGCTGGCCATGGGCTTCATCTTCGGCCCTGCGATCGGAGGCGCGCTCGCAACCCGGAGCTACGTGGCCGTCGGCCTGGTGGCGGCCGGGCTCTGCGCGGCGAACGCTGCGGCCGCCCTGGCCTGGCTCCCGGAGACCCCGCAGCACGGCAGCGCACGGCCGCGGGGCCGCGTCGCCCTCGGCGCGCTGGCGGCGGCCCTCGCCGCGACCGTGCTCATGAGCGCCGCCTGGGCGGTCATCCACGTGACCCTTCCGCTCTTCGGCGCGGATGTTCTGCGCGTCACGACCCGCCGGATGGGGATGCTGTTCGCATTCATGGGTGTGATTTCGACGCTCGTGCAGGGTGGGCTGGTGGGCCGCCTCGCACCGCACCTGGGCGAGCGGCGGCTCGCGGTCGCCGGCGCGTTCCTGCTGGCCGCAGGCTTCGTGATGCTGCCGGGAGCGAGGGGCGACGCGCGACTGTTGCTGGCGCTGGGCATCCTTTCGGTGGGCCCCGCGCTCGCCGGACCAAGCATCTGGGCGGCGGTGAGCCGTCGCACGCCGCCCGGCCAACAGGGGGCCGCGCTGGGGCTGATGCAGAGCGGATCCACGCTCGGGCGCATCGTCGGCCCGGCGGTATCAGGCTTCCTGATCCGTCCCTACGGCATCGAGAGCCCGTTCTGGGCGGGGGCGACGCTGGCGCTCTTCGGGTTGGGGGCCGCGCTGTTCCTGCCGCGGCGCGGCGCAGCGGCCGAGGCCTGAGGCCCCGGCGCCGCTAGCGGGGCTGGTGGCCGATCCGGCTCCAGCGAATGGCGGTGATGAACGGCAGTGCCCGCCAGGAGTCGTGGTCGAACGAGTAGTACACGAACAGCGGGCGCCCGCGGATCACCTTCCGATCGATGAATCCCCAGTAGCGCGAATCGTAGGAGTTGTCGCGGTTATCCCCCATCACGAAGTACTGCCCCGGCGCCACGACCAGCGGCCCCCAGTTGTCCCGCGACGGGTGATAGGTCGCGCGATTGACGCCCGGGAGCAGGTAGTTCACCTGCCAGTCGCGCATCTCGGGGGCGGACGTGTCGGTGAGCGAGTCCACGTGCTCGACGTACGGCTCGCGCTGCGCCACGCCGTTCCGCCACAGCACCGCCTTCGTCATCTGGAGCGTGTCGCCGGGCATCCCGACCAGCCGCTTGACCACCTTGACGCCCGGCTCGGTCTTGGAGTCGAAGACGACGATGTCCCCGAGCCGCGGATCGCGGATCGCCGGCAGGCGCGTGTGGATCAGCGGCACCTCGGCGCCATAGAGCGCCTTGTTCACGAACAGGAAGTCGCCCACGAGCAGCGTGCGCTCCATGCTGCTGGACGGGATGCGGAACGCCTCGATCAGCAGCGTCCGCAGGACGAACCAGATGACCAGCGCGATCGCCAGGGACTTGACCCATTCCCAGGTCGCGTGCTTGAACGACTTCCTGGCCTTGACCGGCTGCACCGAGCTCATCGTCTATCCTGCCCTCTCACATCTGGAGTCTCGTAACCACTCGCAACCTGCAACTCACCGTCTCGCAACCAGTCTCTACGGTACCCAATCAGCGATGAAAATGTTCGTCTCGTGGGGCTGCGTGCCGTGCCGGTTCGACGCCCAGACCAGCTGCTTCCCGTCCGGCGAGAACATCGGGAAGCTGTCGAAATCCGGGTACGTCGTGATCTGCTCCAGGCCGCTGCCGTCGGGGTTGACGAGGTAGAGGTCGAAGTTGCGGCCGCGCGGATTCGTGTGGTTCGACGCGAAGATGATCCGGCGGTCGTCCGGCGTGAAGTAGGGCGCGAAGTTCGCCCCGCCCAGGTGCGTGATCTGGTGGCGGTCGGAGCCGTCCGCATTCATCACCCACAGCTCCATGTCGAGCGGACGCACGAGGTGCTGGGTGAGCAGCTGCCGGTACTCGGCCTGCTCCTGCGGCGTCTGCGGATGGAAAGCGCGGTAGACGATCTTCCTGCCGTCGTGCGACCACCAGGGGCCGCCGTCGTAGCCCAGCTCGTGGGTGAGCCGGCGCACGTGCGTCCCGTCGATGCGCATCGTGTAGATCTCCAGGTCGCCGTCGCGCGTCGACGTGAACACGATGCGCTGCCCGTCGGGCGATACCACCGCCTCCGCGTTGTAGCCCGGCGTGTGCGTCAGCTGCCGGATGTCGGACCCGTCCACGTTGGCGGTGAAGATGTCGTGGTCGTCCAGCCGCCACACGTAGCCGTGCGAGTAGTCGGGCGTCGGCGGACAATCGGCGCCGTGCAGCGTCGTGGACGAGTAGAGCACCCTGCGGTCGTGGTCGTAGAAGTACCCGCAGGTGGTGCGGCCGCGGCCGTCGGAGACGCGATGCACGTCGGAGCCGTCCGCGTTCATCACGTACTCCTGGTCGCACGGGTGGTCGCCGCGCGTACTCTGGAAGACGATCTTCGACCCGTCGCTCGCGAAGTACGCTTCCGCGTTCTGCCCGCCGAAGGTGAGCTGCCGGATGTTGGTGAGGTGCACTTCGCCGGACTCGGGCTGCACCGCGCGCCAGGTCGGCTGCTGCGGCTGCTGCGGCTGCTGCCCCGGCCGGTGGGACGCGGTCGCCAGGCTCAGGGCCGCGCACGTCATGACGACGATCGTTTTCGGGATCATGGCGCGAAACCTAACGGACGCGCGGAGCGGCCAACAACTCCGCGGCACTACGGACAGGTCGGAAGCTGCGCGACCGGCGGAGCGAGTTGGCTGGACCGCTGCACGAGGAGATAGCGCCACCCCGCGGGCTGGGAATCGGGCGCGGGCTCATCGGCCCACAACTGGATGCCGCACGGTCCGTGCGGACCGCCGAACACGCGCGGCGCCGCCTCGGGGTCCGCGGAGAACCGGTATCCCTGGGCCGCCGTCTCGATCTGGTCGCCCATGGATCCGCGGGCGCCCACGAGGAAGATCGGGAACGACGCGCCCGTGGAGTCGGCGACGTAGCCGAGCAGGTCGGGTATGCCGTCGCCGGTGACGTCCTCGAAGGCGAACGCGCCGACGCTCGCCGCGGACGGCATCACGTCCGAGCGGCCCAGCCGCGCCGGCGCGCTATCGCCCCCCACCCACAGGTCCGCGCGCGATTGCACGATCCCCGGCGTGCCCGACTCGACGTCCACCAGGACGAAGACCAGCCCCGCCGGGGAGGTCCAGGTGAACGCCGCGGCGGCGATGGCGTCCGGCTGCGTGTAGGTGAGGCGCACCTGCTCGGCCACCCGCTCCTCGGCACTCGAACCTGCCGTCGCGCCCGGGCGCCCGCGACCGCACGAGATTGCCAGCAGGGCGGCGGCCGCGGCGAGCGTACGACGTCGCGTCACCGGCCGCCCCCGCCGTAGAGCCGCCGGTACCACCGGTAGCCCGCGTACACGCTGCGAACGTAGTCGCGCGTTTCGGCGACCGACAGCCGCTCGACGAACAGGTCCGGGTCCTGGAATTCCGGGCGCGGTTGCTCGCGCATCACCGTGGCGCGGCCCGCGTCGTAGGACGCGAGGAGCGCGTAAACGGGGAGCGAGTCGCGAACCAGGCGGTCGCGCACGTAGCGCGCTCCGAGGTGCAGGTTGAAATCGGGGACGTACAGCAGGCGCGGGTCCCACGGCCCCATGCGGAGCAGGCGCGCCAGTTCGGCGCCGGTCCGCGGCAGGACCTGGCTCAGGCCGCGGGCGCCGGCGCGCGACCGCGCCTCCGGCTCGAAGCGCGACTCCTGCCGGATGATCGCAGCCATCAGCAGCGGGTCCACGCACTGCTCCGCGGCCTCCGCCTCGATGACCGGCCGGTAGGGGAGCGGATAGAGGCCGAGCGCGACCGGGAGCGACAATCCCGCGCGCTTGCGTGCGGCCTCGCTCAGCAGGATGGCCTCGCGCGCGTAGCCCGCCTCCGCCGCCGCGCCGGCCGCCGCCAGCAGAACGGATACCGGCGCGCGCGGGTCCTTCAGCCATCCCACGGCCTCGGCTCGCGCCTCGGTCTCCAGGCCGGCGCGCACGAGGAGGTCGACGCGCTCCCGGACGCGGTCCGCCGGGAAGGCGTCCGCGGGCGGCGGCGGCGCCGTGTCAGGGACGAGGCGCAGCGAGTCGCCGAGCAGCTCTCGCGCCCGGACGCCGTAGTATCCCATCGGCTCTTCTGCGGCGATGACGGCGAGCTGCGACGGCGCGAGTGAGTCGCCGCGCTCAAGTCCCAGCCGCGCCGCCCAGTACCGCGGCGCGCGCCCGAGCCGGTGGGTGGTGTCGCGTGCCAGCACGTCGGTCATGCCCGCCCGCGCCGAATCGAGCCGTCCCGCCAGGACGTCGGCCAGCGCGAGGCGGTAGCGGGCCACGATGGCCGGCGGCGTCGCCGGGAAGTGGAGCACCAGCTCCTGGTAGAGCGCGCGCTCCCGCTCGGCGGAGCCGCGGACGCGCTCCCGTCCGGCGACGAAGAGCAGTGCCGCGGCGACGTCGCTGTCCCCGGGATCCTCCTGCGCCAGGCGCATCGCCAGCGCGGCCGCGCCGTCCCACCGATCCACCGCCCCCAGCACCTGCACCTTCGACCGGCCGATCGCGGGTGCGGGCGCCGCCTTCCGCCGGCGGCGCTCGGCGTCGGCACTGTCCAGCGCGGCGAGCGCCGCCCGGTACTGCCGCCGGCCCGCCAGAACGGTGGCCAGCTCGACCCTCGGCGCCGCGCTCGTGTCGTGCCGCGCCACGGCCTGTCGCGCGTATCGCTCCGCCGCAGCGCGGTCGCCCCGTGCCCGGAACGCGCGGGAGACGCCGGTCAGCTCCGCGGCTGTCAGCCGGCCGAAGCGCTCCACGAGCAGGTTGGCGGCCAGCAACGCGACCGGTTGCGTGGCGTCCGTGAGCAGGAGCGAATCTGCCAGGAGGCGCGCCTGCGCCCATTGCCTCAACGACGCCTCGATGCGCGCCGCGTCGAGCGCACGGCCGCGCCGCAGGAACACCTCGAGCGCGCCGGCGTAGTTGCCCGCCCGCTCGCGCCGCCGCGCCACGAGGTCGTCCGCGCGCTCGGCCGCCCCGGGCGTAGGCGCGTCGCGCGCCGACGCGAACGCCAGCGTCGTGTCCGGCTCCAGCTCGGCGCGCCGCAGCGCGAACCAATCGGCGACCGCCGGCATCAGCTGCGCGGCCGTCCGCCACGCGGCGGCCGCCGAATCCCGTTCCCCGCTCCGCTCCCACACCACCGCCAGCCGCACGACGGCGATCGCCGACGCGGGTCCGGCATCGGCGCGCGCCGCGAGTCGCCGGTACCGGGCGGCCGCGGCGGCCCACCGCCCCGTGCGCTCGTCCTGTTGGGCGGCGATGGCCAGGAACGCCGGGATCGTGTCCGCGCCCGGCACGCGCGCGAGGATCCCGTCCACCGGCGCGGTGAGATCGAGTCCTTCTGCAATGCGGAGCTGCAGCAGGGCGGCGCCCGGTTCCAGCTTGTGCGGAGGCTTGGGAAGCGGGGGCGCGACCCGGGACGCGTGCCAGTAGCGGCCCTGGGCGACCAGGCTCCGCGCGTCCGCGGGCGGGGGCGGGACGCACGCGGCGGCGCGCGGCGCCGGGCGCGAGGTCCACGCCGCCGCCGACGCGCTCAACGTGCTGAAGACGAGCGCGACCAGTCCCGCCGCCGCCGCGCCGCTCCACCGGCCGCCGGTCCGACGGCGACGCGGCAACACTACCGTCTGAGCAGGCGCACGCCGCGCCGGCCGGCGACGACCGCGAGCTTGGCGATCCGGAGGAAAAGCCCGTCCTCCAGCACGCCCGTCCGCTTCCCCAGCGCGCGCGCCACCGCCGCCGGATCGGCGATCCCGCGGGCGAAGCGGCAGTCCACGACGTAGTTCCCGTTGTCCGTGACGAACGGCTCGCCGCCGAGTCCGCGCCGCAGCTCGGGCTCAGCGCCGAGCGACTCGAAGAACGGGACCAGCGTGCTCCACCCGAACCGGACCACTTCCACCGGCACTGGGGCGCGCGTGCCCAGCCGGCGCACCAGCTTCGACTCGTCCGCGACGATGACGAAGCGCTTCGCCGCGAGCGCCACCAGCTTCTCCCGCAGCATCGCGCCGCCCATTCCCTTGATCGCGTCGAGCCGCGGGGACACTTCGTCGGCCCCGTCCACCGCCAGCGCCAGCTCCGGGTATTCGTCCAGCGACGCCTGTGGAATGCCGAGCACGCGGCACCGTTGCGCCGTGGCCTCCGACGTCGGCACCGCGACCACGTTGCGCACCGCGCCCTCGCGCAGGCGCTGCGCCAGGGCGTCCAGCAGCGGCTGCATCGTCGAGCCGGTGCCCAGTCCCACGACCATCCCGCTGGTGATGAGCTGCACCGCACGCTCCGCGGCAGCCCGCTTCAACAGATCGGTGTCGGTTGTCATCGTCACGACGGAAGATGGCTGGTCACCCGGGCCAGCGTCGAGTCCGTGATGGACCGGAGCAGGGCGGTGCCGACGCCGCGTCGCATGACCCGAATCTGGCGCTTCAGAACTCCAGGCGATACCCGATGATCGTCTTCACCAGCCAGCGGTCCGTGCTCGCCGTCATCCCGCGGCCCACCCCGAGGTTGATCTCCCACTTCGGCGAGACGTTCAGGTCCACCGCGGCGAACAACTGGTGCTGCTGTTCCGGCCCCGCGTCGAACCCGGACACCGGGCCGAGCGAGCCGTAGTACTCGAGCGCACCGGTGACTTCCCTGGTGACGTCGTAGCTGACCGCCGCATTGGGCGAGAACTCCCACCCGCGGCCAGCGTTCTCCCCGGCGACCGCCTTCTCCAGCGCCGGGTTCACCGACCAGTACCACGGCCCCATCTGCTTGTCGATGATGGGGCGGATTTCCCACGTCCAGGTGTCCGTCGAGAACGCACGCCGCTGGTACCCGAACTCGGTGGACAGGCTGAGGCCCACCGGCCAGTGCCAGCTCTCGGGTACGGCGAGGCGCGGACGGATGTGGTCGCCGACCCAGTTCCACCCCTGGCGGTCGCGCAGGCTGGTGAAGGCGTAGAACCCGACCTCGAGCCACGGCGTGAAGCCGTGGGTGATCTCCAGCGTCTCGTGGAACGCGTGGCGCGTGGGGAGGAGGCCGTCCACCTCCTGGCTCCGGCCGTCGACGGTGAAGTTGCTGTGCAGTTCGACCATGGTGTGCCCCGCGTCCACCAGGCTCGAGCCGTAGACCTGGATCTCGTAGTTGTCCTGCGCGTGGCCCTGGCGGGACAAGAGGGCGACGGCGGCGGCGGCGAGCGCGACGGTCCATCTTGGCATGGGTCAATCAACTATAGACGGGCGCGGGCCCGGCGGGGAGCGCGCGGCCCGTGCCGGTTATATTCCACCCTCCGCACCCGATAGATGCCACGCGACCTGCCGCTCTCCAACGGATCGCTGCTCGTGGCCTTCGACCTCGAGTACCGCATCCGCGACATCTTCTTCCCGCACGTGGGGATGGAGAACCACGCCGTCGGCCACCCGTTCCGCATCGGCGTGTGGTCGGAGGGCGCCTTCGCCTGGCTCGACGCCGGATGGCACCCGGCGCTCCGCTACGCGGGGCGCACCCTGGTCACGGCGGTGGAGGCCGCCCACGAGGGGCTCGGCGTCGCCCTGCGCTTCACGGATGCGGTGGACTTCTACGAGAACGTCCTGGTACGGCGGATCGAGGTGGTCAACCGGCGACCCGCGACGCGCGAATTCCGCGTCTTCTTCCACCACGACTTCCACCTGAAGGAGACCGACGTCGGCGACACCGCGCTCTACGCGCCGGACACGCAGGCGGTGCTGCACTACAAGGACGATCGGTACTTCCTCGTGAATTGCGCGGTGGGCGGGAAGACCGGGATCGAGCACTACGCCTGTGGCCAGAAGGAGATTGCCGGCGCCGAGGGGACGTGGCGCGACGCCGAGGACGGAGTCCTCCAGGGCAATCCGATCGCCCAGGGATCGGTGGACTCGACGGTGGGCGTGTCCCTGACGCTCGGGCCGCTCGCCAGCGGCGAGATCCACTACTGGATGGCGGCGGGGCGCGATTACCGCGAGGTGAAGACGATCGACGCGGTGGTCCGGGACAAGACGCCGATGGAGTTGCTCCGCCGGACCCAGGCGTACTGGCAGCTCTGGGCCACGCGGGACCAGCGCAGCTTTGCGGACCTGTCCGCGGCGGCCGCGGAGCGCTACTACCAGAGCCTCGTCATTCTGCGCTCGCAGATCGACCGCGACGGGGCCGTGCTGGCCGCCAACGACAGCGACATCATCCGGTTCAATCGCGACACGTACTCGTACGCCTGGCCCCGCGACGGCGCCCTCGCCGGCGTTGCCCTGCTGCGGGCCAACCAGCCCGTCCCCGTGGAGCGGTTCCTGGAATTCTGCGCGCGGGTCATCTCGCCCGAGGGGTTCGTCCGCCACAAGTACAACCCCGACGGCACGCTCGCGTCGTCGTGGCACGCCTACGTGCGCGACGGCAAGCCGGTCCTGCCGATCCAGGAGGACGAGACGGCGCTGGTGATCTGGGCGCTCGGCGAGTACTTCGACCGCAGCCGGCGGGTCGAGACGGTGGCGCCGTTCTATCGTCCGCTGGTGACGCGGCCCGCGGACTTCCTGCTCGGCTACCGGGACGCGTCGGGCCTGCCCCTCCCCTCGTACGACCTTTGGGAGGAGCGGTGGGGCGTGCACCTCTTCACGGTCGCGGCGGTCGTCGCGGGGCTCCGGGCCGCGGCGCGGCTGGCGCGGGCCTTCGGCGAGATGGAGCGCGCGGACCGGTACACCGCCGGCGCCGAGGGCATGATCGGCGCACTGCGCAGGGTTCTGTGGAGCGCGAAGGACAACCGCTTCGCGCGGTCGGCCACGAGCGGCGCGCAGGGCTGGGAGCTCGATGCGACGCTGGATGCGAGCCTGCTCGGTCCGGTCGAGTTCGGCGTGCTGCCGCCCGACGATCCGCAGATGGAGGCCACCGCGAAGCAGGTGGAGGCGCGGCTGTGGGTGCAGACCGCGGTCGGCGGCCTGGCCCGCTACGAGAACGACCCCTACCAGCAGGTGGAGAAGGGGGACACCCGGCGGGTGCCCGGCAATCCGTGGTTCGTCGCCACGCTCTGGCTCGCGCGCTACCACCTGTTGCGGGCACGCGAAGTGGACGACCTCAAGCGCGGGCTGGAGCTGGTCGAGTGGGCCGCCCGCCACGCCCTTCCGTCCGGCGTGATGGCCGAGCAGCTCCACCCGGTGACGGGAGAACCGCTGTCGGTCTCGCCGCTGACGTGGAGTCAGGCCGCCTACGTCACCGCGGTCGAGGAGTACCTCTCGCGGACCCACGGTCTCACGGCGTGCCCGGCCTGCGGGCATGTCCCCGCCGCTGCCAGCGACACCGCCGCACCGGCGGTCGCACGATGAGCCCTGGGCGGCTCGTGATCGAGGACTTCTCCGCGCTGGTGGACAGCGCGGCCCGGTGGATCGTCGCCGCGGTCGAAGAGGACGTCCGCACCCTGGGGCACTGCGCGCTGGCGCTGTCGGGTGGCGCGACGCCGCGGCCGGTCTATGAGCGGCTCGCGCAGCGGCCGTGGGCGGACCGCGTCGCGTGGCTCAAGGTCGACGTCTACTTCGGCGACGAGCGCGCCGTGCCGCCTGCCGACCCCGCGAGCAACTACGCCATGGCGATGGCCGCGCTGCTCGGCCGCGTGCCGATCCCGGCGACGCAGATCCACCGCATGGAAGCCGAGCGGCCCGACCGGGACGCGGCGGCGCACGAGTACGAGCGCCTCCTGCCCGCACGACTCGATCTGCTGCTGCTCGGCATGGGCGCGGACGCGCACACCGCGTCGCTCTTCCCCGGATCCCCCGCACTCGAGGAGCGCCAGCGTCGCGTCGTCCCCGCCACCGGTCCGACGGCGCCGCGCGAGCGCCTCACCATCACGCCGCCGGTGATCGCCGCAGCGAGACGCGTAGCCGTGCTGGTGGCCGGTGCCGGGAAGGCGACCGCCGTGGCCCGGGCCATCCGCGGGCCGGCCCGGCCCGGCGAGACGCCCGTGCAGCTCGCCCTCGGCGGCGTCTGGTTCGTCGACCGGGAGGCGGCGGCCGGGCTTGCCGGGGCGGCGGCATGAGGGTCCTCGCCGGCGACATCGGCGGCACGAACGCCCGGCTGGCCATCGCGGACCTGGCGGGCGGCGCGCCCAGGATCCTCAAGGAGCAGCGGTATTCGAGCGCCGATTTCCGGGGACTCGCGCCGATCGTGCGCCGGTTCCTCGACTCGACGGGCGAACGGCCCGAGCGTGCCTGCTTCGGCATCGCGGGTCCCGTGGTGAATGGCGAGTGCCGCACGCCCAACCTCCCGTGGACGGTGAGCGCGGGCGACCTGGCGCGCGACATCGGCATTCCGTGCACGGCGCTCATCAACGACTTCGTCGCGGCGGCGCACGGCGTCGGAGCCCTGGGGCCCGCCGACCTGGTCACGATCCAGGAGGGGGAGCCCGCCGAGCACGGGGCCATCGCCCTTATCGGGGCCGGGACCGGGCTCGGCGAGGGATTCCTGGTGTGGGACGGAACGCGCTACCGCGTGCACGCCTCGGAGGGCGGCCACACCGACTTCGCCGCCAGCGACGAACCGACCTGGCGCCTCCGCCAAGCCCTGCTCGACGAGTATGGCCGCGTCTCATGGGAGCGGGTGCTCTCGGGAGCGGGGCTCGCACAGGTGTACCGGCACCTCGCCTCCACGGCCTTCGCGCCCGAGCGGCGCGACGTACAGGACGAGATGCGGAGCGGCGACCCCGCGGCGGTAGTGACGAAGCACGCGCTCGCGGGTGACGACCCGCTCTCGGCGAAGGCGCTCGAGATCTTCGTGGCGGCCCTCGGCGCCCAGGCCGGCAACCTGGCGCTGACCGTGCTCGCGACCGGCGGCGTCTATCTGGCGGGCGGGATCGCACCCCGCATCGTGGCGAAGCTCCGCGGAGACACGTTCCCCGCGGCATTCCGCAGCAAAGGGAGGATGACCGAACTGATGAAGCGCATCCCGGTGCACGTCATCGTCAGCCCCGACGTCGGGCTCCTGGGCGCGGCGCTCGCCGCGGCGGAGTGACCCCATGACGACGCCGTCGCTCGAAGTGCCCCTGCGCCTGTCCACGCAGCTGCCGGTCCCTCCCGAGCCCTTCAAACGCGGGGACCCCTGCACTGCCGTCATCCTCGGCGCGGGCGGCGATCTGACGCGCCGCAAGCTCATGCCCGCGCTGTACCATCTTCTTCACGACGGCCTGCTGCACGACGACTTCTCCGTCGTCGGGGCCGCCCGCGAGCAGCTCACGGACGAGCAGTTCCGGGACCGGATGAAGCAGGCGATCCTCGAGTCGGAGGAGGTTGGGCACGTTCCCGACGAGACCTGGGACCGGTTCGCACAGCGCATCCACTACGTCCAGGGCGACATGACGGAACCGGCGTTCTTCGCCGCCGTCAGCGCCCGCGTCGCCGAGTTCGAGCGGGCCAGCGGCCAGCCCCGCGGCCGGCTCTTCTATCTCGCCCTCCCGCCGTCCGTGTACGGGACGGCAGTGGAGCATCTCGCGGCGACCGGGCTCACGCCGCGGATCGACGACCCGGCGCAGCGGCCGTGGGCACGCGTCATCATCGAGAAACCGTTCGGGTCCAGCCTGGAGACGGCGCGCCGGCTGAACCAGGTGGTGCTGAGGCACCTGGCCGAACATCAGGTGTTCCGGATCGACCACTACCTCGGCAAGGAGACCGTCCAGAACCTCCTGGTGCTGCGGTTCGCCAACTCGATCTTCGAGCCCATCTGGAACCGCCAGCACATCCACCACGTGCAGATCACC
>Ga0335070_10007553_pt1 | contig 12748 bp, 10 predicted proteins | sample Lox_Sample_13_FD_206722 | JGI IMG/M metagenome (GOLD analysis project Ga0335070, IMG submission 206722) | Soil microbial communities from Loxahatchee National Wildlife Refuge, Florida, United States - Lox_Sample_1.3 | ecosystem: Environmental > Terrestrial > Soil > Wetlands | place: USA...
ACGAGCGCCAGGGAGGCGGCGAGCCCCAGCGCGGTGGCGAAGAGCATCGTCAAGGAAGCGACCTGCACGCTGACCCCGATGGATTGCCGCCAGCTCGACGCGCCGAAGAAGCGCTGGTACCAGCGGAGGGACAGAAAAGGCGGCGGGAAGCTGAGATAGTCGGCGCCGCTGAAGGAAACGATGACGATGATGACCACGGGCGCGATCAGGAAGAGGAGCACCGCGCCGGCCAGCGCCATGACCGCCGCGACTCCCGGCCCGCCGCGCTGCCCGTCGTCGGATATCATCCCCGCCCCTCGAAGATCCGCTCGAGGCGGACGATCCGGTTGTACCCCGCGAAGCCCGCCAGCGTCAGCGCGAGCAGGACGACGGCCAGCGCCGAGGCGAAGGACCAGTTGAGCGTGATCTCCACCTCGCGCTCGATCAGCATGGCGATCATGACGTCGCCCGGGCCGCCCATGAGCGCGGGCGTGATGAAGAACCCCAGGCTGAGGATGAAGACGAGCAGCGTGCCGGCGGCGATGCCGGGAAGGGAGAGCGGCAGGAACACCCGCCGGAAGGCCTGCAGCCGGCTCGCGCCCAGGCTGTGCGCGGCGCGGACGAAGGCCGGGTCGATGCCCTGCATCACGCTGTACACCGTCAGCACCATGTACGGGAGCAGCACATAGCTCATGCCGATCACCACGCCGGCCTGATTGTAGAGGAGCGGCAGCGGCGTGTCGGCGACGCCCAGCACCATCAGATACTGGTTGACGATCCCGTTGCGGCCGAGGAGAACCATCCAGGCATACGTGCGCACGATGATGCTGGTGAAGAACGGGAGGATCACGATGATCGTCAGGAGCCGCGCCGTCCGCGGGCGGCAGGTCGCCAGCACATAGGCCAGCGGGTAGCCGAGGGCGAGGCAAACGAGCGTGACCACTGCCGAGACGCGGAAGGTCGCCCAGAGCACCTGGAGATAGACGGGAACCCGGAAGATCTGGCGGTAGAAGTCGAGCGTGTAGCCGGCCTTGTACACGCTGCGGTTGATGATGCCGAGGAGCGGATAGGCGAAGAGCACCGCCAGCACGAGGAGAGCCGGCAGGAGGATCAGGAGGTAGCGCAGCGACTCCCGCCGCTCGGCGGAGGCCTTCATGCGGCCTCGCGTGGAAAGAGGCGGGTATCATCCGGCGACCAGAGGAGAGCGATCGCGGCGCCGGCGGCGAGCGGCCGCGCGGCGAAGCGGTTCGGCACCTTGATGGTGAGTGCGCCGTCGTCGGCGCCGAGGCTCACACGGTAGCGCGTGACGTCGCCGACGTAGATCGCCTCTTCAACCACGCCCTTGCACGCATTGGCATGGGGGCCCAGCGCCGCGGCGCCCTCGTCCCCCGCCTGTACCAGCTTCTCTGGCCTGACCGCAGCGGTGATGGGCTGCCCGGGGCGCAGCGCCGCGGCACCGATGCCGCTGAACTCGACCCCGCCCGCGCCCCGGCAGCGCCAGCGCCCGCCGCCCTCGTCGGCCACGGTCACGCCGTCCAGGAAGTTCGACTCGCCGATGAAGTCTGCGACGAAGCGGCTGGCCGGCGCGTCATACAGCTCGGATGGGCTCCCCACCTGCTCGATCCGGCCGCCCTGCATCACCGCCACACGATCCGACATGGTCAGCGCTTCTTCCTGGTCGTGCGTGACGTAGAGCACCGTGACGTGCAGGTGCTGCTGGATATGCTTGAGCTCGAGCTGCATGTGGGCGCGGAGCTTCTTGTCGAGCGCGCCGAGCGGCTCGTCCATCAGGAGCACGCGGGGCCGGAAAACGAGCGCACGGGCAAGGGCCACCCGCTGCTGCTCGCCGCCCGAGAGCTGGCGCGGCAGCCGGCCCTCGTAGCCGGTGAGCCGCACCAGCTCCAGCGCTTCCCCGACCCGGTGGAGCGTCTCGAGCCTCGGCGCCTTGCGGATCTGGAGCGGGAACGCGATGTTCTCGAAGACGGTCAGGTGCGGGAACACCGCATAGCTCTGGAAGACCATGCCCAGATCGCGCTTCTGCGGCGGCAGCGCGGCCATGGGCTTGCCGTCCACGAAGACCTCGCCGCTGGTCGGATAGGTGAAGCCCGCCACCATCATGAGGGTCGTGGTCTTGCCGGAGCCGCTGGGGCCGAGCAGCGTGAAGAAGGAGCCGGCGGCGACGGTGACGGACACATGGCGCACCGCCGCCACCGACCCGAAGGTCTTGGTCAGCTCGTGGAGTCGGACTTCGGCGCCGCCTCCTATCCCTTCTGAAGGAGCCACTGCGACCACCGCTCGCTGACCATGGCGCGATTGTCCGCCCACCATTTGCCGTTCTGCAGAAATGCCTTCTGCCGGTTCTCCGGGCTCGACGGGAGCCGAGCCGCCAGATCGGCCGGGATGCTCTTGAACGCCTGGCGATTGCTGGGGCCGTACGGGATCGCCTTCGCGATGCCGGCCTGCATCTCCGGCTGGCAGGCGAAATCGATGAAGCGCTGGGCGTTCTCGGCGTTCTTGGCGCCCTTGAGGACGGCCCAGTACTGCGTCTGGAGCATGGCCTCGTTCCACTCGATGGCAAGCGGGGCGCCCTTGTCGGCCACCGACTGGAGCCGCCCGTTCCAGATGCTGCCGAGCACCACTTCCTTGTCGGCCAGCATCTGCGCGGAGAGCGCGCCCGTGTCCCAGAACTTGCGGATGGACGGGCGCACGCGGTCGAGCGCCTTGAAGGCGCGATTGACGTCGATGGGATAGAGCTTGTCCTTGGGGACTCCGTCGGCCAGCAGCGCGAATTCCAGGTCGACCGCGCCCGAGGCGATATCGGCCAGCATGCGCGGGCCGGCGAACTTCTTGAGATCCCAGAACTCGGCCCAGTTGCGCGGCTGCTTGCCGGTGGGGAAGGTCTGGGTATTGTACCCGAGGACGGAGGAGAAGAAGATGTCGGCGACCATGTCATCGTGCTTGACGGCCGGGTCGATATCGTCGGGGTTGGTCAGCTTCCACGCCTTGTAGTTGATCTTGTCGAGCGCGCCCTTCTGGCTGAGCGAGAGCACACCCAGCTCGCCGGCATCCATCACGTCCAGCTCCATACTGCCGGCCTCGTGCATGGCGAGGACCTTTCCGAGGGTGGCAGGAGCCTTGACGATCTCGATGCCGGTGGCTTTGGTGAAGGGCTCGAAGATCACCTTCACGTTGGCTTCCTCGTAGGACCCGCCGATGGTGCGGATGATGACCTTGCCGGCCGCTCCGGCCCGCCCTGTCCACACGAAGGGACCGGCGACGGCCGCGAGCCCCGCGCCGGCGACGAAGCTACGACGGGTGATCCTGTTGCGATCCGTGCGCTCGATCATGGTTCCCCTCTCTTGCGCCCGGTGGGTGCCCGGCGCGCTGAACCCTCGTACCTCACGCTCGCGTCGTCGGGATCGTTGGTGGGACGCCACTCGTAACACGCCCGCGGCGAAGGTGTCAAGAGGCGCCGCGCGTGTCGAGCCAATCCTGGAAGCGCTTCCAATGGACCACCAGCGCCATGACGGGCAGACGCCAGGCGTGGAGCGGGATCGGCGTGATCGGCGTCACCGGCCAGCCCAGCTCGGCGGGAGCGACACCCAGCGCGCGGTCGGCGAGCAGCTTGCCCATCACCGTGCCCATGGCCACGCCGCGGCCGTTGTAGCCGAGTCCGATCAGCACGCCGGGCCGCGGCTCGTGGAGATGCGGCAGATGATCGGCAGTGAGAGCGACGCGTCCGCTCCAGCGATGCTCCCACTGCGGCACGCCCATCTGGGGGAAGAACCGCGCCGCCGCCGCCTCGAGGCGCGCGAAGAGAGCGGGATCACCGGCGTCGTTGAGCGGCCCCCGCCCACCCATGAGCAGTCGGCCGTCGGGATCGAGGCGGAAGTAGAAGAGGATGCGGCGGAGGTCCGAGACGGCCTGCCCGCCGGGCAGCACACGCCGGCGCACATCCTCCGGGAGCGGCCGCGTGGCGACCTGATAGCTCTGCACGGGCAGCAGCGTGCGCCTGAGCCCCGGCCACAGATCGTCCGTGTAGGCATTGGTGGCGAGAATCACCGTCTTCGCAGTGACCGTTCCCGCGGACGTCCGCACCCGCCAAGATCCCGCCTGCGCTTCGAGCCGTGTCACCGCTGACCGCCCATGGACGGCGGCGCCGGCCGCCTTCACCGCGCTCGCGAGCCCGCGCACGTAGGCCAGCGGCTGGACCGCTCCGGCGCGCCGGTCGAGCATGCCACCCTCGTAGCAGGTGGTGCCGGTCAGCTCCGCGACGCGCTGCCTGTCCAGCATCTCTACGGCCGCGCCGCGTCGCTGCCACTGCTCCACGCGCCTGCGCAGGGTGGCCATGGCGGCGGCATTCGGCGCCGCGCTGATCCAGCCGGACTGCTGCGCCTGGCAGGAAATCTTGTGACGGGCGACGAGCTCGAAGACGAAATCGGCGGCGGCGCCCGTGATCTGCCACATCCGACGGCCCATGTCCGGGCCGTACTTCCTTTCCAGCTCGTCCGGATCGTCCTTGAGCCCCGGGATGACCTGCCCGCCATTGCGTCCGGATCCACCCCAGCCGGGCTCGGCGGCGTCCAGCACCACCACGTCCGCTCCACGCTCGGCCAGGTGGAGAGCCGCCGACAGCCCTGTATAGCCGGCGCCGACCACCGCGACGTCGGCGCGGCGATCGCCCGCGAGCGGACGCGTCTCCGGCAAGGGCTCGGCCGCGCTCCAGGCCGACACCGGCGGATCGAAAGACAGAGGCGAGTGGATCATCTCGCGGCCATGGGGTTCGGCCCTCCCTGGGTGCTCTCCCACGTGCGCTGTCGGGGCGATGATGCCACAAGACGGAGCGCTCCGGTTGCCGCGCGCCGCTCGGGGACGTGAGATTCGCTAGCGATACTCGCTTCGGTGGAAGCGCCGATCCTCCGCCTTGAACTGGCGCTCTTTCGCCCTGGAGCCGAGAAGGATGCCTTTCCTGCCGCGGGTGCGCACGACGGAGTAGCCTCCGGGCAGCACCTGGAACGGCCGCTTGATCCTCTTCGAGTAGTCGAGCTGCGCCGGTCTGGACGCGCGCTGCTTCTGGAAATACGCGGGATAGAGAAAATCGCTCATCGGGATGCCATCGAGCTTGAACTGCTCCTGCTCCACCGGATCACACACCTCGTAGGCATAGAATCGGCCCTTCGGCCCCACGCACCAGAGATTGTCGCCCGGGTCGACCAGCATCTCGGCGAGCTCGTGGGAGGCGACCACGCTGATGGGTTCACCTCCCTCGAGCGATGGCTTCACGAAGACCTTGGCAAGCGGCAACCCGTTCTTCATGAGCTTGTGGTAGCCAAGCAGTTGAGCGCGGTCGGCGTCATCGAGGAAGACGAGCGTCCAGGCGCCGGCCAGTTCCCTTCTCGACTTCACCAGCCGCGCCGGTGTGTGCCAGACGGGCGCGAGACACTCGTCGAGAAATGTCTGAAGGGCTCGAATCATCCGGTCGAAGTCGACCCGGAGGTCCGTGCGCGCCTTGTTGATGCAGGCGATCTTCACCGCGGCATGGCGGCCAGAAGCGCTTGGCATGGCGGGATTAGACGACAAGGGCCACAAAAAAGCCATACGCGCAGCGTCCCGATGCGCCCGAGATGAAGTCCTGCGGCACGCACACACAAAGAACGACTTCCAGGTGTGCCGGAGATGTAAAGTTAGCCCACCGTGGATGCCCTGCCCGAGCACGGCCTGTCTGAACTGCTGGGCGAAAGCTCGGCCATCGAAGCCGTGCGCCACACGGTGCGTCGCCTCATCGCGCGCGCCACCGGCCGCCGGCTGCCCGCCATCCTCATCGGCGGCGAAACCGGCACCGGCAAGGGCCTTGTCGCCCGCCTCATCCATCGCTATGGCCCCCGCGCCGGCGGCCCCTTCGTCGACGTCAACTGCGCCGCCATTCCCGACACCCTCCTCGAGGCCGAGCTCTTTGGGTTCGAGCGCGGCGCCTTCACCGACGCCCGCCGGGCCAAGCCCGGCCTCTTCCAGACCGCCAATCGCGGCACGATTTTTCTCGACGAGGTCGGCCTCTTGCCCGAGCCTCTGCAGGCCAAGCTCCTCAAGGTCCTCGAGGAGCAGACCGTGCGTCGTCTCGGCAGCACCCACAGCGAGGCGGTCGACGTCGCCGTCATCAGCGCCACCAATGCCGATCTCAAGGCCGCCACGGCCGCCCGTCGCTTTCGCGAAGATCTCTACCATCGCCTCGCCGTCCTCAGCCTCGACCTGCCGCCCCTCCGGGAACGCGGGCAGGATGTCACCCTGCTCGCCAAGGCCTTCCTCGCTCAGGCTTGCGCGGACTACAAATTGCCTCCCAAACGGCTGGCGGCGAGCGCCGAGGCTCGCCTGCTGAGCTATTCCTGGCCAGGCAATATTCGCGAGCTGGCCAATATGATGGAGCGGCTCGCGCTGCTCACGGAAGGCCAGACCATCGAGAAAAGCATGCTGGAGCTTCGGGATGGGCCGGCTCGTATCTCCATTCAGCGGGCGGCGCCGGCGCCGGCGCCGCCCGCGGACACCATGCGGGACCAGCTCCGGGCCGCCCTCGAGCAGACGAAGTGGAATATCTCTCGCACCGCCGCGCAGCTCGATATCTCCCGGAACACGGTTCGCGCGCGCATCGAGCGATTCGGGCTGAGACCGGGCGCCGCGGGGGCATCCAGAGCTCCCGAGCCGGTACAGACGTCGACGCCGAGCGCGGCTCCATCTGATCCGCACTCTCTACCAGCTCCGGCGGCGTCGGCGGTCCGCTGGGAACAGCGGCGAATTGCGATTCTTCGCGTGGCTCTCAGCAAATCCGACGCTGATGAGCCCTCGCTCGGGGCCAACCGCGTCCTTGAAACGCTCGTCCAAAAAGCCGAGGCCTTCGGCGGCCGGCTCGCCGAAATCACGGCGACCGGTATCACGGTTGCCTTCGGCCTCGAGCCGATAGAGGACGCCCCGCGGCGCGCCGCCGTCACGGCCATGTCGATGCACAAGGCCGCGCTTCGCGACGAGAGGCATCTCGCCCCGCGACTCGCGATTCATGTCGCGCAGGTTCTGCTCGTGCATGCCGGGGCCGCCACCGACCTCGACGGAGATGCCAAGCGGCACGTGTGGCCCGTCCTCGACGCCCTCATCGCCGCCGCGGAGCCCGGCACCATCGCCGTGAGTCAGCCGGCGACGTCGCATCTCGCGCGCCGGTACTTTCTGGCTCCGACGGCGGCAAACGAGACGACAACGGGCTCGGTCTACCGGCTCACCGACTATCGTCCGACCCCCTTTGACCTCGGAGGGCATATCGGTCGCTTCCTGGGCCGTGGCCCCGAGCTCAATCTCCTCAAGAGGCGGCTCGACGCCGCCCGCCAGGGACAGGGACAACTCGTCGCCCTCGTCGGCGAGGCCGGGATCGGGAAGTCTCGCCTTCTCTTCCAGTTTCGTCACGACCTCGCGGGCCAAGGGATAGCGTATCTCGATGGCTATTGCCTGTCGTATGGGAAAACCATCCCCTATCACCCCATCCTCGAGATCCTCCGCTCGGTGTGCCGGTTCACCGAGTCCGACTCCCCGACCACCATCGACGACAAGATTCGTGTCGCCCTCGACGAGACAGGCATCGATCCGTCCGAAGGGGCCGCATACCTCCGCCAGCTGGTAGCGATCGGTAACGCCGCCGACGGCCTGGCGAAGCTGAGTCCGGAAGTCATCAAGAGCCGGACCTTTGAAACACTTCACGCACTGTTGCTCAAGAGCAGTGCCCGGCAGCCACTCATCGTGGCCGTGGAAGACCTGCACTGGATCGACCAGACATCCGAGGAATATCTCGCGTCGCTCGTCGAGCGGATCGTGGAAAGACCTGTCTTGCTGGTGGTGACGTACCGTCCGGAATATCGGCCGCCATGGCTCCTGAATCAGTCGGCCTCCCAGATTGTCCTGCAGCCGTTGACGCCGCCGGACAGTCTCGCGGTGGTGCGCGGCGCCTTCGTCGGAGATGAAGTCTCCGATTCCGTGGCGAAGCTCATTCTGGCAAAGGCGGAGGGCAATCCCTTCTTCCTCGAAGAGCTCGCCCGCGCGGCCCGAGAGCAGGGACCCACGTCAACGACCCTCACCGCTCCGGAGACGGTGCAAGAGGTGCTCCTGGCCCGCATCAACCGGCTGCCCGCCCCGCATCGGCACCTGCTGCAGGCCGCGGCGGTGATCGGGAAGGATGCTCCCTTCGAGATCCTTCGGGCCATCATCAACGGCCCGGACGACGCCCTTCGTGACAGCCTGGGATACCTCCAGCGCGCGAACTTCATCTTCGAATCGAGCACGTTTCCGCAGACGGAGTACACCTTCAAGCACGCGCTCACGCGGGAAGTGGCCTATGGGAGCCTGCCGGTCGAGGATCGACGCACGCTTCACGCGAAGATTCTCGGCGCCATCGAGGCCGTCCACGGGAACCGACTGTCGGAGCACGTCGAGCGTCTCGCCTATCACGCGCTCGAGGGACAGGTCTGGGACCGTGCCGTCGCCTACCTGCGCCAGGCGGGAGGCAAGGCGCTGAGCAGTGCGGCGTATTCAACGGCCGCCGCGCACTTCGAGCAAGGGCTCGTCGCGCTCTCCCATCTGCCGGAGACGCGCCAGACGCAGGAGCAGGCCATCGATCTGCGATTCGATCTCCGGCACGCCCTCTCCACTCTCGGTCAGCCTGAACGCGGCCTCCGCTATCTCCGAGAGGCGGAGCGGCTGGCGAGGACACTCGATGATCGACAGCGACTCGGCTGGGTGTCCGCCTACATGTGCTACTACATTTTGCCCAGGGATCTCGCGGAGGGGCTGTCGTTTGGCCGGAGCGCCTACGCGATCGGTGAGGAGCTCGGAAATCTTTCGCTCCAGGTGGCGGCCAGCTATTACATCGGCCTCGCCTGCAGCAATGCGGGGGACTATCGCGCTGCCGCCCAGGCCTTCCGCAGAGCCATGGGTCTGATCGACGGCGGTTGGCGAGACGAACGCTGCGGCCTGATCGGATTCCCCGCGTCCATGTGCCCTTCCTGGTTGGCGATCGCGCTGGCCAATCTCGGCGACTTCGACGAGGCCATGGCCCGCGGCCGGGACAGTCTCCGCCTCGCCGAGGAGTTCGATCATCCGTACACGGTGATCATCGCGTGCCGGAATCTGGCCACCGTCCATACGCTCCGTGGGGAGATCGGGCCTGCCGTCGGTCTGCTCGAGCGTGGCCTGGCCCTGGCCCGCGATCGGCACGTGACCGATCTCGTGCCCGGCGTGACGGCCCGGCTGGGCTACGCGCTGGCCGTCTCCGGGCGCCCGGCCCAGGGTGTGTCGCTGCTGGAGGAGGCCATAGGACTCAATGAGTCGACCGGACGCCGCGGCTCCCACTCGCTCCTGATCACGTTCCTCGGCGCCGCTTACCTTCTCTCGGAGCGGCTCGATGATGCGGTGGTGTGCGCGAAGCAGGCGTTGCAGCACGCGCGGGAGCACGGCGAGCGCGGCGATGAGGCCTATGCCCTCTACCTGCGGGGCGAGCTCGACGCGCGCCTCGATCCCTTCCCGGCCGAGACGGTAGGCCCCCACCACCGGCAGGCCCTGGAGCTGGCTCGTGAGCTCGGCATGCGGCCGCTCATGGCCCGTTGCCACCTCGCCCTCGGCACACTGGAACGTCGAGCGGGACACGCCCATCTCGCTGCAGAGCACCTCGGAGTCGCCGCGACGCTCTTCAGCGAGATGGGCATGCCGGCATGGGCCGAGAGAGCCACGGGCGACCCTACGCTACGTTGACGCGGGATCGACTTCCGTCAGGGTCTCGACCCGAAGCTCCCGCACGGTGACTCCATGGCGCTTGGCCAGCCGCATGATTTCCAGTCGGAGGTCCTCCATGGCATGCGCGTCCCCATCGCCGACGATCTCGTAGCGCTCCTCGCGCCGCCCGGCGGTCGTCTTCCGGATCCGCGGCCGCCTAGCCGCGGCGACCACGCTTTGCCTTGGCCTTCGGCTTTGCCTTCGAGCCACTCTTCCTGTAGCCGACCACACGCGTCTTGTGCTTGGCGAGCAGTTTGAGCAGGGCCTTTCGAAATGCCTGCGCCTGTGCGTGGCTCCTCGGGCCGTCGGTATGGAGGACCACCCTCCGCTTCTGGCCGTGTTTCAGCGCTTTGAAGCCTCCCATGTGGCATCTCCTCGTTGGCGGTGAAGTGCGCGTGACCGCGAGTGCCCCTGCCGCTCCCTGGCGTCGACAATCCCATCGAAGAACGCGTCGCCGTGGAACACGCCCGGAACCGTGTCGAGGTCCCGAACCATATAGTGGTCCTCGACGACATCGTAGGTCTCAGGGGGAGCGTCGAGCCCGCCCAAGGCGAGGCGGACATACGTCACGGCCATGTTGTGCTCTCCGGTGAGGTCGTAGACATTGGTGCTCATGCTGAAGCGCCCGGCGTTGATCTCGGTGACGCAGGGCACACCGCGTGCGTCCTCCTTGAGATCGACACAGAACACGCCCGTCGCCCGGCGATCGAGACGGCGGATCGCTTCCGTGCAGACCTCCACCACCCGGGGCTCGAAGACCATCTTTGTGAGGGCGGCCAGCGACGAGACCCGACTCGCCTGGCTTCCTCGCACCACGTAGGACAACCGCTCAAACGTCTTGATCAGCACGAGGCGGCCGGCGGTCCAGAGGCTCTGACATCCGAAGTCCCGACCGGGGAGATACTCGGCGAGGGTGAAAGCTCCTGCCGGAACTCCGCGCATCTCCGCCCAGTACCTGATCCACGATTGCGCCTGCGCGGGGGTGTTGACCGGAATCGCCCCCATGGAACCGTTGCCGTGGCCAACGCGACACCACACGAGCGACTGCGTAGCCGTCAGCCGCCGGAACGCGGCGGCCACTCTCGCGGGCGTGGCGACCCGGTACGTGAGCGGGGCGGGCACACCGGCGGCTCGCAGAAAGCGCGCGAGGCGGTACTTGTCCTGGCACCGCTCGATCACCGAGTGCCGCGGGAGAAAGACACGACAGGAAATCCTCTCGCGCATGCTCGACACCGCCCTGACCTCAATATCGGTCGACGGGATCAGGAGATCGATCCGCTCGCCCCTGATCACGCGGCGCAGTCCCGCGAGCATGCTCGACGGTGTCGCGCCGGAGATCAGGTAGTTCCGGTCCGCCAGGGATTGCCTGAGGATGAACCGATCATCGTGGCAGCCCACGATGGTCAGCGAGGAATCACCGGCCTTGAGGCTTCGGACCAGATTATTGGCGGCGCCCGTGCCTGCTCCGGCGACCAGCACGCGACTCTTCATCGGGCCGTCCACCTCATCGCCTTGGTGACGCATTCACGAGCGTGTCCAAAAAGCAGGGCCTCTATAACACATGGCCGACAGACGAGGCGAGGACAAACTGCTGCTCGCGCCAACTGAGGCAGCCGGCTCCGCTTCAGATCTGGCTCGTGTGGTGTCAGACCCGAACGCAGTAAGCACACAAAGGTCAACCCGGCTCCAAGCCGGCAGAGTAGAGTGAGCGCCACCATAAACGCCCAGCACGCGATGTCCGGCGTCAAGGGGCAGGCCTGCGATGTATACTCCGCGAACGGAACGGGAACCGTGAGAGGAACGGGGGCGCTTTTGGCTCATGACGGAAGGACACGCGAGCTCCGGAGCGAACGCGCGAAGGCCACGGTGAGGATCACAGCATGAGTGATACCGGCAGCCGCCCGCTCGCGGTCGGCCTCACGTACTCACGGACGGTGAAGGTCACGGACGAGATGACACCGGCGCACCTGCGCCACGAGCCCATCCGCGTCCTCTCCACACCGGACATGATCCGGCTGGTAGAGCAGACCGCGATCGAGGCGGTACAACCGGGCCTGGCGGACGGCCAGGCCACGGTGGGCACACGTGTCGACATCGCTCATCTGGCCGCGACCCCGGTGGGGATGACGCTCACGATCACCGTCGAGCTCACCGAGATCGACCGCCGGCGCCTTGGCTTCCGGATCCGGGTGCGCGACGAGCTCGACGAGGCGGCGAAGGGAACGCACGAGCGATTCATCGTGGATGCCGCGCAGCGGATGCCGCGGCTCCGTGACAAGGTCACCCGCTGGCAGGCGGCGGGGGGCAAGCCGGCGTAGCTGGACCGGCTTGACTAAGCAGACAAGCTGGCGCATTGTCCGCTCCGGCCGGCAGATGCGGGGCAGCCGTCGAGGACAGGAGATGCAGCGCCTAAACCGGCGGGAAACCGGTTCCGTCCTGGATTGCCTCCGGACGATATACGCGACGCTGGATCTCGAGGCGTTTCCGCGTCAGGTGATCGCTGCGCTCCGCCGCGTCGTCTCCGCGCCTTTCGGCTCGTACAACGAGATCGACCGCGGGGCGACACGGATACGCTATGTGGTGGAGCCCGCCGAGGCCACGGTGCCGCACCTGGAGCTGGCCGTCCGCGAGTATCAGCACGAGCAGCCCGTGGTGGCGAACTATCTGCGCACCGGAGATGGCTCGCCGAGAAAGCTCTCGGATTTCCTGACCATCCAGAAGCTCCATCGCCTCGGCATCTACAACGAGAACTATCGCCGCGCCGGCGTCGAGTACCAGATGACCTTCATGCTCAAGAGCCTCCAGCGACCGTCATCGCCGACCATCGCCATCGCCTTGGACCGTGGGCGCGGAGAGGCGGATTTCTCCGAGCACGACCGGTTCATGCTGAATCTCCTCCGTCCCCATGTCATGACCGCCTACGCCAATGCCGAGACCGTCACCGCGCTCCGTCGCACGGCCCCGGCGGCCG
>Ga0335070_10007554_pt1 | contig 12748 bp, 12 predicted proteins | sample Lox_Sample_13_FD_206722 | JGI IMG/M metagenome (GOLD analysis project Ga0335070, IMG submission 206722) | Soil microbial communities from Loxahatchee National Wildlife Refuge, Florida, United States - Lox_Sample_1.3 | ecosystem: Environmental > Terrestrial > Soil > Wetlands | place: USA...
GAAGGGATCGCCTGACGGTCGAGCTCGGAGATGAGGCGTTCAAACTTAAGAAGTCTTTCGAGTTAGCGACCAGGGCGGGAGCCCGATACATCCTGATCGCGGGCGAGAATGAAGTGAAGGCTGGCGCATTCGCCCTCAAGAATCTGGATACGGGCGAACAAGTTCAGGTACCCCGGGCAGAGCTAGCGTCATTCATCCGCAGATTGCTGGATGATTCAAAATCAACAGCACGGTAGGAAAGCCACGGACCGACGGTGCCGTGCTTGCGTGGTAACCGTCCTCTCGAAAATTCCCGTCAGAATCGGATAACTTACAGTAAACTCGGTATACCGGTTCGGGGTTGCAGGGTATCGAACTTGGGCACTTCTGCTGGCAAAGTGCCAAGACGCGCCATTTCCGTCCTCAAGACAACCATGCGTGCTCGACGACTAGAAGACCGTATTAAGGAACTCTGCGCTCGCTTGCTTATCGAACGAGAACCCCATTGGACGCACACGGCGCAGAAACTTCAGGTGGCTCTCCGAGAGCATAACCTGCGAAACGAAACTTTCAATGCAGCTCTGGTGGAAACGGGTACGACGACCGTCGACCGCCGAAGAGACTAGAAGCCGAGGGGCCATTTCTTGGCGAGCTTCCCCACCTAGCGCCAGCTGTGATCACAGCTGGCTTTCCCGGTAAGTGTATGTGCTTCAATGGCGTTCGTGGAGGTACATGAACGCCAATTTTCGGACGTAATGTCCTTTCTCCCACCGCCCTGGACAACTGGACGGCTCCTGAATGTTGGGATTGTTGGTCCTTAGTGCCCTTCCAATTCCGCCCGATCGAGGCAGAATAGCCTTTCGAAAAAGTGGAGTCCTATGGATAACCTTTTCGCCTCCCCCATCTCCTCCATTTCAATCGCCCCGTACACCCGAAAAGCAACCGCACGCACGGCTCTGGTTGGTCTGGAGGAGCCCCATCGGGCCTTATTGAACGACTGCTTCCGCCAGTTCGGAATTGAGACCGTCGCCATGTCCGCGGATGCTCCCGAGCGCCTTACCCGGGAGAAGTTTGAAGGATGCGTCCTCGGGCTCAACGATGCGGCGGCCAATGTGATGGAGGCGGCTCGCGGCTCGCGATCCAACAGCCGATGCGTGCTGTACGGGCTTGGAGGGAGCGCCCAGGAGGCGATGCGTTATTCCAAGTTCGGCATCAATGCGATGTTCAATGAGCCACTCGAGCGGACGTCGGCGCTCAAACTAATCCGGGCGACCCGCCTGCTGGTGCTGCATGAATTCCGACGATACGCACGCATTCCGGTCATGACCGAGGTTTTGGTTATCGGTGACGGGCGACGAGTCAGCGCCGGCAGCATCGAGATGAGTTCCGGCGGGATGTCGGTGAAGAGCCCCGAAGATTTCTCGATCGGCACGAACGTGGAAGTGTCATTCTCCCTGATGACGCTGCCACGTGTAATGTTGAAAGCCCAAGTAAGCTGGCGCAAGCCGAAATCCTTTGGCGTCCGGTTTGATCCGGCAGACGAGCGACGGCAGAAGATCAAGCGGTGGATCGAATCCTATCTGGAGAACTAACCTTCAAGGTGCAGTTCCCCAACGGGAATCCGCCTACGGGTCACAGGCTACCCTGAAACCATAATCCGCATACTGGAATTCCGGGGGAATGCTGGATCGGGCGGAGCAGCGCGCTACCTTCACAAAGTGCCGCCAAGAGCCTCCACGGGAGGCCTTACGTTTCCCGGCATCCGGTCCCTGGGGGTTCCGGTTCGGCGAGACGGAATAGTAGTTTGGGTCATACCAATCACTGCACCACTCGTGGACGTTGTCCCCGATATCAAATAAGCCAAAGGGATTCGGTGCATAACGTGCTACCGGTTCAGGCCCGGTCTGCCAGCGCGTGGCATAGTCCGGGAGCGACTGCGGCAGGGCGTCGCCCCAGGGGAAATTCTTCTGCTCAAGCATACCGCGGGCCGCTCGCTCCCACTCAGCCTCTGTGGGTAGGCGATAGCGTTTCGAGAATTGAGAACTCAGCCAATCACAGAAGCGCGTGGCCTCGTGCCAGGACACACCCACAACAGGCTGTTCGGGGTGGCTGAACTGGGAGTCCTGCCAGAAAGGTGGGGCGAGCGATGATGTTGCGCGCAGAAATTGCGCATATTGGGAGTTCGTGACTTGAGTAGTCGCAAGGAGGAAGGAATCCACCCACACCCGGTGAATGGGGCACTCGCAGTCCTGGCCGAAAGCTGAGCCCATCAGGAACCAACCTTCCGGCACGATGGTTAATGCCGGTTTTTTTGCTTCGCTGCGGGGCAGGATCAGATCGGAGGAAGACGTCATGAACATTCCCGGGGCGTCCCAGGGGATTAGTGTACCAACGCTCTCGCGAGCATTCGGCAGATGTCGCCGACTACATGAGGCTTGGTCGCGTTGCGAACGCCCAGGGCGGCCGCGGGTACGGGTTGTGCCCAAGGGCGCCGGCGACTACGATAGTTTGTTTCTCTGGCCAAACTTATGAAAATCACGTATACGGCGCGCCGTCTTTATACTCCGCTCGAAGAGGTGGATCGTCCCTGCATCGTGGTTGAGGATGGTTCCATCGTCGAAGTGTTTGCTCATTCTGAGCGCGAAATTCCAGCGGGAGGGGCTGTGCGGGATCTTGGTGATTGCGCGCTTGCTCCCGGTTTTCTGGATGTGCATATGCACGGAGGGGCGGGGCTGGACCTGATGCGGGCGCCAGCGGCGGACGTGCCGCGGCTGGGTAAGTTTCTGGCATCGCACGGCGTAACTTCGTATTTTCCGACTACCGTCGCGGCTCCACTCGATACCACCTGCTCGGCCTTAGAGCGACTGGCGGACGCGATTGAGGCTGCCGCGCAATGCGAGCACGCGGAGGGCGCGCGTCCGATCGGCATTCATCTCGAGGGACCGTATCTGAGTCATAAGCGGCGAGGGGTACATCCGCCGGAGAATCTGCTCAATCCGACCGCGGAAACATTTGATCGGTTGTGCCAGGCGGCACGGGGGCATGTGCGCATGATGACGATTGCTCCCGAGTTGCCCGGCGCGATCGAGGTGATCGGGGAAGCGGCGCGGCGCAATGTGTGCGTCAGCATCGGGCACTCGGACGCGGACCTGACGACGGCGCAGAATGCAGTGGAGGCCGGTGCCCGGCATGCGACGCACACGTTCAACGCCATGCGCCCCCTCGATCACCGCGATCCAGGGATCATCGCGGAGGTGCTTACGGACCATCGCCTGACCGCCGACATCATTGTGGATGGGATTCACGTGTCTCCTCCGGTGGTGGAGATTTTCATGAAGACCAAAGGAGTGGAGCACGCCGTTCTGATTACCGACTGCATTTCAGCGACGGGCATGCCGGACGGGCAATATCAGCTGGGGCCGATTCTAGTGGACGTCAAAGATGGCAAGTGTACGGCGAACGGCAGCCTGGCGGGCAGCGTTTTGACGATGGACCGAGCGGTGCGCAATGTGACCCAGTTCGCTGCATGGAGCCTGAAGGATGCGGTGCGAGCGGCCAGTTTGAATCCAGCGCGGGCCGTCGGGCTTGCGGAGAAGCAGGGAAAGATTACGGCCGGGGCGCGGGCGGATTTTGTCGCGCTGAACGCAGGCGGGGAAGTGGTGAAAACAGTGATTGGCGGGCGGGAGGTCTAGTTCGGCTTCCGCTGCTTGGCGTCGGCCATGTGGCGCAGCAGCATCAGTTCATCGGCGCGCGAGAGGCGCTCGAGGAAAGAATTCTCCAGCTTTTCGGCGCTATCGTTTTCCACCTTGGCCGCGGATTCACGGAGACGATCGCCGAGTTCGGGTTCGTTGCTCATCACCTGCGAATAGAACCAGAGGAAGTGTCGCATCTGGTCAAGCGCGAGACGGAGATTCGCGATGGGCTCGGTTTCCGATGCGGAGTTGAGATCTTCCATCAGTTCGGGATCGCTGGGTGCCTGCATGGCGGCGCAATTCAGCTCCTGCTGAATCGTGCGCAGGTCTTCGGTGACGCGTGCGATCCGGAGATGAAGGTCGTCCATATCGTTGCGTTCCATTCGGTCGCTCTCACCATCTCATCGGCAGGAAGTAGCGAGTAGATACCCCACGGGCATGCGCTTTGGTAATTGTGCGATTACTTTGGGGTGCACTTTCGGATGCGCAGCGGAAACCTTGCTGGATGCGGGATTTCAGCTGCATGGGCGACGAATCTCTGACACCGAGAGTACACGTTGGCCGTGCACTGGAGTTTCGACCGCCGTCGTTAGTGCATGGATCATCTGATCCAAAGTCACCAGGCCGAGCCGGTGTGCGCCCTCGCGCGTAGCGGGGAGAAGTTCGGCCAGCTTGTACATGGGCACCAGGAGGTAGGGCCAGCGGTGGCCGGGGCCCAGGACGTACCAGGGCCGCAGGATGGTGGCGTTAAGTCCGGCGGCGGCGATTGCCTGTTCGCATTCCACGCGCACGGCGATGTACTCCTTCATCATAGGAGCGGGATGGGCCACGCTCACGTAAATGAAGTGGCGGATTCCAGCGGTCGTTGCCGCCTGCACGGCGCCGAGCCCAGCGGGCAGGTCGATGCGGTGAAATTCCGCGGCCTTGGCAGGGCTGGGGTGCGCCACCCCGACCAACTGGACGAAAGTGTCGGCGGGCGCGATTTGATATTCGTATGACGAGGAGTCCAGCGCATTACCGATTACCGGGACGCATCCGCGCGGGAGCTTTTTCTCGGAACCGGGACACGCCAAGGCTCGGACAGTGTGGCCGCGCTCGAGCAGCCGAGGGATCAGCTTCTGACCCATATAGCCCGTAGCGCCGGCGATAAAGACGCAGCGGTCTTCCGCGGTCACACGCAAGCCCTCCGCACAAACAATAAAAATCCGGTCCCAAAATTCGCGCCGGAGATTGTACGGGAGAGGTGACTCGTCCCGCTATGGCGTCATGCAGGCTTTTTGGGGCATTGCTCAGGCGTGCCGTTCCATGTCCAGGAGCGCTCTCTTGCGTTCGATGCCCCAGCGGTATCCGCCCATGGCTCCGTCATTGCGCACGACGCGATGGCAAGGGATGGCGACCGCTACTGGATTCGTCGCGCAAGCTCGGGCTACCGCGCGCGAGGCAGTAGGCCGACCGATCGCTTTCGCCACCTCGCTGTAGGAACGTGTGGAGCCGAACGGGATGGATTGCAGGTAGGTCCAGACACGCCTTTGGAAGGCGGTTGCGCGAATGTCCAGAGGGAGAGACGCGTCCGCGGACGTGCCGTGCATGTGCTGAAGCAGAGCATCTACCCAGGACTGCAGGCCGGTTTCGTCCGGCTTGCGAACGGCGAAGGGGAACTCGCGCTGCAGGCCTTGAAGCAACTCGCCATCGTTCGCGGCAAACTTGATCGAGCAGATGCCGCGATCGGTGGCGGCGATGAGAAGGCGTCCCAGGGGAGAATCCGCGATCATGTAGCGGATGGAAGCGGCGATGGCGCCGCGTCGATACTTATCGGGCGTCATGCCGAGTTGGGATGCGGTACGTTCGTAGAGGCGGCTGCTGGAGCCATATCCAGCGTCGTACATGGCGCGGGTGACGGAGTCGCCAGCCTGCAGGTTACGCTTGAGCAGGCCCAGGCGGCAGGAGTCGGCATATTCGCGCGGCGTGATGCCGAGGGCCGCCTTGAACCGGCGCTGAAGATGGAACGGGCTCTGGCGGAATTCCTTCCCCAGGCGAGCCAGCGTGACCGGTTCATCGAGATGCTGCTCGATGAATCGGCAGATCGCTTTCACGGACTCGGATTGTTCATTCCCGCTGAACGCGCGAGGGCGGCAGCGGAGGCAGGCGCGATATCCCGCGCGCTCGGCGTCTTCGGGGCGTGTGAAGAAGGAAACGTTCTCTCGGCGGGGTCGACGGGCTGCGCACGACGGGCGGCAGTAAACACCTGTGGAGGCGACGGCGAACACGAACTTCCCGTCGCGAGTGCGGTCCCGGCGGCACACGGCATCCCAGCGGAGATCGTCGTTCAACGGCGTGGAGAGTTCTCGGGGCATTGGCGCGGAATCTGCTTGGTTCAGGCGAATGGTTTCCGTGATCATCATAACGAAAGGCTACGAGAGGATGCGCAAGGCAGCTATCCGAATCTTGCGGCCAAACCAAGATCGGTCCCGGACGGTTGGCGGCGCGAAGTTTGACAGGCTGCGGGGCCCCTGTAGAATAGGTGTGCAGGTTTCCTGATCCGGCAGCTTCGGCTGCCGCTGCATCTGAAGTCCACTAGCCATCGTGGCGGAATTGGCAGACGCGCATGGTTCAGGTCCATGTACCGGCAACGGTGTGGGGGTTCGAGTCCCTTCGATGGCACCAGAAAAGCAGGGCCCAGGGTTCAGTGGCTGGTAGCTAGTCGTTTCAGACCTTTTTCCCGCTTGATGACCTGTTCTCCTTGTAGTTTCCAGGGCTGTGCGGTTCCCAGATCGATCCGTAAAGACGGCCGTCTTCTCTCCCCAATTACAGACCACCGTTCCAAGTGCTGGAGTCGAGCCGAACCATCAATCGGTTGCGACGGGACCACAGTATTGCTATGCAGGCAGCAGAAAATGCGGCACAATGATGCGGGTTCGGAAAGGGCGCCGATTGAAAATTTCACAGAAAGGATTGTACGCGCTGCAGGCGTTGATGACGCTCGCCCGCCGGCATAGCCAGGGTGCGATCAAGATTCGGGAGATTGCCGCGGAGAGCGACTTGCCCGAAAAATTCCTGGAGTTGATCCTGCTGGAATTGAAGAACGCGCGCATTGTGCAGAGCGTGCGCGGGGCGCGAGGCGGGTATCAGTTGCGGCGGGATCCTGCAGAGATTCCTTTGAGCGACATTATCCGGCTGGTGGACGGTCCGCTTGCTCCTCTGGGAGATGCGGAGCAGTTGCGCGGGTTAATTGCGAACGATGCGGATCATAGGGCGCTTTACGAGGTTTTCCTGGCGGTCCGGGATGCGGCCGCCAAGATTCTCGAGAACACTACCGTCGCCGATTTGATTACTGACAGCAAGAGCAGCAAGGGCGGGAAGCGGCGAGGTACGGGGGCATCAGGCTGATAGGGCTCGAGCGAAGTGGTCAAGTGCGCGCATATGCTCGTCTATCACCTTCGCTGCCCGCGTCGTCACCTTCGCTCACGATAACGTCACCCTCAGTCGCTATGTGAGCCCTCTCTTGTGCCCTCCGTTTCTGCTTGGCTCAGGCACCTTGGAATTGACTCGCCAGCCGAGGTCTTCTCCAGTCGCACATAGCTTGCCCCCATTTTCAGCTCCGTAGCATGTTGCCAGTATGCTCCCCCGATTTCGCCGGGTTGCGTCCCGTTGCGGAGCGCTTCAAGTCCTCTATTTTCGAGGCAGTTCCGCGATATTCACATGCCTTTGGTGTATGGAAGATTGTGCGACGAACACTTGGTGTCGCGGCCAAGCGCGCGAAAATCCGCGCTAGTGTGGGCTCGCTTCGAAAGACTGCCGCACAACTGCACTGATTTTGGGCATTGGGTTGTGAACGACGTGCACTCGATTGAAAAGACGGATACTTACAAACGCGTGTTTTTCGTTGACTGAAAAAATGAAAGGAGTAAAACCATAATCGTTCTTTGACAACTTCTTAAGTTTTTCCGGTTGGTGCAGCGTCCGGGGCTCAAGCTAAGTCACCTTCTTATCGCAAGGTAGGAAGGAGGGCGAGCAAGGGTCTATAGCAAAGTGCTGGTCGAGGAGAACGAGAAGACAATGTCGAAGGCAAGATAGAGTTCCGAGGCGCAGGGTAGGTTTATCCGGTTGGCGGTGAGCCCGGAGCCCGAGCATCGATCGCGCGCAGCGGCCCCGCAAGGGAAGCGGCGATAGCAGGTCGAGCAAGGGTCATACGCGAGCTACTGGCCGAGACGAATGGATCCTGCATCACCTCGGAACTCTTATTTTTTCCCGCCAACTCACGCGTACCTGAGCTCCTCGTTTATCTCCGCGTCAGTTTCCAAGGTTCAGGGTTTCAACGTTTCCGAACCAACTTCCTGCGGTATCGGCGTTTTTACCCCTCTTCTACGGTACCGTTTCGCTTGCTTCTTCGGATCGAGCGCTCTCGTTTCCTCTCAAGTCGACCGCCGTTACGGCATAGGAATAGGTTTTCCCGGGAGCGACTTGTGCGTCGCGATAGGCGGGCGTTTTGAGTAACTCTACGTTGGGCTTCACGGACCCGCCTGAATCCTCACGACGATACACGTTGTACCCCGCCAGATCGGCATCCGTGTCGGGAGCCCAGATCAGGTCCACAAACGGCTGCTGTCCCGGACCGGAAAAGACGGCCTGCAGCCCGACTGGGACGGTGGGCGGGAATATGTCATCGGCGAAGACCTTAATTTCGGGAGTGTCATCACCGGCGACTTCGATCGGAGGCTTGTTCTCCTGCGGTATCCCGGTGATGATATCGGCGCGGTATTCGTACGTGCTCTGCCATTCGATGTTGGAATCAGTGAAGTTGAAATTCCGTTCGTTAGTGAGCGGAACTTGTCCGGCCAGAACGGAGTTTGCGCTTCCCTCCTGCCGCCGATCGATATGGACGGTGTATTGCACGTCCGCAATTTGCGGGGGTGGAGGGCTGGTCCAGGATAGGACGACACCCTCGCTGGTTACCTTGGCAGTGAAATCGGCAGGCGGAGGGAGCGTCCGAATGAGAGGCACCCGAACCTGGTTGGAAAGGCCCCCGCCACGTCCCGCTGGATTCAGCACTTCCACCGCGTAAGTGTCGAGAGCTGCGGGATTATCTGCTGGCTCCGATTGTGGAAGGTTGTCGGTAAAAGTGTCCGCTTGCTTTTTGCCCGACAGAACTTTGGCCGGTGGAACATGGGCGATCTGGTGGCATTGGTCGAGGCTTGCCTCATTACCGCGGCAGATGAGCGTCGGCCCCAGAGTTCGGATTGCTTCGCGGTCCGTTGTGACCGTCGGGACAGTCCAGCTCAGCATGACCTGGTTCCCCTTGCGCACGGCACGCAGATCGGAAGGGGGCTTGGGTAGGTGCAGGGATGGAGGTTCTGGGGGGCGAATGTTCGCGCAGGATGGGCAGAATACGAGTGCACTTAGCGCCAGCAGCAGCGTCCGTGAGTTCAGGTCCATGCGCGAAACGACAGAGTACCAGAGCCCGGGCGAGGTGTTTAGCCTGTCGAGTGGATTCCGACGTCTGAGAATCTGATCTTTGTGGTCGGAACTCCTGCTCGCCTTAACTTCGGTGCACTGGAGATCCCCTCCGCCGCTCGTGAACGGGCGGGCGTTCGGAATGACGGTGATGCATCGTATTGAGTTTCAGGCGACGAGTTCCCGGACGGCTTCGCGAAATGCTTTTGTGTGGCGGTCCACATCGTCGGGTTCGGTTTGCGGGCACATCAGGGCCATGTTGTGGAAAGGTGTCAGCAGAATCCCCCGGTTCATGGCGTAAAGGTGCATGAAACGCTCGAGGTCGAAGTCCATCGCGTCATGGGCTTGCGTGCCAGTCTTCGGCTCGGGGCCGAACATGTATTCCGCGCGGCAGCCGAGGCGTGTGACATGCCAGGGCAGGCCCGAGTCGGCAATGCCTTTGGCAACTCCGCTGGTCCAGCGCTCGGCCATTGGGACCATACGGTCGAAGGCTTCTTTGGTAAGAACCTTGGTTAACGTGGCGCGCATCGCAGCCAAAGAAAGTGCGTTTCCTGCCAAGGTGCCGCCGACACCGCCAACGTCACAATTCTCAAGCTCCTGCTTCGCGACGATGCTGTCCGCTACTTCCTGAGAGAAGCCGTAGGCCGCTCCAGGAATTCCGGCTCCGATCGCCTTTCCAAAGACGACAACGTCGGGATCGAGGTTCTTGGCGCGCGTGTAGCCGCCCGGGCCGGCGCAAATGGTATGCGTCTCGTCGATAATGAGTAGCGTTCCATGTTTGCGCGTGAGTTCCCGGAGCGCCTGATGATATCCGGGCTGGGGATGGACGATGCCGACATTGGTCATTGCGGGCTCCGCCAGGACACAGGCTACGTCCTCGCTGGCGAGTGCTTGTTCGAGTGCCGGAAGGTCGTTAAACTCGACGACTTTGGTGGTGACTGCCGGATTTACCGGCGGGCCGATGTTTCCGGGGCGGGGACCTGCGCTGCCGTCGGGCTGGATCGTGATGAAACTTTCGTCCACGGTTCCGTGATAGCACCAGTTGAAGACGAGGATCTTCGGGCGGCCGGTGATCTGGCGAGCTAAGCGGATGGAGAAGCGGTTGGCGTCGGTCGCGGTGAGGGCGAATTGCCAGAAGGGCAAGTTGAAGCGCTTTTGCAATTCCTCGGCGACGAAGATCGCATCTTCGGAAGGGAGCATGAGCGTGATGCCGCGGCGCATCTGCTCCTCCGCGGCTTTCACGGTGGCGAAGGGAGAGTGTCCGGTCATGGCGCCCGTGTCGCCTAGGCAGAAATCGGAGTAGCGGTGGCCGTCGACGTCGAAGAAATGCGCGCCTTGGGCTTCGCGAACGAAGGGCGGGAATGCTCCAGCCCACTTCACCATCCAGTTCATGGGAACGCCGGCCAGCAGCGACTTGCGGGCGCGGTCGAAGAGGGCCTTGGATTTGGGGCGCTCGTCGACGAACTTCTTCTGCTCGCGTTGCATCAGGGAGTGCAGGCGATTGCGGTCGATGGATTTCATGACCGGGCAGAATAACAGGAGAGTGTGGCCGCAGGCGACTCGCCCGCAACTCATCCAGATCCATCGCAAAGAACGCAGCTAGAGGATGTACCTGCTCAGGTCCTGGTCTTTCACGATGTCGTTGAGCATCTGGCGGACGTATTCGGCGTCGACTGTGACCTGTTCGCCTTTCTTTTCCGGCGCATCGAAGCTTAATTCGTCGAGGACACGCTCCATGATCGTGTGCAGACGGCGGGCTCCGATGTTTTCGGTGCTCTCGTTGACGCGGAAGGCAAAATGCGCGATTTCATCGAGTGCTTCGGGCGTGAACTCCAGCTTTACGCCTTCTGTTTCGAGCAGGGCCGTGTACTGCTTAACTAAGGAAGATTTCGGCTCGGTGAGAATGCGTACAAAATCTTCCATGGTGAGCGACTGCAGTTCGACGCGGATGGGGAAGCGGCCTTGCAGTTCTGGGATCAGGTCGCTGGGCTTTGAGACATGGAATGCGCCAGCGGCGATAAAAAGAATGTGATCGGTGCGCACCATCCCGTAGCGCGTGTTGACCGTGGTTCCTTCCACGATGGGCAGGATGTCGCGCTGCACGCCCTCGCGGGAAACGTCGGGGCCGTGGCCGCCTTCGCGGCCGGCGATCTTGTCGATTTCGTCGAGGAATACGATGCCGGCGTTTTCGACGCGGTCGATGGCCGTGCGCGTAACCTGATCCATATCGATCAGACGCTGCTCTTCTTCCTGGATCAGATATTCGAACGCTTCGTTGACCTTCATCTTCCGCTTTTTGGTGCGCTGGCCGAAGATGTTGGGCAACATGTCCTTGATATTGACGTCCATCTCCTCGACGCCCTGGTTGGAGATGATTTCGAAGGAGGGGAAATTCCGCTCGCGGACGTCGATTTCCACCATACGATCGTCGAGCTTGCCTTCGCGGAGTTGCTGACGAAGCTTTTCGCGCGTTCGATTGGACGATTCAGCCAATTGCGTGCCGCCGTCGATCACCACGCCGCCTGAGGCGGAAGTTGTATCGGGGCGCGGTGGCGGGGAGGGCGGCAGGAGGATGTCGAGGAGGCGCTCTTCTGCATTCAATTCGGCCTTGTCGGCCACGTCCTCTAATTTCTCTTCGCGCACGTTGTCGATGGCGATTTCTACCAGGTCGCGGACGATCGACTCGACATCGCGGCCAACATAACCGACTTCCGTAAACTTGGACGCTTCTACTTTCAGGAACGGAGAGTTGGCCAGCTTCGCGAGGCGGCGGGCGATTTCAGTTTTGCCCACCCCCGTCGGTCCAATCATGATGATGTTCTTGGGAATGACTTCTTCGGCGAGATCAGGCGCGAGTTTCTGGCGGCGCGTGCGGTTACGCAGAGCAATGGCGACGGCGCGTTTGGCGTTCTTCTGGCCGATCACGTGTTTGTCGAGCTCAGCGACGATCTCACGCGGGGTAAGTTCGTCGAGGGCTAGTTGATCTTCTTCAGCGGTCGATGGGAGATAAATTGCCATAAAGCAGTCGTTGCTGGTCGGTCATCAGCTACATTCGCCGACTCCGGTTCAGAGTTCTTCGATCGTTACCTTGTCATTTGTATAGATGCACATTTTGCCCGCAATCTTCATTGCTTCTTCCGCAATCTGGCGGGCCGCCAGCTCGGTATGGTCCGCCAGTGCCTGAGCGGCAGCATGGGCGTAGGGACCTCCACTTCCAATGGCGGCGATGCCGCCGTCGGGCTCGATGACGTCACCCTGGCCGCTCAGAAGGAACGTCTGCTCCTTGTCGCAGACCAGCAGGAGAGCTTCCAAATGCCTCAGGAACTTGTCGGTACGCCAGTCCTTAGCTAATTCCACCGCGGCCCGGCCTAGATTGCCGTGATACTGCTCGAGCTTGGCTTCGAAACGGCTGAATAACGTGAAGGCATCGGCGGTGGAACCGGCGAAACCGGACAGGATCTTGTCGTTATAAAGGCGCCTTATCTTCTTGGCGCTGTGCTTAATAACGGACTCACCGAGAGTTACCTGTCCGTCACCGGCAAGGACTACATGTCCACCGCGGCGGACGGCTAAGACAGTCGTCGAACGTATCAGGCGTTTCTTTGTCATTGGCGCAATTTTTGATT
>Ga0335070_10007555_pt1 | contig 12748 bp, 13 predicted proteins | sample Lox_Sample_13_FD_206722 | JGI IMG/M metagenome (GOLD analysis project Ga0335070, IMG submission 206722) | Soil microbial communities from Loxahatchee National Wildlife Refuge, Florida, United States - Lox_Sample_1.3 | ecosystem: Environmental > Terrestrial > Soil > Wetlands | place: USA...
TGACGTCAGCACCTTTCCCGATTTGTCGAAGGACCCGGTCATGTTCATCATCGAAGTGCCGAAATTGTCCATCCATACGGACACGTATTTTTTCTTGTAGTTGTCATAGCCCGTGTAGCCGATTCCCGAGAAGGGCATTCCCATGAATTTGCCCTCGTACCGCTGTTCGAGGAAGCGCCCGCCGAGCGTCCATCGATGCTCGGAAGTGCCCTCGGTGACCTGAGGCGGCTTGTCCGGCTCCGTCCACATCGAGTTCTTCGCCGTCCAGGAACCTATCAACACGTCCAACTTCTTATGGCCCTCTCCGGGCGCAGCGAGTTTCTGCATCATCTCCATGGCTGACTGCTGGTCCATCTTGGGCGGTGCCGGCTTTGATTGCTCCTGTGCGGTCACGAGAATTCCGCAAACCAAAAGGACCGCGGCCGTCGCTACGGCGCGCCAGCGATTTCTATTCATCGAGCCCCCCTCCTTGTACATTCCGAGTTCCTGAGCGGACCTCCCGGCGATAGACCCCGGCGTTTGCCGCGCGTTCATCCTTCGCGCAGCCCGGCGAGATCTTTTCAGGAAGTTTGTTTGAGTTGCAAATTCCAACACCCGAACTACACAAAATTTACATGATCAGGAAGCCGAAAGCCAGAAGGCACAAAGCGCTTTGATGTGCGTGCCGCTCTCGCCTGTGATTCAGGAATTGACATTCGGCGTTGGCCACGGTCATTTCGACATGATGGCCCACGAAGCCTATCACCGCAGGTACGATAGTCCGATTCCGATGCGCGAAGGGCTTTGGAGTGCGGCGGCTCGACCGCTTTGTCCGATAAGAGCGTTTTGAAAGCGGCGGGCGACGCGCTGCACTCTGTTGTCAGTGTCTTGTGTTATCTGTTCCTGTACAGATCCGTGCTCAGGTACTTCAGGCCGGAGTCGACCATCAGCGTGACCACTGTTGCATCCGGCCCCAGTTTCTTTGCTACTTCGATCGCGGCGACGACGTTTGCTCCGGAAGACGTCCCGGCGAAGAGGGCCTCTTCCCTCGTGATGCGCCTGGCCATGTCCTTCGCGTCATCCGTCCTAACGGGCAGGATTTCATCTACCAGAGTCACATCCCAGAGCGGCGGAGTGTACCCGATCCCGACTCCCTCGATCTTGTGAGGCCCAGGCTGACCGCCCAGCAGCACCGACGATTCCGCCGGTTCGACGGCGACGATCTTGATGCTCGGTTTGTATCTCTTCAGCACGGAGGCGACGCCGCGCAAGGAAGCCGCCGTACCGACGCAGTGAACGAAGGCGTCGATCTTTCCTTTCGTCTGGCTCCAGATCTCCTCGGCCAACGAATAGTACCCTGCGATGCTGTCTCTGTTGTTGAGCTGATCGGTCCAGCAAGTGTGCGGCTCGTGGCTCAGCTTGCGCGCAGCCTCAATCATGTCCAGGATCAGCTTCTTGGTGGTGCGCCCTCCCTCACTTGGAACGAGCGTCAGTTCCGCACCCAGCGCCGCCATGTGATCCAATTTCTCCCGGCTGAACGCATCGGAGCTTACGATCCGGATACGATAACCTTTGGCGGCGCAGACCAATGCAAGTGATGCGCCCGTGCTGCCGCCCGTGTATTCGACGACGGTGTCCCCGGGCTTCAGTCGGCCGTCCTCCGCCGCCCGCGAAATCACGGCCTGTGCCATCCGGTCCTTCATGCTGCCGGTTGGGTTCTCCCACTCAAGTTTTGCGAGGATGTCCGCACAATTAGGTGGAACCACCTTGCGCAGTCGAACCAACGATGTGTTTCCAATGGCGTTGAGCACATCCATGGCTTGATCTTTGCCTCCAGGCTACCGTCGATACGATAGCAGAATCGATGGTAATGCGCGAAGCGCTTTGCAGCGCGGCGGCTCGACGCCGCTTTCGTACGTTCCAACAGAGCTTTAGTCAGCAGGACAGCCGTAAGATGTATTTGTCCGATTGCAGCAGTTTCTTCGAGTCAAGCAGCGCCTCGATTGCCGCACGAATTTCGGCTTCGGTGAACAGGAGTCTGAACATCGACGCAAGCTTCGGCGGTGCCGCGAAAACCGCGGCGCGAAGGTATGTCTCGATGACGGCACAAACTGCATCAGGCACGCTCATCCTCGTGCCGGCGCGAAACAGATCGGGGTGAGCATCCTCGAATATGTGGTAAGGGAAACCCTCGGGACTCAGGTAAGGAATGCCTCTCGATGGAACACTCGACGGCCCCCGGTCAACCAGCATTTCCCGCTGGAGTTCTTCCAACGCCAGATCGGCTCGATCCGGGCGTTTCACGCCGGCCACGCCCAGGTAGCGCCGCACCTCGCCCGACGTGGCGTGTCCCTCCTTGCGGATCAGTTGCCACGCGCGCGAGGCATCGGAGGACAATTCCGCGGAACGGCCCCGTCTTCGCAGCGCGTAGACCGCGGGCACGACGTCTGCGTCGACCAGCACGAGACGCCTGGCGATGACATTTGTCTCGACGACCTCGGAGCGAGCCAAGAGAGCATTCGTCAATTCGATCGCACAGCGTTTGTCACCGGTCGCCATGAACATTGCGGCAAGACGCAGGCTGGGTGTTGCGTTGTAGCGGAGAGCGAATCCGACGTGATGCATGAAACGAATCGCATCCGACTCATTTTGGATTCTCCGGTGACCGTCCAGCCACAACCCGGCGAGCTGTCGCCTTTTGAGTTCACTCTCGGTCAGAGTCAGGCGGGTATCGGGCACCATACGGTTGAATTGTGCCGAGATAATTCAAGCCACACAAGCGCGGGTATCTGGGAACCGTCCCTCACCGGCCCCGAAACCTCGTTTGCGAACGCAATTGAGTGCCTGACGGACATTGTGAATGGGTGGGTGGGTGTCTCTCGATGTCAGGCTCTGAACGACTGCGATAGGACCGCCCCGCTCACTTCTTCGCGAGCTTCGCCCTCAGCTCGGTGATCCAGTTGGTCACGATAATCACTTCGGCGTCGCGGGTCCCTGGCCGCAAAGCGACGATGTTGCCGTCCGCGAACACGTCCTGGCAAAAGACAAAAGAGGTCAGCATCTACATCCAACTCTGTATGGGTTGTATCATCAGGCCGTTCCGCTCGAGACTGCAAATCAATTCCCTGCCGAGTATCATGCCGCCACCAGACTCACCCAAATGTGGTGCGCGTCGCCGCAGTTGAGTTGATTTTTCGGCGACCTCGAGTCGGAAGGGGCTAAGCGTGAGCGGAAAGCTGGAACTTCCACCCACCAATTGTTCGGGGCTTATTCGTGCGCTCCGACGCCTCGACAGTTTGCTTCAGCAGGCGCTTTCTCAAGCAGACGACATCTACGGACGCGAACAGGCGTCGGATCCTTTCCGGGGACTTCACGTCAGCAGCCATGAGGTCAACCAGTTGCTGGCACGTGAACCCGGAATCCCATTACTCTGGCGTGGAAGGCGCGACAATACATCTGCGGAGCCTTGTATCGGTGCAGACGATTCGCTGCTCACATGGCTCATGCCGGCGTCTGGACTGTCGCCTTTCGACCTGGATGTGCTCATTGTTGCACTGGCGCCGGAAGTCGATCTGCGATACGAGCGGATCTATGCGTATTTGCAGAATGACGTGACACGCCGGAGGCCCACTGTCGATTTAGCCCTCAACCTCCTCTGCTCGTCGGTGGACGAGAAGCTGGCGAGAAGAGCACACTTTGCGGCGGATTCGCCTATCATTCGCCATTGTCTTATACATCTGATTCCTGACCCCAACCAGCTCAGGCCGCCTCTTCTTGCCCATTACATCGAGGTGGATGATCAGATCATCCGGCTCCTCCTCAATCAGAGAGGATTGGATCGCCGTCTGGCACCCTATTGCCAACTGATCACCTCCAGAACAAAAACAGCGATCTCTTTATTGCTGATGAAGTTAAGCGTGCGCTGCCAGTGTTAGTTTCCAAGAACCGTGGGGAGGGCACGGCGCTCAACCTCTATTTTCAAGGCCAAAGGAAAACCGGGAAAAAGAGAACGGCGGAGGCGCTCGCAGGTGGTGCCGGCATGCGACTCCTAGTGCTCGATTTGCCCCTTGCGTTCCATGCCGCAGCTGACTTCGAAGAACTCGTTCGTGTCTTGTTTCGTGAGGCTCGGTTGCAGAATGCGATCGTATATATTGACGACTTCGATATCCTGCGCGGCGAAGAACAATCCATCCATCTCCGGCAGCTGCTCAACTTTCTGAATGACCATTCGGGAATCACTATTCTCGCAGGAGCGCTCCCTTGCATACCTGATGGTCTGGCTCGGCCGGGCTTGATTCCAGTATCGTTCGCCTTTGCAGACGTTTCCTGCAGGCAGGCGTGCTGGGAAGCCAATCTCGCAAGAGAAGGCCTGACATTGTCGCGCGCTGATGTCAGCGCTCTGGCCGGTCGTTTCCAGGTGACGCCGCGCCAGATCGAAGATGCCGTCGCTTGCGCCAGAAACCAAGCACGTTGGCGGACGGCGGCAGAATCGGTAGATCCGGCTGGTGGCGGAACGGTGAATCAGCCTTCAATCCATGAAATGTTTGCCGCCGCCCGGGCCCAGTCGGGGAGCCAACTGGACTCGTTGGCGCAAAAAGTCGCAACCCGAAACAGCTGGGAAGACATCGTGCTGCCCGAGGATGCCGTCGCGCAGCTGAGAGAGATATGTCAACGGGTTCTGTGCCGCTGGCGGGTGATGCACGACTGGGGTTTCGACCGCAAACTGTCGACGGGCAGAGGCGTCAGCACGCTCTTTGCGGGTCCTGCGGGTACAGGCAAAACCATGGCGGCTGAAGTGGTCGCCAACGAACTTGGTCTCGACCTGTACAAGATCGACCTCTCCGGGGTGGTGAGCAAGTACATCGGAGAGACGGAAAAGAACCTCAGCCGGATTTTCGCGGCTGCCGAAAACACCAACGGAATCCTCTTCTTCGATGAAGCCGACGCACTGTTTGGAAAGCGCTCCGAAGTGCGCGACTCGGACGACCGTTACGCCAATATCGAAATCTTATATCTGCTGCAGAGGATGGAACAGTATGAAGGTGTAGCGATCCTGGCGACGAATCTGCGCAGCAATCTCGATGAAGCTTTCGTCCGCCGCCTGGCGTTCACGGTTCATTTCCCTCTCCCGGATGAAGGCAGTCGCCGCCGCCTTTGGGCGCGAGTGATTCCGGCTGCTACGCCGGTGGCTGCCGATGTTGACTTTGACCTCCTCGCTGCGCAATTCAAGCTCAGCGGCGGGAACATCAGGAACATTGCGATCGCGGCTTCGTTCCTGGCAGCCGCCGATGGGGACCTGGTAACGATGGCGCACGTCCTTCAGGCGACTCGACGCGAGTACCAGAAAATGGGCAAGACTTTGTCGCAGGCCGAGCTCTATGGCGGGCTCGCCTGATGGCGAACAGTGATGCAATCAAGGCAGAGTAAAATCGCGGAAACCGTTTCTACGAAATCAGAAAAAGAGAAAAGGGCTAAACGGCTTAACCAACATTCGCCCGAACCATCCCGCAGGGGGGCGCCCCTCGGCTTTCATGCCGATATTCTGACTCTGCAGCGTGAGGCCGGTAATCACGCCGTCAGCCAACTTTTGCAAAGGCTGTCAGATCCAAATTCACTCGATCAGTCGTCCACACTCACTGTCGAGGTTGGGTCAGTTCACACACATCGGGGACCCGCCGCCGATGCGCACGCCAGGGCCGAAGGAGCGGCGGCCTACACCCAAGGGCGCGATGTATATCTGAGTCAAGAAGTCGACCTGGCCGACGATCTTGGACAGCGTGTTCTCGCCCACGAGCTGGCTCATGTGGTCCAGCAGTCACGCGGGCAGGCCGGAGAAACAACAGCCGGCCAAGCCAGTTTAGAAAGAGAGGCGAACAATCTCGCCGGGCTGGGAGTCCAGGGCGCGATTCAGCCTGGAGCAGCAGTTCCAGGCACGGTGCAAAGAATTACGGAAGAGGAATTGATGTCAGAGTGGCGCCGCCTTCACCCACGGCGGAAGCTTCCGCAGAAAACCGCGGCTCCGGGCGAATTGTCAACCATTGACGAGGGAGCCGACCGGGCTGATCGCGAAGCCTACCGGGCCTGGCGAGACGAACGATTGAGCCAACTGCGCGCCGAAGCAGCTTCCCTGGTTCGGCCCTGGTCCGAAGCGGACGAGGCTCGCCGGCGCGCATCCGCAGCAGCGCCGGAAATGCAGTCGACCGTACCGATGCCGCCGACCGTGCAGCCGGAGACTTCGCCCTCCGAAACTGCACAGCATGCGCGCTCCGAGGTGTTCGACTTCGTACCGGTGGCGGATCCTTCACGCCGCTCCGCCACTTTTATTCCGGTTGCGCCCGCCGCGCAGCCGACTCGACCACTGCCTGTGCCGACCGAGGATTGGGCGACCGAACCGAACAAGAAGACCCCGGAAGAGCGTGTCAAAGAAACCCACGAGGCACGCACGCCGTTGCGCAAGAAGGGACAACAGCAGCCTGCGCTTCAGGAGTTCTATTCCGAGTATGACCGCGCGATCGATGAAGGGCTCCAGGAACTTCATCTGATTCCCGGCGTTAGATTAGGCTGGCTATTGGGGGAGCTTGCAACGGGGGAAACGGCATCAGGCCGCGCCATTGATCGAGAACAAAAGTTCAAGGAGGCGTCTTTAGAAGCGATCTTGACCCTGAGTTCTGTAATTGGACCCGAGGAAGCTTTTCGCCTTGCCTATGCTGTGCAGCTCGGCGAGGAGATCATTTCAACAAAAATCCACACGCGGTATCAGGACCCCGAAACACGAACTCGATTTGATCGCCGATAGATTGAAAAGAGTGAAGGAGCTGTTGTTTATGAAGGAGCGAGCGGAAGTGGTGCGTGGGAGCGGAAACGTTTTCCGCGACCTGGGGGAACGGAACGCCGACGCGTCGCAATTGAAGGCAATCCTGGCCGCTGAGATCATCAAGGTGCTCGATCACGAGGGACTGAGCGTACGTGCAGCCCATTCTCTTCGCCGGATTGTGGGCAGGGCAGTACGCATTTCCATGTCAAACAGCTCGCGAATATGATGTCGCAGTACCGGTTCGTCCGCAGGAAGCGGTGCCCGCACCATCGCCCACAGAAATCCGAGTCCTTTCTGGAGCACGTAGAAATCGACGTTTGGCATCTCGCGATCGAGCTTCCGATCCCTGCCGTGTTCGCGCACCCATTCCTTGCGCGCTTCCCTCATCCGCTTTTCTTCAGGAGACATTGTTTGGCGGGATATACGCTCCACGAGCGCCCGGCCTAACGCCTCGGCCCTGGCAAGCGGCAGCAGATTTCCTTTTAGCTTGCCCGCTGCGCATTTGCGGAAAAGCGTCTCCTTGTATTTCGCCAGCAAGTCGCGCTTCGCCTCGTATCCTGAACCCCGATTTGCGGCGCGGCGAAGCCCCGACCAAAGCACGACTACATTCGTCAGTTCCGTGAATTGCTCCCCGAGCTGCTCCCGCACCAAGTAGGCACGGACCATCGTCTGCCACGTAGACTCGCAATTAAATCCGGTCACGCCATCGAACGCTATGCGCATCACCCACTCATCTTTACACTCCAGCAGAAGTCCCACACCCGCTTCACCGATGAACGATTCGGCGGTGTGATCCAGCGTCGACATCGGGGAATCCAGGTCGGAGCCCTCCTTCGGCTTCAATTCGCGCAGCGTATCCACGCACGATTTCTCGATGTCCGGGTGCTGTGCGAGCCAGGCGCGATGCTGGAGGATGAGAACGGCGATTCCTCCGGCAAGCGAGTTGAGGCGATACTGCTCTTGCATCGCATCCAGAGCGGAGGGATGCCAGTCCGCAAGGCGTCGGACCTGCCGGGCAAACTCCGGCAATTCCGCAGCCTGCAGCGTCTTGCGGCAGGACAGGCAAGCCCGCGCCACTGAGGCAAAGGTCAAGGAAAGCATTTTTAGCTCGCTCTCGTCCTGGCCTTGTTTGACCTTTGCCTCCAAGTCCGCGGGCCAGCGCATGGTGATCATCGATGCGCTTCCAATCGGCCTCGAAGTCGGGATAGTCGCGCAGCTCAAAGTCGGGACGAAGCGCGCGCACCAACTTAAGGAGGTCGAAATATCCCCCGGTCGCCCTGTTCTCCGCCGCCAATTGGAGTAACCGGCTCCAGAGCTTTGCACCCTCCTGCAGGCTGCCGTCGAGCACGATCTCCGAACACAAGTTTATGTATTTGCCTTCCCCGCCTTCCAGGAAGGGCAGAACGCGAATTCTGGCAGCGAGCCGAGCCGTTTCAACCGCATCGGCAGGATTGCTTCGGTTGCGCGCTTTGCGGAGGCTCTCGAAAATCGCCCGCTGCGTTGCCGAGGACTGTTGCGAGTCGGCCAGCCTCTGCACCATGCGCTCCGGGGTCGCAGCAAAATCCTGTTTCTGCAGGCCGCGCCATTCCTCCAGCGTCGGGGCATCAATAACACCGACGATCAGGCTCAGAAGGTCCGTTTCGCGATTAAAACGGGAGCCGTTTGCACCGTTCCATTCTTCCCATGCGTCGCCGACAAACTCGTCATTGAAACCCGCCTTGCTGAGTTGGCGATTGCTCTTCACCGAAATCACGCACCGCGTCTTCTCGGTTCCGTGCTTCAGGACCAGCCCTAAGTCGTCCAGGATCTGCCCCACATCGCGAGAAATGCAATTCCTCAATCGGGCCAAATTCCGGCTCAACGGGAAATGCCCGTTTCAACATCTGGGCGACGAAGCCGGCGGCGACCTTGTCTGCGAAGGTGTAACCACCGCCACCAGTGGCTTTTGTAGGCGCGTTTCCTCTGGACATTGTTCTTTCCAGAATACTCCCGCGCTATGCTTTACTCAATTCATGATTCCATTAGTGCGCCTGCACGGATTGCGCTTCACGGCGACCTCGGCGTCGAGGCGTGCCACGGCACCGAGCGGCCGAAGACCATACAAGGAACTACACCGGAGACCGTTTCCTGATGTGCTCGAAAAGGATTAGGCTTGCCATGAAGCACCTCTTTCTCCGGCGCGATGACGCCGGTGCTTGGCGCGGCTGAGTCGATCGTGACAGAGGAGCCGGCGGTTTCGCTACCTGTCCCGTTCTCCAGCTTCTGCACTCGGTCTAAGCTCGTTGACGGGCGGCGTGATCGAGCTTCGCTGCGAAGCTCGCCTGATGTTGCGGTTGGCTCTGCGGCGCTGGGGCCAATCTCGTCCGATGGCGACAGACATCGTCGTGATAGCGCTGGCTGGTTTTGAATCACGGCCGTACCGCAAATCGATCATTCTTTCCTATCCCGTTGTACATGCTCTCAGGGTAAGATGCGCGGGTGCCATTGAGCAGCTTTGACAGACTCCGAATTAAGACGTTGCGGCAGGTGAGTCCTTTGCCGTCGATTGTTCTCATTTTTCTTGTCGGGGTCATGTTGAGCCTGCCCCTGTTCGTCGCGGGATTCCCCCGATCCAGCGCAGATGGAATTTACCATGCAACCTGTTATTCCAACTTTGCGGAGCAACTATGGTCGGGAGAAGTCTATCCGCGTTGGATGTATAAGATGAACGCGGGGCTGGGGAGCCCCACTTTTTACTATTACCCGCCTTTCGCCTTCTACTTTACGAGCGTGCTCAAACCCCTTTTCCCGAAGGAACGGTACGGTTGGCATCAGCTTGGCATCTCCGCCGCAATAGCCCTTATAGCCTCAGGGATTTTTATGTACTTTTGGCTGAAGAGAATCACCGGAGGCAGGACCGCTCTACTGGGCGCCGTCATCTATCTGATAGTTCCGTATCATGTGGCCGAGGATCTGTACGGTCGAGGTGCGTTTGCCGAAGTCTGGGCCTTTGTGTGGATGCCGTTGATCCTCTGCCTTGTGCATGAGGTCCATCGAAAAGCACGTTTCTGCAGTCTCGCACTCGCCGCGAGCGTGGCGTTTCTTCTCCTGACTCATCTGTTGACGGCGATGATTTTTCTGCCACTCGCTGGTGCCTATGCCTGCTTTTTGGGATACTCAGGGCGATCTTACCGGGTGACCCTGGTGACTGCGGGCGCAATTTGCTTGGGGTTCGGGCTGTCCTCTTTGTACTGGATCCCAGCGCTGTTCGCCCGAACCTCCGTGTTTTTCGACGAATTCCGAACGGGATACTTCTATTATGGAAACTGGCTTCTGGGGAAACAGCTGCATTTGGGTGGCTCGTTAAGATACTTCTGGATGGTCTTCGAAGTAGCCATACTGCTTGGATCAGCGTTCCTTGTGCTCAAGTCCAGATTGAAGCGGACCCAGAAGCCGGCATTCTGGTTCTGGGGCACCATTATCCTATGCAGCGCTTTCATGATGACCTCTGCCAGCAAGTTCGTCTGGGAAGCGATTCCGCCGCTTCAGATGCTTCAGTTCCCCTGGCGTTTCAACGCAATTCTGGCGGTCGCGATCTGTCCAGTGTTTGCCCTTTTCGTTTCGACTCTGAAAAAGAAATTCCGGTTTTCTGATCTCGGAATAGTAGCTGTAGTCGCCTTCATTCTCCTCGTCTGGATCTACGGTCTGGGGAAGAAGGAGTGCGGTTCCTTCGAAACCTCGGCGAAGCCGAGCTTGGATGAGGCGCGAAGCGCGATGCTGGTAATTGCAGCCGATGTGAATCCCATGCGTCCGAAGAGCGTGGCCTCCTTGGCTCCCGCCGAACTCATCAAAATTGTTGAGAAGGTTGGCCAAGTGCCACCTCAGTTGGCGAGAAAGGCATTGATCGGGGAAGTCGGCACAACGTTCCTGCACTGGAAGCCACGTGATATTGCGTTCGAAATTGACGCAAGCGCCGACGCGGTCGTCACTATTCCGCAGTTCTACTATCCAGGTTGGACAGCCTATCTGGACGGCAGTCCCCGGACTCTGGCGATAAAACCGTCGGCCGAAGGATTGATACGCATCGACTCGCCTGCAGGACGCCACCGTGTGCAGTTGCGACTCGACAAGAGCAAAGAAGAAAAGGCTGGAGAATTGCTCAGCCTGACTTCTCTTCTGCTGACAGCGATGACCGCATTGAGCAGTCACTGTCGCGCGCTCCGACGAAAAAATTCGCAGAGTTGATTTTCACTTCACTCCAGCTCCTCGAGTTGGCTTCGCATACAGCTTGACGGATCGATGGGTCGTACGCTCAGGATTCGGCATCAGCTATGTGCACTTCAACCGCCTCGGGTCCGAGGATCTGCTCCCCATCAACTTGCCGCAGACGGTGACCCTGTCAGTAAGCCAGCAGCCCTCGCAAGGGCTATGCAAGACCAGTACTGACTATTCCACTTGCTACCGGACAACGCAGATGGGCTATCCGGAAGGTGCCCTCGTAGCCAAGAACGTTGATCAAAGGTCGGTCAGGTTCAGATACATTCCGTCAGATACCAGGACCGGCTACGTGATGAACTGGCATCTGTCAGTTCAAAGGCAGCTCCCTCGGGGCTTTGTGCTGGACGTCGGCTACGTCGGGAATCGAAGCCTGAAGCTGCTGGTACTGGCCGATTACAATCAGGCTGTGCCCAATCCGCCCTTGCCTGCCGCGGCTATTCCCCTGAATGACCGGCGGCCGATCAAGGAATTTGGAAACATACAGATCGCCTATAACAGGGATGACGGCAGCTATCACGCATTGCAGGCAAAACTGGAGCGCCGTTTCTCGAGCGGATTTTCTCTGCTGAACTCGTTCACGTGGTCAAAAGCCATTGACCTCGCACCGGGGCAGTTGGAGGACGTCGGTGTCGGCACCGTCGTGGCAAACCAGAATACGCGTATCAACTACCTGAATCCGGGATCTGAAAAAGCCGTTGCCACAACGGATGTTCCTTTCCTGAACATCACGAGCCTCATCTGGGAAGTCCCGGTCGGCCGCGGGCGCACATTCGGATCTCATCTGGCCCGTCCGCTCGATTACGTTCTCGGCGGCTGGCGGATGACAGCCATCAACTCGATGTCGAGCGGCAACCCGATTACTTTCATCTACAGTCCGGCTTCGGACTATAGCGTCAGTTCGAACAGCAAGGATTACCGGCCAAACCTGATCGGTGATCCGATCCTGCCTGCCGGCCAGAGGACACCTGCAATGTACTGGAACAAAGGCGCTCTGCAGATTCCAGCCGACCGCACACATCCTTTCGGCAACGCCGGCCGGAACATTGCGCGCAGCGACGGCGTGTATACGTTCGATCTTGGTCTGTTTAAAGAAGTTCCTTTGCCTTGGAGAGATGGTATGCGCCTGCAGATCAGAGCAGAGGCCTTCAACTTCCTAAATAAGACGAACCTGCAGAACGCAGATTCCAATCTTTCTGATGCCGGTTTCGGCCAGATTCAGAGCACGTATTCCCCGAGGCAGGTGCAGCTTGCTCTGAAGTTGTACTTTTAACCAAGGGGACATTCCGAATTTCCGACCGATCCGTTACGGTCGCCACAGCGAGGGAATTCGGGATGTCCCCTCTTCGCCTCATTACTTCCCGACCACGAGTACCTTGAACGATCCTGATTTGATCCTGCGTTGCGGACGTTTGCCCGGGTCCGTCGCCGGAATTTCGTCATATTCGGCGGCGGAGAGGTAGATGTTCTTCGTCTTGGAGTCGAAGGCCATGGTTTTCGCACTCTGCTGGGTCTTGACCGCTCCCGCATCCTCATAATCATCAGCGGACTTTTCATGATAAATGCTCAAAACCCCTTCTCCACATGAAAAGAAGATCAGCTGAGCCGATGGATCGAAGGCCGCATAATCGACGTTGGCGCCGATAGGGAAGTTGTTGATAACCCTTCCGCTTGCCGCGTCCATAACGACCATTTTGGGTT
>Ga0335070_10007556_pt1 | contig 12747 bp, 11 predicted proteins | sample Lox_Sample_13_FD_206722 | JGI IMG/M metagenome (GOLD analysis project Ga0335070, IMG submission 206722) | Soil microbial communities from Loxahatchee National Wildlife Refuge, Florida, United States - Lox_Sample_1.3 | ecosystem: Environmental > Terrestrial > Soil > Wetlands | place: USA...
ACCCATCGCGCCAGCCAGCAGGATCATTCCGCTCTCGCAGAAGCCGCTGATCGCGACGTCGCTCTTGAGTCAACGGTGCGCAGCCCTGGCCGGGGGGAACTACAGCAGCTTCACCGTGGCGGGACGGGATAGTCTCCCTGCCGAGCCGAGCGGTTGGCTCGCGAGCCCGCTCGCCGCGTTGAGCGAAGGCTCGCAGCTCGAGCCGAGGGCTCAAGGCGTGGCCATTGAGACAGGCGAGGGACGACCTCCCCTAGCCCCTCCTTATCAAGGAGGGGGTGAAGGGGAGACGCTTCGCACAGGCGAGAGGCGGGAGACGGGAGGCGACGATGACCTGCCCATTGTATCGTTACGGCGGATCGCCCCGCCGGGGTTCTTGACGCAGAGCTTTGCCACGGACTGGTCGGCCGGTTGTACATCGTGATCGATCGGGTGGGGTCACTGAGGGACGCATGATTACCAAATAACACGGGAGTCTACTGGCTGGATTTATTCATGGGGACAAGGCGTTGCCAGGGAGGCAATTCGGCTAGGTCTCAAGAATCACGACATTTACGCATCTCAAGTTCGAAGCGCGACACTTATAGCAAACGTTCCACGGAGAAAGGGTTGCTGACACCAGTTTCAGCTCCCGAGATAACATGACATGAAAGGAGGAACAGCATGGCACTTCCGAGGATTACTCAGCCCGCCCAAGGGGCAACACACAACCACACGATCGCGGCCCAAAAGGTCTTCAAATGGGACCCAGGAACGGTTACGCCTGGTTACTGGAGGGTAAAAGTTGGAGCAACTCCTGGATCTTGGAACTATTACACGGGGCCTGCTATAGCCGAACCTAACCATCAGGACTCTGGTGTTATGCTCAACCCTAAACCCCTAAATGGGAAGACCTGTTACACGTTTGTAGAATGGGGACAGGACGGCATCAACTTCCCCAATCAGGGAGATATCACCAGCTTCATTTGCAAACCCTAGGCAGCGAGGCTAGTGGTGGCACTGAATTGAGGTATTGGCGGAGAGGCCAACCACAAGCGAGAGAAATACTTTTCTGAACCATAGGAAGGAGAAGCGACCATGGATCCACTTGCGGCGAACGTCACGTTCACAGAGCCATTCGAACCACAGGATTTCTCGCGCCCATTCAGCATTGCATGGAGGAGTAAGCAGGGTATCGATGTCACAGAGTGGATCCTCCTGGTAGGCACCTCCGACGGGGATTGGGACATCATGAGCGCAGATACGGGGGAGAGGACAAGAGCTGCCATCGATATTTCTGACATGAGCCCTTTGCCTCAACGTATCTACGCACGGCTCCGTTATGCCGTGTACGATCCGGATCAAGGCCAAGACGTGTGGTACACGACACTGCACCCATTCGAGATAAATAAGAAATAAGAAAACCACATGCTGGCTCAGCCTTCTCCAGCACCTGGATCAGGTCTTTGGATTTGATGAGAGCTTAGTACGGAGGATTCATGGTTGGAGCCACCCACCTTGCGTGGCCAGGGGAGGGAAATCGGTACCGGTCGCGGTGCGCGGCCCTGGCTGGCGGGAACTACAGCAGCTTCACCGTGGCGGGACGGGATAGTCTCCCCGCCGAACCGAGTGGTTGGCTATCGAGCCCGCTCGCCGCGCTGAGCGAAGGCTCGCAGCTCGAGCCGAGGGCTGAAGGTGTGGCGAGTGAGACAGGCCAGGGACGTGAGGCGGGAGGCGAGAGGCGGGAGGCGACGCTTCGCACAGACGAGAGGCAGGAGGCGGGAGGCGACGATGAGCTGCCCATTGTATCGTTGCGGCGGATCGCCCCGCCGGGCTTCTTGACCCAGGCCTTCGCCGCAGATTGGTCAGGCTGCACATCATGACGCATCGAGTTGGGAATCCGGTGTTCGTTTGCTCTGAACGGGTCGTTCGTCCGTTCGTCTTTTGTCTCGGTCTCGCCATGGTCACCGCGCTGGCGGATACCTCAACCTTTGCGCAGCAGGTGATTGACCCGACGGGACGGTCCGGCCAACCGCCCGGCCCCTTGAAGGAAGAGTTTCAGCGGCCCCAGCCTCCTCCGAGCCCGGTCCTGCCGATCGTCCCGCTCCCGCCTGAGGAAGAGAAAGGGAAACGGCCGGGCGCCGTGCGAGTCTTCGTCCATGACATTCACGTGGTCGGCAGCACCGTGTTTTCCGAAGCCGAGATCAATGAGGTCACTGCCCCGTTCAAGAACCGGGAGTTGTTCACCGAGGATCTCGAGCGGCTCCGGCTGACTCTCACGCTGCTTTATATCAACAAGGGCTACCTGACTTCCGGCGCGATCATCCCCGATCAGGACGTCACGTTCGGCGTCATCAAGGTGCAGATCATCGAGGGTAAGCTGACGCGGATCGACGTCGAAGGCAACCGTTGGTTCAGCTCCTCCTATTTGCGCGATCGCCTGGAACTCGGCCTCCGCACGCCGGTGACGCTCGGCCCGCTCCAAGAGCAGATGCAACTGTTACAGCAGGATCGTCGAATCGAGCGCATCAACGGGGAATTGCGGCCCGGCGACGTGCCGGGTGAAAACGTCCTGAACGTGAAGGTCGCGGACCGGAACCCATTCCATGCCACGATGGAAGTCAACAACTACCAGACGCCACTCGTGGGCGAGGCGCGCGGAATCGGCACGCTCACCCACGACAACCTGACAGGCCACGGGGATCCGCTCAGCGTCAGCTACGGCCAGTCGAGCGGCGCGTTTCCGATCGTGTATGGTTCGTACGAGCTCCCCTTGAACCGATACGGGACCACCTTTTCGCCCTACTACCGGCGCTACGACTTCAAACTGATCGAACATCCCTTCAATGTTCTGGACATCAATACCAACACGGAGATCATCGGCATGAGCCTCCGCCAGCCGATCTATCGAACCGTCACTGATGAGGTGGCGTTTTCGATTATCGGCGAGCATCTCTACACCCAGAGCTTCGTCGGCGATCAGGGGACCCCTTTTTTCCTCGGAGCTTCTAACACGGGCGTGGGGACCGTGTCCGCGCTCCGGTTCGCACAGGACTGGACCCATCGCACAGTCGATACCGTCGTCGCCCTGCGATCGCGATTCAGCGTCGGCTTGAATGTCCTGGGCGCGACGATTAACTCAAATTCCGATACACCGGACGGGCAATTCTTTTCCTGGTTGGGCCAGTTCCAGGGAATTCACCAATTTGGCGAGAAGTTGTTCGGCATGCAGCTCCTCGGTCGTATGGATTTGCAGCTCACCAACTCGCCGTTGTTTCCGCTCGAACAGGTCGCACTCGGCGGCCGGTACACGGTGCGGGGCTACCGTGAGGTGACCATCCTGCGGGACAATGCCTTTATCGCCTCGGTCGAGCCGCGATTTCCGTTGATCCGCTGGGCGAGCGGCGAACCGATGATCCAGTTCGCGCCCTTCGCGGACGTCGCGCACGGGTGGAACATCGGCGATAACAACCGTCCCTCCCCGGTCACGCCCATCACTCAGTTTCCCGACACCCTGGCGAGCGTGGGAGCCGGGCTCCGGTGGAACATTCTGCCGAAGGATCGCGCGAGCTTCGAAATCTATTGGGGGCAGAAACTGAATCATGTGGCGAAGATCAGCAACACCGTTCAGGACCATGGGGTGCATCTCGGCATTGTGGTCAATCTTTTCTAATGTGAACCCATGGCACACGACATGCAGAACATTCACGACATGACACCGACTCTCCCCCGGCTCGTTCTCGCCTTCATCGTCGCAGCCAGTCTGATGCTGGCCAGGACCTCCGGACCTGTCGCTGCGGTCGAGCCCTCTCCGGACATCTTGATGCAACAAGGACTTCAGGCATACCAGCGGGGTGCGTTCGACCAGGCGCTTGCGGCCTGGAAACAGGCGGCCCAACTCTATGAGCAAACCGGCAAGGTCAGGGAGCAGAGCCAGGCGTTGGTCCAGGCCGCTCAGGCCTCTGAAAGCATCGGGCAGGTCGCTCAAGCGGTGCAGCAACTGGAGGTGGCCTTGGCCCTCGCGCAGCAGACGCAGGATCGTGCCTGGACTGCCACTGTGCTGGAGAATCTCGGCCGCGCCTACTTGACGGCGAGGAAACCGGATGCGGCGACGCAATATTTGACGCAGGCTTTGGAGATGGCCACGGCCGATGGAAACCCGCGCTTGATCGCCGCCATCCAGAATGACATGGGGCTTGCCCAGGTCGCGCTACACCAGGACGCGGACGCCTTGGCCTCCTTCACCACCAGCGCAGAAGGCGCCATGGCCGCGCGTGATCGAGCCCTGGCCGTGCGCGCGCAAGTCAACGCAGCGAGAGTGGCGCTCAAACTGAACCAACCGGACGCGGCTCGGAATTGGCTCGATCAGGCACTCGATGGACTGAAAAACTTCGAGCCCTCACATGACAAGGCCACCGGGTTGATTCAGATCGGATTGGGTTACCAGCAACTCCTGCCTGCGATGCCGACCATGCATGCGCCCCTGGTCTTGCGCGCGGCCGGTGTGTTCGTGGAAGCCGCCACCGTGGCGCAGAAGATCGGCGACACACGGACCCTCTCCTACGCCGAGGGGTATCTCGGACACCTCTACGAAACCGAACATCGGAACGACGAAGCTCTCCAACTGACGAGACGAGCGGTGTTCTCCGCCCAGTCGGCCAACGCGCCCGAGTCGCTCTATCGCTGGCAGTGGCAACTCGGCCGATTGCTCGCCGACACAGGGAAATTGGACGAAGCCCTCGCTGCCTACAACTATGCCGTCGAAACGTTGCGCCCCATCCGGATGGAGGTCGCCTCGGCCCAGTCGGCCGGCTCCATCTCCGGAGAAGAGTCGGTTCGTCTCCTCTTCTTTGAGCTGGCCGATTTGCTGCTCAACCGCGCTTCGCTCACACCGGATTCGAAATCGGCCGATGATTATCTGCGCCGTGCGCGCGATACGATCGAAACCTACAAGGCCGCGGAGCTGCGGGATTACTTCCGCGACGAATGTGTGGACGCCCTCCAGGCGAGGCTCACGAAACTCGACACCGTGTCGCCCACGACAGCGGTGATTTATCCGATTGTCTTTCCGGATCGGACCGAGCTGTTGGTCAGCCTCTCGACCGGACTCACACGTTTCTCCGTGCCGATCACGGCAACGGTTCTCACGCAAGAAGTGCGCACGTTTCGACGCTTGGTCGAGAAGCGGACGACCCGTGAATACCTGCCCCATGCGCAGAAGCTCTATGAATGGTTGATTCACCCCCTTGAATCGGAATTGATTCAGCAGAAGGTCCAAACACTGGTGTTCGTACCGGACGGGGTCCTCCGCACCATCCCCTTCTCTGCCCTGCATGATGGGACCTCGTTCCTCATCCAGAAGTACGCCATTGCCCTGACCCCCGGCCTCTATTTGACCGACCCCCGACCGCTAGACCGCGAGAAAATTCGCTTTCTTGCGGGCGGGCTTACCACGTCCGTGCAAGGATTCCCCTCGTTACCCTACGTCGCCGAAGAGATGGATAGCGTCCGCACCCTCTATCAGGCCGACCAATTGTTGAACGAGCAGTTTCGCACCCCTCTCCTGGAACAGGAATTGCGTGAGAGCCGGTATGGGATTCTCCATATTGCCACGCACGGGAAGTTTTCAACCGATGCGAATGACTCGTTTCTCCTGACCTTCGATGGGAAGCTCACCATGAGCAAACTCGATAGCTTGATTGGCCTGTTCCGGTTCCGGCAAGACCCGCTCGAGTTGTTGACCTTGAGCGCCTGTCAGACTGCCGTTGGGGACGATCGTGCGGCGCTCGGACTGGCCGGTGTGGCCATCAAGGCCGGAGCACGCAGTGCGTTGGCGACACTCTGGTTTATCAATGACGAAGCCTCGGCTGCCTTGATCGGCGAGTTTTATCGGCAACTGCACGATCCGGGCGTGTCCAAGGCACTCGCGCTTCAGCGGGCGCAGCAAAAGCTACTGGGCGATCGGGTCTATGAACATCCGGCCTATTGGTCGCCGTTTCTGTTGTTGAATAACTGGCTATGATTCACCGACTCGTTATGCTACTGTCCACGCGGAATTTCCGGGTTGAGTCCGCGAAGGAGGGCGCCGTGAGAACATTCATAGGGTTCATGCTCATCGTAGGACTCGGCGTGGCGATGGTATGGTCCGGAAGCGGTCCGATCGACGCCGTCGCAGAACAGGCCATCGCAACACAGGCAGGCCAATCCGAGAGCACAGAGCTTCCTGTCTATACCCCACCCAAGAAACTGATGCCTCGGGCTCGCGTGGGCGGTACGCTACGCGGAACGGATGGCAAAGACCCGGAGATCGTCGCGTTGGTCCCCGATCATGTCGGGCTGACCGTCAAAAAAACTCCGACCTTGAACTGGTTTCTCTCCAAACCGACGACCTACCCGATTCAATTTACGCTGAACAACGTCCAACAGGTTCAGCCCATCTATGAAGGGGCGCTTCCGACTCCAAAACAGGAAGGGGTGCAATCGATCGACCTCAAGGCGTTGGGCGTCACACTGGAACCCAACGTCCAGTATCGCTGGTTCGTCTCGGCAAGGCGCAATTCCGACTCACATTCCCAGGACATCGTGGCGGGAGGCGTCATCGAGCGCTGTGAGATCAATGAATGTTTGACCATCGTCGGCCCCGCCTTAAGCTGTGACCCACAGAGCGTGAACTTCAACGCGAAAAACGGCTTGTGGTACGACGCCATGGCCTGCCTGTGCAGCCTCATCGAGGCGGCACCTGGCGATCCGTCGCTAAAAAGACAGCGCGCGGAGTTGTTGAGGCAAGTCGGCCTGCACGGAGTGGCGGACTGGGATCTTCGATCCATTCAATCCGCTCTCTATTGATCTCTGCTCTGACAGCCGGTTCCGGGTTTACCATTCCCTCTCCTCTCTCGGGTCTCGGATCGTCACGACACCTCCATCACGGCAAACCTAGCCCCGGAGGCACCCCGCGCTGGGTTGCGCCGAATTAATCAATTCCGATTCACCACGAATCTATTTCGATCCATCAAAACGCATCCAATCTCACTTCATCGCGCTCATTCACAGGCTCTCATCCGCGTAAAGACATCCATTTGCGTGCAGTTCTGCAGAGGAAAGGGCTGGCGTGGACTGGCACAGGCTTTGCTGATCTTCAATATTAATTATTAGGTATGGCGTGCAACCGGCTTCATGGTTCTGGAAGGATGCCACGGACGTGAAGAGGGAGGTACCCGATGACTCAAGAGTTGGTTCTTGGAGCGCTGCTCTTTGGGATCAAAGGGTTGGTGTGGGCCTTGACCTTTGCAATCGTTGGTGAGGACCGCCGTGCGCCTGACAAGCGGCCGGATAAGGTGGTTGCTTCACCTGTCGAATCCCGACGGGCTTAACAGACTCACATAACGCTGCCGCCGCTCACCAGAGCGGCCTAACACGGGGACCAAAAAAGCGATGACTCTCATGCCACATATTATCTCCTCCAACAACAGCGTCAAGAACGGGGACAGTCCGCATCCGTCACCTCCGCGCCCCCTGGCTTCCAGGCAGCGCGTGACTGTCGCCATTCCCACGCCATTGGTCGAGCGACTTCGCAATGCTGTGTACTGGACGGGGCACCAGACCCTCGTGCAAATCGTCGTGGATTCGCTCGAAGAGACCCTCGCCGCGATGGAGCATGCCAACGGAGGGCCCTTTCCTGGGCGGCTGGCTCCACTCAAGTCAGGGAGACGTTCCCGTAAGCGACCCCCTCCCCACCTCATTGCGACCGATTCACCGTCGGGAGCGTGCGTCACCGGATAGGCGATCGCGTAGCTGCTGAACGGCTTTTGTTCGCGCTCCGAGCGGGGAGACCGTCTTGTATTCTTTCCGGCTCACGAGTAGGCTTTTAGATTCGTATTCATGCTCAGCACATCTTTTGCAGTATTCGTGGGTGTCCTCCCTGAGTCCCTGCTTCTCAGCCGTGGAGGGCGCCCATGGCACAACACCTAAGGTTTCAACAGACGCAGCGCTGCGCCGTCTTGATCGCGGTGTTGTTGACCCTCACACCAAGGCAGGGTCACACCGATGAATCGCCTGCGCCTTCCGATCGACTCTCCAGTGATGAGCTGCAATTGCTCAAGGAGGAGGAAGGCGTGGGCATTGAGTTGCAGGAGGGGCGCCCGCTCGCCCCATTGTCTTCAGAACCGTACGTGATGATCGAAGAGGACATCAGAGAGTCTGGCGCTCCGGATCTTCCAACCCTGCTCAACAGGATGCTTGGAGCCGGCGTACCACAAGTGACCGGATCGGAGATCACCCCTCCCGCCCGTGCCGGCAGGGATCTCGTTCCCGGCAACCTGCTCGTCCTGGTGGATGGACGCCCGATTCGCGTCGACCAATCCGATCCCCTCACGTGGAGCAACATTCCCGTGACCGTGCCGGACATCCAACGCCTCGAAATGTGGAGAGAATCGGCCTCGGCCGTACACGGGGGTCGCAGCGATCAGGTCGTGGTCAAGATCACCACGAAGACACCCAGGAAGTGAGGTCGCAGAGGGTATCATGACTGTTTCATCGTCTCGGCATACGGTGCTTGTCGTCGAAGACACGCAGGACATCGTGATGGGGTTAAAGGATTTGCTCGAACACGATGGCTACGCCGTCACCGTGGCTGGCACCTGTGCGAGCGCCATTGAACACGTGCGGACCCAACACGTGAATGCCATCCTACTGGACTTGACGTTGCCGGACGGCGACGGACTCGAGGTCATGAAGGCGGCACACAGTCTGGATCCCACCTTGCCTGTCATCATCGTGACCGCCAATACCTCCCCGGACAAGACGGTCGGATCCTTGACCCGTGGGGCGTTCAACTATCTGATCAAACCCTACAACAAGGAAGAGCTTCGGCAAACGCTGCGGCGCGCCATCGGGGTCAAGGAACTCGCCGTCAAGGTCGAACGTGTCCAGCACCTGCTCAGTGAAAGCGAAGACCGCTTTCGCTCGCTGGTGGAGTCCGCGACGGATGCCATCATCGTGGCCAATGGACACGGAATGATCATCTCCTGGAATCGGTCCGCATCGAGGCTCTTCGGCTATACCAATGAAGAAGCGATCGGACAGCCGCTGACGATCTTGATGCCGGATCGTTACCGGGAGGCGCACGAGCGAGGTCTCGCTCGCATGGCATCCACGGGCAAGGGTCGCGTGATGGGTTCCGTCGTCGAATTGCATGGGCTCAAGAAAGATGGGACCGAATTTCCCATCGAGCTCTCCCTGGCCACCTGGAGGAATACCGAGAGTACCTACTATAGCGGGATCATCCGTGACACCTCGGAGCGGAAGAAGGCCGAGCAGGCTCTGGCTCGACTTGAACGTCAGCACTCGCTCATTCTGATGCGGGCCGGAGAAGGGATTTACGGACTCGATCGGGACGGACGGACGACCTTCGTCAACCCTGCCGCCGCGCGGCTCCTCGGCTATGAGCCCGAAGAATTGACGGGCCGGTCCATGCACGAGGTCCTGCATCATTCCAAACCGGACGGACGGCCCTATCCCGCCGAGCAGTGCCCCATCTACGCCGCGCTTCGAGACGGCGTGGTGTATCGGGTGTCGAGCGACGTCTTCTGGCGAAAGGATCAGACGAATTTTCCCGTCGAATATGTCAGCACACCGATTGTGGAACAGGGACTCGTGACGGGAGCCGTCGTGGTATTCCGCGATATCACGGAGCGTCGAGAGGCCGAGCGATTGTTGAAGGAGAGTCGGGAGCAGTTTCGCCAACTGGCGGAACACATCCGCGAAGTCTTTTGGATGACCGACCCCGCGAAACAATGCATGCTCTATATCAGTCCAGGCTATGAAGAAATCTGGGGGCGATCCTGCGAAAGCCTGTACGACTCGCCGCAATCGTGGCTCGATGCGATTCACCCCGAAGACCGGCCCCGCGTCGTCGAAGCGGCCACACACAAGCAGGTGGCCGGCACCTACGACGAGGAGTATCGTATCGTGCGACCCGACGGCACAATCCGGTGGATCTGTGATCGCGCATTCCCCGTCCGCGATGCCTCCGGAATCGTCTATCGCATCGTCGGCTTCGCTGAAGATATTACAGACCATAAAGGCATCCAGGAATCCCTGCGCATCAGTGAAGAACGCTTGGAGCGCGTGATTCAAGGGTCCAGCGACGGGTTCTGGGATGGGACAGTTCTCCCCGACGAACCGTGGAGCTCCCCGCGCACACCGGTCTGGTGGTCTCCCCAAATCAAAACCATGCTGGGCTATAGCGGTGAGGAATTTCCCGAAGTCTTGGAGAGCTGGACGTCCCGGCTTCACCCCGAAGATGCCGACCGTGTCATGGCCGCCTTAACAGCCCATATCGAGCAGCGAGAGCCTTATGATGTGGAGTATCGGCTTCGCGCCAAATCCGGAGAGTATCGATGGTTCCGCGCGCGCGGCCAGGCCACCCGGAACGAAGCCGGTCAGGTCGTCCGCTTGTCCGGCTCCCTCCAGGACGTGACGGATCGCAAGCGGGCCGAGGAGGCGCTTCGCCGTCACCAGCAACTCCTGAAGGACGTCGTCGACAACACTACGGCCGTGATCTATGTGAAGTACGCCGACGGCCGGTACCTTCTCACCAATCGCCGGTTCGAACAGCTCTTCAACCTCACCACGGACCAGATCGTCGGTCATACCGATCATGAAATCTTTCCTCGAGATTTCGCCGACGCGTTTCGTGCTAACGATGTGGCGGTGATGAAGCGGAACACCACGGTCGAATATGAAGAATATGCCCCTCATGCGGATGGCCCACACGCCTATATCTCGATCAAATTTCCGCTCTGCGACCACACCGGCAAACCCTACGCGACCTGCGGCATCTCCACCGACATTACCGAGCGGAAGCGCATCGAAGACGAACTCCGAGCCAGTGAAGCCCAAGCCCGCCTCGCTCTGACCGTGGCACCGGTGGGAAGTTGGGACTGGGACCTTCAGGACGGTCGACTCTACTGGTCGCCGCAGGTCGACACATTCCTCGGCGTGCCACCTGGCTCGACCCGTGGCGCTGAGAGCGAATGGCTTGCGCTCGTGCATGCGGACGATCGTGAGGCCATCCTGCTCGCGAAGCGCCACGCATCGGAGGAGCACCGCGCCGAGGTGACCTTTGAGCACCGTGTGTTGTGGCCGGACGGGACCCTCCATCGGCTCACCTGGGCCGGTCACATCATTCGCGATCAGGCAGGGCGCGCTGTCCGGATATTGGGAACGGTCCATGAACAGAAACCACGCGGAGACTGACGGACAACAATATGAAGCATCGGCTTGATCCGGCCTCACATGTATGAAAACCTGTGATCACATCACCAGGCACTTCAACCGGCGGCCTGTCGGCGCCGCGCTGCCGATTCTCGGACTGGCAGTCCTGGTCAGCCTGTGTACCTTATCCTTCTCCGAAGCTGCTTCGCTGGAGATTGCCATCCTGAAGTCCTCCGAGATCGCCGCATATGATGATGCCGTCAAGGGATTCACTGCGACCGCCCCCTCCGGAGCGACGTATACCGAATACAATTTGCGAGGCGACCTGGAGCTCGGGAGGAAACTCGCCAAGAAGATCCGTTCCTCGGATGTGGCCCTGGTCGTCGCGGTCGGCTTGAAAGCTGCGTTGGTGGCGAAATTGGAGATTCCTGATGTTCCGGTCATCTATATGATGATCCTGGACCCGCAGAAGCATCAGCTGAATGGGGCCAACATGACCGGCACGTTGCTGGAGATCCCCATCGACCGCCAGCTCAAACTTCTCCGTACCTTCCTGCCGACCAAACGCAAGCTTGGCGTCCTGTATGATCCCAGCAAGTCCAATCCAAAGATCAAAGACGTGGAGGCACAGGCCACCGCCAACGAGTATAAGCTGCAGGGATTCCCGGTCATGAGCGAGAAGGACGTGCCACAACAATTGAGAGCGCTCCTCTCCTCTGTGGATGCGCTCTGGCTTATGCCGGATTCCACGGTCCTGACGGATGAGTCGATTCGCTTTATCCTTGAATCGGCGCTTGCTCAGCAGGTGCCCGTCATCGGATTCTCACCGGAGTTTACGCGACTCGGCGCCCTGCTCAGCTTTTCGGTCAACTATGGCGAGGTTGGTCGCGAGACCGGGCTACTGGCCAAGCGCATACTAGATGGAGAGCGGATATTGCCGCTCAAACCCTTGCCCGTTGAGCGACTGAAGATCACCGTCAACCTCAAGACTGCACGGTTCTTGGGTATCACGTTTCCGAAGGACCTCAACAGCATCATTGATGAAACCTACTAATTTCGATATGGATACGCCCGTGTCACGACCGCCGCACAACTACCCCCCCGCCTCCATCAGGCCCAGGTTCGTCAGCTTACGCACAAAGTTCGTCGCCTTTTTCAGCCTTATTCTTATCCTCACCTGTTCGGCGTTGAGCTGGTACTTCGTCGAAACGAGACGCGAGGCGATGACCGAGCACTTGCAACAGGTCGGAACGATCCTTTTGACCAACACGGTGCGCAATGAGCACTTCCGGTTTGGAGGCCTCATCGGAGAAGACCCTGCGATCCTTCGACAATTCGTCGACGGGCTCATGGCCATCGAAGGTACGGTCTATGTGGTCATTACCAGTTCTGATGGCAATATTTTGCACCAAGACAGCAGACGGGCGCGTGCACCGAGTGGCACTACCGCGCAGGCGAAGGAGCCGCCATTCTATCCAGACAGGCAGATCGCCAAGGCGCTCCTTCATGCGACGGAAGAAAGCGCCCGGATCACTCGTCAGATTCTGTCCGGTAACC
>Ga0335070_10007557_pt1 | contig 12747 bp, 12 predicted proteins | sample Lox_Sample_13_FD_206722 | JGI IMG/M metagenome (GOLD analysis project Ga0335070, IMG submission 206722) | Soil microbial communities from Loxahatchee National Wildlife Refuge, Florida, United States - Lox_Sample_1.3 | ecosystem: Environmental > Terrestrial > Soil > Wetlands | place: USA...
CAGTCACGCACAAAATCGCAAGCTGGAGTTCGACCGGGATACGGACGACCTATCTAAAGTGCAAGGTTTACTTTTTCTGCAAACCAAACCCATCTAATCCGGCATCACTTAGTTTCTTCTTGAAGCATGCTGCATGTTACGCTGTCGTTAATAAATCATGAGGGGGTATGGAATGAACAACCTGAACAAGGTAGTGGCTTCTTTACGCGCGGAGCATTCCCGTCTCGAAAATGAGATGGAGCGCGTGAAGAAGGCGCTGGACGCACTCGGCCAACTCAACGGGAGCAAGCCCAGGGCAAAACGTTTCCTGAGCAAGGACGCCCGGCGCCGGATCGCGGAAGCGCAAAAGCTACGTTGGGCCAAGGTACGGAAACAGGCCAAACTGGCAAAGTCGTAACTGATGTAAGCTTACAAAACGCTGCAACAAGGCCTCGTTCGCCACTTCTCCCAAAGACTGACAGACGAGGCCTGGCTGTACTTCAGCACGGAACACCTTCAGTCCCCAAGTTGATGAACAAACCCCAGTTCACTGCCAATCTTCTCTCGATCAATTTGCGGTTAACATTTTCCTTGCTACTCGTCACACTTGCGAGACAGTATGCCTCAGCGGCTGCGGACCTTTCGCTCCAGGCACTCGTCACACCCTCGAGCGTGATCCTGAAGGATGGGCGCCCGGTAAACTTCGCGATTCACGGATACGTCGACTTTGGCTCGTTAGCCGAGGCTTTTTCCTACATCGAGGCACAGAGCCGGCGCTGGAATCCCGACTCTCTACCTGCAGGCGTGACCCAGCAAGCACTCGCTCGTGAGTTATTGCGCCGCGCGGTTGAGAGCAGAATTATCTCGATGGTGGACGAGCGCCCTCTCGAGCTCCTGGTCACCCACACTTCCGTTGAACTGCAAAAAGCGATCGATGCCGTCAAAGACCCACTGCCTCCCGGCTATGCAGAGGCATTTCTGCAGGTGCAGAAGAAGTGGAAGCATTCTTTGAACTGCTGGAGCGCTTCGCCTTCGATTGCAGCGCGCGTTCTGTCGAATTGGTATCCGATCGAAGAGGGAATCCAACTTTACGGGGCGACCTACGATTCGACCGAACATTTCTGGCAGGCCGTGAAATATCACCCTGAAGTTACGGTGGGACAGGTGCTGGAACTGCTAACCCTACTTCAGCAACAGAACTGGCAGCCATGGTTGGCGCGACTGGATCACGATCCCAAGTTGTATCTTCCCAACGCATATGCCATTGAATTTCTGCGCCACAATCTGACATCGGAGCGGCTCCGGTGGTTTCGCGATGAGTTAAGTACGCACGCCATACAGCCCAGCGATCGGATACGGCAACTGCAGCAGCGCGGGACTACACCATTTCGCTTTACTGCATTCCAGGAGAAAGTCATCTGGGGAGACCTGGCCGATGTTCTCCAAATGGTTTATCTGTTTTCTGCCGACGAGAATCCGGTTCGCAGTGCAATCGCAGAGCGCCACTTCGACGGCATCTATCTCGGCGACCGGAAACTAGGGTTTATCAGCCCGGAATTTCGCTCACTGATGATCGAGATCTGGAAAGTGAAGTACTTGCAGATGCCAAGGTTCCGGGAAGTCATCGCGGCTATTCCGACCGAGACGCGGCTGGAGCACTTCCTCAATGATGGAGACTCGCCTGATGTCCCCATCCCCGTCTATGTTGAGTATCTGAATCAGATTCGAGCGATGGCGATTCAGAAAAGCAAGTAGCCTCACTGGGTTTGCCGAGCCTACGTCCAGCGAAACCACTTTAGAGCCAGGATGAAGGATATCCCTCCCCAGAGCGCCATGATGAGCAACCGGGGCCATTGATGCAGCAGAGGTGTCCCTTCAAGGATGCTGGCACGCAAAGCGTCGTTCAGCGCGGTCAGAGGCAGGACCTTGATCAAGGGATGGATCACCGCGGGAAATCGCTCATAGGAAAAGAACACGCCGGAGAAGATCCACATGGGCATCATCACGAGGTTGATCAGGCCGCTGACCGATTCGATCTTCTGGGCGCGGCTGGCCGTCAGCAATCCAACTCCACCAAATGTCAGCGATCCCAAACCCGCGATGAAAGCGATCGCCACAAGAGACCCCAGAATCCGCATATGGAAGAACAGCGCCCCGAAGGTGAGCAGCAGGGCGACTTCAATCACCATCAGGATCAATCGGCTCGAGGCCAGGGCGAGTAAGAAGTCCCCGCGGCGCATGGGCGTTCCGACGAAGCGCTTAAGTAATTTTCTCTGCCGCATGTCAACCAGCGCGAAGCCGATGCCCCACATCCCGGAATTCATCAGGTTCATCCCGAGCAGGCCTGGTATCAGGAAGTCGATATAGCGGGAGCCGGGCTCCGAGGAGATAACGACCGTGGTCGCCACGACATCCTTGCGGCCGGCTGCTGACTGCAAGGCGTTGTTGACCTCAGCCTCCGCCAGAACGCTCTCGGGGCGCGCTGGATCGTAAAGATACTGAACGGTCCCCTTGCCACCGGGTTCAATCACCATATCGAACTTGCCAAGCCGGAATCCTTTGCGCGCTTGCTCCGACTCAAGGATTTGCGCCTTGAAGCGGTCATGCTGCGGCGCTCGTCCGAGCATCGTTTGCGCATCGCCGGCTCCAGGTCCAGCGATGATCGCCACTGATATTGCGTCCCCGGGTTTGTTCCGGAAAGCGATACCGAGCCCAAGCGCCAGGAGCAAAGGGAATACAAAAACCCAGAACACCACTTCCGGCTCGCGCTTGAGTTCCAGCATGCGGGCCATGAGCAAATGGCTGTATCCAGCCCAGCGGCCATTGCGGCGCGGTCGCTCACGGGGTGGCGCTGTCACGGGAACCTGTTCGGCAACACTCATGTGTCCTTCGTCTACGAGCGCGAATCCGGCTTCCACTTATTCAGAAATTCCATCAAAAACCCGGGAGTGAGCTGGCGTGCGTCTTCGAATTCGCCATTCTTTTCGCTCACGATCAGCTTGCCATCGGAATCGGCTACCGCCAACGCGGGAACTCCCTTATTCAACGGGATCTCGTATTCGCGCACAAGATCGGCATTTTTTTGCCCATCGGGGCCGATATCAACATGCACCACTTCGTAATATTTCTCGACGATAGGCGCGAGATCGGGCCGGTGGAATGCCAGATCCAGCACATGGCAGTCGAAGCACCAATTTGCTCCAAAAATCAACAGCAGCCGCTTGTGGCCGGCGGCAGCCTTCCCTTCCGCTTCTTTGATCTCGGCGTGGGCGTCCACATCCGCAGGATAAAGATCCTTCTTCATGTTGGCAGGCTGGGGAAGGCTAGGATCATCCGTCCTTTCGACGGAGATCAGGCGCCATTGCTCTCCCTGCTTCTGCCAGGACTGGTCCTCGGTGACGCTGTTTTTTCGTCCATTCGCCGAGATGACGGTGGCGCGGAAAATAAAGCTGATATGACCATGGCGGGGCTCGTCGCGAATGACATCTACATTCATGCTTTGCGGCTTGAGTGCGAGCCAGAAACTCGTGTCGGCATCGGCGCCGTGCATCACACCTTTGACCCGCACTTGTGCCGGCGGGTTTTGGCTGTAAAGCTGTTGTAAGGCCGGTGCATCTCCTGACAGCACGGCGCTTTTCCACTGCTCGAATGGGGGAAAGCCAGTGGACGTGTCGTTCACCGATTGTCCCCACGCGGTGCCCCAGACCAAGAGAAATACCGCGAGAATCTTTCTGGTTTTCACAATGCTCCTTTCCCCGAGATCACTCTTCGCGGAGATGACGTCCGGTCAGCTTTACGAAAACGTCCTCCAAGCTAGCCTGGCGCGTCGTCAAATGCTGCAGCGCAGTTCCATGCTTCTCGATTGATTCGAGCAGCGCAGGGATCGCAAGATGAGGCTCCTTCACGTTCAGTGCAATCAGCCCATCCTCCTGGCGAACGGATTCGACGCTCGGCAGGCTTTTCCATGACTCCGAGCCGGTGCCGTCAGGGCCGACGGCGAACTCGACAACGTGATGTCCACCAAGTCTTTCAATCAAATCCGCCGGTGAACCTTCTGCGATCACCTGGCCATGATCGATGATTGCGAGGCGATCGCAGAGTCGTTCCGCTTCATCCATGTAGTGAGTCGTCAGCAGGACGGTTCCGCCCTCCCGCTGGAAAGCGCGGATGATGTCCCACAACTGTCGCCGGCTCTGGGGATCGAGGCCCGTCGTAGGCTCGTCGAGGAACAGAATCTTCGGGTTGCACACCAAGGCTGTTGCCACAGCTAGCCGCTGCCGCTGACCGCCAGAGAGTTTTCCCACCCACGAATCTGCTTTCTCCGTGAGTTGGAGTTGCTCCATCACCTCGACGGAAGAGCGAGGCTGACGGTAGAAACTGGCGAACAAGTCGATCGTTTCACGGACGGTGAGTTTCTCGGAAAGGCGAGTCTCTTGCAGCGAGATACCGAGCCATTCGCGCATCTCGCGCTCGCTTTCCCGCCAGGAGTGGCCGAGAATGGAGACCTGCCCCGAGGTTGGCTGCAGCAGGCCTTCAAGGATCTCGATGGTAGTGGTCTTCCCCGCCCCGTTCGGACCCAGGAGGCCAAAGCACTCGCCAGCGTGAATCTGCAGATTGAGCCCGCGGACTGCTTCGACCTTACCGTCGTAGGTCTTGCGCAGATCACGGCACTCGATCGCGACGGGCATTGGCTGATTTTACCGGATGAGGCCTGGTCGCTCCCGCGAGAGTGATCAAACGCGGGGTGAAATCTCTGCTGCTTGTGCGGGAAGCAATAAATCCTGAATCTCAGGGCCGCCTTTGTGCACCCAGCGGGCCATTAACAAAAGACCTACGATTCGCGTAATGAGAAACCCAACCCTGAGCACGTGGTAATGCTGCATGTATTCGACGTTTGCGGACGAAGGGTCAGCCTTGGAATAGTGGAAAGGACTGTACGAATTCGCGCAAGTAGGACATCTCAGCGACTGCCCATAGGGTAAGAAGGATGGAGAGCATCCTGCTCGCGATAGTCACGGCATCGTTCCTCGACATATTGTTCTCCGGCATCGGCACGCCCGGGATAACATATCATCGCAATCCGTTTACTTCAGAACGACAACCTCCTTCGATCGACCGTTCTTATCTGGTTCCGCCAAACGCGCCTGGCCCCGTTCCCGGGCCTTGCGGAATCTGGTCGGGCGCTGGAGGGATAACGGGCGTGACGCTGTCTGCTGGTTTTGGCACATTGTCCTGATCTTCGCCCGGACGGCGGAGGCTGGGAGCGTTTGGTGGACGCTCTTCTTCCTTGGCCTGCTCGTCCTTTTCGGGACGCTGGATGATGACTTCTTTCTCGGTGCGCACGATTTTCTGGCCACCCACCTTCATCGTCTCGACGCGAACAACTTCATCGCCGACTATCCGGACGAAGTCGACATCCTGAGGCGGCTCTCCATAGATCCAGTCTTCGTACTCGGTCTCTCCATCCTTTTCACGGACCTTCCTCGGAGGCTTCCCCTTGGCGTGCAGCACCATCTCGGTATTCATGCCAACCAGAACGTAGTGATCCTGAATTGCCTTCTTGACTTTTGGAGGCACGGTATCGAGGTAGGCTTCTTCTTTGTTATGCGCGGTGAAGTCCAACACGGGATAGAGCAGGTCACGAAGCTGCTGCGCCGTCATCTCCGGCACGTATTTGTCAAAGTAAATGTCCAGATATGTGCCATGCGGGTTGGGCTGTGAATCGGTTGGAGATAACGGAACCGTCTGACCGCTGGCGCCGCCCACCTCGATGTGCTGGTACCACTTTTTCCGGTGTACGGGACCGCCATTGATATCGAAGTGAATGTGATCGTCCTTAATCTGAACGAATGAGAGATGAGCCGGATCCCCGGGCCTTACCGCCGGTCCCCACAAAGCGAGCGCCTGCTGGAGCTGAATTCCATTGGGGCTGACGACACCGTCCTTCAAAACGAGGCCCTTCGCGCCCATCGGAAAAGCCGTACGCGAATAAACGATCTGAGTCTCGAAGTCGCGAATGATCTGGTAGCGGGTCTGCTTCGACATCCGAGGCGCATTCGCCGGGACGGGTTTAGATTTCGGCGGAGAGCTCTGCGCGGATTGTGCCGGTGCGGCCGTCTGAGGCGTGGGTGCTTCCGCGCTTTGTCCAAATGAATCCACACTGAAAGTAAGCGTCAGCAGCAAACAAGAGAACAAGGCACTTCGAAGACAAGTCATAAAAACCGCGCAGATTCCTCATTATAGCTCTGCCGCTTCGCCGCGGAATGACTTTGCTGCCCTAGTGTTGTCATACAGGTCCCACCTGATCTCCGTGCCCTTTCTGGGGTTGACAGCGGAGTTACTTTCATACAAACTTTGCTGCAAACGCGCTTTCGCCGAAAGATTTGGCGGCTTCGTCCTCTGGCCAATTTCAGCTTTAATGAGCCGCCTATGAATCCTCCCCCCACGCTCTCGGCGCGATCCGACTCGGAGATCCCGATTCCCCAGTCCGAGGTTGGATCCATAGGTCAACCCGGCGGCGAAGCGGTGACTTCTGACAATCATCTCCACAAAGCCGCCGCTCTCCGCAAAGCGTTGGCGGATGGCTCACAATCACCAGACGCGATCATCCGAGCCGCAGCCGAAACCGCTCGCACTCTGACCGGGGCTGACGGCATTGCGTTGGCGCTACGCGTTCGAGGCGTGGTGGTCTGCCGCGCTCGAAGCGGGGAGCTTGCGCCGGACCTGGGTTCGCAGCTGAATGCGCAATCCGGGATCTCCGGAGAGTGCCTGCGATCGGCATCGATACAACTTTGCAGTGATACCGAAAATGATTCTCGCGTCGACCCTGAGGTATGCCAGGCGATGGGCATTCGGTCGATCGCGGCTGTACCTTTGCGAGGCCCTATGGGAGTGGCCGGAATCCTGGAGGGCTTTTCGGCTCGCCCGAACGCCTTCGGGGACGAACAGATCAGATACCTCCGGGAGTTGGCCCTGGTTGCGGAAGCGGCTTATGAGACTGAGCGCCTTGCGCACGAAGAAGAGACGCTGGCCCGACTGCGAACACCTCGTCTCCCTGCCATTCTTCGGCCCTCCACAGAACCGAAGCTGATGGAGCCGAATCAATCCACCCCCCACAGCGCGGAGGAACCCGGAAACAGCTCGTCAGATACGTTATTCCCGCGTCAATACTGGGTAATCGGCGTGGCCGCGCTCGCGCTGCTTCTGGTCTTGGGGGTATGGTTAAGCTGGCGCGATCCGGCATCAGAACCTGCCAGCGCAAAACCGGCAAGCCCGCCGCAGAGTTTGCCTGAAAGTGCGACAACAACAGCGACCACAGGCCCAGCAATTTCCGAGGACAGCGGGAAATCGCACCCGAATCGGCCTTCCACAAAAACGAAGAAGGAATCACCGTTGCTCCGGAATGCAGCCCAGATTGAAAGCACTGGAGGGGAGTTGGCATCCAGCAAGGACGATGCAGCGAAGTCAGCCAGCCCTGTGCCGAGCGTTGCCGACGTTCATCCCGCGAAATCCGAGCCGACTCATACCGAAGCTGAAAACCCTTTGGTCGAGCCACCTCAGGTCGACATGCCGGCACAAAACCAGAACCAGATTGCAGGACTTATCTCCAGCACTGAAACGATGCCGGCAGCGGACGTACGGGTTTCGCAAGGAGTGACTCCAGCAGAACTGATTCGCAAGGTCGATCCTGTCTATCCCCCGCAGGCCCGGATGGAACGAATCTCAGGCTCGGTAGAACTGCAGATCACCATTTCCCAGGACGGCAGCGTCAGTAACGTGAAGCAAATCAGCGGAGATCGGTTATTGGCAGCGGCGGCTGTGAACGCAGTTCGCAAATGGCGGTATGTTCCGGTACGTCTGGATGGCAAGCCGGTGCAGAGCGACAAGAAGGTGACGATCGTATTCAAGCTGCCTGGAGACTGAGGCGTGCCCGGAGATCCATCGTCAGGCCATCGTCAGACTAGATTCAGAGCCTTCTTGATTGTTCCTCGCTCGTTCTGAATCTTCTGCTGCAGCAGAGTGATGGCATAGATGAGCTGTTCGGGACGCGGCGGGCAGCCAGGCACGTAAACGTCGACCGGAATTACCTGGTTCACACTTTGGACGAGCGCGTAATTCTGGAAAACGCCTCCCGAGGTGGCGCAGGCTCCCATCGAGATCACCCACTTCGGCTCCGGCATTTGCTCCCATAGCTGGCGGATCACGGGCGCCATCTTATTCGAGACGCGTCCCGCGATAATCATGAGGTCGCTCTGCCGCGGCGACGGCCGAAACACTTCCGCGCCGAACCGCGCAATGTCGAAGCGCGAAGCACCCATTGACATCATCTCGATCGCACAGCAGGCCAAGCCAAAAGTCATCGGCCAGATCGAACTCTTGCGCATCCAGTTCACCGCCGAATCGAGAGTCGTCAGCACGACGCCCTCCGGCGTAGGATTTCCGTAGGTGAGGTCTTTCACCACCCGCTTACCGTTTTCAAGATCGATATACGGCCCGAAGTTAAGTTCACGCTCCATACGTGTATTTTAAACCACGGAACGATGGAGTGCAGTGGACACAACCGGGAGTGATCTCTGCTGGGCTGCGACTTCGAGTACGCGGGGCGGCAGAAAGCCATCCTGAATTTCCTTGACAACGCATCTTCTTGCAGTACCCTTTCTCAAAGTCTTCCCCAGCGTTTGTTCCGGGACCCCAGGTCAATCTCAAGTCATCGTGCGGCGTAGTCCAACACGCGCTTACACATTTCCGGATGTGTGAGGACGGAGGCGCTCAACCATTCTGCAAAGCAGAAGGAGGAGCTTGTATGTTTACTCGCCGGAGTAAGACCGCAGTCGGGCTGGGTTCAGCAGGGGGACAGGATTCCTCTCTCGTTGACCAAACGTCCACCCAATCTGCCGGCACTATGGAAGTGAGGAGGTCATAGAGATGGCGAATGTCTCGCACGCAGACCGCATGATGAACCATCAACCGCCACGAATCCCCATCCACCGGAATCCACCCTTTCTGCACGATCTCGCGAATTTTGGTAGTCCACGAACGCGAGAACAGCTAGACCAGAGTCAGGCCGGCCAGATTATTCCCCTGCCGGCGCTTAAGCGCTCTCCTTCCCTGATTCAGTTGGGGGAAGTGATCGGAGCGCAGTATGTAAGTGAGATCACGCAGAGCGGCCAGATTGTCTTCCATTCCGCCGGCGACACCGGCTTCGGAGGCCCATGGGATCTGCAGTTGGTGGCCGAGGTCATGGAAATGGACCTGCACCGGCCGAACCCTGCAGACAGGCCGGCTTTCTTCTTTCATCTCGGCGATGTCGTCTATAACTATCAATACAACGACCCGGAATCGAAGAAGAACATGTACGAACCCCAGTTCTATGTGCCCTACGAGGGCTACCAGGCGAAGATTCTGGCGATCCCGGGAAACCACGACAGCAATCCGCAGGAGGATCCAAAATCCATCGATGCGTTTCAAGATAATTTCTGCGCCGAGCCGCCTAGATCGGACGCCGCCCTTAGGGCGGTGCTCAACTCTCCCCACCGAGCTCCAATGTTCCAGCCGGGCGTGTATTTCCGCTTGGACGCACCCTTCGCGCAAATTATCGGGTTATTTTCGAACGGCGGCGAGAATGAGGGAGTGATTCGAGGCGGGGTCGTGGGCGATGATCAATGGAACTTCCTGGTCGAGCAACTGAAACAGGTGAAGGCGGCGCGCGCGAAAGGCAAACGACCGGCGTTGATTGTCGCCATGCATCATCCCCCCTTCAGTGGAGGCGGCGGCCACTCCGGCAGCACGAGTATGTTGAAGGACTTGGATGAAGCCTTCAAGGAAGCTGCCATCGGTCCGGATGCAGTACTGTCAGGGCACGCACACGTCTACCAGCGTTTTACCCGGACGGTGCCGATAGGGGGGCAAACGATGGACGTGCCCTACGTGGTGGCAGGAATGGGCGGACACGGTCCCATTCAGCCGGTCAAACCAAACTTCGAACGACACCCGGTCCGGACGCCGGTTCGCGGAAAGTCACCCAACGGTGCAGAAGATCATAGCCTTCGCCAGTACTTCAATGGTTTTGGACATCTTCTGATCACGGCGACGCCTCGCGTGCTCACTATCGATCTGATCGGAACCAAGACCAATAGCCATGAACCAGTGGACAGCGTAACCGTGGATCTGGGCACGAACAAGATCACGCATGAAACGCCGCCTATTACTCATCCGGCAAATGGTGAGGAGCAAGCTGCGGTTCATTCGAGACGCACAGTGCCGCAATAAGTCGACCCGTTGCAGCTCAGATATTCAGCACCACCTTGCCGAACATCTGGCTGTTCTCCAGGTATTCGTGGGCCGCGCGAATTTCACTCAGCGGAAACGTGCGGTCCACCACCGGTTTCAATCTGCCGGCGAATACATGCTGCATAACCTCTTGAAGTTCCCCCATCGTTCCCATATAAGAGCCCAGCAGACTTAGCTGCCGTGCAAATAGGTGGCGCAGGTCGATCGCCGCAGCCGGGCCTGTTGTTGCGCCACAGGTAACAAGCGTGCCTCCGCTTTTGAGCGATTTGACGCTTTCCTCCCATGTGGCAGCGCCCACATGCTCGATGACGATGTCTACGCCTTTCTTGTTGGTAATCCGGCGGACCTCTTCCGAGATCTTCTGCGAGTAATGATTGATTCCATGATCGGCGCCGAGTTCCCGCGCCTTCGCCAGCTTGGCTTCATTGCCGGCGGTAGTGATCACGCGGCAATGGAACATCTTCGCAATCTGAATCGCAGCCGTACCCACCCCCGAACCGGCGCCGAGGATCAGAACAGTTTGCCCGGGTCGCAGTGCAGCACGGCCGACCAGCATGTGCCAAGCGGTCACAAATACCAGCGGAACACTGGCTGCAGAAGCGAAGTCGAATGATTCGGGTATCGGTATAAGGTTGGCGGCCGGGACCGCGATGAGTTCGCAGTCGCCGCCGTCGACACCGTTTCCCAAAACGGTGAACTCACGGCACTGGTTCTGCAGTCCAGCGAGGCATTCGGCGCAGTTCCCACAAAAATGCATGGGGGCGACGAGGACCCGTTGTCCCGTTTTGATGTGCGAGACATATTCGCCCACCTCGGCCACTTCTCCGGCGATATCGCTGCCTGGTATGTGAGGGAGTTTTATGCCGGGTAGCCCTTTTCGAACCCACAGGTCGAGATGATTCAGGGCGCAGGCGCGAACGCGGACGAGCACCTGATCTTTACGCGGGCGAGGATCGGGCACATCCTCGTAAATAAGAACCTCGGGTCCCCCGAATTGATGAATGCGCACCGCTTTCATGACGCACCTTCCTTGAGCAGAACAGAGCCAACAAGCATCAAGCTACCACACGGAAAGCGATCGTAAGCGCAGCCGCAAAGGACATTCGGGATGTAGAATCGCTTGCGTGTGAGGATCATCATGCCGATTCATAAAACCTCGAACATGCTTCGTTCGTCCTCTTTGCCGATCCGATTTCTGACAACTGCGGCTATTGTTCTACTCGCAACGATGGCTGTTGCCGCCGACGAGGAACATCCAGGGCCTCCCACTCTGGCCATCGGGGCCTCGGCGCCAGACTTTTGTCTTCGCGGCGTCGACGAACAGATCCATTGCCTGAAGGACTTTGCCAGCGCCAAAGTGCTGATGATTGCTTTCATCTGCAATCACTGCCCAACCTCGCAACTCTATGAGACGCGCATCAAACAGATCGCCGCAGACTACAAGGACCGTGGTGTCGCAGTAGTTGGCATTGAGCCTAATAACCCCAATGCCGTGCGCCTGGATGAAATGGGCTACACCGATGTCGGCGATTCGTTCGAGGAGATGAAGATTCGTGCCGAATACCGGAAGTTCAACTTCCCGTACCTTTATGACGGAGAAGATCAGAAGATTTCAAACCTGTACGGTCCGACGGCCACTCCCCATGTTTTTATCTTCGATGCCAGCCGCAAACTGCGTTATGAAGGCCGCGTCGATAACAACCCCCGGGAACCGCTGGTCACCCGGAAGGATGCGCGGCTGGCCCTTGATGCGCTTCTCGAAGGCAAGCCGGTGCAGACTCCGAAGACTCCATCCGTAGGTTGTTCGACGAAATGGCTCTACAAGGAAGAGGGCCGGCGCGAAGAACTGGCGGAGATCGAGAAGAAACCGGTTACGGTGAAAGCAGTCTCTATTGATGACCTCAAAAGTTTGCGCAAGAATTCGACCGGCAAGCTGTTGCTGGTGGACTTCTGGGCCACGTGGTGCGGTCCCTGCCGCAAGGAATTACCGGCATTTGAAACCATGTACCGGATGTACGGACACCGCGCTTTCGACCTGGTGACGGTCAGCATCAATTACCCTGACGAGAAAGCCGGCGTGGAGAAGGTGCTGCAATCCGAGCACGCCACCAGCACGAACCTGATCCTGGGATCGACCGATCTCTACGCGCAACTCGCAGCCTTCGACCCCGAGTGGAACGCAGCCGTTCCCTATACGCTGCTGCTCCGCCCGGACGGTACCGTCGCATACAAAGTTCAGAGTACAAACGTCGATCCGCTGCAGTTAAAACGGATGATCATTGCGAATCTGGCTGATGATGATTACATCGGACATCAGGCTTACTGGAAAAGTCCTGCAGAGGGAAAATAGCAGCAGGCTACCTGGGAGCAATTGTGGAGATCGGTCCATTCATCCGGAGCGAATTCAGAAATTCTAAGAGCGACGAGTGACCGAGTGAATCGCAGGACGGACGCTGGCCAGTGGGCATTCAAATAGAT
>Ga0335070_10007558_pt1 | contig 12746 bp, 11 predicted proteins | sample Lox_Sample_13_FD_206722 | JGI IMG/M metagenome (GOLD analysis project Ga0335070, IMG submission 206722) | Soil microbial communities from Loxahatchee National Wildlife Refuge, Florida, United States - Lox_Sample_1.3 | ecosystem: Environmental > Terrestrial > Soil > Wetlands | place: USA...
CGGGCTCGGTCGGAAGGCCGAACGATCCCACCGTCCCCAGCAAGATGACGATCGCCGCACGAGACACTCCCGCGACGCCCTTGCTCGTCAGCATGAGCGTGACCAGCAGCAACAGTTGCCGCCCCAGGCTCAGATGCATGCCCGCCACTTGTGCGACGAAGATCGCCGCAAGCGACAGGTACAATGTGCTGCCATCGAGATTGAAGCTGTAGCCCGTGGGCATGACGAATGCCACGACCTGTCGCGGCACACCGATGCCCTCCATCGCCTCCATTGCGCTCGGCAATGCCGCTTCCGAGCTCGATGTTCCGAAGGCGATCCCAACCGGCTCGGCAACCGCTTTGACAAACTTTTTCAGCGGCACGCGCGCCAATAACGCCACCGGCAACAGCACACAAACAATGAACACCGTGAGCGCCGCATACAACGTCAACAGCAGTTTTGCCAGATTCAAGAGGATGCCGATGCCCGTGCTGCCCACGGTATATGCGATCGCGGCTCCCACGCCGAACGGCGCAAAGTACATCACGATCTTGGTGAATTTGAACATGGTTTCGGCCAGGCTCTCGATCAGCTTGAGCAGCGGCTGACGTCGCGCCTCGGGCACCATCGCCAGCGCCATGCCGAACAAGATGCTGAAGACAACAACTTGCAGCACTTGTCCTTCGGCCACCGATTTGGCAATGTTTTCCGGAAAAATGTGGAGGATCGTTTCCGGCGCGGTCAGCTTCTGCGATGGCAGGACCTCGCCGCTGGAGGCAGGCATGTGCACGCCAACCCCGGCTTGGCTCAGATTGATGGCAGCGAGGCCGATTGCCAGCGCCAGCGTGGTGATGATCTCGAAGTAGACGATCGCCTTCATGCCCATGCGCCCGACCTTCTTGAGGTCTGCATGCGCCGCGATGCCGCCAACGAGCGTAGCAAAGAGTAAAGGCGCAATGATCGTCTTGATCAGCCGCAGGAAAATTCCGCCGACGGGCTGCAAGAGGACCGCGGTGTGGGGCCAGTCGTATCCAATGGCCGCGCCCGCCACCATAGCCACCAGAATCCAGAAGGCGAGCGATCGCCTATATAGAGCGCATATTGCGAGCACCGCAATGGTCAGCCAGCGTGCGGCGAAGAGCAAGCCGGTGGGCAGCGGCGTGAGCAGAATATTTACCGCACTGAGGCTTGCGCTCAATGCGACAGCGGCGGCCGCCAACCACGCAATCTTGTGTTTCATCTCCGGCTAAGAAGTTAACGCAAGCTACCGTGCATGAAAAGGCCGTAATTTTATGACAGCACCGCTTGCCGCAAAGCGCGCGTCTAGTAAACTCATCCGCGGTTGGACTTGGAGGGCCGTCTGTGTTCCGCATCATTTTTCTTTTCCTGATTTCGGTTGCCGCCTGCTTCGCCCAGCGCGAGCCCGTCCTCAAGCAAATCGATCTTCCTCATTCTTATTACTACCGGGAGATGTATCTGCCGCAATTGACCACCGGCCCGAGCGCCGCTGCCTGGTCGCCTGATTCGAAGACACTCGTTTATGCAATGGCTGGCTCGCTCTGGAAACAGGAAGCCGGTAGCATCCACGCTGAAGAGCTGCTCGCCGGCCCGGGATATGACTATCAACCCGACTGGTCTCCCGATGGCCGGTGGATCGTTTTCGCTCGCTATGACCACAGTGCGGTGGAGTTGTGGTCGCTCGACCTCCAAACCGGACAGGCGAAAAAGATGACCTCGGGCGGCGCGGTCAACCTCGAACCGTGCTTTTCGCCCGATGGCAAGCGGCTCGCCTTCGTCTCGACTTCATACAAAGGGCACTTCCACATCTTCGTGGGCAAGTTCGCCAACGGTTCGCTTACAGACGTCGAGCAGCTTACTCGCGAGCACGTGAGCGACCTTCCACGCTACTACTACAGCAAAGTTGACCACGAAATCAGTCCGGTGTGGTCGCGCGATGGCTCGGAGATTTTGTTTATCTCGAATCGCGGGCATATTCACGGCACCGGCGGCTTCTGGCGAATCAAGGCCGAGCCCGGCGACAAGCAAGAAGCCCGCGAGATTCATTACGAAGAAACGAACTGGAAGGCGCGGCCCGATTTTTCTCCCGACGGCAAACGCATGGTCTATGCCTCCTATCTCGGACGCGCGTGGCACCAGCTCTGGGTCATGCCCTCCGGTGGCGGAGATGCCTTTCCCATCTCCTACGGCGATTACGACAATACCAATCCACGCTGGTCCCCGGACGGCACGAAGATCGCCTTTATCTCGAATCGCGGCGGCAACACATCGTTGTGGGTCCAGACAATCCCCAGCGGCGCACAAACCGAAGTCGTCGCCCGTGACCGCAAATATCTGAAGCCGATGGCTCGCTTCACATTAAAGGTGGTGGATCAGTCCAATCGACCGCTGGCTGCCCGCGTTTCCATTACCGGCTCGGATGGCCGCGCCTTCGCGCCCGACGACGCCTGGATGCATGCCGACGACAGCTTCACCCGCTCCGAGCGCCCGTTTGAGGCGCACTACTTCGATACCGGCGGCGTCTCCGAGATCATGGTGCCGGTTGGCGAAACCATCGAAGTCGGCATCATGCACGGATTCGAGTATCCCTATGAGCACACGACGATAGAGATCAAGCCCGACAGCGCCTCGTCGCTATTTGTCGAGATGCAGCCGATTCAGAGCGAGACGAAAGAAGAGACCCACTGGGTGAGTGGTGACCTTCACGTGCACATGAACTATGCCGGAACCTACCGCAACACGCCAAAGCATCTGGTCGAGCAGGCTGCTGCCGAAGACGTAGCCATCGTCGAAAACCTGATTGTAAACAAAGAGCAGCGCGTCCCGGATATTTCATATTTTTCTCCGCAGCTCGATCCGGCCTCGACCAAGGATCGGCTTCTGTTTCATGGCCAGGAATTTCACACGAGTTACTGGGGCCACTTAGGCCTGCTCAGTCTCACGAAGAACTTCCTGCTTCCGGGATACGTCGCCTATCCCAACACCGCCGCGGCCGGCCCCTACCCAGCCAACGCCAACGTCGCCGACCTGGCGCACGGTCAGGGCGCGTTCGTTGGTTATGTCCATCCCTTCGACAGCTATCCCGATCCGCGAACAGACGCATCGCTCACCAACGAACTCCCCGCCGACGTGGCGCTCGGTAAGGTCGATTACATCGAGGTCGTCGGCTTCTCCGATCACAAATCCACTGCCGAGGTCTGGTACAAGCTGTTGAATTGCGGCTTCCATCTGCCCACCGCCGCCGGCACGGACTTCATGGCAGACTATGCCTCGGTGCGCGGGCCTATCGGCCTCAATCGCGTCTACGCCGAAGTTTCCGGCGCGCCCAGCCCGAAAGATAAACCGGTCGATATCAAAGACTGGCTCGCGGCGATTAAGGCCGGTCACACGTTTGCCACCAACGGCCCGCTGCTGCGGTTTTCTCTGGGAGGCCAGCCCATCGGCGGCGAAGTAAAACTGGCCCAAAAGCAAGATGTGCACTTCAAAGCTGACCTCACCTCAATCGTCTCGCTAGATCATCTGCAAATTATCTGTAACGGGAAGCTTACGCAGGAACTGAAACTCGATGCCGCGCGCACCTCCGCGCACGTGGAAAGCTCAATTCCTCTTGAAACGAGCGGTTGGTGCGTCCTCCGCGCCTTTAGCGACGAAGCTGAATATCCGATCCTCGACATCTACCCCTACGCGACAACGAGCCCGATCTATGTGACGGTCGACGGCTTGCCGCTCTATAGTCCAGCGGATGCCTCGTATTTTGTAAAGTGGATGGACAGATTAGTCGACGCCGCCGATCGGAATACGTCGTGGAATACCGACGCAGAAAAGCAATCCGTGCTGGACATGTTCAAGCAAGCGCGGGAAAAATACCGCCGTCTGGTCAAATAAGCAGCGAGCAGTCTTATCTTGCTGCCGCTTGTTCCATTGTCAGCAGTCGCTCTTTCCGCTCCACGCCCCACCGATAACCGCCCATTGCTCCATCCTCGCGAACGACCCGATGGCACGGAATCGCCACCGCCACCGGATTCGTCGCGCAAGCCCGCGCTACCGCCCGCGTTGCCCGCGGCATCCCGATCTTTTTCGCCACCGCGCTGTACGACTGCGTCTCGCCGCGCGGAATGCGTTGCAGATGCTCCCAGACGCGCCGTTGAAATGCCGTCGCCCGAATATCGAGCGGAAGCGCCGGATGCGCGCTCTGCCCTTTCATTAACTGAACCAAACTCACCCGCCATTGCGCCAAAGCTGCGTCATCGCGCTTACGCGCCGCAAATGGAAACTCCCGCATCAACCCCTGCTGTAGCACATCATCCGAGTCACCAAACTGAATCGCGCAAATCCCCTTGTCGGTGGCCGCAATCAACATGCGTCCCAGCGGAGAAGAGGTGATGGTGAAGCGTACCGTCGCCGCAACCGCCCCGCGCCGGTATTTCTCCGGCGTCATCCCGAGCTGCGATGCCGTCCGCTCGTAGAGCCGGCTGCTGGAGCCATATCCCGCCGCATACAGCGAGGTCGTCACATCGTGCCCGGCCTGCAAGTTTTGCTTCACCTGCCGCAACCGGCACGCGTCGATGTAAGCCTTGGGCGACACGCCGAGCACCGCCTTGAACATCCGCTGCAAGTGGAACGGGCTCCGGCGAAATGCCTTGGAGAGCCCGCGTAGCGTGATCTGGTCTTCGATGTTTTGCTCGATGTAGCGGCACATCGCGCGCACCATCGCCGATTGTGGATTGCCGTCTACTGCCTTCGGCCGGCAGCGCAAGCACGCGCGAAATCCGGCTTGCTCGGCTGCGGTCGCATGCTCGAAGAAGCGGACGTTTTCGCGCCGTGGCCGCCGCGCCGGGCACGACGGCCGGCAGAAAACGCCTGTGCTCGCCACGCCAAAAACAAACGCCCCATCGAGCGCCTTGTCGCGCTCGAGCACCGCTTGCCAGCGTTGCGCTTCGTCCAGTCGGTTCGACTTCATGGTTGTATCGATGGTTTCGGGCTCTGAAAGTATCGCATGGGTTGCCATGCGGATAACATAGGACAGGCTGGCCCGAGCGGACTATCCGGATGTTGCGGTCAAAACGAGTTCTCGTTCTCAGTTGTCAGTTCTTAGTTAAGAGCTTGCCTCTATGCGTTTGCTTCTGATTGCGATACTTTTATTCTCACAAGCGCTTATGTCTCAGCAGACCATCTGTTCCTCGACAACCACCATCATCTCTGCCCTTCGACTCGCCCACGAAATCACCCTCGGAGCACCCCATCTCGCCGAAGAATGGTCAAAGGCAACTCCAATCGCCTTCTGCGCCGACTGGCAGGGCAAGAACAGCGATCCCGCCCGTCAGACGGAAGTACGAGTGATGTGGACTCCGCGGACGCTGTATCTACGCTTTGTCTGCCGCTATCGCGAACTCACCGTCTTCGACGACTCGGACGCCAACGGCCGCCGCGATCACCTGTGGGACCGCGACGTGGCTGAGGCCTTCCTCCAACCCGACCCTTCGCAGACTCACCATTACAAGGAATTCGAAGTCAGCCCGAACGGCCAATGGATCGACCTCGACATCGGCCCGAGCAACATCGCGCGCGAGGAACCGCCGCGCGACCTGAAGAGCAGCCTCACGCGCTCCGTTTATCTGGACAAGGAGAAAAAGGTTTGGGCAGTGGAACTAGCAATCCCGATGCGCGCCCTAACGGCAAATTTCGACCCCAAAGCTATGTGGCGCGTTAATTTCTTTCGCGTGGAAGGAAAACAGGAGCCGCGCTTTTATTCCGCGTGGCAGCCGACAAAAACTCCAGAGCCGAACTTCCACATCCCGGAAGCTTTCGGCTATCTAAGGTTCATGGACAGGTAGTCGGGATATTAAGCCCACTGCCCACTCCCCACTGCCCACTGACCACTGACCACTGACCAAGTCTACTTGGCCACTCCCGCCCGCTTCCGCAGTTCGCCCAGCAGCGCCACAGCGGCGTTGTAGTAAGTCTTGTTGGGATCGGAGGTGTCGGCCCAAACCGCCTCATACACGATCTTCGCCGCTTCTTTCAGGTCGATTCGCAGCGCGGCCTCGACGCGATCGGCCCGCTGCCGCGCCTCTCCATAGCAGGTATGGCAGATGGCGGCCGGTTCCACCGTGCCATCGTGATTCTGATCGAGGGCGCAGCGAAATGTTGTCGCCGGCACCTGCGGCTGCGACGCATAAATCTGCGACTTGAGTTCGCGCAAGCGGTCGCGCTCCTCCGCCAGCCGCTTCGCTTCTTCCGAGTTCGCAGACGTAACCCCAGGCGCCGAAGCACCTTGCGCCACTGACGCTTTCACCTTCCCCGGCTTCACTCGCTCGCGCGTTTTGCAGATCGGGCACGAATCCATATCCGCGGGATAGTACGCGCGGCATTTTGCGCAAGGCATCCCATAACCGATGGCATGCGCTCCCAGGTCTGCCGCCTGCGCCCCTACGCCCTGCACCAATCCAGGCACGGACACCGTAGCGGCAATGTTTGCTTTTACGTCGCGAGCTGTTCTGATTCCTGTGCTTTCCATGAGGACCATCCGCAGCGGGTGGCGTCCGCTTTATCGTTATTCTAGGGTCGATTCACTTCCGGAAGCGATGCACTATAGTGCAACTAGATGGAATGGCCCGTTGGACCTCGTTCGGTAGTGCGTCCGACCGGATTCCGAACCAGGGCGGCCATTACTTAGTCGTCGTGATCATCCGCGCCGCTTCCTGCATGCGCGTGCGGTAAAGATTTTGCTTGGGATCGAGGCGCGACGCGATTTCCAGTTCTCCCAGCGCCTCGTCATACCGGTTCAACGCCATCAGGCAGGCAGCCAGCGAATAGTGGTTCTCGCCGCTCGGCTGTAGCCGCACCGCCTCGCGAAATTCCTTCTCGGCTCCCTCGAGATCCTGATTGTTCACCAGCGCCGTTCCCAGGTACCGGTGACCAAGAGCCGACTCAGGGTTGAGCGTCACCGCTTTGCGCAGCACTGCCAAAGCTTCCTCGTCCTGTCCGGTCAGCAAGAGCGCCTGCCCGAGCACGCGGTACTCGGCCGCTCCCGCTGGATTCTGCGCGATTGCTGCCCGCAACTCGCGAACCGCCGCCGGATAATCGCGCTTCGCCATGTACGCTCGCGCCAGGCAGTTGTGGCCGCCTTCCCAGTCTGGCGATTGCCGATAAAGTTCCTTGAACTCCACGATGGCGCTGTCGAAGTCTTCTTTGTCGCAGAGCGTATTCCCGAGATTGCTGCGCACGCTCGCCTCATCTGGCTTCAGCCTCAGCGCCGCTCGAAACTCCACGGTGGCCTCGTCCAGCTTTCCCTCGTCGCGCAGCACCACTCCCAGATTGCTGTGCGCTTCCCAGAAAGCAGGGCGAATCGCAAGCGCATGATGATAGGCGATGGCCGCCCGGCGCATGTCGCCCTTGTCGCGCTGCGTGATGCCCATATCGAAGTACACGTCGGCATTCTCGGGCTCACGCTCCAATGATTTCTCATAGGCATTCAGCGCCGCCTCGTAGTGCCCGTCCGCATAATGCGCCAGCCCTAAGAATCTATAGGCCTCGGCGTTCTGGGGATCGATACTCAGTGCCGTCCGCGCCTCAGCGAGCGCATTATCCGTGTCATCGCTGCGGTAGAAGTAATACGAAAGCTCGCCGTGCGTCTCCGCGAAGCCGGGTGCCAGATGAGCTGAATCCGAGAACGCGTCAAATGACTCATCCAGCCGGTCTTCCCGCCGCAGCACAGTCCCAAGCACATAGAGCAACCACGCATTCTCAGGATCTTCTTGCAGTAAAGCGTGCAGCTTGTCCTCTGCGGCAGTCAGCTTTTTCGCGTGAACCAGTATCGCGATCTCGGCGGCTGCGCTTGTCCCGTTGCATAATCCCGTCCTCTTCAACGACGATTGCGAGCCCGAACCAGCCATTCTCGAAGACGAACCTGCGCCGTCAGTCAGGAAACGAATCAGCCTCGCGTCGGCTCCGCCTTTTTCCAGAGCGCGCACGCAAGCGGGCGCAACATGGCGAGTGAACTGCCCGCCCTCGTTCGAAACCAACCGCTGAATCCGCGGGGTGGAGAGTCCCGCCGCCAGCCAAAGAAATACGTCGTCCATCCCAGAGCCAGCCGCAGGCACAGTTTTCTCGGGTTTCAAGGACTTGAGCGTTCCCAAGTTCGCCGTGCCGGAATCCGCCGCACCTCCCGCCGCCGTCGTTGCCGACACTTCCGACATCAGCCCCGAAGGCGCGCGCAAGCATTGTGACGTTCCCTGTCCCGCCCACAGCGATTCCGCAGGCAAGGCCAGGAAAAGAGGAAGGAGCCAGTAGAGTCGACTACGATGCAAGGAGACCTCCGGCGCCCAGAGCGCCATTCGCGGGGAAACAGTCTTCTTGCAACATAGCCCGCGGTCGTCACGCTCGATAGGTCACGGAAGTAATCGTTGGGAGGCGGCCAACCGGCCAAACCATTTCGTGCGAAAACGCACCTACCCGCAAGACTACGGGCAACCCGTTGCGCTACACTCAGACTTGAAACCAGTGCGCCCTTTCATTGGGCAGCGATCTGGTGGCTCTTTCTCTGGAGGGTCTATGGGTGAAGGTCTATTTCAGCCGATGCACTTGTTGCTAATCCTCGCCATTGCCCTGCTTTTGTTCGGTCCTAAGAGACTCCCCGAAATTGGCAAAGGAATTGGCGATGGCATTCGCGCGCTCAAAGAGGGCATGAAAGAGCAAAACGCCAAGGCAGAGCCCAAGCAGAAAGAAAAGATTGATGTGAAACCTGACACGAAAGCTTAAGTTCTCGCAAATCAAAGCGCGACAACTTCGCCCCCTCCCGATATAATTTTTCCACTGAAAAATAACAATTAGACGAGACCGCGCCGGAAATCTCTGCTACTTCCCTAAGCGGTGACGCAAGGTGTCTTTCTTGCATCTGTTGGCAAGTTACGTTTCATAGCACGAACCCAATCATCCTGGAGGAAATTGTGCCTAGGTTGTTTCGAGCAGGAGTCTCTCTCTTTGTACTGTCATTTGCAATCTCGGCTTTTGCCGATCAGGTCGTCATGAAAAACGGCGACAAACTCACCGGTTCCGTCACCAAGTCGGACGGCAAGACGCTCGTCCTCAAGACCGACTATGCCGGCGATCTGACCATCAAAATGGACGCCATCCAGTCGTTCAACACCGCCGAAGAATTGCACGTAACGGCGGGAGGCAAAACTGCCGTCGGACCTGTTTCCACCAGTGGCGCCAATGTTGTCATTGCGGCCAAGTCCGGAGGTCCGGTCGAAGCCCCTATTTCCTCCGTGAGCGTAATGCGGAACGACGCCGAAGAGACTGCTTGGCAGAAAAGCCAGCATCCCGGATGGGCCGAGGGGTGGACTGCCGGCGTCAATCTTGGCTTCGCTGCCACCGCCGGCAACAGCGAGACCAAGAACCTCAACATTGCTTTTAACGGCGTGCGCACGGGCGCGCATGACAAACTCACCCTCTACGAAAGCACGATCTATGCTGTGAGCAGCAAATCGGCCGGCACCTACCTCCACCAGACCACCGCCAATTCCAACGCCGGTGGCGCACGCTACGACCGCGACTTCGTGCCTCGTGTCTTCGGCTTCGGCAGTGTCGACTTCTTCACCAACGAACTGCAGGATCTCGATCTGCGCTCCATCCTCGGCGGCGGCCTCGGCGTCCATGCCATTAAGAGCGCCAAAACTACGCTCGACATCCTCGCCGGCGGCAATTACACCCATGAAAGCTACTCCGGCGTTGCCAACCCCGCGCCGCCACCCGACACCTACTCCTATTCGCAAAGTCTGGGTGCACTCACCCTCGGAGATGCACTCGCCTACAAACTCGGCAAAAGCACGGTGGTCACCCAGGCCTTCCTCTTTTATCCGGACCTGAGCAACACCTCTCAGTACCGCTTCACCTTCAATCTCGGCACGGTCACGAAGCTCAACAAGTGGCTGGGATGGCAAAACTCGGTGGTCGACACCTACGTGAGCGATCCGCCGATCGCCGCCCCGCGCATCGAACGTAACGATCTGCAGATCTCAACTGGGCTGAATATTTCGTTCAAGCATTAACCCTGTACTGTGGGGAGGGGCGCCCCCGTCCTTCCCCACCTGAGGGTATTGAGCTGATGGCTGACAGCTTGTAGCTGATATCCTACCCACCGTGCCCCGCAATTTTCTGATCGACACCGATACTGCCTCCGACGATGCTGTAGCGCTGATCATGGCCTTACAAGCTCCGGACGTACGCGTCGCCGCCATCACCGCGGTAGCCGGAAACGTCCCCGTGGAGCAGGCAACGCGTAACGCCCTCTACACGGTCGAACTCTGCGGCGCAAGCGTTCCCGTCTATCCGGGAGCAGCCAAGCCCCTGCTGCGGACCTATCAGAATGCGACCTGGTTTCACGGCCGCGATGGACTCGGCGATCACAACTATCCAGCCGCTCGTCACCCTCCGGAAAAGACTCATGCGGTCGATGCCATCATCGCGACCATCACGTCCAATCGAGGAATTGTTCTGGTCACTCTCGGTCCTTTGACAAACGTCGCGCTCGCTCTGGCCAAAGCGCCTGAGATTGCCCGCTATGTCAGCCGCTGCGTCATCATGGGTGGAAATCCGTGCTGCGAAGGCAACATCACTCCCGCAGCCGAATACAACATCTATGTCGATCCTGAAGCGGCGCGCATCGTGCTGCGCAGCGCACTGCCCGTCGAACTCGTCGGCTGGCACCTCTGTCGAGGCGAAGCCATTCTCGACGACAAAGACATCGCTCGCATTCTCGCCTTCAATACGCCGCGCGCAAGCTTCGCCATTGAGTGCAATAGCCATGCACGTCACGCTCTCAAGGTCCAAACTGGAGAAGACGGCATTTGCCTCCCCGATCCGGTAACGATGGCGATCGCGCTCGACCCACGCATCGGTGTGGATGTTAGCGATCACTATGTCGACGTGGAGGTCGAAAGCGAGCTGACAAGAGGTATGACAGTAGTCGATAAGTTGAATGTCGCCGCCGATGAGCGCAACAAGCGAGTGTGGGAGCCGGTAATTGCCCGTGGCAAAACCCGCATCCACTGGACCATCGACAACCAGCGCTGGAAGCAAGCGCTCGATGCGGCTTTGCGCTGAATCTAAGCATCTCGTATCGCAGCTGAGAGCTGTTATAGTTCTTCTCCACCGGAGGTAAAGCACATGTCGCGCATCGTCCGCTGCGGCCTCATCCAAGCCAGCAACGCCGCTCCTGCCAGCCGTTCGCTTAAAGAGATCAAGAAGGCCATGATCGACAAGCACCTGAAACTCATCGATCAGGCCGCCAAGAAGCGAGTCAAGATCCTTTGCCTCCAGGAACTCTTCTACGGTCCATATTTCTGCGCTGAGCAGGACATCCGCTGGTACGACCTCACCGAACGCGTTCCGGGAGGACCGACAACCGAACTGATGCAGAAGCTCGCCGCGAAACATGGCATGGTGATTGTCGTTCCCGTCTACGAAGAACACATGCCCGGCGTTTACTTCAATACCGCAGCAGTGATCGACGCCGACGGCAAATATCTCGGCAAATACCGCAAGCACCACATCCCGCACGTCCACCCCGGATTTTGGGAAAAGTTTTACTTCACTCCGGGAGATCTCGGCTATCCTGTCTTCACGACCAAGTACGCACGAGTCGGTGTGTACATTTGCTACGACCGCCACTTCCCCGAAGGCGCGCGTGTCTTGGGCCTCAACGGCGCGGAGATCGTCTTCAATCCCTCGGCTACGGTGGCGGGACTCTCTGAATATCTCTGGGAACTTGAGCAGCCCGCTCACGCTGCAGCTAACGGATACTTCGTCGGAGCTATCAATCGAGTAGGCCGCGAGAAGCCATGGAATATCGGCGAATTTTACGGCAAGAGCTATTTCTGCAATCCACGCGGCCAGATCTTCGCCCAAGCCAGCCGCGACAAAGACGAAGTCTTAGTCGCCGATGTGGATTTCGACATGATTCAGGAAGTTCGTCGCGTCTGGCAGTTCTATCGCGACCGTCGGCCGGAGACGTATGGGGCATTGACGGAACAGTCCGTCAGCACAGCCGCGGCGGATTAACCTCGCTCCTCTAACTCAGGAATGGCGATTTCCGACCATCCTGATGGGACCAGGATATTGGGACAGTTGAAGATCGGTGGTCAATAGCGAAATGCCCTCGACAGTAGCCTGAGCGACCAGCACTCTGTCAAACGGGTCCTTATGGATTGGCGGCAAACTCTCGGTGGCAACCACATGATCGCTGATGATGGGCAACTCGCTATAGCCGTTGTCCAGCAGACCGCGGCGCAAGAGCCGCACATCCACCGTAAAATCTGCCCGGCCCAATCCGCGTTTGATTGCCACTTCCCATAAACTGGCGGCACTGAAAAACAGTTCATTTTCCGGGTTGTCGATCAAAGCCCGGGCTTGCTTCGAGAGCCGATCGGGTTCGCCCGCAGCCCATAGGAGAAGATGCGTATCGAGCAACAGCTTCATACAGTCCCATCAAAGAGGCGCTCGATTTCGGCCCCGCCCATTTGGTCGAAGTCATCGGGAACTGAGATCTGCCCGGCCATGAAACCAAGGCGGCGTACCTCGCTATCCGTCGGAGCACCCAGCGCGGTGACTTTTACGATTGGCTTACCCGCTTTCGCGATAATGAATGGCTCGCCCTTCGACGCTCCGTCCACGAGTTTCGAGAGCTGAGTCTTGGCCTCATGAATGTTTACTGTTTTCATATACTTAACTTAAACTAAGTTTGT
>Ga0335070_10007560_pt1 | contig 12745 bp, 13 predicted proteins | sample Lox_Sample_13_FD_206722 | JGI IMG/M metagenome (GOLD analysis project Ga0335070, IMG submission 206722) | Soil microbial communities from Loxahatchee National Wildlife Refuge, Florida, United States - Lox_Sample_1.3 | ecosystem: Environmental > Terrestrial > Soil > Wetlands | place: USA...
GAAACCTTTCGGGATTTCTCCGGTTTCCTTATAGGGACTTCTGATGAACCCGATCGCCCGCGGTGAAAACATTTGTCCCTTCCAGCAAGAATGTCTTGCTGTATGTGTCCCAATATCTGATATTACATCTCGAGCATACCGTGCTGGCGCGCTACTGGTCTTGTTTCTGCTCCGGTTCTTTCGGTAGCGGCGGCTCGATGGGTTTGCGCGGCAGCATCTGGTCTCGCATCGCCGCATCATAGACAAAGCTCGCGACGATAACCGAGATCTGCTTCAGATCATCCGGTTGCAACCTGTCGTACACGTCCATGTTGGAGTGATGGGTGCGGGTCTCGTACTCGACAGGATCTTGGATAAATTGGAAGCCGGGAATTCCTACGGCGTCGAACGAGAGGTGATCCGTGCCGCCGGTGTTGCGCATAGTGAGCGTCGTCATCCCCAAATCCTTGAACGGCTTCATCCAGGCGTCGAAAATCGGCGCAACGGCCGCATTTTCCTGCAAGTAAACGCCGCGAATCTTCCCCGTGCCGTTATCTACGTTGAAATATGCTGACACCTTCGCCTGTTCCGGCTTCACGGTGACCGGACCAGCTTCGCGACGCATCAAGGTCGGCATCCCCTTCAGGTTGGGCTCCTCCATGGGCGGCCGCGATCCAAAGTGTTGCTGAACATAATTCTGGGAGCCGAGCAGCCCCTGCTCCTCGCCGCTCCATAGCCCGATGCGAATCGTCCGTCTTGGCTTGAGATCCAGCGCCTTCAGGATGCGCACGGCCTCCATCATGACCACCGAGCCTGCACCGTTATCGGTTGCGCCCGTTCCGGCGTGCCAGGAATCAAGGTGTGCGCCCAGCATCACGAGCTCGTCCTTTTTGTCGGTACCGGGAATTTCCGCAATCGTGTCGTATTGCATGGGGTCATCATCGTAAAAGTTGTTGATCACATTCAGCTCGAGGGTGACCTCCTTCTTCTGCCGCAGCAGGCGGGCAATGCGGGCCCAGTGTTCGGATGCCATGGTCAGCTGTGGAATGGTTGCGGTTTCGCCAACCTTGTAAGAACCTCCGGATTGTACAAAGACTGTACCTCCACCCTCGGTTCCGCGACTGTGATCGATAACCGCAAGCACCTTTTCGTCGGTGAAGAACTGATTCAGCTCTTTCACGAATTGCTGGCGCTTCAGGAATGCGGCAAAGCGGAACGGTGGGCGTTCGCCCGGAATTTCGTACTCCCCTGTTTTGGCGAGATCATCGTCTGAGAGGCGCTTGTAAGGGGCTTCCGTGATCGGTTTCACCTCGGCGTCTGGCCCAAAGATCACGATCATGCCCGCCAACTTCCCGCGGTATTTATCGAAGTCTTTCTTGTCCTCGATCGTCACGCGCATGCACTTGCCGCTCACCACTCCATTGGTTCCGGGAGTCCATGCTTTCGCGTAGGCAATCAAGGGAGCGATATCTGGCGAGGTCATGCGGGCATTCACGTACTGGTTCGCCCAGCCGCGCCCGAACGGGCCCCACGCTTCGAGATGCGCGTTGCTCAAGCCCATGGCGGTGAGCTGGTCGCGCGTCCATTCGTTTGCGCGCTTCATGTTCGGCGATCCGGTGAGGCGCTCGCCGATGGAATCCATGAGTCCGGAGGCGAGTTCCATCACCTTGGAATTGTGGAATCCCTCGTAGCGAATGCGCGAGACGGTTTCCAGATCGACTTTCTCCTGAGACCAGCTCACAGAAAAAAGGAATGGAACGAGCGCAAGCGAACAGACCGGCAGCATGAACCGCTTCGTCATGGGAGCTCCTGGTGGGATTGAAGCGGCGATTATACAACCCACCGCAGAAAAGCCGCGGAAACGGCTCTCCGAAGGTCCATCGTCCGGAGTTATATCTTGCCGGGGAGTTTGTTGGCGACGCCCGTTGACGGCTCACCGGATTCACCGCGAGATTCTGTTGGAGCCTGGTCGGAAGGCTTCTCGTCGTCCGTATTCTTGAGAATGTATTGCACGATAAGCGAAATACGGCGATTGGAGGGATCGAGAGGCGCGTCGGCCTTTCGAAGGCGCTGATCGGCGAAACCCCGCACCTGCAAAACCTGGTCGGCGCGAACTCCATTGGTCTGCATCAACCTGCGGGCTGCGTTGGCGCGGTCGGTCGACAGTTCCCAATTGCCGTAGTTCGCGGTGGGAGCATAAGGATTGGAATCGGTGTGTCCCTCGATGGATATCTTGTTCGGAAGCTGTCCCAGTTCATGTGCCAGGGTGACCAGGAGTTCGCGCCCATCGCCGTTCAGTTGCGCGCTGCCGCTATCGAAGAACGTGCCGTTGGCGGACTCAGAGAGTTCGATTCGCAGTCCCTCAGCCGTTACCGTCATCTCGATGTGACTCTTCAGCTTCTCGAAGTCATTCAATTGCCGGATTGCCTGCTGCAGCTGGTCTTTCAATTTCGGCATGTTGTCGCGGGTGAGGGTGAAATTCTCTCCAGTACCCGCCATGTTGGAGCCAACTTTTTTCGAAGTGCCGGTGGGATCTTTGAAGTACCCCCCAACAGCTTCCTGCACCTGCTTGCTGCTGTTAAGCAGCCACAGAACGATGAACAGTGCCATCATGGCGGTGACGAAATCGGCGTACGCGACTTTCCATGCGCCTCCGTGGTGTCCACCATGGCCGCCCTTCTTCTTGATAACGATGATGGGACGCGCCTTTTCCATGTCTGTTTAGAGGGCGGCAGCTAGGCCGAACTCGAGGCTGATGCCGCCGCGGCTGCTCCTCCTTTCCGGCATGCGGTTTCCAGTTCCTGGAACGAGGGGCGAACGTGCCCCGGAATCGCGCGGCGTGCCGCTTCGACCGCCAGAATCGGCGCGCTGCCCTTCAGGAAAGAAACGATGAGCACGCGCAAGACTCCGAGAAAAGCGTGCTCTTCCTCGGCTGCTTTCGTCATGTTGGCAGCGATGGGACCAACGAAGCCGTAGCAGAGAAGAATGCCGAGGAATGTGCCGACCAGCGCGGCAGCAACTTTATGTCCGATCTCTTCCGGAGGACCGCCCAGCGCGCCCATCGTGATGACGACTCCCAACACGGCGGCCACAATGCCTAATCCGGGCAGGGAATCGGCCATGGTACTCAGAGCGCTTGTGGGTTGGGTCGAGTCATGATGGTGCACTTCCATGTCTGTATCGAGCATCTGATCAAGCTCAAACGCGTCCACTCCGGTAATGGCCATGCGCAGCGAATCGCACACGAAGTCGCGAATGTGGTGATTGCGCACGAATGTGGCATTTTTGGAAAAAACGGGGCTCTTGTCGGGCTGTTCTATATCCGATTCCAGAGCCATGAGGCCATCTTTGCGGGCTTTGTTCAGCAGGTCATACATCATCTTCAGCGTGTCGAGATACACCTGCTTGCCGAACTTGGAGCCTCCGAAGACACCGCCCAGTCCGCCGGCGATCTTCTTCAGGATGTGGATCGGGTTGGCGATCAAAACCGTGCCCACAGCGGCGCCGCCGATGATGACTAGTTCGGCAGGTTGGACAAGAACGCGAAGATTCCCGTGCTCCATCAGGTAGCCGGCGAGGATGCAACCGAAAACCACGATGATTCCGATAATGGCGAACATAACTATCTTTCCGGAACTTCGCCGCGCTCTGCCGCGGTCTTGCTTTGCCGACGAGAGTTGGAATCCAGAGATTGCTGCAAACGCTCGAGAAGCAATGCAGGTGTGTCCCCGGACTGTGCCATCGCCTGTCCGATGGAGACTGGCAGAGACTGTCGTTCGCCCCACCACTCAATTCCATCGCTCGCCAACATGCGCCGGATGTGATCGCGCACTTTGAGGAGTTCGGGTTCGTGGCAACCCCGCACGATGATGAGGAACTCGGCTTCATTCCAGCGGCCCACGAAATCCGTTACCCGCACCGCCGACTCCAGCGTCCGTGCCGCGAAACACAAGGCCGACACGGCGGCGTCCGGGCCTAGGCGGGCGCGGAAATGGAGAAGTCCTTCGAGGCGCAGGCAGAGCACGCCGAACGGAATTTGCAATTCGGTAAAAGTCCCCAGTGTCTCGCGGATGTGAGACAGCATCATGACACGTGTGGCCACGCCGGTGACTTCGTCAACACAGCCCGGAATGTTCAGGCTTTCCTTGCGACTTTCAAGGCCGGAGACCACGACCTGCTCGTCAAAAATCTCCACCGCTCCGATGATCGAGCCGTGCCCGTTGCGGACCGGAACGGAACGAGCGCGGACCGGCACTTCATATCCGGCCTTGTGATAAAGAAAGCCATCCGCCTCGGCGAACTGGGACGTTCTCATTGCGCGAGCGAGGGGGCAATCCTCGTTGCACCACTCGCAATCCTGGTGATCGCAGTGCAGCAAGGCTCCTCCGATGCAGGAATGGCCGACCACTTCATGCCGATGACGGCCAGTAATTCGCTCGGCGCCGTCGCTCCACACCAGGATCTTCTTCTGCAGATCGACGACGCAGAGGCCCGTGGGCAAGCTCTCCAGGATCTCGCGATACGTCTCGTCCGGCAGTGAGCACATGGATAGAAACGGCGAGGCATCCGCCTGAGGGAAAGATCGGCAAAATTCACCACCACTTCAAAGCAGGATGTCCTCTCGCTGCTGCAAGCCGGGAACCCTTGGCTTTTCAGGCAGATGGTGGGTTAGCGCTTTTGTGGGTACGCTGGCACCGATGTGCTATAGGCAATCCTGCTGCATAGTTTTAGTTTCGTGGTGAGCAGTTCTGGGGGAGGGCTGCCCGGGCGTCCCGGACTCGTAAGAGTTCCTGGCGCCCGCTATTTTTTGGGCAAGTTCCGGCTAGATTTTTCCTCCGCGGCCGCTCCACGGCCTGCTTCGGGTCAGTAGGGGTATCGAGACTCTCAGCGGTGGAATTTTCCGATCCACTCTGCCTGTGCCAGTACGTGCCCCTTGATGGCGGCTTCTAATTCCCTTTTTCCGCTGGCTGGTTTCAGGTCGAGTTTCGTATCGAGCGCAAACAGCTTGAAGTAGTAGCGGTGAGGCTTGCCAGCCGGAGGGCAAGGGCCGTTATATCCGACTTTATGGAAGTCGTTCGTGCCTTGCTGTGATCCGTCCGGAAGTTGCGGTTTCTTGACCACTCCTTCCGCAAGACCACGGGAAGTGTCGGGCACGTTCCAGACGACCCAGTGAGTCCAATTTCCGATCGGGGCGTCCGGGTCGTCGACTAGCAGAGCCAGAGATTTTGTTCCGCTCGGCGGCGCATTCCATACAAGTTGCGGAGAAATATCCCCGCCGGTACACGTGAATTGCGTTGGGACTTCGGCTCCGTTTGAAAAACTCGGGCTGGAGATCGTGAAAGATTGGGAACCGCCGCTATCCTGCGCCATCAGAGAAGCGGGAAACAGCGTAATCCATGCGAGGGCTGTGGCAAAAAGGCAGGCGTTACGGAAGCGGATGGAGACACAAAGATTCGACGCCTGCGCGAAACAGCGGAACGGGAGGGTGTGCCTGGGAGAGTTCACGGCACTCCTTTGTCAGGATCAATTGGTAGAGATGGTGAAGTTGACGGTGATATTAGCTAAGGTCTCGACCGACTCGCCGCCCTGGTAATGTGGTTTAAACCGCCATTGCCGAACCGCTTCCTGGGCGGCAGTGGCAAGGATCCCCGGGCCGCTGAGTACTTTCAAGTTCTGAATCGTGCCATCCCGGCCGATCAGTGCCTGGAGAATTACGGATCCCTGCACACGCATTTGACGCGCCAGCATTGGATAACCGGGCTTTACAGGCTGACCCACTACCTCGGCACCGCCTGCGGACATCTGCACGCGCTCGGCTGCGGGAGTGGTGACGCTTGCGGTGGAATCTACCGGCGCGCTTACTGCTGGGGCGCTGCTGGCCACCCGGCCGGGGACGCCGCGCTGCAGATCCACACCGACGGCATTGGTCTTCGGACGAACGCTGTTCAGATTGTTTCCGGCTACCACCTCGACCTCAAGCGGCGGAAGCACCGTTCTGACCGTGCTGGTCGGGGGCGGAGCGGGCTCCGTTGCCGCAGGCGCTACTGGTGTGGGTATGGATACTTTCGGCTGCGCTTTGGCTACCACGGCGTTCTTCTCTGGAGCTTTTTCCGCGGTCACCGTCTTCGGAGCAGACGGCTGGGCCGCGGCAGTTTCCTTCGCCGGACTCGCTGTGACCGGGATCGGACCGAGCTGGTCTTCCGCTTCGGAATTGTCGGGGAACCAGAAATCCCGGTCGCGGTAGAGCAGCGCTCCCAGAGCGAGCAACAGCAGGACGAGAGCAACAGTCATCAACCGCCGCTGATTTGGTTCTCGAGCGGCAGGCTTTTCCGGCACCGCTAACAGCGGGTGATCGGCTTTCCGGGCTATCGTTTTCAGCTCGAACATCGAGAATCCTGGGCCGCTTCCTGGGCAGCGCGCTGGGCATAGTATGCCTTGAAAGCCGTTGAAAAACCAGCAAAACGGTGCGATGTGCATGGCCCGTTCGTGCTATCTTGGCGTAACTTTTTCCTCAGCCGTGAATCGCATGCTATAGAGCGTCTGTCGGCAAAGATACTATGGAATCAATCGATCCCAAGCGGCCCAATCCGGATCCCGATCGGGGTGAGGCGGAAAGTTTCGAGCCGAAAGACCCGGGCTGGCAGGCGGCCGGAGTGCAGGCTTCGACGGGTAAGGGACGCGGTCCGGCCCCTGGTGAACGACCGGGAGAGGAGAATTCGGCGGCTTCCGAGGGGTTGTCCTCACGGCTCCACTTGCCCAAGAGTGTTCCGCAGGCTGAGTTCTCGCGCGTCTCACGCAGGGAATTGCTCAAGCTGGCGCCTGTACTGGCGTTGGGAGCGTTTGCGATTCCGCGCGTACAGGAATCGCTGCTGAAAGAGGGCTTGGGTTTCAGCGACTGGGCGTCGTCGCTGCTGTTCCGGCGTCGTCACCTCGCGCCCACGTTTGCCGATTCCGAGCTGACGGCGTTCGAGAAGTTTCCCATCAATGATTACGACGTTGACGATCCCGGAGTTGTTTTCGAGCGCTGGACCTTGACTGTTTCAGGCGCAGTGCATAAGCCGGGAGAGTACAGGCTCGAACAGATTCAAGCGCTGCCCTTGATGCGGCAGAACACTCGACACGTCTGCGTGGAAGGCTGGGACGTGATTGGCCGCTTCGGCGGGACGCGATTGTCGAATTTCCTCGCGATGATCGGGGCGGATACATCGGCGCGTTTCATAACGGTGACCTGCGCGGATGATTATTACGAAACCCTGGACATGGCCACTGCGCTGCATCCGCAGACGCTTTTGTGTTGGGAGATGTACGACCAGCCGCTGACGCGTGAGCATGGCGCGCCGTTGCGGCTGAATGTGCCGACGAAAATCGGCTACAAGCAGGCCAAGTATCTCACCGGATTGAAGGTCACGAACATCGTGGAGAAGGTTGGGTACTGGGAGGATCAGGGGTACTCGGGATTCTACGGACTTTAGGGAGGTTGATGATTTCTGATTGCTGATTGAAAAATCGCGCTGTAGTTTTCAATCAACAATCCGCAATCAACAATCAGCAATGGATTCGAGATGAGCGACGCTGTTATCGAAATTACGCGCACCACGGGCGAGGAGACTGAAGTGGTCGCGCGCGCGGTTTACGAGCATCCGCTAGTGGTTCGGTTCTGTCACTGGCTGAATGCGGTTTCGCTCTTGGTGATGGTAGGGAGCGGCCTGCAGATTTTCCGGGCTTTCCCCAGCTTTGGGGCCAAGATTCCGCAGAAGGATCTGATCAACTGGCCGCAGTCATTGGCGATCGGCGGATGGTTGGGCGGCGCCCTGCAATGGCATTTGACGTTCATGTGGATCTACATTGCCACGGGCCTGGTCTATCTCGGGTACCAGATCTTCAGAGGCAATTATCGGCAGGTTTTGTTTACGCGCGGGGATATCCCAGGTGTGTGGCCGATGGTCCGGCACTATTTTTTCTTCGGGACCAAACCCGCGGTGCGCGAGGCATATAACCCGCTGCAAAAGCTGGCTTACAGCTCCGCGATTGTGCTGGGCGTACTCTCTGTGCTGACCGGGCTGGCGATCTGGAAGCCGGTGCAGTTCTCATGGCTGGCATGGCTGATGGGTGGTTTTCACTGGGCCCGGCTGTGGCACTTTGTCGTGATGTGGCTGATCCTGGCTTTTGTGTTTGGGCATCTCGTGATGGTTTTGTTGCACGGCTGGAATAACTTTCTCTCGATGCTAACCGGCTGGAAGAAAGATCCCGAGTACTGACGCGGCGAAGCGAGATGGCCGAACCGAATGCGGTTCTCAGCAACCCGGACGCGATGCGCGCCACGCGCGAGCAGGATCTGATCGCGCGCGTGCAGCGGGGACAGAATGAACTCTTTTACGAACTGGTGCGGCCGTACGAGCGGCGGGTGTATGCGGCGGCGCTGGCGATCCTGCGCAACGAGAGCGACGCAGAGGATGTAGCGCAGGAGGCGATGCTGAAGGCGTTTGCCAATATCGGGCAATTCCGCGCGGAGGCCCGGTTCAGCACCTGGCTGATTCAGATCACCGTTAACGAAGCGCTGATGCGGCGGAGGAGAGAGCGGACCGTGGTGATGGAAGGCATCGACGAACGCCGCGACGAGGACGCAGACTACGCGCCGCGCGAATTCGCCGACTGGCGCGAGATTCCTTCCGAAGCGCTGGAACGCAAAGAGGTGCGGCAGCGGCTCAGCAAGGCGCTGGCCTCGCTCGATCCTAAATACCGCGAAGTATTCGTAATGCGCGACATGGAACATCTAAACATTCAGGAGACGGCCGAGGCTCTGGGCATCTCGGTGGCATCGGTCAAGACGCGACTGCTGCGGGCCCGGTTGATGCTGCGGGATCTGCTCGCGGCGGGATGGGAACAAGGCTGGTTCAGCCGCGTCCCGTTCGAGAAGGGAAACAAGCCATGGTGAACTGCGAACAGGTGTGGCGCGAGATTTCGAATTACCTGGATGACGAAGTCGACGCCTCTCTCCGCGCGGCCATGGATGAGCACTTCCACTCGTGCCGGCGCTGCACGTCGGTGCTGGAAGGCATGCGCAACGTCATCGGGCTGTATGGCGACGAGAGAATGATCGAAGCGCCGGCAGGATTTGGCAAGAGGCTGGAACGCAGGCTGGCGCAAACGACGCGGCCGGTCCGCAACTGGTCGACCTGGAATGCTTGGCTAGTCCCGGTTGCGGCGTTGCTCTTGTTTGCGGGAGGGCTGCGCGTCGCCAGTTCGTCCATCTCGCGTCAGCCGCTCCGAAGCGAACACGCCCAAGGGGCGCACAATATTCCTCCGGATATGCTGGTTGTGGTTACGGCAAATGCGAAGGTGTTTCATGCCGCCGGATGTCCGTTTATCCACAACAAGCCGACTGAACGGACACTGACCGCCAAGGAAGCGATGCGGGAAGGATACGTGCCATGCCTGCGGTGCATGAGGAAGTACCTGGAGACTGTGGCTTCTGTTCGTGGAACGGCGGCACAAGCTCAAGCAGATTCAGGCGAAGACGATGCGGACGAGCACCTGGGGGGAGATTGACTTCAGCGGCCAGTCGTCCGTGACCAACAATGACCTGCCTCGCAAGTCGCGAGTTGGCGACGATTCGGAAGTTGATGGCGACAAGCCCGTTTGTCTCTCCTAATTTGTCAGAAGCCGACTTCGGGCCGACCTGGGGCTCCGTTCAATCTCCGGTTTTTCCGTAATTCGGACAAGAGTTTCAACTTGAAATCTCAGATTGTGTTCTGCTTACCCTGCGGGAGGGACGCAGAATCGCTAATGCGCCGCCATTCCCCTGGTGGAAAACCGGTGAAAGCCCTAAAAACTCGCGACAGGTGACTTTGGCTGGCAAACCCACACAAATAGGCAATGTCTTTGAGTGGCATGTTTCGATTGCTTAACAATTCCTTTGCACGAGCTACCCGTTGAAGCAGTAACCACCTGTGCGGCGGGGACCCCGTGGATTGACGGAACGCTCGCACGAAGTGTCCAATAGAGAGGCCACATTCGCTCGCCAACCGGCTCAAGGGAATTTCTCCATCTAAAGTTTCACGCATCAATTCCTTCACGCGCCGTTCCTGCCACGGTGCTAAACCTCCTCGAGTTACAAGTGGTTTCATATCCCCATACACGCGGGCTACATGAGCAGTGAGCGCCAACGCTACATGATCGAGAAACAACGGAGCCGCTTCCTCAGGTTTCACCAATGCAGGAACCAGAGATGAAAGCAGATGGCGGACCACGGGGTCATCTATACCGACTCCCAGGTCATGGCGAAGATCACCCATGCACGCTGTCCCCGCTTCGTGAGCCAGGGCGTAAATTACCTTACGAGGCAGATAGAACATCAGAGAATGAAATGGGTCTCTGAGGTCCGCCACCGGATCGCGCCGCAGGTCATAAATTGTGGTGACGCCTGGAAACCAGTTCGTCGGTTTTACTTTTTGTCCGTCAAAATACAGATCGTGATCATGACAGGGACGAAACTGCAACGCGATCAGGTACGCGTCCTCGGGAGGTATGGGTGCCGTCCTCCCGAAGTCACGCCCGTCATATCTGAGTTCAGTGACAGCCAGCGTGGATTTATGGAGTGCTCTGGTAGTGAGCGTAGGCGCATCGTGCATGCCGAATGCGTCGGCAACACGGTTCCGATGAAGATCGCTTTTCACTGGTACACCCACAGAAGTAGTCCTTTCAGTATAGTCGGCCAGCTCACTCGAAGTTTTGGTGAATTTTCTGCAAAAAAGCTGATTTCGTGAAAGCAAAGACGATGCCCGAAATGATAGGTTCGCCAGATCACTGGGGAGTGGCAACCATGCTGCGATTAAAGTTTAGGCAGTTCTCTTTCTGTGTGGCGGTGACCTTCGTTTTGATCCAACCTGCATTCCTCCAGGCTCAGAGTGCGCCGAGCGCTCCCAAAGAGACGCCGTTGAGCATGGTGGAAGCCCTCCACACAGCCTTCGGCAACCATCACGCGCGGGCTGTACATACCAAGGGGACGATTCTCGAAGGCACGTTCACACCGGCGCTCGAGGCCAAAACCATCGTCAAAGAGCCCATCTTGGCCGGGAACACTGTGCCTGTTGTCGCTCGCTTCTCGCTCTTCGCGGGAGTTCCCGATCTTCCCGACAATGACGACGGCGCCGCTCCGGCGGGATTCGCTGTCAAGATCAAAGCCCCGGACGGCGATGACTTCGATATCGAGGCGAATCAGCACAAAGACTTTATTGTGGCGACCTTTGACGAATTCGCGGTGTTTTTGCGGGCGGTCGGCGCGACCAAGCCGGATACACCGCACCCCAATCCGGTCGAACAATTTCTCGCAAGCCATCCGCATGCGAAAGAGTTCTTAGGTTCCAGAACATACCCCGTTTCTTATGCGCGGGCAACGTATTGGGGAATTAATTCGGTGAAGTTCACCAACGCGAAAGGGCAATCGGTGTTTGTTCGCTATCGCTTCGTCCCGCTTGCGGGCGAGCGCTACCTGAAGCCAGATGAGCGCAAGTCTCAGAGTCCCAGTTATCTTCAGGATGAGATTATTGAGCGCCTGGCGAAAGCACCTGTGGTCTTTGACTGGTACGTGCAAATCGCAGAGAAGGGCGACAAGATCGAGGACCCCTCGGTAGCTTGGCCTGAAAGCCGGAAGATGGTGAAGTTAGGCACGTTTACGCTGACAAAACCCGTCGACGACCCGCAAACCGCTCAGAGAACATTGTTGTTCCTGCCAGGCCAGCCGCACCCGGGGGTTGAACCGGCTGACCCCATGCTGGTCATGCGTAATACGGCATATCCGATCTCGCTTGGAGAGCGACAGTAGGTGAGCTGTCGCGTATTCGAACAAGGCGAAAGCGCGGGCTAGTCGCCCGCGCCGCAATATCCAGAGTCGAAGCCCGGCAGCTAGTTGTTCTTCATCGTGTCCTGCTTCATGTTGTCGTCGTGTTTCATGTTGTCGTCTTTCTTCATTTTGTCCTTCTTCATCTTGTCTTTCTTGGCTTTGGCCTTGTGATCCTTCTTCATCTGATCCTTGCTCATCTGGTCTTGCTGCATCGAGTTCTGCTGGGAGTTGTCTTTCTTCATGTCGTCCTGTTTCATCTGGTCCTGAGCAAAGGCGCTCAGCGAAGCGGCCAGGACACACGCCAGCGTCAAACGGCTGCAAAGGGATTTCATGGGCTCTCCTTGAAAGTGAAATGACTGGCAGACAGATTCCTGTCCGCAGGCAAAAATATGACGAGCCACACGCTTGGAAGTTACGACAAGAGAGAAAAATTCCCCAGCCGAAGTTCCCGCCGCAGCAGGGATTCCATCATCAGCAGGCGAGTTGATCGCGGGTAATCTTAAGCCCGTTCAAATTGCCCAGCGCAGTAACGGCCACGGCATCGGTCTGAAAGAATTGACCGGCTAACGCCTTTAGATCTTCCGCGGTGACGGCTTCGATTCTTGCAATGAGTTCATCGAGGTCGTAGTACTTGTCGAAGTACATTTCCTGGCGAGCGAGATTCGACATGCGGGCCGTGCTCGATTCCAGCGAGAGCATCAGGCTGCCCTTCAGCTGGTCTTTCGCGCGGCGCAGTTCATCGGCTGAAACCGTTTCCGTTTTCAGCTTGCGGAACTCACCGACAACGGATTGCACGACCTTCGCGGCCGATGCCAGAGAAGTTCCCGCGTACACCGCCAGGCAGCCGGTATCGCGATACGGATTCAGATCGCTATAAATGGAATATGCCAGTCCCTGCCGCTCACGAATGTTCTGGAAAAGGCA
>Ga0335070_10007561_pt1 | contig 12742 bp, 13 predicted proteins | sample Lox_Sample_13_FD_206722 | JGI IMG/M metagenome (GOLD analysis project Ga0335070, IMG submission 206722) | Soil microbial communities from Loxahatchee National Wildlife Refuge, Florida, United States - Lox_Sample_1.3 | ecosystem: Environmental > Terrestrial > Soil > Wetlands | place: USA...
TTTGTCGAGCCGTTCCTCGTAGAGGCTTTCTGCCCCGAAACAGACGGCGGTTGCCGAGAAAGACCCCTTCCCTCCGAAAACGGAAAAGGATAGCAGCAATGCCAGGATAAGGATGATCCTCTTTGTCAAACCTTCCCACCCACTCTTGGTTCAATACCTTTTATGAGTCGCCTGATGTTGGCTTCATGCTTGAGAACAACCAATACGGCAATACATACCGAGATGATCACCTTCGCCCTCACAGGGTCCGCAACAAGGATGGCGACCGGCAGCACGCCGAAGGCAACGAGAGCGCCGAGAGACGAATACCGTGAAATGGCCACCACCGTCAGCCACAGCAGGATCGTGAAGACAGCGGCCTTCGGGGAATAGACGAGGAGGACCCCGATGCTTGTGGCAACGCCCTTCCCTCCTTTCAGTCGAAGAAAAATCGAAAAGTCATGCCCCACGATGGCCGCCAGCCCCGCAATCCCCTCAATGACCGGATCGTTCACCAGGTATCTCGCAGCCGCAACTGCCAGAGACCCTTTCATTATATCACCAATTAATGTGAGGATTGCAGCCATCCTGCCGACTGAACGCAAGACGTTCGTGGCGCCGATGTTGCCGCTTCCGACCTTCGTCAAGTCAATGCCTTTCACCCTCGCTATGACGTCGCCAAAGGGTATGGAGCCGAGGAGATAGGCCACAATGATAAGGAGCAGACTTTCCATGGAGGGCTTTCAGATCCTTTTCCAGAATGATAGGGTATACTGAAATCCTGAAACAACGGACAGGATCAGGGCTATCCAGATAGCGACGATACCGGCATCGTAAAGGTCAAAGCCGAAGACATTCACATCAAGGATGAGGCAGAGGATAGCCGTAATCTGGCAAAAGGTCTTCAGTTTTCCGCCCACTTCCGCAGGTATCACGATATCCTTTGAAAGGGCAACCGCCCTGAGACCGGTCACGAGGAACTCCCTCACGATAATGACGATCGCTATCCACGCCGAAAGCCTAGCCATGTCCACGAGGAGAATAAGGGCAGATATAACGAGAAACTTATCCGCAATGGGATCGAGGATAATGCCGAACGTTGTTATCTGTCCCGTCTTTCTCGCAAGATAGCCGTCAAGAAAATCGGTGACCGAAGCCACACTGAAGATGATCGCACCGAGGACCGGATTGTAGGGGGTAACCATGACAAAGAAGGGTATCACCACAATCCTGCTGAGCGTCAGGAGCGTGGGCAGATTAAGCCTCAAGATACTCTCCGATTATCGATTCCCAGCGGCCTGTCGATCTCAGGAGAAGGTCACAGACTTCACGGACCGCACCCCTGCCTCCCGGGTTTCTCGTAATCATGAGCGCATAGTCCTTTGCTTCCTCTGCTGCGTCACTTACGGCGATGGGCAGACCCACCCTTCTGAAGATCGGGATATCGACGACATCATCGCCCACGTAAGCTACCTCTTCGCTGCTCACCTTCAGCTTTTCGATGAGATCATCGAAGGCAACGGTCTTTACGAGACATCGCTGATATATATCGGTTATCCCCAGCTCGCGAGCCCTCCTCTCAACGACCTGGGAATACCGTCCCGTTATGATGGCGACCCTCATCCCCGCCCCGACGAGCATCTTGATGCCGTGGCCGTCCCTCACATGAAAACGTTTCAGTTCATTGTTGTCATTGTCAAGGATGATGCTTCCGTCGGTGAGAACACCGTCGACGTCAAGGATGAGGAGTTTAATGTTCTTCGCGATCTCCTTGAGAGATCTCTGTTTTTCTTCCATCACTCTCACACGATCTCTAAACAACAGTGACTTCATTGTATCTGAAAGATAGGCTGAATTGCAAAATGCCGACCCGTCTCAATGCAGAGGGACCTCTCCTCATGTCGCTTCCAGAGAAAATCTCTCTGGCGACGCCCATTCAGCTTTCCGAAGAATAAGGGACCGTGCTTTCAGGTAAAATAACCCTATGGCACCCCTGGAGCAAGAGACCCAAGGTCACGAAAGGTTTTCTGCGCTGTATGTGAGAGATTTCCGCATCTTCTGGATCGGCCAGGCGATCTCCTTTTCCGGTACATGGATGCAGTCCGTTGCGCAGGGATGGCTTGTCTATTCCCTCACGAAATCCCCTTTCTATCTTGGCATCGTCGCAGCCGCATCGTCCATGCCCGTTCTCTTCCTTACCCTCATCGGCGGCGTTGTGGCAGACAGAGTCCCAAAGAGGAATCTCCTGATCATTACACAGATGCTCTCGATGATACCGGCCCTTCTCCTCGGGATGCTGACGGACCTGAAGATCATAACCGTCGGAGAGATCACTGCCCTCGCCTTCTTCCTCGGCACCGTTAATGCCTTTGATGTGCCTGCTCGACAGTCTTTTCTTTCGGAAATGGTACAGAAGGGCAGACTCATGAACGCCATAGCTCTCAACTCTGCAGCTTTTAACGCCGCCCGCATCATCGGTCCCATGGCCGCAGGATTGACTATCGCAGCCGTCGGAATCGCCCTCTGCTTCTATATCAATGCAGCCAGTTTCCTCGCCGCAATCATGGCACTCTTCATGATAAAGGGCAGGAAGGAAGGGACACCCGATAGGGTGAGGAATGATACGGTCACCGTCTCGGAACTCTCAAAAGACCTTTTGGAAGGACTCCGGTTCGTAAAAAACAGAGGTGACGTATTCAGGATCATGCTTCTTGTTGCCACGATAAGTCTTTTCGGCATACCCGTTGTTACGTTCCTGCCGGTCTTTGCCGAGGATATCCTCAAGGTCGGCCCCCGGGGACTCGGCTTTCTCGGCGGCTCATCAGGCGTGGGGGCACTCGCAGCGGCCCTCACCATCGCTTTTATCGGTGAGGTGAAAAAGAAAGGCCCCTTTATGTTCGTGTCGGGGCTCCTTTTCTGCCTCTGCCTCCTTGTTTTTTCCTGTTCAAAGGACTTTGCTCTCTCAGCGGTTGCTCTCGCACTCGTCGGATGGGGGGTCGTGAGCTTTCTCGCTGTTGCGAACAGCTTCATCCAGCTCGCAACACCTGACAGCCTCAGAGGCAGGGTTATGAGCGTCTATACCCTTGTCTTTCTCGGAATGGCGCCCGTCGGAAGCTCGATCATGGGGGCAATCGCCCACGCCATGGGTACGCCGGCAGCAGTAGCTATCGGCGCACTTGCCTGTTTTGCGGCTGTCCTCTCCCTGGCAGGACACCTGAAGGCCCTTGGCCGGTGAGAAAGGGCCGAGGCTCGGTCATGCATACCGTATATTTATAAATAAAACGCATATTCGCTAAAACGTGATCTGACGGACAGTGAACCATGAAGTCCAGACTGATCGTTTCTTTAAGAAGGCAACGTTTCTTTCTCAAGTTATCCGCTGTCGTTAACACCGACGACTCCTCAGTGGCACTCTTTTGACAGGGTAACTCTTTCCGGTCGAAACCTGATGTCGGCTCAATGATGCCGGTCGGGCAGAGTACATGCAGTACTTCACGCGGGTTGGTGTTTGCCGGCCCTTGCGGTGTACAGCCCGCTAACAAAACTTTTTTCACAAACAATAGATGAGCACTAATTAGGGCCGTAAGCAACCCTTAAATAATGGGGTGATGGGCGGAATGCCACCCGCCCATCCTTGGTGTCTGATCCCAAAATTATTTTTTTGCTGACGGAGGAGTCGGCACATTTGCCCCGTGGCATTCAGTGCAGTTCTGCTGAGCCGTAATCCCTACGTTTGATACCGCTTTCCACGTGGTTTTTTGCTTATACGTACCATCCTTCCAGGCATTCAGATCCTGGACAAGGTGATATGCAGCGCTTGCAGTTACACGGGCACACCTGTCTCTTCTTTCAGGACTGCCGATCGCGTAGCCTGAAGCCTTCATCCACTTGCCGACCGATACATGACAGAGCGGCGAGTCGCTTGTCGTCTGGATGATTGTTGCTTTCACCCTCGGCTCTTTGGGTGTGTAGGAAGGAAGCGCTGTTTCGGAATACCACTGGAGGGCGTCAGCGCCGATTGCTGCGCCGTTTTCACATTCAGGTCCTGCGATCCTGGGGCCAATAATCATGTTGCTCACAATGTTGGCTCCGGCATTTGAGCCGCATATTGTTCCCCATCCGACTATCCCTCCTTCAAGAAAAACATACGCATCAACAGGAAAAGATGTATAGGGCTCACCCACCTTTTCCCTGAGCTGACTGAACACGCTGCTGATAACCGCAGCTCCGCAGAATACCCGGTACCATTCATTATAGGCGAGCTCTGCGGTCTTTTCAGGCTCGAGTTTCACATACGGCCACGGCCATTTTTCGGTAGGACCGCCCTTGGCTTCAGCCTTTGAAAAGAGACTCAGTCCTCCCGTTGCCAGGGCAGCAATCCCGGCAGCTCCAGCCGCACTTTTGAGAAGCCCCCTTCTTGACAGTTTTTCGTCAAACATCTTTCCATCTTCCATAAGTCCACCCCCTGAATTGTCTTCGGTTTCTAATGAAACCGGTCAAATAATGCGTTTCCTTACGATTTACTGACCATCCTCATTCGGTAGCGGGAAAAGTGTCTCCTTCCTTGATGCCGAAAAACATCGAGGACTTCCCCACAGGGATCTTTGAAACTACTTCCATCTTTACGGTGTCGATTTTGTTTATCGTGTTATCTTCGGCATTGACCATATAGAAGAACCTGCCATCCGGTGTGAAATAGGAGGCGTGGGCCTGCTTTTTCCCTGTTCCCACGGAAATATTCTTCACGACCTCCTGTTTCTCGACGTCAATTACGGTGACCGTGTTGTCCTTATGCTGGATGACGAATATATGTTTTCCATCCTTTGTCATTACCGGATGTCCTGCTCCCATTCCAGCCCTGATCGTTTTCATGACCTCAAGTTTCGCCGTGTCTATGACTGCCACTGTCCTGCCGCCTTCGTTACAGACGAAGAAATACTTCCCGTCCCGTGTAAATTCGCCATGATGCAGCTGACCTTGCTCCCCGGGTTCGAGAGGGATCGGAATGTCCTTCACCGCCTTGTCGGTTCCGACATCTATCACGGTCACCGAAGTCTTACCGCCTTTTTCCGCTTCGTTTACCGCGTAAAGCAGCTTACCGTCTCTGGAAGGGTGGAGGTAATGATTGGGGCCAGGCAATGGAATGGTCGCCTTGATCTCCCCGGTCTTCACATCGACTTTCACAATGTTGTTGTTGACGTCATCCGACACGTACACGGAGGCCCCGTCTTTCGACCAGTACGGATGCCTCATCATCGCGCCTTTAAAAACGCCTTCCGGCTCTTTCCCTATTTGAATTGTCTTTGTGATCTCATCGGTAGCGGTGTCTATGAAAGAAACCTTGAGGGCATCTTTATAGACGACGGCAAGGGTCTTTCCATCCGGCGACAGGGCTACCAGCATCGATATGGCTGGGAGTGCGAGTGTCTTGGTGACGTCGAATTTGTTACCGTCGATAACGGTCAGCTCTTTAGAGCCCCGGTTGTTCACATAACCTTTTCCGTCCGCAGTGAAGGCCAGGGCATGGGGCGTCTTTCCTGTTGGAAGGGTTTTTACGAGCTTCTCAGTGTTCAGGTCAACGATAGCGAGATTGTTCTCACCTTCGCTCGTAACAAAGGCGACGCGATCAGATGCCGATGCAACTGAAGAGACAAGAAGCAGAAAAGTGAGCAACGCGAATACAAAGAAGTGTTTCTTCATTGGTTCTCCCTTAACAATGGTTGTTTGATTTCCGGGGATACCGAAGAATCCCCGATAAGCTTCTTATTGTGAACTTTGCACAAACCATGCACTGGTTGTATCAAAACACCGGCGTTGGCACGGTTCCCCACCCGCTTCCGTGCGGAAGGTCCTTGATGTCTATCAGCTTCAGATTGTGGACATCCACATTGACCATAAACTGAGGCACGCGCAGGGCATTGATAGAAAAGAGGTCGGCAGGCGACTTCACCTCCACATCTTCTATTGATAAGAAAATGAGTCTTCGGACTACGCCATCCCCCATCCCCGAACCGTTTTGATGCGAAGCGTGCATCCCGCCGTGCATGGCATGGTGGCCTTCGCGCAGGTGTCTGAAGGGATGGAATATCCAGTCCGTGATCATGGAAATGGAGTGATGTTGCTCATATAGCTTCCACTCCCCGCCTGTGTCAGCGATCATTCCCTGCATAATGTAGTCGCGCGGGATAAAATAGACAAGATAATGTTGGTTGTCCTGAATCCTTTTATTCACATCGGGCAGAACGAGAATATCATTCATCCGGTGGTCCATCTTGGAACCATCCTCCGGAAGGATTGCTACGACTGCAACGTTTTGGGCCTTTGTCCAGAGCGTAAGCGTGTTGATGGTATACGCCCGGAGCAGGAAAGCTCCGCCCAGGAAAAAACCGACGAGACCGAATGCAATGGCGGCCTGTCCTATTCGTGAGGAGGGTGAAAACAGCTTTTCAATTCGTCTCGGCAGAAACATCCCCGTCTTTTTCATATACGCGTCGTAGGTTTCTTCATGAGCTTTCAGCATCCGGCGCTCTTCATCCTTTGCAAGGGCGTAATAGACAAATATCATGACGAGCCAGAGTACGATGGTCAGGAACCTCGGCCAGAGAATAGCAAGCCCCAGACCTGCCATCCCGAGTGCTAGATACTGTGGGTGTCGGATAATGGAGTAAAAGCCGCCAAGCACAGCACCCTTTTTCGTGAATTTCGCAGTGTATATCTGGATAGCGCACACGAGAAATATTGCTGCTCCCAGGACGAACATAACTGAACCCGAGACTCGCACGAACTGAAGGAACAAGTCCTGTGGCAGGATCATATGAGGCAGGTAAAAGGCGCTGAGCCATCTCGTTGCCGGATGTTTTGCTGTTTCGAGCAGGAAAGGATTGAATACGGAATAGAAAAACCCGGCAAAGGGGCTTATCATTATCAGCACTTCAAACGCAATGATAAAATAGAGAACGATCGCGCTCCTAAAGACCGCCCTAACCTTATTCATCGACAAACTCCGGCATCAACATCCCCCTGCGAGATAACCGTGCTTCAGGTGATACACGTGGTCGAAACCCGCGATCATCCGTTCGTCATGGGTCACCACGATTACCGCCGACTATAATCATTATTATAGTGCAAGCCGTCGGATGCATTGCATAAAATATTCATCGGGCTCGCCAAAAGCAAGCAAAACGCCGCTTTAGGCGAGCCCGAGCGTTAAGACAGGGCTTACCAAGTCAAGGTCTTGGTGTTGTCCTTGAACAAGGCACCGCCGGTCAATTCAGGGTTGCCCACCTTGATGCCGGGCAAGAGGTCGGCCTCTTTGACCCCATAGTGCTTCATGCACATTGGACAGCTGATAACAACGGCGCCTTTGTTGAGCAACTCGGCGAGCATTTTCTGATGATCGGCGAACTTAGCAGCCTTTGCCTTGGAACCAATGAATACCCCTTTGTCGTTGAGCCAGATCGTAAGTGGATGACCGCGCTCGAACTGGCTCTTTGCGAAGGTAATTGCCATATTCGCACTATGTGAATCATCTGTGGTCAGATTTACGAAGAGGGGGTCAGTGTCCCCCGCAAAGGCCGGAGTGGTGATACTGCCAACGATCAGGGCAAGAGCAAAAAACAAATTCGCAATGAACTTCATGAGTGTTCTCATTTTTAAGATCCTCCTTCTAAGAAATATAATATTCCTTGTTCCGAATGTCCGCCCGATTCCATGCGAACATCCGCAGCTTTCTATGCCGCACAGCGGAGTTTCTTAAGCGAGAAATCGAGGCGGGTGTGCCCTCTCGGAGGGAGGCAAATAATCGAAACGCACGAACGCAGGAGTCAGATACCGGCTGAGTTGGGCATGCGTCACGAACTCGAACACGGACTCAGTGATACAGGGCGTTCCATTGTCTTGCGAGAGGGCGTCGTGCGAAGCTGTGCAGACATTCAGCGTCAGGAGGTATGACTCCCCTTCACGGTCGTTAATTGAGTAGCAGACGACCTGCTGCGTGCAGAGCGACGCGATGAATGCAATGATCAGAGTGACGGAGCTTCTCTTCATTACTCTCCAATTGCGACTTCATATAGGCTTTGAAAGCACGTTTTCAGAGCCCCTTCTTTAAAGTCTAATGGCAGGATGAAAACGACTGCCAGCTGAAAGCCGATTCCGTTTGTCGGAATACGACCGATTTTCCTGCCAGACGATTCCCGCATTGCCATAACGGTCTGATCATTTTAGGAGTTCTATGTATAAATCATATCACCCCGCAGACCAATGTCAAGCAATGAACCTCTCTTACAAAATATAGTTCTTCAACATCGCAAGGGGGAACATCGGTTGTATATTCTGTCACAGTAGTCCAGAACACATTCCTCAAATGCCGATATTTCACCGCTTTTAAATCTGTTTGCAATGTTCAGATCATCAAAATTATCAGCCATAGACATATTATGTCAGAATACGAAGACCGAAATGACCGCAATTATAAGCACAACATAAAGGATATCCACCTTTCTCAACAATGCGCCAAAAGCTGTACATACTAATACCATCCGGACAAGATCCCACGGCACAGCCAGCGAAAATTTGACCGTCACAAAGAAAAGAAGTCCTACGAAGGATGCGAGGATTCCCTTTGTTGCACCGGTGAAATATGTGGATGCCTTCAATCTGTCGAAGACTGGAGTTACCGCTATCACCATCAGGAAAGAAGGTGTGAATATCGCTATAGTTGCTATTATAGCGCCCGGCAATCCATAGAGCATGTATCCTACGAAGGTTGAGGTAATAACAATAGGGCCGGGCGTAACCTGTCCGAGGGCTATACCATCCATAAGTGTCTTGCTGTCCATCCAACCTCTGACGTTGACTATCTCTTGGAGCATTAACGGGATGGAGGCAAAGCCGCCTCCGAAGGCAAATAAATCAATCTTCATCATCAATATGGCGAGATTCAGAAGTTCTTTATCTAAGACATAGACCACAAGAAGCCCGAAAAGCAAGATCATGAGAAGTGCCGAGAAATGCCTGACACTGTGCTTGCCTCTTCCCTTTTCGGCAGTTGATGCGACAACGATTCCGTTGCCTCTTAGAAGTACTATTCCGATAAGAGCAGCGCCCAGGATCACTATAAAAGGGCTTACTCCGACCCATAAGAAGACTGCGGCTGGCAGGGAGAGAAGGCTCTCTTCGTAATTCTTGAAAGTGCTCTTGCCAAAGGAATAGGTCGCATGTGCAACAATGGCAACTACGACAACATGTAGGCCGTTAAACAGTGAAACAAGTCTGGGAACTTCATTATAGCTGGCATATAGCCACGAAAGAACGAGCATGAAAAGAAATGCGGGCAGCCCGAAGCCGACAAATGATACCAATGCGCCTGCGACACCCCTTGCCTTAAGCCCCACATATGCAGCAGTCTGCATGGCCGAGGCGCCCGGTATGGATTGACAGAGGGTGACTCCATCGTGAAATTCTTTCTCATCAAGCCATCCATGGTGGGACACTGACATTTCCTTTATATACGCGATCATGGCCGGCCCACCGAAGGCCGTCAGGCCGAGTTTTAGGAAAGACAAAAGAAGATTTCCCAGTGTGGGTTTACGGTTCAAGCAGCCGCCACTATATCGTGACTACCAAGACGTTTTTTCCTGCATGACCGATAACTCTTTCTGTGCTACTGCCCATACAGAGTCTTTCAATGCCCTTTCTTCCATGGCTTCCCCAAAAGATCTTTAACCGAAGGCACCAAAGCACATATTCACCGTAAGTAACTGTATCATATTTTGAGCCACTCTCTTCTGAGTGCATTGTCCAGGATGACTCCTACAAGAAAAGCCACACCCATATTCCACATTGCAACAGCGGCCACGATGAGCATCACATAAAACTCAGACTTCTTGTTTCCGATATCCCTTACCACTATCGCCAGTTCCGAACCCGCGAAGAACAGGATTACTCCCAGTATGGCATTGGGGAATATCTTGAAGATAATGGAGACAGAATCGCTGAAGAACAGGGCAATAAGTATAAGGATGCCTCCCAGGATAACCAATGCGCCTCCGGTCTTTGCGCCGAAACGGACATGCCCTGCCATGCCACCCGCTCCATGGCACATCGGAATGCCGCCGAAGAGGGGCGAAACCAGGTTCATGATGCCTTGCGAAATGGCAATCTTCTTCTCCGTCACCGGCCTGTCAGGGAAGAGTTCGTTGTTCTCGGCGGTGATGGCAATCACTGCGTTGCCCAGGGTTAATGGGATTTGGGGGATTGTAAAGAGCAATGTTCCGGTGACGAGATCGTTCCATGAAATCATCGGAAGACTCAAAACCGGCAGATTGAAGCCGATATGAATCTTGGCCAATTCTGACATTATCTGAGGGTTCATGATAACGGCGGACACGACCCCGATGATAAGGAGCATAAACATTGCTGGTATCTTGGGATTTGTGAGAAGAAGGTATGTAACGACCAGTGCTATAACTGCGAGAACCGGTGATGTCCTCATCCTGTTGACCCCATCGACCATGAAGGTGAGCCCAAGTCCAAGCATAATACCGCGGACAACAGGTTTGGTTGCAAGTTTAGCTATCGGTCTGAGGATCCCCGTAATACCGGCAAAAAGCCAGAAAAGCCCTGTGGTAAGACCTGATCCATAAAGGGCTGCCGGACTTATGCCACCGGCGATAGCCGCAGCGCCGATAGCCTTCATGGGTTGGATTGGAAGAGGCGTCCTGTAATAAAGCCCGGATGCCATGAGAGTAATGCCGAACATAAAGAGAAGCCCTAGGGGGGGCATCTTCACAATGGTGATATAGGCAACGACAAAAGGGATCAGCGTTCCAACATCCCCGAACGCCCCCGCCCATTCCATCCGGTTGTAAAGATTCTTTGCCTTCACTTCGACAGCTCCCAACGTACCCTGAGCCTCAGATGCAACCTCCTTTGTTTCTGAGATGTCAGCAGCCTCCATGGTGGAAATACCTCCTGTCAATTATTTCTTGCTTTACTTTAGTAACACGAATATAATAAGTTTAGTGTTAATATACTTATATCCAGGGCACTTGTCAAGTGCTATTGGACTCTTGCATAGTTCACCTAATTTATGCAGAAATAAAGGAGACTTCCGAGATGGGAAATCATAGGTTGCCGCAGGGTAGCCCATGCGAATTGATATTGAGGCATGAAGATGGCAAGGGAAAAAACATATAAGAGGGGTCTTTCAAAGCAAGCGCTGCGGGGCGTGATGCATCGGAATATTGTGTCATTACCGGAAGACAGGCATTATTTGGACTCGGACCAGCTCAATGGACTTGAGCAATCATTCCGTCAATGGGTTGAAGAAACATCGCGCGCGGATGTGCGTTTGTCACGCAGGCGCATTCTGCTTATTTTCTTGTTGATCCGATACACTGGAGCCAAATTGAACGAAGTCCTGTCCATACACCCCTTGGAGGACGTCAATTATGGAAGACAGTCAGTATTATTTCGGAATGATGACAATGGCTCCGGGCAAAACGTGCGGGAAGTCCTCATTTCAGAAGTTCTTTCTAGTGAGGTTCATTCTATGCTGGCTGACCCTGAGTTCAGAAGATCTATAGAAAAGACCTTTGGGATTGATCCTGGTTTTGTACGGCGGAAATTCTATGAGCGGGCTCAGGCCTGCGGTTTTTCCAAGGAAATGGGAGGCCCGGAGATGATCCGGAAGTCACGGGCCGTGGAGCTGATGCAGAACAATATGCCCTTGCCAGCGGTCCAAATGCTCCTGGGGCATTCGACCCCCAACCTGACCTCGTCCTATGTTTCATTCTCTGAAGATGAGATGCAACAGGTAACCAAGTATTTTATGGAAAAAGAATCTTCACGGAAGACCAGCGCACGAAACACCTTTTTCGGCAAGATTGTCAGGTTGCAGCGCGGTGACATACAAACCTCGGTGGAACTATCGACGATGCAAGGCCATCGGGTCACGACAGTGATCACTAACGATAGTGTGGAACGGCTCGGATTGAAAGAAGGAAAGATGATCACCGCCGACGTTAAGGCCCCGTACGTCATCGTTGAGAAAGCAAGCGAAGAGCCACAATCCAGTGCAGAAAACAAATTCAAGGGGATTGTCGAACAAGTGAACAAGGGCAAGGTCAACACTGAATACGTAATCGGCATTTCAGAGGAAACCAGGCTTTGTTCCATCACCACAACAAAGAGTGGGCAACAGCTCGACCTCAAGAAAGGTGACCATGTTTGGGCACTCTTTAACTGTTTTGCTGTAGTGCTTCGCATTGATTAAGCCGGTAAGTACACTGAACAATGGTGGAATCGTCAGGAAAATAAATCGAAGGCGAATAGATACGGTACATGCTCGTTTTCGATTCCTTTCGGAGTTGCCAGGCCAGCCTTCTCAATCAATTATAACCACGTGACCGAATCTCACACATGGGCGAAGCCCATCTCAGGAAAGACTGTTCATTTCCGGATGTACAAGTACAGATTCAGGCACAGCTGCCTGTGCCACGTATTAGAAGAACATCGCGTTCGCCTAAATATTTCATTATTACCCAGTACTACACGTAACCGCGATAGATCACAACGAGGCCCAATATTTGTTTCCAAGAGGAAGTTTCACCTGTGGCAAGAAAGCTTCAGTGTCGCTTTCAGGAAGGATATTCTTCTTGGCTAACTGATCAAGAACCGGCATGGTTTCCAATGGAATTAATTGGCAGTCATGAGGTGTCCCATAAGTGGAGACTTGACTTTTACAGCCTAGGCTTGGTTCGGT
>Ga0335070_10007562_pt1 | contig 12742 bp, 11 predicted proteins | sample Lox_Sample_13_FD_206722 | JGI IMG/M metagenome (GOLD analysis project Ga0335070, IMG submission 206722) | Soil microbial communities from Loxahatchee National Wildlife Refuge, Florida, United States - Lox_Sample_1.3 | ecosystem: Environmental > Terrestrial > Soil > Wetlands | place: USA...
AACCCCACCAAGCGGGGACGTCCCAGCCATGTGTTGCACACCTACTGGATCGGCAATGTCCGCCTGGTCCTGGATGTCGAAGTCCAGAGCGGCAAGGCGCATGCCGCGAAGCACAGCCTGCCCCGGCTGTGCGCCCTGTTGGCGGGACTTCCGCCGGAGCAACGGCCGGCGCTGGTGCGGGGTGACATCGCCTTTGGCAACGAAGGGGTCATGGCGGAGATGGAAACCCTCGGGCAATCGTATCTCTTCAAACTGCGCCAGACGGCCGGGGTCAAGCGGCTGATCGAGCGGCAATGGTCGCGGCGCGACTGGCGGGCGGCGGGCCATGGCTTTGACGCGGTGGAGGCCAGCTTGCGGCTGTCGGGCTGGAGCCGGGCGCGGCGGGTGGTGGTGCTGCGGCGACGCGTCCAAGGCCGTGTGCTCGCCGAGGTTAAGGCCCCTCAAGGCCAGCAAACACTGTTGTTCGCCGACGCGGACGACCCACTCAAACTGTGGGAGTACACGGTGTTGGTCACCAATGCCGATTCCACCTTGGAAGCGATCGGCCAACTGTACCGGGACCGGGCCGATTGCGAGAACGGCTTCGACGAGTTGAAAAACCAGTGGGGTTGGGGCGGCTACACCACCCACGACCTGGAACGCTGCAACCTTTCGGCGCGGGCTGTGGCCCTGATCTACAACTGGTGGAGCTGGTACGTGTGCCTGGCCCACCCGAAGGCCCGCTTGGAGGCGATCACTAGTCGGCCCTTGCTGCTTGCCGGCGTCGCCCGCCTGACCCAGCACGCCGGCCAGAGCCGCCTGTTGGTCACCCTGACCCATGCTGCGGGCGATCAGATCAGGGCCATGATCGCCCGTATCCGCAAGGGGTTGGACCACATTCGGGCAACTGCGCCACAGTTGCCCAAGCCAGAACGCTGGAGCGCCTTGATTCGTTACATCGCCGCCCAAATCCTGGCGACCAGACCGCCACAACCACCGCCGCCTATCGCCTTCACCCCACAGCTCGCCGCTCAGAGCGGATAACAGAGGAATTTAGGATTATGGTTATTCCCCTTCGTTTCAGTGGTGTACCTATCCGCTTAACGAAAAGGTGACACCGCGGAAACAGCAGAACAAGCAAACCATCTGGCCCGAAAACCCCGCCGCGCCATCGGGTGTAGGCTAATACTGGCGTCCGCCGCCGGCGCCTCCGCGATCGCGCCTGCCGAAGCCGCCCTTGCCACCCCCTTCCTTGAGGCACGCCTCGTTGACCGTGAGGGCACGCCCCTCGATGTCTCTCCCGTTCAGTGTAGCAACTCAAGTTCCGCAGTTCACGAGCGGAATTCGGGCGCGTGCACTTGGGCACCGTTCGAAAAAACAGTACGTTAGCGTTGCCGGAAAGGCGATTTGCGTGAATTTATGTAGTGTCACGCTGATGTCTTTAAAGGCTTTTCATCGTGCGATGGCGCGTGGTATGGTAGCCACATGTATACGCGCATCACCCGATCCGGCGGCCGGAGTTACCTGCAACTGGTCGAGTCCTTCCGTACGCAGACGGCTTCGGTCCGCCAGCGTGTGGTGGCCACCCTAGGGCGCTTGGATAAGCTCGAACCGAAGGATCTCGATCCGCTGATCAAGGGGTTGAACCGCGCACTGGGTCGGGCGCAGAACACCGCCCAACCGATTGAGTATGAGAGTGCGCGGGCGTTTGGCGATGTCTATGCACTGCAGGAACTTTGGCGGCGTCTCGGTTTCGGGCTGGCGATCAAGCGCGCACTGCGCTCCTCGCGCCGCGGCTTTGATGCCGAAGCGCTGGTCAGAGCGATGGTTTTCAACCGTTTGTGCGCGCCCGATTCGAAGCTCGGTTGTCTCCAGTGGCTCGAGACGGTATCGATTCCAGCCATGCCCGAGTCGGTCACCCATGACCAGTTGCTTCGCACCATGGATGCGCTGATGGATCGGGCAGAAGTCGTCGAAGCGCTGATCGCCGGGCAGTTGCGGCCCATGCTCGATCAACAGTTGTCGGTGGTGTTCTACGATCTGACCACGGTACGCATTCACGGCGAGGGTCAGGTCCCGGGTGAGCTGCGCGCCTTCGGCATGAACAAGGAGACCGGCGGTATTGCCCGCCAGTTTGTGCTCGGCGTGGTGCAAAGCGCGGACGGACTGCCGCTGATGCACACGGTGCATGCGGGCAATATCGCCGAAACCCAGACGCTGCAGGCCATGGTGAGTCAGGTGCTCGAGCGCTCTGCGGTGGAGCGGGTCATTTTGGTGGCCGATCGCGGCCTGTTGAGCCTGGACAATGTGGCTGAGCTCGTCAAGCTGGCAGAAGTCAAAGCCTGCCGGCTCGAGTTCATCCTCGCCGTACCGGCCCGACGCTATGCCGAGCTAGGCGGCACCCTGGAGGGCATGCGCTTTGATGACGGCTTGGGCGAAGGCCGCTTTGCCGATCAGCGTCTGGTGGTTGCTCACGATCCGGCGCGTGCGGCCGAGCAGTCGGCCAAACGGCGAGCACGCATTCAGGAACTGGTCACCTTTGCCGAGCAGTTGGTGCGCAAACTCGATGCGCAGGACGAGGGGCTCAGCGAGCGTGGGCGCCGAGCCACCGACCGGGGCGCCTACAGCCGATTCCAGCGCGCGGTGGCCGAAGCCGAGTTAAATCGCTTCATCCAGGCTGACTATCAGGCCGAGCGCTTCAGTTACAGCATCGATGAGGAGGCCATCGCACGGGCCGAGCGCTTCGACGGAAAACTGGTGCTGCTGACCAGCATCGAGGACTTCAGCGCCGAGGAGATCGTGACACGCTATAAGAACCTTGCCGACATCGAGCGTGGGTTTCGCGTGCTCAAGAGTGATCTGGAGATCGCACCGGTTTACCACCGCCTTCCGGACCGCATCCGCGCTCATGCGCCGATCTGCTTTCTGGCGTTGGTGCTGTATCGGATCATGCGGATGCGGCTGAAGGCACACGGCAGCACCGCCAGCCCGAAAACCGCGCTCGAACTGCTTCGCCGCATCCAGCAACACCGCGCCACCATTGGTGAGCGCACCTACACTGGGATCAGCAAGACCACACCGGAACAACTCGATCTGTTCGCGGCTCTGGACCTTCCAAGGCCCTGAAAGCGCCTTGTAGTGTCATTTTTCACTACCGCGTGTCAAGTAAATCAAATGCTTGCGCGATTAACTGCGGAACTTGGGGGGCAATGGCCGCTTGTGCTTCCTGGTTGCTGCTCATCTCCACGAAGCCCAACCCTTTGGATTGTCCGCTGTAGCGATCTTTGATCACCTGCGCTGAGCGCGCACTGCCATAGGCGGCGAACAGCTTTTCCAAGTCGCTGTCGCCGATGCCGAAATTCAAGTTCCCGACATATAGGTGCTCCGCAGGAAGTCGGTTTGCATGCCATTGGCCTTCTACATCACTGATTCTTGAGGCCCGGATGACAAACGGACTTGCTTAGCTGATGTTACGCAGCCTTCAGTCGAGAGAGTTCGCTGAATGCCTGCTGTATCGCCTTGATGTAGAGCTCAGTGCGGAGCGCGAAGTGGTTCGGTTTATGGGGCATCTTCAGGCACCCAAGATTGAAAACGGCATAGATGATCATGAATACATGATTTTGTTGTGTGCGGAGCATACGTTCCGGGGATTTGGCTAATGCGGCACTGGATTTGAGCGATTTGTGATATTCCTCGACGTTCCACCGTTTCCTGATGGAAGTCGGCGACACGCTCGCCGTCGCACGTCAGGTCACTACAAACCAGACTCAACCGGCCGGTGCCACGATCTTTGTTCGTCGAGACCCGTCCGGCCAAAAGGACAGCGGTGGCCCCGGTTTTTACGGCCAAGAGTCGCTTGGGCCGAAACCTGCTCAGCCATGTCACAGCACCCCTTTTTGGGCTGATCTTTTCATGTATTCGAACGCGATCCCGAGATTGGCTTGAGTCCAGCCAAGTGGGACGTGATCGTTGGGGACATACGCCTTCTGGCTGGAATCTTCGAGGTAGTACGCTTCGGGACACTGACCGCCGCCCAATGGAAAATCCTCCGGCGTGATTTGCGCCAGTGATCGGTTGAAATAACGGGTTTGTTGTCGCCGATCTTCGGGTCGGCCGGTTTGCAGATACCTTCGACCGTAAATCACCGACACGATGGGGTCAAAGAGGCACCACTGCGCCTCCGTGCCCGGCTTTCGCAGCCGGTCGCGACGCGCCATGTCCTGGCTGAAATCCACGGTCCGTTCTTCTTCCCGCAGGAGTTTCTTGTAGTCCGCGCACCAATAGGAATCGCCTACATACCGCTTAATCCCATAGTCGCCCTGCAAGTCTCTGCGCACGATTTCCAGGATTTGATCGGCTTGCGCCTCCCAGACTACCTCGGCGGGATAAATCAGAAACAGTAGCGCCGCATCCGCCAATCGCTGCGGTGGGGATTCATAGGGCAGGAAACGGGCGAGTTGGGCTCGGCCTTTGGCGATCAGTTGGTCGAGCTGGGTTAGGGTCACCCTGTTCCCGGCATAGCCGAACATCCTGGATGGGTGACTCAGGAGAAACCGGCGCATCTGCTCCAGGGCGGCAACCACGACGCCGATGCTCGAGCTTTCGAGCTTGGGGGCTTCCTCCCAGTGACCGCTATCGGGGTCGTGCCAGTATTCGATGCTTTGGAAATAGAAGGGGAATAACGCAAAGATTTCGCAGTCCTTGGAAGTCATCCGATATTCGCCCTGGTTGGCCAGCAGAAACACCAGCCACAATGCATAACCGAGGGCATCGTTCTGGGCGTGCGCCCACGGCTCATCGATCTCCTCCAAGGTGTCGCCATTGAAACGGATATGAGGTCGCTGCATCGGATCGTTCTTGTCCGACCGCCCTTCGATGAGGTCGACGAAGCGTCCTCTATGCTTGTGGAAATAGTCCCGCAAGGTGGAAAGCGTAGTCCGTGCGATGGCATGATGGCCAATCTCCCGTTGATAGTTGGTGATCATGACCGTGTCGCGTATCCAGGTATAGCTGTACCCGGAAACCGACTTCGTTGAACCTGCCGCCACTGCGGGATACAGTTTATTCGGCTTAGCTTTGAGATCGAACGTGCCGTGGTCTGCAAAGAAACGCTCCAGAGCCGCCAGATCACTCCGCCGGTAGGCCGGCCTCATCAACGATCTGAGGAGGGTATTCTGAACCTGCATGAATTGACCGATCTTCAAGCGAGCGCGAGCTTGTCATTCCAAGACAACGCGACCTCCGCTCGCGGGAAACGCTCGCGGAGGGCAGTGTCATACAAGAAAAGCTGAGTCATGCTCGTCACTCTTCGGCCGCCGTTTGAACCATGACTAGAGGTTACGAGAACTATGCAGAATCCCAAGCTGTTAATCACAGGGATCAACGGACTCATCGGCAGCGTCATTTCAAGTCCGCTTCAGGAAACGTACGACGTGTATGGGCTAGACGTCAAAGGCCCATTTTCAGGCCGAATTTTCCAAGCCGACATCTCCCAGTATGACCAGCTGGCTCGGGTCTTTGAGCAGATCAGCCCGGTTCCATTCCTCATCCATCTCGCCGGTCAAGCCAGTACGACTGCGTCGTGGGACGCGGTCCTGAAAGCCAACATAGTTGGAACGCGAAACGTGTACGAGGTGGCCAGAGCATTCAAAGTACAGCGGGTGGTGTTTGCCAGTTCGAACCACGTCACCGGTGCCTACGAAGGATTCGAGCCGCATTCATACTTGCATTTGCAGCATGAACCGGAACGCATTACGGTTCGCCATCCCATCCGACCGGACAGCGACTATGGCGTGAGCAAGGCTTGCGGCGAAGCTGTCGCGAGATATTATTGTGCCCGATGGGGAATCGAATCCATTTGTCTTCGAATTGGGAGCGTTCTTCGTGACGATAATCCCGCTGACCATCCCCGGCTGGCCAAGATTTGGCTGAGTCACCGCGATCTCATTGAGCTCATCGAGAAGAGCCTGGCTGCCACGGTCACTTTCGGCATCTACTATGGCATTTCCAACAATCGGGGAGCGTTCTGGGACATTTCAGACGCACGCGTGGAGATTGGATATAGCCCCGTGGATGATGCGGCAAATTATGCAACTGACTAAGGAAGCTATTTTCGAAGCGAAGCAAGACATTCTTTGCAACTCGGCCGTGCCCCCATACCAATTTACCCACTGCACAAAGCACGGGGTCACACAAAGCACACAAAGCACGGGGTCACGGCAAGCACGCGGCAAGCACGGGGTCAGGTCTAACATTCCAACATTTTCGCCTATACTTCCGGCATGGCAAGACCACTGAGATTGGAATATGCCGGCGCGCTGTACCACGTCACGGCGCGGGGCGACCGGCGGGAGGACATCTTCTTCCTGGATGAGGATCGTGCTGACTTTTTGTCGGTCCTAGGCGAGGTTTGCGAACGCTTCAATTGGATTGTCCACGCCTACTGCCAGATGACCAACCACTACCACCTGCTGCTGGAGACGGTGGATGGAAACCTGAGTCGCGGCATGAGGCGGCAGTTGAACGGCGTATATACCCAACGGTTGAACCGGCGCCATGGGCTCGTCGGGCATTTGTTCCAAGGACGTTACAAAGCCGTCCTGGTTCAGAAGGACGCTTATTTGCTCGAGTTGACGCGCTATGTCGCACTCAATCCGGTACGGGCGCGGATGGTGGCGGACCCCGGCGAGATTGGCCCTGGAGCAGCTACCGGGCAGTCCTAAGCGACTTGCCGGCGCCGGTTTGGCTCGATTCCGACTGACTGTTGAGTCAGTTTGGCACCGAACGCGGGACGGCAATCAGCGCTTATCGCCGCTTCGTTATGGCGGGAATGGATAACCCGAGCCCTTTGAGTCAGGTTCGCCATCAGGTGCTGCTGGGCGACGATGCGTTCGTGGCCCGGCACCAGCACGATCAACGAAATGATCGCTTGCGGGAAGTCTCGAAAGCGCAGCGAAGGTCGCTCGCATGGGAGCTTCCGGCCTATGGCGAGCGTTACCCAGACCGCGCCGAGGCGATGGCTCGGGCGTATTTTTCCGGTGCCTACACCATGGCTGAAATCGGCGCTCATTTTGGGGGTTCATTACATCACGGTGAGCCGTACGGTAAAACGTTTTGAACAGCGCAAAAGTCCGTGAGGAGAAAAGCTGAAAGGATTGGAAATGTTGTAATGTTAGACCCCGCTTGCGTGCTCGCGGGTGATCTTCCGCGCCACGGAGGTTTGCTATCAATCCTTTGACTTTAGGCATTCGTCTGCAAACACGATCGCGACGGTCGGCATTGTAGTCGGTCCTCGCGCGTGGAAACCGTACTACGTTCGGCATGAAATGATTCATCATCTCCAGAAAGAAAGGCTAAGGAACATCAAGGCGTGGCTTATCACTCCGGAGTGGTTTATGGAGGGCATGGCGTACTCCCTCAGCGATGATCCTCGCCCAACACTTGCGCCGTCATGGCAACAATACCGGTCAGAGTTCGAGGCGTGGTATCGGCAAGTTGGCAAGGAACGCCTGTGGACAGAGGCGTCGAGGCTGTAATGCATAACAAGTCCGTCAACCGGCAAGAAGCACCGCTTTTGTCATCCGGGCACGTCCAACGCTAGGCCTCGCAACTGATGGCGCGAATCCTCATTGCCTACTCAACGGTTGACGGGCACACCCTGAAGATCTGCAGGCGGTTGCAGCAGTTGCTCGAAAGTGATGGGCACTCTGCGAGTCTCGCCGAGATCGGTGCAAGCCTGAATATAGACTTGGCGCCCTACGACAAGCTGGTCATAGGCGCAAGCATCCGCTACGGAAAGTATCGAGAAGACGTCTTCAAGTTCATCAAGGCTCATCATCGCTCCCTCGAACAAAAGCCGAGCGCCTTCTTCTCTGTAAATGTCGTCGCTCGAAAGCCAGGCAAAGACACGCCGGAGACGAATCCGTACGTCAGGGCCTTCAGGCGGAGAACGACTTGGGTGCCAACGGAGGTGGCGGTCTTCGCGGGCCAGATCGACTATTTCAAGTACCGGCCACTCGATCGCCTCGTGATCCGGTTCATCATGTGGCTGACGCACGGACCAACTGACCCAACCGCGAGCGTCGAGTTCACCGACTGGGCGGTAGTTGATGCGTTCGCGCAGAGGATCTCAAGGATGTAGTCGAGGGTCGCACGCAGCGGTGTTCTGCGCGCCCCTTACTCCAGCGCTGCCAACGAGGCCTGATCCCTCGTTCTAGGCAAGGCTGATGCTCCCCCGATTTTGCGGACCATGGGGTCGACGTTCAGCCCACGAAAGATCCGGACAGGCATACGGCGAGAAATTCGAGCCCAATGGGCTGCTATGCTGCGATATCCTCACTGTAGAGCGTTACCCGGTTGCGCCCATTGCGTTTGGATGCATATAGTGCCACATCGGCCCGATTGATGAATTCCTCGCCGCTTTCGCCCGCACGATAGGCCGCCACCCCCAGCGACACGGTAACCGCGGCCAATTCCGGGCCATTGGTCCGGCGAATTCGGACCTTGGCAACGGCGGAACGGATGATTTCGGCCAACGCGCAAGCCCCCGACACAGGTGTGTGTGGCAACAGGATGGCAAATTCCTCGCCGCCGAAGCGGGCCACGCGATCCTTTCCTTTGACGCTGACGCTCAAAACCTCCCCCAGCGTCCGGATCACCTTATCGCCGATAAGATGTCCGTAGGCGTCATTGACTTTTTGAAATGATCGATGTCCAGCATCAGAAGACAGGTCGGATCGCCGGCCTCAACGTTCCCCAACGCTTCCTGCATGGCGTGGCTGAACCCCCGGCGATTGAGTAGACCGGTCATCGGATCGATGAGCGCCTCTCCCTGCGCCCGGTTGAGGGAGGCTCGCAGGGCACCGATTTCGCGCCCGCGTTCTTCCAACTGTTTCTGCAAGACCAAGATCGAACTTCGGGTATTCTGGGTTTCCACAATTAGGGCCTGAACCAGCGTCGTGAGAATTTCGGGGTCCTTTTGGCTCTTAAGGCGATCTTCGTAGTGTTCCAAAGAATCGCCGTATTGACTCGTCCGGAAACCGCTTTCCTTCGCCAAGCCGGCCATTTCATCGATCAGCCTTCGCATTTCACCCGGCAGACGCTGGTTCCGATCCTCGTCACGTCCCAGGATATGCCTTTGGAACAGGGCTTCCACCTGTTCGTCGTCCAAGCGCCGGCCTTGGGCCAGCAGGGTATCGAGGGAGCGTTTGAGTGAGGGATTGACATCGGCGATGGCCTCATACCACACGGTGTAATTGACCGGGTGATAGGCGGCATCATGTTTGGCCATTTCAGGAATCACCAGACGCAGGATCTCCCCGCTGGCTTCTTTGGTTTGCGAGTATTTCATGGCGTTTTCTTCTTGATTTTTTTGTGAATTGTTGATTTGCCGAAGTATAGCCGGCTGCTGGTGTTTTTGAACGACAACAGCCCACCGATGGTGCCTTTGAACGGCAACGGGCTTTACCATGCCGCCTTCACAGAAACATGCCTCCGCGATTGGAGCGGTTGCCGAATTCCCGCCGAGGTGTCATCGTAAGAACCCGTCGTTGATGACCCCCGAGAGTCTTGACCCGAGATGCATACGGCCAATCGAATATCCCATTTTGCAACTCACGGGCACTTCGCCGGCGGCAATGCGGCCAGGCGCCTTCGGTTGTGCGCGGCCATTGCGCTGCTCTCCGTCATCGAGTCCGCCCCAGCCCGGGAATGGTCGTCCGTAAGCGCACCGACGCGGGGCGCACCCAGCGCCATCGGCCAGACCACGGGCGGATGCATCGCCGGGGCAGTGCCTCTGCCCTCGGACGGCGAAGGTTATTCGGTGGTGCATCTGTCTCGCAATCGCTATTACGGACATCCATCACTGATCCGTTTTGTCCAGGGGCTCGGCCAGGCGGTCGCCGACAGACGGTTCGGGATACTGCAGATCGGCGATTTGGCGCAGCCCCGGGGTGGGCCGATGGCCTATGGCCATCACAGTCATCAGACCGGGCTGGATGTGGACATCTGGTTCAATTTGCTGAAGGGGCGCTTGCCCAGCCCCAACACCGATCCCTGGCGCGATCAAGTCCAGACGCCCTCGCTGCTGAATGGCCCAGGCACGGGCCTGGATCACAGCCTATGGGACCACGACCATGTCGAGGTCCTTGAACTGGCGGCGCGTTTTCCGGCGGTGGATCGGATTTTCGTGAACCCGGTCATCAAACGGGAACTTTGCCGGTCGGTGCGGGGAAATCGCGCCTGGCTGGATAAGATCCGGCCCTGGTACGGGCATGACGATCATTTTCACGTGCGCCTCCATTGCCCTGACGACAGCCTGGCTTGCGTGCGGCAGGCAGAAGTTCCGTTCGGCGACGGCTGTGGTCGGGCTTTGCAGTGGTGGCTCAAGCAGCGCCCGATCCGCCCGCCCACGCGCCCGGCGCATCCGCCGCGGCCCGTGCTGCCGCATGCATGCTACGCCTTGCTGCAGGATTAGCGCGAAAGCTGCACCCAAGTTGATTTGCGCAGATGGGTGCATAGAACGGTGAGTGGCAGAAAAAGCAATCTGTATGTTTGCGTAGGCTTTTCTACGTATTGCCGCGGCCTCCTCGACGGTACCAGTATGACTTTCTGGTTGAATCGCCTGCTGGTCAGGAGGAGCATATGAACGGGTTAAAGATTGATCGCGTCCTCATCGGGGAAGCGTTGGTTGGAGAGGGCAATGAAGTGGCACACATCGACCTGATCATGGGGCCGAGAGGGAGCGCGGCGGAATCGGCCTTTTGCCACACCCTCACGAATCAGAAGGTGGGGGACAACGCGCTGCTGGCCTTGGTCGCACCCAATCTGATGGCCAAGCCGCCCACCGTGATGTTCAATAAGGTCGAGATCAAAAACGAAAAACAAGCGACGCAGATGTTCGGGCCTGCCGAGCGGGGAGTCGCCAAAGCCGTGGTGGACTGCGTCAAGGAGGGCATCATCCCGCAAGCCGAAGCGGACAACGTATTCATTTGCGTCGGTGTGTTCATCCATTGGGATGCAACGGACAACGCCAAGATCCAGGACTGGAACTATGAGGCGACCAAGCTGGCGATCAAGCGTGCCATCGATGGTTCGCCCACGGCAGAAGAAGTGATCGCCCAGGAAAACATCGCGCACCACCCGCTCGCCGCCCACGACTGACGGATTTGTCAAGCCCGACTCGGCTGCGTAGCGGACAGTGATTTCCCGCGCGTAGCCAGTGGCGTTAAGTTAAGAATAATCTCGTCGTTCCGGCATGGACTGCCGGAACCCAGAAGCCGTGGATGGTGCGAGCCCGTCACATCCCTGTGCCCTGGATGCCGGCACAAATCCGCTGGGAGCGGATTTGCATTGACCCAGGGGCGTCGGGCAGGATAGCCCGACGTGAATCCATGCCGGCACATGACGACTTAACCTAAGAGTATTGTCTTCGGAGAAGAGGGCCAGGGTGAGGGCACATAAAACAGGGCTTTTGCTCCCCTCATCCCAACCTTCTCCATCAGGGAGAAGGAGCTTAACGCGTGCCGGGCATGCTGGCTGACTTGGAGGGTGCAAGTCCCTCTCCCAACCCGGTGGAGGTGAAGGGTAGCGAAGCGCAAGGGCGTCACCCTGAGGTGGGGTCTGAAGGGTGAGCGGCGGGATAGGAGCCGCCGCGAACGCCGGAGCGAAGCGCAGGCAGGGCAGCACCGAGCCTAAAACTGCGAGCCGACGGACAGGAACTGGATAAGTAGGCGCCAGGGCCGGACGAGTCGGACTCGAAACTATGGTCGATTCGTTCGACTATCCATTGGTGATAGGCGGCTGGATGGGCCAACTGGCTGGGTTTCGCTACCGTGACATCGTCAGGCGGTTAAAGCAGAGTTCGGATTCGAGTTCGACCGACAGGCTGCAGGCAGTCATGAAATCTGGTACAACGCGCGCACCAACCGATACACAACCATACCTAACCACCCGGGCGATATGCCGGAAGGGACGTTGAGAGCTATCTTGAAGTAGGCCGGAATCACTCCTGCTGAGTTGATAGAAACAAAGTAGGGTGATCGCCCAACGGTGTCGGGTACATCTGCGGCCCGATTTCGTACGACGGAACCTGACTGTGGTTCCCTTTTACGACGCGAATTCCCCGTGGGTTGCGCCCTCGTCGTCGACGCCTCCCGCCCATTCAGACGGCAAGATGCCGAGTCGGGCGTAGCGATGGAAAGATGAGTAAGGCCAGTCCACCACCCGCCGAACCAACCCATGTTTCATGGGGTTCCAGTGCACGTAATCGATATGACGGACACAATCGTCGTCGCTGCGAATAGCACGCTCCCAGAAACGACGTTGCCACACGCCTCGTTCCCCGTTCGCAATCCGTACACATACCGGATCAGGATATCTTTCCGCCGCTCCAGCAGATTTACCGTAAAGAAATAGGTGCCGCCCGGCACCCGAGAACGACGATAATTCGGCATGCCGAAAACATAGGTCAACCGTAGGGCAGATCGCCCCGGTAGGGGCGATCTGCCAAACAAGGCGCTGAAGGTTAACCGGGCGTCTATTTCATCGCATAGCCACTATCGAAAGATGGGCATCGTAGGCTGTTTTCCATGCGTCGGAATTCATCCGTGGCTTTGCGCCGATTTCCATGCGTCGGAATCCGTCCATGGTTCCGACTTACGCGGGTTTCACGCAACGATTGCAACCGACCGTGGTGATACCACCCGTTCCCGTGATTTCCCGTCCACTCGTGATCTTTCCGGTCAGCGTGGCGGACGTGTCTACG
>Ga0335070_10007563_pt1 | contig 12741 bp, 13 predicted proteins | sample Lox_Sample_13_FD_206722 | JGI IMG/M metagenome (GOLD analysis project Ga0335070, IMG submission 206722) | Soil microbial communities from Loxahatchee National Wildlife Refuge, Florida, United States - Lox_Sample_1.3 | ecosystem: Environmental > Terrestrial > Soil > Wetlands | place: USA...
GTGCGGCGGCGGGCACCTCGCAAGTTCCCGGACGGAAGCAGCCGCCCCTGCTATGAATTCATTCACTCCTTGTATCGGGATGTTTTTCATCAGCGGCAGTCGCTGGGACAGGCCCGATGCTGACGATAGCTGCGTTCTTCCGGGGCTGTGGCAGTTCTTGAGCCGGCAACATGTCCTGCTGAGCTTCAAAGGCCAATCATGAGGTTTGGGTCATGAAAATCCTACTGGCAATCGACTCCTCAGCCGCCTCTGAAGCGGTGGTCAGGGAAGCTGCATCGCGTCCGTGGCCTTCCAGAGCCATTTTCTGTGTAATGACTGCCGTGGACATCTCGAGCTTGGAAGAGATCCCGGTGCTCATCGAGGATTCCAAGCAAAGGGCGGAAAAGCTCGTGAAAAGGGCGGCCGACGCACTTGTGACGAGCGCAGCCGCAAAGCTGGATCGATCAAAATACGAGGTGTTCTCCGAGATTTCTCTGGGTTCTCCTAAGGACGCTATTCAGGATTTTGCCAGCAAGTGGCAGGCCGACCTGATTTTCATCGGAGCGCGGGGACTGAGTGCAGTCACGAGATTTCTCCTGGGCAGCGTGGCGCAAGCGGTTCTCCGCACGTCACCTTGCTCAGTTGAGGTGGTGCGACAGGCTGCTAGTGACGGTTCGCCTTCTGGAGAGGGCATGAAAATACTGCTTGGCACCGATGGTTCTGAGTCTTCCTGCAAGGCCGTCTGCTCAGTGGGCAAGCGTCCCTGGCCGCCTGGAAGTCAGGTTAGGATCGTTTCTGTCCCCGAATTTGTAGGTCGTGAAGCCATAGTCGCGGCATCCTTATCAGACGCCGATTACTCGGAACGTTTACTCGATGAACTTTCTGAAGTCGCTCGAGAACGCGCTGGGAATGCGATTGCGGAGGCAAGCTCGATTTTAAGAAACTCGGGGCTGGCCATCTCTGAGGCTCCCGAAGAGATGCCGATTGGCGATCCTCGAACGGCTCTCCTAGATGAAGCCAATTCATGGGCGGCCGACTTGATTGTAGTTGGCTCGCACGGTAGACGGGGATTTAACCGCCTGCTCCTGGGAAGTGTCTCTGAATCAGTTGCCTTGCATGCCCACTGCTCGGTCGAGGTGGTTCGACAAGGAGGTACACATGCCGGGTGACCGGACAAATCACCGATCGGTCGTCTTCCATCAAAAGATCGATAAAGCGGCTAAGAAGAATATGCGATTTCGCAAGGTAATTTATAGCGGTAAATTCAGCGACCTGGCGCTCATGAGCTTGGCTAGAGGCGCGGAAGTAGGTGAGGAGGTTCACAAAAATGCCGACGAGATTCTTTTCGTTGTCAAAGGAAAGGGCGAAGTCACTTTAAATGGTCGAAAACAACAGATCCGACGACACGATGCGATTTTCGTCGCATCGGGAGAAGACCACAATCTGAAAAACGTTGGTCGTAAAGACCTGAAGCTATTGTGCGTTTGTTCGCCTCCATCGGCAACCGTTATCGGCGGCATTCATAAGACGGGCGAAAGAGAGCTGCATGAGCAGATGAGATATGCCTGGGAGCAGTGAGCCCTGCCTGCAAACGCATGCAAAGGGTCAGCACTTTGATCACGCAAGGCGTGATTCGATCGTTACTTAAAACAGCGCCTGCTTCGGAGGCTGTCGTCTATAGCAGTGCCGCCACTGATGCCGTCTTTGTCAACTCGTGCACCGCAGAAGCGACGGCGGAGTCTCCAGCTGCAACGTAGTCCTGCCACGCAGTTCGCAGCACGGCGACTATGGGCACCGAAAGATAATTACCCGCAATACCTCTCTGCTCAGTGGGCAAGCGTCCCTGGCCGCCTGGAAGTCAGGTTAGGATCGTTTCTGTCCCCGAATTTGTAGGTCGTGAAGCCATAGTCGCGGCATCCTTATCAGACGCCGATTACTCGGAACGTTTGCTCGATGAACTTTCTGAAGTCGCTCGAGAACGCGCTGAGAATGCGATTGCGGAGTCAAGCTCGATTTTAAGAAACTCGGGGCTGGCCATCTCTGAGGCTCCCGAAGAGATGCCGGTTGGCGATCCTCGAACGGCTCTCCTAGATGAAGCCAATTCATGGGCGGCCGACTTGATCGTAGTTGGCTCGCATGGCAGGCGGGGAGTCGATCGCCTGTTCCTGGGAAGTGTCTCTGAATCAGTTGCCTTGCACGCCCACTGCTCGGTCGAGGTTGTTCGCGGATAGGCCTGCCGAGCAGCGTTAAGGCTTCGCATTCGGCGTGCGTGGATCTACTTCTATCTCACAATCATGGCAAAAATCGCGCAGGCAGCAACCAAAAAGATCGCCGTAGCGATCACAGCGCGCGTAATCATCATGTGGAACATGGTTCCTCCCCATCAGATTAGATCGAAGCGCTCCGTGTGGATATTCTCCGGGAGGATGCCCAATGCCGGTAAAGCCTGTTCCATGGCATTCATCATCGGAGGCGGGCCGCAGATGAAATATTGAAATCGCTGGTAGTGTTTGGGAAGGTATCGGCGTAAAAGGACGGAGTCAATGTGTCCCGTTTCCCCATGCCAATCCGCCGCAGCATGCTCCAGCACATACACGAGCTTGAGGTTCATTCGCTGGCTGAGGCCATCGAGTTGGCCGCGGAAGGTCAGTTCCTGGCAGTCTCGGCCGGCATAGAAGAGGAGAACCGGCCGTAGGTCTTCGCGGTCCGCCATCGTCAGGCACATCGAATAAAGCGGCGTGATGCCGATCCCACCGCCAATCAGGACGTATCCGGGGCCCTGCTCGCAGTCGGGGCTGAAGACACCATACGGTCCATCCAGCCAAACTCGTGTTCCCGGCTGAATTGTCGGCACGATACTGCTAGACCAGTCACCGAGCGCCTTGATTGTGAATGACACGTCGCTTCCGAGAGCTGTTTCGGCCGACGAGGAGAACGATATTGGGTGCTCTTCGTGATGGAACGGCGTGTTCCCCGTAATCAAATAGGCAAACTGCCCAGGCTCAAACGAAATGCCGTTGTGGCCAACGGGTCGCAGCATCAAGGTTCGAGCATTGCCAAGCTCCTGAAGACTTCCCATCACGCTCCATGGCCTTTTCCAAGTTCGCAGCGGCATATAAATACGGTGGTAAATCGCGATACCCAGAAATCCCGCAGCATATGCAATCCAAAGTGCCTGCGTCGATAAGGTACCGGTGAAGCCGTGCACCATGAATATATGTACGAGAGCCACAATCAACACGAGGGGTGCCAGGAATCGATGTGTCAGCTGCCAGGATTCGTATCGCACATGGAGGCGCCGGTGACCCGCTGAAAGCCCTATTAGCACCAGTAGGATGTACAGCCCTATTGCTCCCCAACGCCATGCCCATGCGCTCGCAGGGGAAAAAGGGTTCAGGAGTTCCAAAGGATAACCGCACAGAAACAACAGAATGGGATGGGCCAGCAAGAACAGAGCCGCGACATAGCTCATCTGCTTGTGAAACTGTTGCAGCGCATCCTGGCCAAACGCGCCTGCAACGGGCTTCAATCGTGCCACCAGGGAGAACTCCAGTGCGACTATCGCCAAACCCACATACCCGCAAGCCACCGCAAAACTTAGTAGAAACCCGCGCCCGCCGCCGGTCGCTCGGGACAGCGCGGCCACCAGCAACGGAAGCAGAACTAAAATCCGATAGAACCAGAACCAAATCGGCCCCCGAATGTTAGTTCGCATAGCACATACCTCAGAATTCGCAACCCGCGAGGCTCTGCGGGCATGGATAGCCGGAAGCTGATCCGAAATTCAGTGTGTCCGTGGCCACTTCCCAATGGAACTCAGAATACGCCACGGTGCCGGTTTAGTCAGGTTACATGGTTTGGGTACAGAGAGGGCCCTGTGGAGACTGCTGGCCACTTCCTCGTTCTTAAAGGTATCTCCTTCTGCAATTCCGACTGCCTTCAGAAATTGCTCGTCAGTCATCTCGAACTCTTCCACAACTCTATCGGGCACGAAAAGCGTCCCGTGATCCGGCGACAGAGGCAATCTGCAGAGCGGGCATTGGATGATGTCCGGATTGTCCAGGTGTATTCGCAGTAGGACAACAACCTTGCCGCACGTGCAGAGATAGAGCGCTTTCATGTTCTCGTGCATAATCTGCCTCGCACTCCTGCCCCCCTTCCTCGAAATGCTCGACATCACAAAGAGGGGCACGATGCAGCCGAAATGACAGTGGCATCCGAGCAACCAGACCGGCCAAACCGAGGTCGGACGCTAAGTCTTTATGCGAAGAGGACTTTCGGAAAACAGATCACTGCGACGTTAGGGAAGTCTGTGGGTTATCGATGACATAGTGTCACAACGACGAGCCTCTCCATGCTGCGGCCGAATCCTTCCAGAATACTCGATCGGATGGTCTTCGACGCGCACGGCAATCCGCTTGATTGCAGGATCGAGCGATGGTCCCTTGGGTACAGCCCAGGAAAGTAGCACGCCATTCCATTCGAGTCGAAATGAAGGTGCGACGCAAGATGTTTTTGAATCACGAATAAGAGGTGTGTGCTCTTTTTGACAGCACTGCTGTCGCCGGCTGCGACCGAGTCCGAGGGGTACGGTGTGGAGCTTTCATATATTCGCCTCGTCGCTGACAAGTTGGCACCGGCGAAATGGTGACGTGATTCACTCATTACTTCGGGGCAGAGCCTCCTTCAGAGGCTGCAAGCCGTTGTGTGCGGTGACGGATGTTGTTCTCTCTGTCACTGGATGAGCAATCGACGAGTCTCCAGTTGAAAAGTAGTCCAGCCAGGCGGTTCGCAGCACGGCGACTATGGGCACCGAAAGATAGATACCCGCAATACCTCCCACTTGACCCCCAATCATGAAAGCCACAAGCACGACTAGAGCGGGTAGCTGCAAATTGCGCCCCATAATCCGAGGAGAGTTCACATAGTCCTGCAACACTCTCCATACGACGATCAGGCCCGCCATCCAGATCCAATGCCCATGCACCAGGGCACCGATCGTGAGGATGACCACGGCCGAAGTAATCCAGCCTACCGCCGGAAGGAACTCCAGAACACCACCGATGACTCCGAGAGGCAGGGCATATGGGAACCTCAGGATCAGCAGAGCAGTGCTGTAAAAGACGAATGAGAGGGCAGCCAGTGTTAGCTGGGCGCGCATGTAGTGGGCAAGGGTCACATCAACATGCCGCAGAATTGTTCCGAACGTTGTTGGCTGGCCCTGTCGTTCAGCGGCTTTGAGGATCGCGTCCGCGATCTGCTGGCGGTCTCGCAAGAGAAAGATGGCCAAAACAGGAATGACCAACAGCCATGCCGCATTGGCGCCAACGTGTGCTGCAAAGGCACCACCGCGCTTCAAAACGTCAGCAATGAAATCCTGGTGACGAGCCAACCAATCATGTATCTGCAATTGCTGAACCGCGCTTAAGCCATGCTCGACTTCCAGCCTCGAAACAACCTGGCCAGTGATAAGCCCTTGCAGTATTTCCGGGAGAGCCGAGTTGAAGTTCTTTACTTGGCTGGCGATACGGGACCCGAATCCATAGCCTAGACTTCCGAACACGAGCGTCCCAATCAAGTACACTTGAGCGATCGCCCAGTTGCGTTTGCCCCGACCCAGGGGCGAGTGCAGTTGTACCGCCGTGACTGCTGGTTCCAGCATATGAGCAAAGAGAACAGAACCGAGTAGAACGAGAAACGCGACCCGCGCCAAATAGAGAATAGCTGCCGCGATCAGAAAGAGAATTACGGTCGTGATCACATTTCCGGCTCGATCGTCGATCGAGAACATTGTCGTCCACTCTCGCTGTCATCAGCGCAGCGCATGCACCCGCAGACATAGGCTTATGAGTGCATACATGTAGCCAGAACTGGGCTTTAATGAGACTGGATGTAATTGCCTGAAACAAAAGACGAAATCAGTGGAAAGTGAAGAAATCCGGATCGCAAAAAAACCACGATTGTCACCATGCCGTCACAATGACGACTAAATGGAGCTGGGTCGCCACTGAATCATGTCTAGTTGTGAGGTCTTAACGTGACATCGCGTTTGGCGGGAGCGGGTCTGGCTTTACTGTTGCGCCACGAAATGGCAGCTTAAGTTTGCGGGCAACTTCGGGCCAGAACTCGCGGAGTACGTCAAAACCCATCGTTTGCACAGCAACGTAGGCGACTCGCTGTGCTGCGGGACCCACACCTCGCTGATAATCGGGGTGGTAGGTGTTGCTAAGCGCGACCACGGTGGCCGCCCCGAACCATTGCGAAGCATTCACCATATGTGTTCCATTCTCGCGATTTGCGACGAATGCATGTGCTAAGGCGTGCAGCAGGCGCCTTTGGGTGCTGCCGTGGGCCAGACGGTAGTAACGAGGATCCTCGGCGAATACCGTTGGGTACACAAAATCCCCGAAAAACGAGGCGGCGGCCAGATCCGCGAAATTGGCGCCGAATCGCCTTCCGTACCCGGCAGCACCCTGGCCAAAAGAAGGATCGTTGCCCTGAGCCTGATCCAGACCGGCGTAGAAACCCGCGCTCACGAAACTCGCCGGATCTAATGTATTTCGCGTAAACAACTGAAACTTGTCTCTTACTACCAGGGTGCAAAGCAGAACGCCAGCCTTATAGTGCGGCCGGGGCACGGATTTTCGCTCCAGCTTGCGCGCAAATAGTCCGACGGATTTCTGGAACTTGCCACGGTAGTCTTCCCAGTGGACTATCGGCGGCGGCTCAAGACATGGTGCCGTCGAGTTTAGCACGGCATCCTCCTGGGAAAAATCAATGCCAGATGTTCGTCGCAGAGAAACAGGAGATTCCTGGGCAACGATTGTGCCTCCCCAAAGTAAACCGATCAACAAGATCATTCGGGATAAAGAACTAGTTCCCATAGGCACGCCAGCTGAGTTAGCTGCCTCACATAGCCCTGATCCTGCACGACTGGAGTCAATCTGCTGCATATGAAGATTTCACGTCCTTAACATCGGGCATTCGGCAGTCCTCGGGTAGCTTGTCGTCACGCAGACCCAAGAACACGGGCTGGCGCAGCTTTTGATCGACCGTCCATTCTTCAAATGCGATCTGTGCCACGAACTTCGGAGCGAGGTGAGTCAGACCGGCTTCGCGAGGTGGATCAACCAACGAAGGCGTCTTCCGGATAAGTGGCTGAAATTGCCGACAAAGCGATCGTAGGGTCGCTCTTGAAAAGCCTGTCCCCACCTTTCCCACGAACATTAGTTGCTTACCGCTATAAGCGCCGAGCAACAAAGCTCCGAAACAGACCCGTGATCCGGTTGGGGCCGTATATCCGGCGATGACGAATTCCTCCTCCTGGTGTACCTTCACTTTTAGCCATTTGCTGGATCGTTCCTCATCATAGGGAGAGGCAAGATCTTTAGCGACCAGGCCTTCATAACCCTTTCTTTTTGCCTCCTCGAAGGCTCGAATACCGTCTGCTAAAAGTTGGTGGGAAAGAAAAACTGTTCCCTTATCTGGAACGAGCTTCTGCAAAGTCGCTCGGCGTTCAGAGAGTGGATCTTTGCGCAAATCACGGCCATTGAAATACAGGCAATCGAACACTGCGTACGATGGAGAAGCGCTTCCCTCTTGCAAAAGCTGAAAGTGGGAGACCCCATGTCGATCGAACACGACTACCTCCCCGTCCAGGAGAAGAGTTTCCGCCGCAAGCTTCCTCACGGCATCGGCAACTACGGAGAAACTGAGGGTACGGTCCTTTCCGTTTCTGGAAAAGAGCGTGACGCGCGAACCTTCTTTATAGGCGAGAATCCGATACCCATCATATTTCTCTTCATAGATCCAGTCCGGCTTATCGAATGGTCGATCGACAAGCGTTGCCAGCATGGGATGCACACGAAATGGAATGCGGTCCGCCATGATCGGTACGGTCCAAGAAGTGCATTCAAGTTGCCAGACCAACATTCTGGATGCTGGTCGTAAGGCCACGAATACCCTGATTCGGCTGAAAGCAGCTGGGGCTCGTTTTGTGGGCTCTCGTCAGAATGGCGAGATTTCGTCATCCATAACTAGAATCAATACCCCTCCACGCCCAGAATCCTCCCATGCGGATTAATGTCGGAAGTGATTTACCAAATAGAAAATTGCCGAAAGGACCACGCTCAGCAGGAGACAGGTGGTTAGGGGAAAATAAAAGCTCGTATTCTTGCCCTTGTAATAGATGTCGCCTGGCAAGTGCCCAAGCGGCAGATGAGTTCGGCCGAGCCCCACGAACAGCAGTCCAGTAAGTAACAGGACCGTCCCAAAAACAATCAGCAGCTTGCCAAATTCAGGCATCTTTTCCTCCCCGCGCTGAACCCACGCGGACCGTACTCGCACGCCGTTGGGGCAATAGGCTGAGCAAAAATAACGCCGTTGCGACGAGGACGATAATTGGTCCTGTTTGGCCATGCAGGTGTACAGCAATCGCGGTGCCGAGTATCGTTGAGGTCACCGAGAGCACTACCGAGATCCACATCATGCCCTTCAAATCATGCGCCAAGCGTTTGGCTGTAGCTGCCGGAATTATGATCAATGCCCCCATCAACAGAACGCCGAGATAGCGCAATCCGAGCGCGATGGTCAGGGCAAAAGATTCGAGATACAGCAGTTCGAACCGCCGCACCTTGATTCCCGCGGTCCGTGCTATGTCCGGAGACACCATCATTATGATGAGGCTGTTTCTGAAAACTAGGATAAATACGACAATCGCGCTCGCAACCGCCAGGCCAAATATCTTTTCGGACAAGCCAAGAGCCCCGGCTCCGCCGAACAAAGCCTCGATGAGATCCTCACCAGTGGTCATGATGCTTCCAATCGCAAGCGCAGCCGAAAAGACTACACCAATGACGCTCTCGGTAGTTGCTCCGCCCCGCTGTTCGACTGCCCACACCAACAGAGCGCCGAAAACCAACATGGAAACCGCCCCAAATACTGGAGAAATATGGAGCGCGAGCGCAATGCCGATGCCCGGCAGAGCAACATGGGACAGAGGATCCGCGGCAAGCGACATCCGCTTCATAACGGCGAATGAACCGACCAAGCCGGCAGCAATGGCCATGGCGGTCGACAGCAGCAGGGATTCAATGCTCATGGATGTGATAATTCACCTCCCCACCATAGACTTGACGAAGCGACTCAGGCGTGAGAATCGTGCTGGGTGCTCCAAACCAGGCGCGCTCACTGCTAAGACAAAGCACATTGTCCGCATACTTGTACACAACGGATAGGTCGTGCGAAATAAAAAGCACAGTTAGACTCTGGCTTTTCTGCAGCCGGCGCACCAATTGATTGAGCTGCTCCTGGCCGGGCTCATCAACTCCAGCAGTCGGTTCATCGAGCAACAGGACGTTAGGATTAGCGACCAGCGCGAACGCTACCAAAAGGCGCTGGAACTGCCCTCCGGACATTGTTCCAATGGGCCGTTGAGCGACCTGCAATGACATCCCAACCAGAGTGAGTGCGGATGACATGTCATGAGGCAGCTTATGAGCCACTGCCTCACGCGCTGTGAGAAAGTCAATGCCGGTGATTGGGATGTCCCGTTCGATGTCGAGCTTCTGCGGGACGTAGCCGATGCGAACGCCGGTGGCCCACCGCACAGTCCCGGTGAACGGAACTGACCCGATTAGCGTCTTCAGCAATACGGTCTTGCCGGCACCATTCGGTCCAATAATGGCTAGCGCACTGCCCCTCGCAACGGTGAAACTGAGGTCTGTCAAAACCCGAGTAGTCTCATAATGGACCGATAGATGAGTCACGTCGAGCGCATTCTCGGCCCGCGTTGCGGCCTTGATTTCCTCCATTTTCTTGTCCTGCAATTTCTAAGATTAAGCAAGCGGTTGGCCAAAGTTTGGCAATCAGGGTTCTTACTTTGGGAAGAAAAGCTCGAGATGCTCGTCATTGTAACGGCAAACGCCGGCACGATGCGAAAAAGCATGATTTCACGTGATTGCTGCAGTCGATTTGCCAACTGCCTTCAAGGCAAGTTGGCGGCGATCCGATAAAGCATCAGTACCGCGACCGCCAATGCGAACAACAGCACTAGAAGGACCCCAAGTTTAGGTTTGTATCTCATCCAATGCTCCAACCGTGTCCGCCCGGCGCTGTACATCGCTGAGTAGCCCGAATTTCATATACAGGAGAGCACGATGATGGCCGTTTTGGGTCGGCTTGTCTGGGTACAATGCCGCAGTATCCCTTTGGTCGTCCGCGTGCAATTACCAGGACGTTCTGACGCATGGCACATTTTGAACGACACCGCAGCAAGAGGGTCGGATGGTTGCGCGCTGCCGTCCTGGGCGCAGATGACGGCATTGTGTCGACCGCGAGCCTCGTGGTTGGAGTCGCCGCGGCGGGTTCTCCACGCCATCAGATACTACTTGCAGGAGTGGCGGGTCTTGTGGCTGGTGCGCTCTCAATGGCGGCCGGCGAATACGTATCCGTAAGTTCCCAGACGGACACGGAAGAGGCCGATCTAGCTACTGAGCGAAGGGAGTTGGCGACTCAGAGATCGGCCGAAGAAAAGGAACTCACTGCCATTTATGTTGAACGCGGTCTTGATCCGGAGCTTGCCCGAAAGGTCGCTTTGCAACTAATGGCGCACGACGCACTTACGACTCACGCACGTGACGAACTTGGCATAACCGAGGAAACGACCGCTCATCCGTTCCAAGCAGCAGCGGCATCGGCGTCGGCGTTCGCTTCTGGAGCGGCTCTACCCCTGCTCGTCGTGATATTAGCGCCGCTGGATCACCTTTCACTTATGGTTTCCGGAGCTTCGCTCGTCTGCCTGGCCGCCCTCGGCGCACTCGCTGCCCACACCGGCGGCGCGTCCCCTTGGATCGGCGCTCGACGCGTTGCGTTCTGGGGCGCGGTCGCGATGGCGGCTACCGCCGGCATCGGGAAGCTCTTCGGGACTACGGTTTCTTGACCGTGGCTGCTGCACCTGCGGTACCGCTGCTTTGCAGAATGCGGTGGAGCACGACAACCAGGAGAGGCGCGAGGTCGCGGTGAAATTTGGCGTGTTGGCGCTGGATTATGATGGGACCATTGCACAAGATGGCGTGCTATGCCCGGACGTCAAGGTTGCCATCGCCGAGGCACGTGCCCGTGGGATTGTCGTCATCCTTGTGACAGGCCGGATCCTCTCCGATCTACGGAGTGTGGCCGGAGATCTCAATTTCGTGGATGCGGTAGTTGCCGAGAACGGTGCCATCCTCGCCTTTCCCAATGGGGAACCTCGGATCCTTGGCCATCCTCCGCCACAAATCTTCTTCGACGAATTGCGGCGACGCGGAGTCGTCTTCAAGTCGGGCCAGTGCGTGGTCGAGGCAGACGCGTCACTAGGACCCACAATTCTCGCGGTCATCAGAGAGCTGCAATTGCCGCTTGTACTCTTGTTCAATCGCAGCCGACTTATGGTTCTCCCGCAAGCGATCAGCAAGGGCACCGGACTGCGAGACGTGCTGCATATCCTTCGTCTCTCGCCGCACAACGCGATTGCCATCGGAGACGCAGAAAACGACCACGACCTTCTTGCGCAATGCGAGCTGGCCGCCGCCGTCGGCTGGGGTAGCACAATGCTGAAAGCCGAGGCGGACGAAGTGGTGAGCGGCGATGGTCCTAGCGCGGTTGCCTCCTACATTCGGCGGGCGGCAACGCAGACGAAGTTACCAACTGGCAGACTCGGTAGGCATCGGCTTACGGTAGGCATAGAGCAGGATGGACGACCACTCACGAGTGACATCCGCGGCAGAAACATCCTAATCGTCGGAGAAACGCAATCCGGCAAGTCCTGGGCCACCGGTCTTCTTTGCGAACAAATGATCGTGCAGGGCTATAGCCTTTGTGTGATCGATCCGGAAGGTGACTATGGCGGGCTGGAATCGTTGCCCGGCGTTGTTGTATTGCAAGCCGCCGATCAGCCATCTGAGATGACAGATGTCGCTCGCGCTCTCCAGCATTTCGATTTGAGCGTCGTGGTGGATCTGTCGTGTGTACATCTGCAGGAAAAGGTTGAGTATCTGAAGGCCTTACTGCCGATGTTGGCGTCCCTCCGCCGCAAGACGGGCCTGCCTCATCGGATCGTCGTGGACGAAGCTCACTACTTCCTTCATGAGACTAACATCAATCAGCTCTTGGATATGGAGTTGGGCGCCTATACGATCGTCACATATCGCCCTTCCGATTTACATCACGACGTCCGCGACGCGATCGACGTTGTGCTGGCGAAGCGACTCACTGATGTTCACGAGGTGGAAACATTGCTCGCAATGGCAAAGAACAGGAATGTGTATCGAGGAACGACAGCCATTCTTAGCCAATTGAGCACTGATGAGGCTGTCGTTGCCACGAAAGAAGCTGAAGGAGACATTCGGCGATTCAAACTGCTGGCTCGCCTGACCACACACGTTCGACACCGAGAAAAATATTTCGATTTTGATGTCGTCCCCGGACAGGAATTTGTGTTCACCGAGAACGGCAAGCCGATTGGCTCTCCCGCTCGATCGCTAAAACAATTTTCAGCATTACTACAAGACTGTCAAATGAGTTGCGTCGGCGAGCACGCGAGCCGCGGAGACTTTTCACGATGGGTCGCAAACGTCTTCTACGATCATAGCCTCGCCTCGGACATCCGAAAGATCGAGCAGCGGTACCGGCTGGGTCATTTGGGCGACGTGCGTCAACCCATCGCAGCGATTATCCTCGCGCGATATGCTAGCTCGCCTGATGGCCAGAAGAGTCGCTGAGCTA
>Ga0335070_10007564_pt1 | contig 12740 bp, 10 predicted proteins | sample Lox_Sample_13_FD_206722 | JGI IMG/M metagenome (GOLD analysis project Ga0335070, IMG submission 206722) | Soil microbial communities from Loxahatchee National Wildlife Refuge, Florida, United States - Lox_Sample_1.3 | ecosystem: Environmental > Terrestrial > Soil > Wetlands | place: USA...
CTCGGTTAACGACGACCGGACCTGGGAAGGGGCCGTGGGCTTCAATATCGGCTTCTAGTCGGGCTGCCGCTTTGCCGGGCTGACGGTTTCGCTAGACCGGAACCGTCGGCCGGTAGGCTCTCGCGAGGCGCTTGCCACGCCTGGCCATCGCGGCGCCTGGCCAGCCGGACAGTCGGGGGTACCGCGATTACCGGGGGAGCCAATGGCAGGGGGCCGTTGGCTCCCCTTCGATTCGGGGTCGTGCTATGAAGCCGCGGCGGTCGGCGGGCCCTGCCGGCCGCTCGCTTCTGAGGTCGCATACGAGCCCGATCCATGACCGAGTTGCCCGCCGCGTCAATTGCCGAAAGGTTGGCGGGGATTAGATCCCGCGTTACCGCCGCCGCACGCGCTGCGGGGCGCAGCCCTGAAGAGATCCAACTGGTCGCGGTCGCCAAGACCCATGGCGCCGAGGCTTGCCGCGAGGCGCTGGCGGCCGGACAAAGGCTCTTCGGCGAAAACCGCGTTCAGGAAGCGCAGGGGAAATGGCCGGCACTACGCGCCCGCTATCCCGATCTCGAGCTCCACCTGATCGGGCCCTTGCAGACCAACAAGGTCGCCGATGCCATCGCTTTGTTCGACGTGATCGAATCGGTCGACCGCGAGAAACTCGCGCGCGCCTTGGCGGCGGAGCGCGACAAGGGCAAGCGGCTGCCGCGGCTCTATATCCAGGTGAACACCGGCGAGGAGGAGCAGAAGGCGGGGATCGCGCCAAAATCGGCGCCCGCCTTCATCGCGCTCTGCCGCGACGAGCTTGGCCTGCCGGTCGAAGGGCTCATGTGCATTCCGCCCGTGGATGAGGAACCGGCGCCGCATTTCGCCTTGCTGGCGCAATTGGCGCGACAGCACGGGCTGAAGGCCATCAGCATGGGCATGAGCGGCGATTTCGAGATCGCCATCCGCTTCGGCGCCACGCATGTGCGCGTCGGAACGGCGATCTTCGGCGAGCGGCCGAGACCCGCTCCATAGCGACGCGGATGCTGCCGCTGCCAATAGCGGATCAATTGAGCAAAGCCGGTGCCGGCGGAGCGGAGGGGCGAAGGACCGCGGCTCCTGCGGTGAGGGGTGCCCGAATCAGGGTGCGTCTCGTGCCCGCCCGCCGCCGTCCCGCCAGGCGCGAGCGTGAGCTGGCGCGCAAACGAATACGGTTCCGGGTCATTCCGCGATCCTCTCAGCTTTGGAAATCAAGCCCGGGAACCGGCACCGCCTCGCGGCTGCGGTCCTGCATCATCTTGCGGTAGCTGTCGAGTGCCCGCGTCATCGCCGCCGGCACCGCGGCGGTATCGACGTGCTGCGCGTTCGAGGGGCCCAGAGAGCGCCCGAGGCCGCCGGTGTCGACCGGGGAGGGGTTGCGAACCTCGAAGCCTGCCGGAAGCGGCGGCGGCAGAGGCTTCAGGATCCTTGTGGGCTGCGAAGCGGAGGGTGCGGCCGCGACGGACGCGGTGCTGCGGGGTGCCTCGGTGACACGCGGCGTCGCGGCGGCGGTTTGCGGGATCACGACGGGCAGGGAATCGGTGACGCTGCCGGCGCCGATCACTTGTGGCTGAGCCAAGGCAGCGGGGGGCTGATCCGGTGCGGCGGGCGGAAGGGCGGAAGTCGCCGGGTTGGCCGCGGCATTGGGAGTCTGCGACAGCGATTCGATCAGGCCCGCCGGAATCTCCTGCAGCGCCTCATCCGGTGCTGCCAGCGCTGCGCTGGCGAGGCCCGCGCCCCGGCTCGTCGGCACGCCCTCCTCATTGCCAGGCGCCTGTGCCAGCTCGACGGGCGCTGGCGTTTGCGGCGGCGATGCGGGGGCGGCGGCCATGTCGGGGGCCGGGATCGCGGCGGCGGGCTCAGAGCCGAAGGGCGAAGGTCCCAGCAACGCGACCATGACCTGCTGGTCGGTGTTGCCGCCAGTCAAGCCGTCCAGTGCGATCGTTGCCGCGGACGAGGCGAACCCGACGACGCCGCCATAGAGCGCGCCGCCGGCGAGCTCCGCGGCAGGTGAGATCGTGTCGCCGGTCAGCCAGCGATAGACCGTGCTGACGACCGGTATGTGCTGCAGCGGATTCACGATGTCGATGACGTCGTCGATCGTGAAACCGTCATCGCCGAAGGGATGGAAGTCCTTGCTGTCGGCCTGTGGTTTCCAATCGCGCCGCGTGAAGGCGACGGTACGCTCACGCGGATCCATGAAGCTTGGATCGGGCCCACCCTGATTTTCTTCGGCTGGAGCCGCTGCTGCAGTCGGTTCTGCGACAGCCGTCTCGGCCGGATTGGGAAGGGTCGGCGCGTCGTTGTCAGCCGCATCGGGCGTGGCCGACGCCAGGGTCGCAACAAAGCCGCCCGTCCCGGCCGCAGCCTGCCGGGTGGTGCTGGCATAGCGCGCATGGACCGGTGTCTGGAAGGTCAGGAACGGCGATTGAAACTCGACCGGCATGAATGGGGGCCCTTTGGCCCCTATCAATGCAGGATCGGTGCCAGCCGGCCGTGGCCTCTAGCCAATGCATCGATGGGCGAGAAACCGAGGATTGCCGCGGTCAGAACGGGGTCCTCATGCGGCGGCTCGACCCGGGCGGCTCCAGGCGCGGCAAAAATTGCCGGCCTGCCCAACGGTGGCGCTGCTTTGGGGACGGGGCCGGCGCCGGCCGGTGTCAGAACATATGGCCGAACTTCTTGGCCTTGGTGGTCAAGTAGTCGCGATTGAAGCGATTGGCCGGGATTACCAGCGGCACGCGTTCGGCGACCGCGATGCCCAGCCGCTCCAGTCCGGCGACCTTGTCCGGGTTATTGGTCATGAGCCGCACGGTCTTGAAGCCCAGACGCCGCAGCATTTCGGCGGCCGCCAGATAGATCCGCTCGTCGGCCTCGAAACCGAGTTGCTCGTTGGCATCCGCGGTATCGGCCCCTTGATCCTGCAGCCGATAGGCCCGGAGCTTGTTCACCAGGCCGATGCCGCGGCCTTCCTGAGCGAGATAGAGCAGGATCCCGCCACCCTGGCGGGCGATCTCGGCGATGGCACCGCGCAGCTGCTCGCCGCAGTCGCAACGCAAGGAACCCAAAAGATCGCCGGTGAAACATTCCGAATGAAGCCGGGCCAGCACCGGCTTGGCCGGATCGGGCTGGCCGATCAGGATCGCGAGATGCTCGGTGCTGCCATCGCTGGGCCTGAAGGCCACGATTCTCGCGTCTTCCGCTCCCTCCAGCGGCACGCGGGCTTCGCCGACCGGCGCGAGGCTGATGGCGGCCGCGGTCTCGTAGGCGGCCACATCGCTCGCCGAGACCGCGAGCATCCCTTCGCTCGCGGCCATGCGCAGAAGCTCGCCGGCGTTCCGCTCCGGCAGCCTCGCGACCACGGCGGCCGGGAGCAGGCGCGCGAGCTTGGCCAAATGGATCGAGGCCGTTGCAAGCTCTTGCGGGAAATGCGGCGGTGGCGCGGCCGGCGGCAATGCCGCCGTGACGGCGGTCGGGTCGGCCAGCCGCAGCACGGCTTCAGCGTCGGCGCCCGCCGGCAAATTAGCGAGAAACGGCCTCTCATCTTGCGCGACAGGGCCCGTGGCCGCAGCCGACTGGATCGAGCCGAGCCCGAGAACACCAGCGCGACGTCCCGTCAGGACGAGCAGCGCAGGCCCGGCTTGGCGCAGCCGACGCAGGCTCACGACGGCGACGGTCTCGGCCGCCGCCGCCAGGCAAGCGCCCTGCGCCGCCAGAATCAGGATCGGCTGTCCGCGACGGAATTCCGTCGTGGCGCGATCGACGGCAATGGCCGCAGCCGCCCGCAGCTCGGGGGTCGACGCGTTCCGGTTACTGCCAAGGACTGACTCGGTCATGAGCTCAACTCTAACAGACGTCGCCGCGGAGAGCCCCCAAGGCGGGCTCTTCCGTCCAGATCAGGGCCGGCATTAGGCCGACCCCAAGGCTCGGGGTCAAGCGGCTCCCGGAGCCGGGATAATGTTCAAGAAGTCAAGTCAAAACAATGAACTATGGGTGAGTGGAACCGCTTCGTTCTGCGCGTCGCGACTTGCGGCCGCCCGGCCGCGATGATATTGAGCGCCCCAGGGCGTTGCGCCAGCGATTATTGCCGGAGCCCGGCGGTTCCAAGCGCCTCTGCTTGTGACGAAACCCGGTCTCGAGTGTACTGAATTCCAGCAAGTTTCCGGGATCCGCCGGCGGCGGACCGGTGCGACCTTGCAGGGGGCGTACGTTGCAGCGGGGCGGAAGGGCGACCGGGCCCCTCGGCATGCCGGATCCGGACCGGAACGAACTCGGTTGAGAAGCATCATGAAGCCGCGGCGTAAGATTCTTCTGGTGGATGATGACGAAGCGCTGCGTCGCTCCCTCAGCGAGCAGCTGACCCTCCATGAGGAATTCGACATCGTCGAAGCGGGCACGGCGGATGGCGCACTCAAAGCTGCGAAGGACGAGACCTTCGACTTGGTGCTGCTCGATGTCGGCCTGCCCGACATGGACGGGCGGGAGCTTTGCCGCCTCATGCGTCGCGCCGGGGTCAAGGCGCCCGTTATCATGCTCACCGGCGCCGACAGCGATGCCGACACCATCCTCGGCCTCGAATCGGGCGCCAACGACTATGTGACGAAGCCCTTCAAGCTGGCGGTGCTGCTCGCGCGCCTTCGCGCGCAGCTGCGCCAGCATGAGCAAAGCGAGAATGCGAGCTTCTCGATCGGGCCCTATCTGTTCCGCCCCGCATCGAAGCTGCTGCTCAACGAAGCGACCGGCAAGAAGATTCGCCTGACCGAGAAGGAGACTTCGATCCTTCGCTATCTCTATCGCGCCGGCGAGCAGGCGGTGAGCCGAGAGACGCTGCTGGGCGAGGTCTGGGGCTACAATGCGGGCGTCACCACGCACACGCTCGAGACGCATGTCTATCGCTTGCGGCAGAAAATCGAGAAGAACCCATCGCAGGCGGAACTCTTGATCACCGAGCCCGGCGGCTATCGGCTGATGCCGTAGCGCGAGGTCGCGCTCCTTTGAGCGCGGCCGATCCGCCGATCAGGCCGGTTCGCGCGCGCCATGCGCGTCATGGCGATGTTTCGCGTGCAACAGCAGTGCCCCCACGGTCGCCAGGCTCGTGGTCACTGCCAGCAGCGGCGCCACCGCGTTCCATCCGCCATGGCCCTGCAGCAGCGCCAGCATGATCGGCCCGATCAGCACGCCGACATTGCGTCCCGTCATGATGACGGCAAAGACATGCGGCCCAGCGGCGCGCCCCAGAATCGCGCCCGGCAGCGCGAACAGGCAGGTCGGGGTGATGCCGGCGCCGATGCCATAGAAGACCAGCAATGCAATCCCGGCCTCGTCCGACTGCGCCAGCGGCGTCAGCCACCAGGTGATCGCTTGCGACGCGACCCCGATCAGGAGAAGCAGCGTCACGCCCATGCCGCGTCGCAAGATCTCGCCGGTAAGAAGATTGAATCCCATCAGCACCACCACCGGCAGCAGATAGCCGAACACGGCGGCGACCGGCCCGAGCGCCCGCGCTTCCACAAGATATTGTGGCAGCCAGGTCATGTAAGCGAAGTACTGGGCTGCCCAGAGCAGAAAGATTCCCGATCCGATCAACAGGGCTCTGTTCTCGCGCGCCGACAGAGAAGGCTCGGCCATGCCACGGCCGGCATTGCCGAGACCGAACGTGCCGCGTCGCGCCAATGTCAGGCTCCAGAGCCAGAGCGCGGCCGTGGCGGCGATGCCGACGTACCAGAGGTCTTGCCAACGACCCGCGGCGAGGGCCACCGGCGCGCCCAGGCCGGCCGCGATCTGCCCGACGGGTATCCAGGCCGAAATCAGGGCGATGGCGAAATGACGATGGCGCGGGCTGGCGCAAGCGCCGGCGATCGCGGGGCCGAGAATGGCGCCGAACGCGAAGGAGCAGCCTTCGAAGGCGCGACCGGCCAGCATGACCCAGCCGCTTTGCGGCGCCAGCAGCGACAGGCTGTTGCCGGCGATCATCAGCAGCGCTGCAGCCGCGACGCCGCGCATCGCGCCGTGACGCACCAGCCAGCGGCCGATCGCGACGGAAAAGAGCAGCCCCGCCACCGCATAGATCGACATGAAGCCGCCCGCAAGCGCGCGGTCGTAACCGTAGCGCTCGAGAAGCGTCGGCAGGACCGGCGGGAGCTTGAATTGCTGATAGGCGACGAGCGAAGCCAGGGCGACGCCGAACCCCACCCCGGCCCAGTCCGTCTCAGCGCGAGAGCCGTGCCTGCCGGTTTCTTTACCGCTCACGAGGCTTGGAGTCTCCTCTGGATGTCGCCATCGGCGCCGGGCGGCGAGCGCCGGCAAAGGCTGGAGCCATAACCGCCCTCGCGCGGCAAAGGCAAGATCCCCTGGCGGGCCGAACAGCGGCGACCGACGGATTCCGCCGTTCTCATATGTTCACTGTGGCGCATTAACCACGCTGCTTGCGGGGCTTCCTGGCGTCGGGCCGACCCCACGGTTTCCGACTTGAGCGCTATCGGGCTTTCTGGTTGGTTGGCGGGGGGCGGAGTGATGCGGGCGGAGGCAGAGGCGGTGGCCCAGGCCGAGGATTTCTATGTCAGGTTCTGGGGGGTCCGCGGCAGTATCGCGTGTGCCGGCCACGAATTCGAGCGCTATGGCGGCAATACCTCCTGCGTCGAGATCCGTTGCGGCGAGCATATTCTCGTGTTCGATGGCGGCACCGGCATCCGTGCGCTGGGGGCAGCGCTCAAACCGGAGGAGCCGGTCGATCTCGATCTGTTTCTGTCGCACAGCCATTTCGACCATATCGTCGGAATTCCCTTCTTCGGCACCTTGTTCAACGCCCAGAACAAGGTCCGGCTCTGGGCGGGTCATCTTCTGCCCGACCGGACGCTCAAAGATGTGATGGGAAAGATGATGGCGGCACCGCTCTTTCCGGTGCCGCCCGAGATCTTTGCGGCGCAAACCAGCTTCCTGGATTTTCGCGCGGGCGAAAGCTTCGAGCCGCGTCCGGGCGTCAAGCTGGCCACGACGCCGCTCAATCATCCCAATCACGCCACAGGCTATCGTGTGGAGTTCGATGGCCGGTCGATCTGCTACATCACCGACACGGAGCACAAGAAGGACGAACCGGATCAGCGAATCCTCCGGCTTATCCGCGATGCCGACATCGCGATCTATGACGCGACCTACACGGACGAGGAATATCCGCGCTTCGCCGGCTGGGGCCATTCGACCTGGCAAGAGGGCGTACGGCTCGCCCAGGCGGCGGACGTCAAGCGGCTGGTGATCTTCCATCACGATCCAAGTCATGACGACATGATCATGGATCAGATCGCCGAGGCCGCGGAGAAGGCGCGGCCCGGCACCATCGTCGCGCGCGAGGGGCTGACGCTGCGGCCGTGATCGTCGCTTCTAGAGCCGGCGGGAGCGCGGTTTCTTCTTCCCCTTCCCCCTCGCGGGGAAGGGCAGGGAGGGTGCTGGCTCCGTCGGTGAAGCAGGGGTTGCGCAGCACATCTCCCTTCGAGGTTTCCCCCTCCCCAACCCTCCCCCACAAGGGGGGAGGGGACAATGAGAGCGGATCATGATCGGTCGTCCGGCCCGGCGCCGCCTCGCACTCGGCCTGCCGACCATTCTCGGGTTGGCGAAGCGCGGCTTCTTCATCCCCTATCGTTATGCCAAGACGGTGCCACCGGCCGGCGGAAGCAATCTCTATCCGGCGGTGGCCAAGCTCTTTGCCGACTACGCCGATATCTTCGCCGAGGCGCTGGCCGTGTTGGCGGACTATGATGACGACTATCGGCGAATCCTCGCGGACCGTGCGCAGGGCGCCCCCCGCTTCGATCAGGACTGGTTCCCGCGCCTCGACGCCGCCATGATCTATGCGCTGGTGCGCCGCTTCCAGCCGCGCCGCATCATCGAGGTCGGATCCGGCCACTCCACGCGCTTCGTGGCCCGCGCCGTCGCCGACGGCAAGCTGGCGACGGCGGTCACGGCGATCGATCCGGCGCCCCGCGCGGATATCGCGGCGCTGCCGATCACCTTATTGCGCGACGCGGTTCCCCATTGCGGGTCCGCGCCGTTCGAGAGCTTGCGGCCTGGCGATCTGCTGATGATCGATTCGAGCCACATCCTGATGCCCGGCACGGATGTCGATTTCCTATTGTCGAGCGTGCTGCCGAGCCTCAAGCCCGGCACGCTGGTCCATATTCACGACATGATGTTGCCGGACGACTATCCGGCCGACTGGGCCTGGCGCGGCTACAACGAGCAACCGGCGATCGCGGCCCTCCTGGGCAGCGGCGTTTGGCAGCCGCTCTTCTCCAGCCACTGGGCCGCGACGCGCATGGCTCCGGCCGTCGCCCAATCCGCAGTCGCGAGCCTGCCTTTGCCGGATGGGGCCCGCGAAAGCGGTCTCTGGCTCGAGCGACGCGGCCGCGGCCAGAGGACCTATTTGTAGGGATCGGCTGCGTCCCGGAGCCCGTCGCCGAGGAAGTTATAGGCCAGCACCACCAGGATGACCGGCAGCACCGGAAACATCAGCCAGGGATAGAGCGCCACGACGTTGATGTTCTGCGCTTCATTGAGCAGAACGCCCCAACTGGTGATCGGCGGGCGCAGACCCAGCCCCAGAAAGCTCAGCGCCGTCTCGCCCAGGATCATCGAGGGAATCGCGAGCGTCGCCGAGGCGATCAGATGGCTCATGAAGCTGGGGATCAGGTGGCGCCATATGATGCGCCGCGGCCTCGCACCCATGAGCTCCGCCGCCAAGCAGAAATCCTCCTCGCGCAGGGCCAGCAGCTTCGATCGCACGGCGCGGGCGAGCCCGGTCCAATCCAGCAGGCCCAGGATCAAGGTGATGCCGAAGAACACCAGGATCGGACTCCAGTTCACGGGCATGATCGCCGACAGGGCGAGCCAGAGCGGAACATGGGGCACCGAGCGCACGATTTCGATCAACCGTGACACGCCGGCATCGACCCAGCCGCCGTAATAGCCGGCGATTCCGCCCAGCCCAAGGCCCAGCAAAAAACTCACGGTGACGCCGATGAGACCGATCGTGAGCGAGATGCGGGCGCCATAGAGGATGCGCGACAGCAGATCTCGCCCGAGCCGGTCGGTGCCCATGAGGAACATGGTTCCGCCTTCGGCCGGGCAGGCGAGATGGAGGCGGGACTCGAAGAGACCCCAGAACTCGTAGCGCTCGCCGCGACAGATGAAACGGATCGGCTCGACCCGATCCGGGTTATCGGTGTATTCGCGCTTGAGATTCTGCATGTTGAGGCGGTAGTCCAGTCCATAGACGAACGGCCCGACGAACTTGCCCTTGTCGAAAAAATGCACGCCCTGCGGCGGCGCATAGATGAAATCGACATGGCGCGAGTGAAGCGCATAGGGCGACAGGAACTCCGAGATCAGGATAACGAAATAGACCAGCGTCAGGAACGCGGCCGAGATCACCGCCAGGCGGTGGCGGCGGAACTTCCACCACATCATCCGCCATTGCGAGGCGAGGTAATAGCGCTCCTGCTCGGCATTCATCCGCTCGACCGAATAGGGATCGAAGGGCGCGGTCGAGACGCGATGCGCCAGGGGTTCGTGGGCGAACCGCTGCGGCGCGGCCGTCGCGGCGATGTCGGTCGGCGGTGTCATTTGGATGCCGCGGCCCCCAGCCGGATGCGAGGATCGAGCACGGCCAGCGCCAGATCGGACAGGAACATGCCCACCACCGTCAGGAGGGCGAGGAACATCAGGAAGGAGCCGGCCAGGTACATGTCCTGGCTGCGCAGCGCATCGAGCAGCATGGGGCCGGTCGTCGGCAACGATAGCACCACGGACACGATCACGGCGCCCGACACGACCTCCGGCAGCAGGCCGCCGATGTCGGCGATAAAGGGATTGAGCGCCATGCGCAGCGGATATTTCCAGAGGAGCTTGGTGGGAGACAAGCCCTTGGCCCGACCCGTCACCACATATTGCTTCTGCAGCTCGTCCAGCAGATTGGCGCGCAGGCGCCGAATCATGCCGGCCGTGCCACTGGTGCCGATCACGATCACCGGAACCCACAAATGCGCCAAGACCGAGCGAACCTTGGCCCAGCTCCAAGGCGCATCGGCGAAACTCGGATCCATGAGTCCGCCGATCGAGATGCCGAACTTCACATTGGCGAAATAGAGCAGCACCAGCGCCAAGAGGAAGCTCGGCGTGGCGAGCCCAAGGAAGCCCAGGAGAGTCAGCGCGTAGTCGCCGGCGCTATATTGTCGGACCGCCGAATAGATGCCGATCGGAAAGGATACAAGCCAAATGAAGGCGATGGTCGCGACCGACACGACGATCGTGAGCGCCAACCGGTCGCCGACCACCTGGTTCACCGGAAGCCCGTATTCGAAGGAGTAGCCGAGATCGCCCTGTACCAGGTTCCCGACCCACACGGCGTATTGCTCGAGGAAGGAGCGGTCGAGGCCATATTGATGGCGCAAGAAGTCGATCTTGGCTTGATCGACCGCTTCGCCCTGGCTCTGGAGCTCGGCCATGTAGGTCGAGAGATAGTCGCCCGGCGGCGCCTGGATGATGGCGAATACCAGGAAGCTGATGACCAGCAGCGTCGGTACCATCACGAGCAGGCGGCGGAGCAGGTAAGTGAACATCGGGCCTCGGGTGATCGGTGGGTAGATCGGATCGGCGGCGGTCTCAGTTTGTGGCGGTGGTGGCGGTCGCGGATTCGTCGAGCCAGAAGGTATCGGGCTTGTAGACGCCCAGCTGGGCGCCCGGCTCCCAGTTATAGATCGCGGTCTCGGGCAGATTGTGCAGGAAGTCCTTGGCGACGACCGGCTGCGGCACGCTGTTGACGGTACCGATGACGAAGACCTGGTCGCTATAGATCTGCAGCATTTGCTTCCAGATGGCGGTGCGCGCCTCGTCCGTCTCGGCCTCGCGCCATTGCCGCAGCAGGTCGAGCAACTGCGCGGCCACCGGCATGTCGGCGGCCGACCCCGATTCGCCCATGGTCTCCCGATATTGGCCCCATTTCGGCCATTGCAGCTGCTGCTGGCTGGTCGGGGCGAACTCCAACGGTGCGGCCTCGGCCGTCGGAATGCCGTCGTCGAGGCCCGTCCAGACCGCCATGACGTTGTCGCCGGCGAAGATGCGGTTGCGGAAGACCTCGCGCTGCGAGGGCTTCACATAGAGGCGGATGCCGAGCTGGGCCCAGGAGTCCCGGATCAGCTCGAGCACATCCGATTCCTCGGTGCTCTCGCCGGCGCTCTCTACCAGGATGTCGGCGGTGCGCCCGTCCGGCAGGAGGCGTATGCCCGCATCGTCGCGCTTGTCGAGCCCCATCTCGTCGAGCAGGCGATTGGCCTGGTCGATGTCGAAATTGGCCCAGGCGCTCGCGTAGCTGGCATCGAAGAGCGGGCTCTGCGCCAGCACGGTGTTGCCGCTCTCCTTGGCGAGGCCGTAATAGATGACCTGGTTGATTTCATGCCGGTCGATACCGAGGGACAGCGCGCGCCGGAACCGGACGTCGCGCAGAATCCTGCGCCAGACCTCGTCATTGGTATTCAGATTCGGGTATAGGGCGACCTGCGACCCCGAACCGCTGGTCCATAGCCGCACCCGGTAGTCGCCGCGCGTCTCGCCGTCCTTGAGGAAGGTGTAATTGTCGAACCGCAGGTTGCGCGACTGCAGCGTCGCCTCACCGGCGCCGACCTTCGCCGGAATCAGCTTGCTGTCGACGATGTCGAAGACGACGCGGTCGATATAGGGAAGCTGTCGGCCACGCGGATCGACCCGATAATAGTAAGGGTTGCGCTCGAACACGAAGCGGTCCGCGGGCGGCTTGGTCATCAGCATCCAAGGGTCGAGCGTGGGTTGCTTCGGGTTGTCGTTCTTGTACATGTTGTCCCGGCGGTTATGCAGGGCGGCCCAACTCGGCTGCTCCGCCTCCTTGACCTTCTCCGCCAGCTCGTCCGCGTTGGCATATTTCGCGTGGAACTTCTTCAGATAGTGGCTGGGCCGGTAGATGTAGAGCGGTGTCGTGCCGGCCAGCGCCGGGAGGAAATCGGCGTTGGGCTTCGACCAGCTGTAGCGTACCGTATATTTGTCGGGGAACTCGACTTTCGGTGCCTCGCCCGCGACCATCAGGACGGAAGGCGGCCCAGTCGGCGAGAGATCGCGATTGTTTGCGACATCTTCCCAATAATAGCGGAAATCCTCCGCATCGAAGGGTTTGCCATCGGACCACCTCATGCCCTTGCGCAAGTGGAAAGTGAAGATGCGGCCGTCCTCGACGTCGTAGGACTCGCAAATATCGGCAACGATCTTGAAATCGCGGTCATAGCCCACGAGGCGTGCGTAGCTATAGACCACCATCATCCGGGTGTCCTTGGCCGACGCCATCAGCATGCCGAGCTCGCCGCCATAGCGCCCGGCCTCGCTCATATCGGCGATGGCGGGATGCTCGGGCAAGCGCTGCGAGACGGGCGGCAGGTCGCCGGACGCCACCTTGTCGGCGAACATCGGAGCATCCGAATAGGACTGCGCCCGGCCCGGTCCGCTCTGGATCAGCCCCGCCAGCAGCGCCGCGACGAACGCCAGGCTCGCTCGCGCGATGGGGCGCGAGCGCGGCCGAAGGGTCGGGCTGCAGAAGGGAATGGGCGAAATCGGCATCGAGCGCATCGGACCCGCCTCAGGACGCGAACTTCAGCGCGCTCGCCGCTTCGGCGGCGCGCAGGAAATGCCCGGGCGAGACCTCGATCAGGGACGGGTGA
>Ga0335070_10007565_pt1 | contig 12739 bp, 14 predicted proteins | sample Lox_Sample_13_FD_206722 | JGI IMG/M metagenome (GOLD analysis project Ga0335070, IMG submission 206722) | Soil microbial communities from Loxahatchee National Wildlife Refuge, Florida, United States - Lox_Sample_1.3 | ecosystem: Environmental > Terrestrial > Soil > Wetlands | place: USA...
ACCGGCGCCCCATCCAGCATGTAGCTCTGGCAACACGGGTACACATCGCCCGATTGCTTGACGTACATCGGCCCGCGCCAGAGATAGTGGCAGGGATATTTCCAATCCTGCGCCGCATGACCGCCTTCAGGCTGTAGGAGATTGGTCTCATCTTCCTTGACGCGCACCTGATCGACTCCCGGTACGGCACTCCAGTAGCGGACAAAGTCATCCACCTCGCCGGCGTTGCGCGACATGCGGACCATCTGCACCACCACCTGAACCTTCGCGCCGCGCTCGTGCTTCATGCGTGCGAACCGCACGAAATTATCACGTACTTTCTCGAAGTTCGCGCCCTTGCGGTAGTACTCATACGATTCTTTGGTGGCGCCATCGAAACTCAGCGTGATGTGCTCGATCGGCGTCTCGAGCAAACGCGCGCAGGTCTTCTCGTCGAAGAAAGTGCCGTTCGTCGACAGCAGCGTCGAAATATTGTGGCGCTCGCAATACTCGATCCGATCGAAGATCTTCCGGTCCATGAAGGGCTCGCCGAGGCCGATCAGCATCATGTGCTCTGCGCTGCGCCCCGATTCGCGCACCAGCCGCGTGAAGATCTCCTCCGTCATGTCTTCCTTGGGCTGTTTGTGCGTCTCGCGCGGGCACATCGGGCAATACAGGTTGCACTTCGCCGTCGTCTCGACGATGTACTCCACCGGCAAGCCGTTCACCTCGGTCTTGCGTCCGAGATAGCCCCACAGCAATTTTGCGCGATTCCAGGCCCGCATGGCGGCAAACTCAATTGTAGCGAGAGGCCGAAAGCGCCCGGCAGTTTGCGCGCAATCCGAACTACCATAGGTTGGGGGAAAGGGAGGTCGTACTGCCGAACAGCGCGCTGATGGAGCGCGTGCGGTTGCTCAACGATCGGCCGCTGCGTGCCAACGCGAAATACATTCTGTATTGGGCCCAAATGAACCGGCGCGTAGATTCGAATCACGCGCTCCAGTTCGCCGTGGAACTCGCCAATGAGCACGGCCTCCCGTTACTGGTTTATGAAGGGCTCACCTGCTGGTATCCCTACGCGAGCGATCGCCTGCACACGTTCATTTTGGAAGGCGTGCCGCCGACCGAGCGCCGCCTGAGACAGCTTGGCATCGGCTACGTGTTTCATCTGCGGCGAACCCGGAGTGATCGGGACGATATCCTGTACCAGCTCGCTCATGATGCCGCCGCCATTGTGACGGACGACTATCCGGCGTTCATCGCCCGTTGGCACAACGCGCGCGTGCCGGGGAAGATCGGGATCGCCTACTTTGCCGTGGATTCGAGCTGCATCGTTCCGATGCGCTGCTTTGAGAAGCGCGAGTACGGCGCCTACACGATCCGGTCGAAGATCAAAAAGCTGCTGCCGCGCTATCTCGTGGAAACACTCGGCGTGCGCGTACGGCACAAATATAAGGGTGCGGCGTCGGAATTCCACACGTCTGTAACGGACTCAAACATCCCAGCGCTAGTGAAAAGCTGCGAGATCGATCACAGCGTTCGTCCGTCGCCTGAGTTTCACGGCGGCTCCGATGAGGCGGCCAAGCGGCTGAAGCGTTTCCTGCGTGATCGGCTGCGGATTTACTCCGATCAGCACAATGAGCCTTCGTCGCACGCGAGATCCGAGTTGAGCCCCTACCTGCACTTCGGCCACATTTCATCGCTCGAGATCGCGCTCGACGTTCGTGAATATGCTGCCGAGCATAAGCTGATGGCTGACGAGTTCCTCGAAGAGTTAATCGTGCGGCGCGAACTGGCATTCAACTTTGCGCGCTTTACGGATAATTTCGAATCGCTGAGCAGTCTGCCGAACTGGGCGCGCGAGACGCTGGCGAAACACGCACGAGACCGCCGCGACCCTATGTACACGCGCGACGAGTTCGAGCGGGCGCGCACCCACGATCCGCTGTGGAATGCCGCGCAGAACGAACTGCTGATTTTCGGCGAGATCCACGGCTATTACCGAATGTATTGGGGAAAGAAAATCATTGAATGGTCACATTCGCCGGAGGATGCGCTCGCGACCATGATTTATTTGAACGACCGCTACGCGCTGGACGGCCGGGATCCCAACGGCTACGCCAACATGCTGTGGTGCTTCGGTCTGCACGATCGGCCCTGGCCCGAGCGTCCAATCTTCGGCAAGGTGCGCTATATGTCGTATGAGGGCATGCGGCGCAAGACCGAGGTGGATGCGTATATCCGCCGCATCGAAGCGGCGCGATGAACATCACTCTCACCGGCGCGACGGGATTTATCGGCCGCCGTTTGACTGGGGAGCTTCTTGCCGCGGGACATAAACTCCATGTCCTCGGACGGAGGCGAAGTTCCCTGCTGCCGGCCGAGGTTCGGTTTTCGGAGTGGGATGGGACCGCGCCTCCGCCGACCGATAGTTTGACGAATGCGGACGCGGTGCTTCACCTGGCCGGCGAATCGGTCGCGCAGCGCTGGACGCCGGAGGCAAAGGCGCTCATCCGCAACAGCCGTTTCGATAGCACACGGAATCTCGTTGACAGGCTCAGGAATCAGTCGCGGCGCCCGCAGGTTTTCATCTGCGCCTCCGCAATCGGCATCTATGGCTCGCGCGGCGACGAGATCCTGACGGAAACTTCCGCGCCCGGCCAGGGTTTCTTAGCGGATGTGGTCAAGGACTGGGAGAGCACTGCGCAAGAGGCCGAATCGCTTGGAGTACGAGTGACGTTACTACGCTTCGGCATGGTGCTCGGCCAGGGCGGAGCTCTGGCGAAGATGCTAACGCCTTTTCGTCTGGGCGTTGGCGGCCGCATGGGTTCCGGCCGGCAGTGGGTCTCGTGGATTCACATTCACGATGCGGTGAGATTGATTCTGTTCTCCCTGGATAATTCCGCCGTGCGCGGCCCGGTGAATGCCACCGCGCCCAATCCGGTCACCAACGTCGACTTTACTCGCGAGTTGGCAGGCGCGCTCCACCGGCCGGCACTATTTCCAGTGCCTGAGTTTGCTCTCAAACTGTTGTTCGGCGAGATGTCCGGAGTGATTCTCGCCAGCCAGCGAGTGCTCCCGCGGGCGGCCAAAAAGGCCGGATTTCAGTTCAAATTTCCCGGGCTCGGCCCCGCCTTAACCGATATCCTGAAATCCGGTTCTGATGCAAAATAAAGGTATGCGGTACCTACTGGTTCTGGCTTCTGCGGCTTTTCTGTTCGCCGCCACCCAGATGAGCCTCACGGTTGAAAAGCTGAAGGCGTTCATCCAGTCGGCGATTCAGTTGCGACAGCCCGACGCTCAAGTCGCGTTATATCTTCGGCAGGTGAAGCTCACCGAGAAGCTGGACGACGCCACGGTCGAGGACCTCCAAGGCAAGGGTGCGGGACCAAAGACTGTAGCTGCGTTGCGGTCGCTAGTGGACGCAACGGCGTCTCTGCCCGAACCGCCGCCACCGGCGCCGAAGCCCGTAATTACCCCGCTTGCGCCGCCCGATTCCATTGAACAGGGCAAAATTCTGGACGAGACGCGCGAATACGTCCTCAACTACACGAAAGGTCTGCCGAATTTCATCTGCGTGCAGGTCACCCGCCGCGAGATCGATCCGTCTGGAAAAGGAACGGCGTTCCACAATACGGACACGATCACAGCCAAGCTGACTTACGACGGCCAGCACGAAGACTACGATGTTGTCCTGCACAACAACCAGCCGGTGACCAACATGAAGATGGAGCAGCTCGGGGGAACAACCTCGCAAGGCGAATTCGGCACGATGATGAAGGAGATCTTCGAGCCGGAAAGCGAGGCCAGGTTTGCCTGGGACCATTGGGCCACGCTGCGCGGCCGCCGCACCTACGTCTTCGCGTACGACATCGACCAGGCGCATTCCAAGTATCACGTGGAGCAGACGGATACCAAGCAGGCCGTCGTTCCGGCCTATCGCGGGTTGATCTATATCGATCGCGATACGAAGATGGTAACCAAGATCACGCTGAATCCGTATAACATTCCACCGGATTTTCCGATTCAGGATCTGCACGTTTCGCTCGACTACGATTTCGCAAAGATTGCCGATCAGCAATTCATGCTTCCGTTGAAGGCCGTGTTGACGTCGCGAGCTTCGCGTTACGCGACCCGCAACGACATCGAGTTTCGGTTGTATCGGAAGTTCGAAACCGGCAGTACCATCAAGTTCGATACCCCGGATCCGCTGCCCGACGATCAGACTAAAGAAAAGCCCGCGGAAGATCCCGGCAAAGTCAAGAAACCTTAAAGCCGAACTCCAATACTAAGCCAGAAACGGCACGCATGAGCGCGTCAGAGGCTGGGTAGTCAATAGCACGAACGACCTTGGCTTGCGGGGGACGCCAACGTTCCGCCATGCGTTCGGAGGCGAATCCTGCCGCAATGCTGATCTGCGGCACGCCGCACGCCGATGCGACATGACCGCCTGCCGAATCGTATCCGACGTAGAGGCTGCTGCGCGCGATGTGCTCGGCGAACCCGGCGAACGAGTCGTCCCACGTAGAGACGCCGGGGCCGGCTGCCGCCACCGCTCGCTCGACGCGCTCGGCCTCCTCGCCGCCGGCGCCTTTGTCGATCAAGACGGGGCGGGGAAGCACGCGCAGCAGCTCTTCTTCGAACGAGCCGTCTACGCGCTTCTCGGGATTGTCGCCGACGCCGAAGCTGACGGTAGTGGTGAATTGAGCAGCGTCCAGGCTCGTTGCTATGTAAGGACGTGGGGCGGTGCTGCCGAACGTTTCCTCTGCCCAACGCGCTGTCAGTATCGGAAGTGGATCTCTGCCAGGGGCGCCGTAGGATCGGCTCTCGAAGAAGTAGTAATCTTCTTCAGCGCAGATCGGCAGCAATCCGAGCTGCGTCAGGCGTGAATCGGGATCGATGACGATGTTCTGCGCTTGTGCAACACTACCGCGCAGTTTTTCCCAGATCGCAAGGCGGTCGTCAACCGTTCCGCCTCGTCCATAAGCGATCGGGAGATGAGTTAGGCGCGAATCGCCCTGGAAGAGCTGCCAGTTCTTGACGGGGCCGGCAAACCAGACCCGAGCATTCGGGAAGCATTGTTTTGCTGCATCGAGTAGGACACTGGTCACGGCGACATCGGCGCCCAACGTCACGCGAGAGAGCACGAAGACGTTATGGATCGACGCGGGGTCGCGGTCAAACTTGCGAGTGCGCCGCACCCGCTCGTAGCGCGATGCCAGGTGTTTCGCGTGCAGTCCGGGGATTCGCCGCGCGATCACTTCCGAAAACAGATCCGCATATACGCTGCAGAGCCTGGGTTCGAATAAATCACCCAGCCGCTCAACGACAACACGGAACAGCGCGCGGCTTCCATCGCCATCGAGCAATGCGTCCAGCAAATGCTCGGGCCAAGGCCGCTCCGCCAGGCAGTGTTCGAGCAGCTCCTGCGCGGCGCGCTCAGCCGAGGTATTTGCCAACCAGCAGCTCCAGCTTCTTGCGTGTCGTTACCGGAATCGTCGCCGGGTCGCTAATCAGCGCATGCGCCAGCGCCGATCCGCACTTGCAGTCTCGCTCAGCCGGCATGCCCGCAACCGTTGCGACCACCACCTTGCAGGCGTTCTCGGCGTTCCGATTCAAGTTGGCAAGAATGTCGGTGACCGTGACGGCGTCATGATCTTCATGCCAGCAGTCATAGTCGGTAACCATCGCGACAGTGACATAACAGATCTCAGCCTCGCGCGCGAGCTTCGCCTCCTGTAAATTGGTCATGCCGATCACGTCCATGCCCCAACTGCGGTACAGGTTCGATTCGGCGAGCGTGGAGAAAGCCGGACCCTCCATGCAAAGATAAGTGCCGCCTTGTGTGTAATCGATTCCGCTCTGCGAACAGGCCTGGGAAACGACCTGAGTGAGTTGCGGGCAAATGGGATGCGCGAAGCTGATGTGCGCCACCAGCCCTTCGCCGAAAAACGTGGACACGCGTCCTCGGGTGCGATCGAAGAACTGATCCGGGATCACGAACTTCAGCGGCGGATGCTCTTCTTTGAGCGACCCGACAGCGCTGAGCGAAATGATGCGTTCGACGCCCAGTGTTTTGAAGCCGTAAATATTCGCGCGGAAATTCAGCTCCGAGGGCGAAATGCGATGGCCGCGGCCGTGCCGGCTCAGGAACGCGACCTCTTTACCCGCCAGGCGGCCGACGATGTACTCGTCCGAAGGACGGCCCCACGGGCTATCGAGCAGCACTTCTTCGTGCGCTTCGAAGCCCGGCATCGTATACAAGCCGCTGCCGCCGATAATGCCGATGGATGGTTTCATTCCTGTATGAGCTCCAGCAAGACGCCGCCGGTGGACGAAGGATGCACGAACACGTACAGATGGCCGCCAGCGCCGGGGCGCGGATCGTTCAGCAGGCGTGCGCCGCCGGATTTCAAGCGCTCGACCGTCGCGGCCAAATCTGGAACTTTTACGGCCACGTGGTGAAGGCCCTCGCCGCGCTTTTCAATGAACTTGGCGATCACGGAATCGGGTCCGGCCGCTTCGAGAAGTTCGATACGCGGTCCGCCGGCGGGCAGCATCGCGACCTTGACGCGCTCCTGTTCAACGGTTTCGCGCAGGCCGACGGAGAACCCGAGCTGCTTTTCATAAAATTGGAGCGCCGCGTCGAGCGATCGCACGGCGATCCCGAGGTGATCAATGGAGAATTCGTTTGAGCCAGGCATCGATGGTAGTGTAAGGATCAGCACGGCGCATCGCAATTTCGGCCGCGGCGGCCTCGAAATCCAATTCTGTGAAGCGGGCGAGCAGCCGTTCGCGCAGCATCTCGCGAAGCCGGAGCTGCCAGTTTTCGACGGCACGGTTTTTGGCGCCATCGTGCTCCAGAAATGATCGTACCGCGGCCAGGGCCTCGGGGATGCCGCGGTTCTCGGTGGCGACCGTGTGGACGATTGGCGGGACCCAACCGTCCTGACGCGTCGAGAGGCTTTGGAGTGCCTTAATTTCGCGCTGCAGCCGGTCGGCTCCCGGTTGATCGGATTTGTTGATCACGAAGACATCTGCGATTTCCATGATGCCCGCCTTGATGGACTGCACGTCGTCGCCCATACCCGGAACCAGGACGACGACCGTGACATCGGCGAGCTTAGCAATATCGACCTCGTCCTGACCCACGCCGACGGTCTCGATGATCACGACGTCTCTTCCGGCTGCGTCAAGCAGCAGCGCCATGTCGCTGGTGGCCGCGGCCAAGCCTCCCAGCCAGCCGCGCGTCGCCATGGACCGGATAAACACGCCCGCATCGGCATGATGACTCAGCATGCGAATTCGATCGCCCAGAATGGCGCCGCCGGTGTAGGGACTGGTCGGGTCGACCGCGATTACGCCGACCTGTTTGTTCTCGGCGCGGAGTGCTGAGATCAGACGATCGACCAGCGAGCTCTTGCCTGCACCCGGCGAGCCCGTGATGCCGATTACCTTGGCGCGGCCGGTATGCGGGAAAAGCTCCTTCAGTAGCTGCTCGGCCTCGGGCCGCCGGTTTTCAATCAGCGTTGCCGCACGGGCTAACGCGCGCGTATCTCCGGAGAGGACCTGAGCAGCCGAAACCGTCATCGGCCGTCGCGTTCACACGAGCAGGAGCGCGGCACGCACGTATACTGCGTGCGCGACAACCGGCAAAGCGTGCTGCGAGCGGGCGTCATGGAGTCTTCAGGAGCTGGCGGGCGATTACCAGCCGCTGGATTTCGCTGGTGCCTTCGCCGATGGTGCAGAGCTTGGCGTCCCGGTAGAATTTTTCCACCGGGTAGTCCTTGATGAAACCGTAGCCGCCGTGAATCTGCACCGCTTCGTTGGAGACGCGCACCGCTACTTCGGATGCAAACAGCTTCGCCATGGACGATTCCTTGGTGACGCGGTGTCCCTGGTCTTTCAACCAGGCCGCGCGATAGGTCAGCAGGCGTGCGGCATCGATCTCGGTGGCCATGTCGGCCAGCTTGTTCTGGATCGCTTGAAACTCAGAGATCGGCCGGCCGAACTGCTTGCGCTGCTTGGAATACTTCAAGGCCGCTTCGTAGGCGCCTTGCGCAGTACCTACCGACAGCGCGGCGATGGAAATGCGCCCGCCGTCCAGAATGCGTAAGCTGTCGACGAAGCCTTCGCCCGGCTTGCCAAGGAGTTGCGATTCAGGAACGCGGCAGTTGTTGAACAGCACCTCGCCGGTGGCGCTAGCGCGCATGCCCATCTTGTTTTCTTTTTTTCCGGTGCTGTAGCCTGGAACGCCTTTCTCCAGGATGAAGGCCGAGATACCGTGCTGCGAAGCGGCGCGGTCGGTGACTGCCATCGCCACGCACACGTCGGCATACTGCGCGTTGGTCGTGAACGTCTTCCCGCCGTTGAGGACCCAGCATGCGCCGTCTTTAGTGGCGCGCGAGCGAGTGCCGCCCGCGTCCGATCCAGCTTCGGGCTCGGTGAGCGACCAGCAGCCGATCCACTCCGCGGTGGCGAGCTTGGGAATGTACCTGCGCTTCTGCTCGTCGCTTCCCGCGAGGAAGATGTGGTTCGTGCAGAGCGAACACTGGGCGGCGAGGATCAGGCCGAAGGACGGGTCGACGCGCGAGAGTTCCTCCATGATGATGGCGTAGTCGATGTAACCGAGGCCAGCGCCACCCAATTCTTCCGGGAAGATGGAGCCGATATAACCGAGTTCGCCCGCGCGCTTGAAAGCCTCGAGCGGAAACGTCTGGTTCTCGTCCCAATCGGGCACGTGCGGAGCGATCTCCGCCTCGGCGAATTCGCGGACTGTGCTGCGCAGCTGAAGCTGCTCTTGAGTCAGTGAAAATTCCATGGAAGCGGCTAACCCTATGTTGACACGTCGGCGAACGCGGGCGCTATGACTGTGAGGCGAACTGCTCAGGAGGCGGCTTGAAAACCGTAGGTTTCGTAACGCCAGCTGATCTCGCCGTTCTTGACGGTAAGCACGCCGAAGCCTTCCGGGTGGCCGAGCCGGAGGCCCTTCCACCAGTTCCCGCAGACCGCTCCCGAGGTAATGAACTGGCAGCGGTTGTAGGTCACTGTCTCGCGAATGTGCGTGTGGCCCTGAAGAACCGCTTTGAGATTGTAGGGCCAGAGCAGGTCCAGCACATTGCGCGCATTGCCGACGACATAGGTCTGCGGCGTGGCCCATTCGTCGGGCACGATCTGCATGACGCTGCTGATCAGCGGCATGTGGGTCATCACGACGAGCGGCGTCTTTTTGTCGATGCCGGCGAGCTCGCCGCGCAGCCAATCGATCTGCGGGTCGTCGATCCGGCCGACGTAGCCGCCCGAGTCCTTCACGCTGATGGAATCGAGCACGATGAATTGCCAGCCCTTGTGCGCGAACGAATAGTAGCGCTTGCCGATGCGGTCTTCGAACATCTTCTTGCCGTATTCGGGGTCGGATTTGGCTACCGTGCTCTGCGGGTCGATGCCGAAAATATCGTGATTGCCGATCGCGCTGTAGACCGGCATTTCGATCAGCTTGTGCGCGTCGCGATACAAATCGTAGAGCACGTGCGCGCGCGATTTTTCCTGGGCGGCCGCATCGAAGATCAGGTCGCCGCCGCACAGGGCGAAATCGGCGCGGATGCGGTTGATGCGTTGGAAGCACATGCGGCAGCCGTCGGCGGCGCGCAGCTCGGGCTGGATGTGCGTGTCGGTGAAATGGATGAACGAGAACTGGCTGTCGGCGGCGTTCAATACTGCCGCTCCGGTTGCCGCGCCCGCGGCCGCTTTCAACACGTCTCTGCGCGTCATGTCTCCAGGTATAATGCCACGATATGACAAAACGATGAATCGGCCCTGCGAATTGCGGGGCTCGAAATGAAACGCGATCGTAACGCGTGATTCAGGAAGCGTTCATGTCGCGGCGTTAGACTCCGCTATCGCTCGATAATGGCGAAAGGAGCAAGGAAACGATGAACCCGCAGGAGCAAACTGCCCCGCGCAAGCTGGACGACCTGAGCCCGGAAGAAAAACGCGAATTGGACCGGCGCCGGCAAGCTTACAAAGATGCGGTTGAAATTTGGATCGCTGCCATACGCAAGGAAGAGGACCTGGCAGATCCCGACCATTCCATGGCAGCCGTAGAGGCGTGGGAGCATGCGCACTTTGCCGAGGAAGACGCCAGAACGCGCGCGAAACAACTGCGGCAAGAATATCAGGACGAATTACGCCAGGTCCTGTTCCACTTCTAAAGACGGGTCTTCTGACGACGGGTCCGAACGGCGATTATCGCGCCCCTTCTTTCAAGGGCGGCTCAAGCCGGAACGTCAGTACGACCTCATGGCGGGTATCATAGACGCCGACTTTCTTCACAGGCGAGGTAATGTTGTTGTGCTTTGCCAGCAGCTCGTAATCCACGTCCATGTAGAGATCGCGAAACGCGAACTTCCCGTCATCCTTGGTCGCAAAATCCACGATCTTTGAGGTTTTCAGCTCCTTGAGTTGGACGATGGCGCCGGATATCGGATTGTCCTTCTCATCCTTTACAGTTCCTATGATGGTTCGGGCGGTGGAAGGCTTGGGCGGCTTCGCCTTGTTTTCGAGGAAGACGTTGGGTTTGTTGGAGAGATCGGTCTGTTGGGCGTAGCCAGACACGAGAGCGAATACAAGCGCGCTGGAGAATGCGAACAGCTTAGCTTTTGACATACAGCTTCCTACAGGATAGTTTAGCCCCTGAGATTTTTCTTGTAGCGTCTAGAACTTGTTCAGCTCGGCTACCAGCGCGCGGATGCCCTTCTTGCGATAGATCTGCACCAACCGCTGTTCTTCGTCCGAAGGCGCGATGACACGCTGCAGCTCGGCCATATTGAGATCGGCGCGGCTGGGTATCCAGACGCTGCCGTCGGCAAACTCCACGCTGCTGACAAAGCCGGTCATGCCTTCGATCGCAAGCGGCTGGCCGCCGCGCTGCGGAAACTTCAGCGTGGTGCTCTCGAGAATCGGACTTTTTTGTCCGGGCGCAAGACTCAACTCGGCAGGAACCGATCCCGCCAGAACCTCCGCGCCGCCGCGATCGTGGAGAATCCAGCCCATCTCCAAATAGCGAATAGCGCGATCGGAACGATTCTTTACTTCGAGCCGCGGCGCACGCACCTCGTTACCGGCGATGCGGGCCACCCCTTCGGTAGGCTCGACGGGAGCATCGGGCATTTTGAGAAACGCGAACTGGACCTGCTTCTCAGGATCCAGGTTCGTCGCCCGGCCGTTGCGTACCACTTGCACGTCCAGGCTGGGACGGTCGGCCTGGCGCGCGATGCTTGCGACCATTTCCCGGCTCAAGCGCTCCGGACCGCCTTCGGCGAGCAGCGCTTTGAAATATTTCCGGTCGCGCCGGGCCTCGAACTCGGACAGCGTCATGGTCCTTCGCGAACGCAACTTGTCCGGCCCATAGAAGCTCAGGTCTTCGAACAGCACGCCATCCAGACCAATCTGAACGGGAACGTTGTTCGAGGCCTGCAGCGGCCGCAGCAGCCGCAAATCGACGCGTACGGGGAAGGCCTCGTCCGGTCCAACATCCAGGCTGGTGATGGTCACCGATCCCTTGCCGCCGGGCGTAACTTCCTGCGCAGTGACCACGAGTGTGATTCCGCGAATCCGGCGCTGTGTCGCGTTGCGCAGCGAAAGAGCGGCGTGAAGATCCACCAGCATGGCGCCACCTCGCGCGCTCTCGCTCGAATCGCCCGGGTCCACCGAAAGCACCACCACCGGCGAGTCCTTCGGCAACTCGATCTTGGGTACAGCCGCGGCCTCGGCGATTCCCAGGCAAATTCCGGCCAGGATTACAGCACGCCAAAGACTACGGCTCCGCATAATACACCTTGTTGGTTGTCACTTGACCGGTATCCGCATCGACATAACGCACGCCGGCCGATCCGCGCAAGCTCACAGAAACGGTCACGTGATCCGAGTGCGGATGGGTCAGCGACATCGCGCGGCCGTTCTCCTTCACCTCGATCGCCGACGACGACGCTTCAAGAACCACGTCATCGGGCGACATCGCCGTCGCGGGCCGCACCACAGTTCCGATTCGCTCCGTGCGGATTCGCTTCAGCGACGCCATGAGATGATCCGCCTGAGGTTGCGGCAGGCTGATCCAGAAAGCCACCAGAAACACTACCGAGGACCATTCCCGCGTTCCAGCCGAGACGCAGCTGGCGCCGTCCGCTCGGTTTATCGAATCGGGCGATCGCTTCGCCTGCCGCCAGACCGACCCGGATGTTGCCGGTCATCTCCTCAGCGAGCCGGCTCCAATTCAAGTCTTTCGGTAGTTCGGGCGAGGCCGCGCTTACCAGCGGAATCGCATCGCGGAAGCTCTTCAGGTGGGCCTGGCACTGGGCGCACCGCGCAACGTGCTGCGAAACGGTCCAGCGCTGCCACAGGCCAGCGAGATCGCCGCCGGCAAACAACGCCAGTTGAGATTCGCTGGGGTGTTTCATAACTTCTTCCTTCCGGCCTGGCGCCTGGTTCGGTCGACATAGCGCCGGAACTTAATCCGCGCGTTCGCGATGTGCGACCGCACGGTGGCCTTCGAGCAGTTCATCTGCTCGGCGACCTCTTCGGCCGCGAGTCCCTCAACGTCACGAAGCAGCAGCGCGGTTCGCTCCCGCTCAGTCAGGACGGTCAGGCCCTCTTCGAGGTACGCGCGGTGTTCCGAGCGGAGCACAGCTTCCTCGGGGGTCTCGGACGGCTCGCTCAGCGGCTCAACCAGACTGTCGATCTCGCAGAAATTAACCTTGCCGTT
>Ga0335070_10007566_pt1 | contig 12739 bp, 7 predicted proteins | sample Lox_Sample_13_FD_206722 | JGI IMG/M metagenome (GOLD analysis project Ga0335070, IMG submission 206722) | Soil microbial communities from Loxahatchee National Wildlife Refuge, Florida, United States - Lox_Sample_1.3 | ecosystem: Environmental > Terrestrial > Soil > Wetlands | place: USA: Florida...
CTGTCCGCCATCGTCGGAAAAGCCTTTCAGAAATACGTCATCGTCCGTGGAGGTACCACCGACCGCGTACCAAGTTGCGGCGCTGTTGAACCCAACTCCGATATTGCGCCATGTCACATCTCCATCGATGGTGTCGGTCATTACCCTTTGGCTAAAGTTGGGAAGGGCGCTGCCGGTTTGTCCCGGAGAACAAGTCGTTTTGCCAGGCGGGCAGGTTCTCTGATAGAGGTAGCGGCCCGGGTTATTGGCCAAGGGTTTGATAATTGTGCCGATAGCCACAGTCTGACTCGCGCCCGGCCAGTCAGGCCCGTCGCGAGGCAGAATCTGCTGGAAATCCACTATCGCTGTCCTCTCCGGGTGGGGGCTGCCTAGATCGATGGCGTTTATTTTGAACCAATGACCACCGAAAGCGTAGTAAAGATGTGGTGTCAACCAGCTAAACGACCCCTCGCTCACTGGGAACGAGGTGATGGGGTCGAACGTGGGGCGGCATTTTGGGTGGACCGGGTCAGGTGTATAAGTGAAAGGATAAGCCCATCCGCCGGAATCGCCGATTATCAAGCGATATGTAACAGGGGACCCTCCACCCTTGCCTATAGCGTTGCTATCTCCCGAGCCACCGAACCCGATCACATAGGAAACGTTCCTTCGGTTTGTATCCGGATAGGTGCAACGAACGATCTGGTTGCCTCCGTCGTTGATCCCAAACACCTTGTCGTACGAGACGGCATCCGGCTCCGCACTCATATCGGGAACTGGGGGCGAACTACAGTTGGTGCATAAAGGTTTTGCATCACTGCCGTCGTACGAACACTGGTAACTTGGAGGGCCGCAAGTCTGGGGATCAGTCGTGTTTGAATGGCCCGACCAATATCTCGCAGTAGGTTGGCTACCGGAGACAGCACCGTGATTGGGTTCTTCGCGAAACTCGCTTGCGGGGCTGTGAAGTGGCAGGCCGAGAAGCACCACCCCACTGCTGCTAACGGCCATTGCCATTAGAGCGAACCGGAGCTTCCTCATGCCTTCGATAATCTTAATGTGACCGGCTCACTTTGCCGAATCCTCGACGCTTCGCCAACATGGCAATACCGACGAGCCCGCTTCCGAGCAGGGTCAGCGTTCCGGGTTCCGGAACCGGAGACATGAAGTTGGTAGTGCCGCCGCTGTCGGTGAACTCTAGGCCTGTGATGTTCCCAGCGCCATCGCGAGTTACAATAGGCTTAGCGCCCACCGTTGTGAGGTCAACGGTAGCGGCTTGAGAAATGTTATAAGTGGTTCCGTTTATCGTCAATGTCCCGCCGGTAACCAAGCCCGAGAAGGTCCAAGTTCCACCAGTACCCAAGGCACCATCATTGCATTGATTTAGGGCAGTCGCAGTGCATGTCCAAGTCGCACCGGGCATGAAACTCCCGGAGAAGACCATCCCACCTGGGCCTGTGATCATGAAACTCCCGCCACCGGCAAATGCGGCATTGACGCTTACCTGACTCAAAGTTGTGTTGACGAAGTTCCCCGTCGTGGTGGCTGTGCCGGTTCCCCCCGTCGTCAAGAGGCCGGTCGTCAAACTAACAGTCCCCAAGCAACCAGTCCCAGTGCAGGGCGGGAAGGCAACAGCGCTGTCGGGCACCAACGGGGCCAACCCGCTAATCTGCGTTAGGAAGGAGCCGGAGAGAGTCAGGACCCCGGAGGTATTTGAGGTCGTCGTAAACGTGCCATCGTTGTTGCCAAAAGTCACTGTGTCTGCAAAGGCGACCAAAGGAGTACAAGCGACCAAGATGGCGCATACGAGAATTATAGCCAGTTTCATTGCGCGACCTCCGTAAGCGGCCTTCCCTTTTCTGTCAATTGAGCCCTTTCTCGTCGCCGCTAAACTGATTGTTCTAGGGAATTTCGCTCGTGTAATTTGCAGCAGAGTGTAGTCCGCCGACTACTACACGACGATGACGAATATGTGAATCTTGCATGAATTTTGACCCATAACGGAAGCGGAAAGCAGCAACCAGTAGGGAGATTCGCACAGCAGGCGTGGGCACTAACCCCGCAAATGCGAGAGCAGTCTTCTAACGTCTTCAGCATTCGAATAATTAGGATCGATCTTCAATACTCGCAGGAGATGCCGCCGGGCCAAGTCCGTCTGACCGGCTTTCTCGTAGGCCAATCCCAGATGATAGTGCACCGTGGGACTCTCCGGGGAGTTGCCTTTCTCTGTCAGCTGTAGCGCTTCTTGAAACAGGGCGATGGCCGATTTGTAAGCGCCTTCGTGGTAGAAAACCCATCCCATGGTATCGGCGGCTTGCGGGGATGAGGGCATACCGAGGCGGGCCGTCTTTGCCAGCGACATTGCCAAATCCGGGTTCCCCCCTGTTTGCAGCATTAGGTACGCCATGTTGTTGGAGGCCAGCGGATGCTGTGGGTTGATCTCCAAAGCTTTCTGGTATGCCTCTTTGGCGTCATCCCAGTGCTGCTTCGATTCATACAGCTGGCCGAGCAAGACATAGAGACTGGCTTCCCCAGGAAGGTACTGGAGCGCACGCCTACAGCTTGCTATGGCTTCCTCCGTGGATCCCCTGGCCGCCTGCACTTGGCTCAGCTTGAACCAGGCATCAATATTGTGTTGGTCGAGCTTGACGGATTTTTCCAGGTTTTCCTGGGCATTGTCGAGATCCTGCCGGCCCTGCTTGAGGTTAAACAAGGTGGTCCCCAAGAGATCGTAGAAAGCACTGCTGTCGGGTGCTTTCGCGATCTGAGTCCTCACGGAGGAGATGGCGTTTACAGGCTGCTTCTGGGCCAAATACACTTTCACTAAGCCGCCGAGCGCGTCTGCCGAACGGCTGTCTTGGGCGAGGGCTTGCTGGAATGCCTGTTCCGCCTGGCGATAACTTCTCTGAGCAAGCTTCAAGTTCCCCAATTGCACATAACCAACCGGATTCTGTGGAGCGACTTCAATGGCTTTAACAACGTCCGGCTCTGCTTGACGAAATTGGCCGCGACGGATGTAAGAGAGGGCACGTAAGGCGTATCCATCGGGCGAAGTAGGCTGAAGACGGATGACCTGGCTTGAGGTCCGCTCCAGTGCGGCGATGTCACCTTTACGAAGAGCCAGAAGGGCAAGAGCGCGCTGCGCTTCCTCTAGATCAGGCCGGCGCTGAACGGCATCCTGCCATGCGCTTTCGGCTTGCGCCACGTCCCCAAGACGATCAAGAGCAACACCCAAATGATAATAGGCCAGCCCGTCGGCGGGATTGTTCTTGATGGCACCCCGTAGGGTTCGGACCGCATCGTTTGCATGGCCGTCGCGTACCTGAATCTGTCCGCGTTCGATCAATGCATCGACGTCGTTCGGCCTAGCCTTCAGGAGGGCATCGTCGAGCTTACGCGCATCGTCTAACCGGTTTTGCACAATGAGGAGTTGAATATAGTTCTTCTGCACTTGTAAGTCTCGCGGATGCTCCCGATAAAGCTCGCTGTATTCCGCGGTGGCTTTGGCGAAATCCCCAATGGCGAAGTACAGGTCGCCCAGCATGCGGTAACCGACAGAATTGTTGGAAAAGTCTTGCTTGCTCTCCTTGAGGAACTGCTCCGCTTCGGCTTTCTTGCCTTCAGCCATGTAGAGACGAGCCATGGCAACACGTGAGTCTGTGTTATGGCGGTCGATTTCGATCGCCCGGAGAAACTGCTGCTCGGCCTCTGGGAAACGCCTACGCGATTGGTAGTAGCCGCCCAGCGCCAATCGCGCGCCAATCGCTTGCGGAGCAAGTTCGATCGCCTTCTGAAAACTAGCCTCGGCGGAGTCCGGCTGATTCATTTTCAGATGAAGCAATGCCAAGTCCAGATAGAGTTCCCCGCGCTCGGGATCCAGTGCAATGGCTTCTTGCAGTTCCTGGATAGCGCCTGCCAGATCCCCTTGCCCCACACGCAGCTTGGCGACGGCAGCATGCACCTGCGGATCCTTGAGCCGTCTTGCCGAAAGCAATTCGAGCTGATCCTGCGCTTGCTTGAACTCGCGGCCGGCAATGAGCAGGTTCGCCACATCAAGGCGAGCTTGGTAATTCTCGGGCTGCAGTTCGAGAGTTCGGCCGAGTTGTTCGTAGGCTCTGATCCAATCCTGCTCCCTGACGTACGCCTGGGCCAGTTGATAGTGGGCCTCTGCGAACGCCGGATCCACTTGAATCGCATTCCTGAACTGAATAACGGCCGCCTCATATTGAGCTTTCGCAAAATATCGTTCCCCGCTCTCCAGGTATTTTTGTTTGCGCACGTTGGGGTCTCGAGAACATCCAGCGGACATCAGCGCGAGCGAAACTACGACGATTAACTGGACACCTAGCGAGGTCTGCTTCATGGCAACTCTCTCCTCCACAATGCCTCGGAAATTTCGCCACATTCCAGTCAATCTAACGTGGCACGTAAGAGTTGATGATGGGAACCAATTCTCCTGCCAAAGTAACTAATCTCTTCAGGGCATCGTCAGAAGTCTCGCCGCGGCGAAGGGGTGTACTCACCCTGATCAATGCACCGTCGCTACGATTCAACCGAATCGAGTCCACCACAAGGTAAAACCTGGACCAGTACTCACTCGCCTCAGCCCGATCATGGGCCCAGTACCAGTAGAGCACGAGCTGACGGTCCCCTTTCTTGTCCATAAGATAGCGATTGGCTCTGAATGGGGCGTGTCCCGGCAAGGAGAGAGTGATCTGCCGTGACTCAATAGGTGACCAGCCAGAACCCGGCAGACAGTGTTCAGGAGAGTGAATCGTATCACCGTAACGCTGACTGACGAAGTAGGCCACGAACAGAGCAATCGGCTCACTTGCGGAGTCCGATTGATAGCCGCGCGACAGAAAGTCACCCTTGCCGAGAACTTTCAGAACCTCGCCGGAAATAGGCATATCTGTTCCTTGCCAAATGCCCAATTGACGAGGTAATGAAGCCAATGGGCGTCGTGGCGGAAAGACTTCACGGTTGGGGTGCACCTTGAGGAAAACAGCTGTCCCCGCCAATAACGTGGCAGCGAGAGCAAACCTCAAATTGAAACCCACGAGATGCACCTCCCCACTTGGCCGACTGTGCCTATTCAGACCTTCGTGCTAGAAAGTGAGAAGCGGACACGAAAAACCCGGGTAAGAATCGCAAGTCGCGTGATTCTAGTTCGGCAGCATCACAGATTCGTCGGCGAGTACCACGCGACAGAAAGAACGAGACGACCAGTCTTCCACTAGCGACGGCATACCACAGGCTCAAAAGGGGGGCTCCACAAGCGCTGTGACCCGAGGAAGATCATACCGATCTTTCTCCTGCCCGCACAGTTTACGCAAAACTCCTGTGACACGCAATTTGAACTCTCGCGGCAAGGGGGATTGGTCGAACACGGCACGCCAAGGACCAATCCTAGGAAGTGACATTCTCCCAGTTGGTATTTTTTGTTGGCTTTGATGTGCAAAAGAGTTCCCTTTTGGCGAACTTTATGTTGTCCCGAAGGCTTGAACCTAAAGGACTTCTGCAGAATAGGCGACCGTCCGGGCCGTATGGAGGGCAAAGGTCTTTATTCTGACAGCCAAAGCAAGAATTTGCATTGCTTTAACAATTGCCGGGCGGCTGCGGCGTTAGCATGATGGATTCTGTGAACAAGTCGCCACTGCCAATGTAAAAGGTAAGCGTCGCCAGGGACTTAGGCTTCTTGCTTCCAGGAGTTGCATGAAAGGAAAGCTAGCAATCGTGGCACTGTTGCCGGGACTATTCCTGCCGGGAGGATGGGCGCAGAACAATCTCTCAAATCGCAACAGTGGGAGCGAGAAGGACAGTACCGCGGTTTCGCCGCTGAGCGACCCAAAAGTATCGGCTACGATATCGTCGGTATCGGCGATTGGCGCGGGCTACGTAATTGGGCCCAATGACATCCTACAGATTGCAGTGTGGAAGGAGCCGGATTTCACCATCACGGTGCCCGTCCGCACGGATGGTATGATCTCAGTACCCTTGCTGAATGACGTGTTGGCTGCAGGGTTGACGCCCATACAACTGACCGCGCTGCTGACGCAGAAGCTGAAAAAGTACATTGAGGCTCCGCGCGTGACAGTAATTGTGACTCAGACTAATCCCCGCCGGATCTATGTCCTCGGAGAGGTGCAGCACTCAGGAGCTATTTCGTTGCTGCCTGATATGACGGTGTTGCAGGCGTTGGCTACTGCCGGATTTACACAGTTTGCGAATACGAAACGGATCTACATCTTGCGGACGACGAATGGGCAGCAGAAGAAGATACCGTTCAATTACAAGCACGTCATCAAGGGTGAGGAAACGTCCCAGAACATCCTTTTGGAGCCTGGCGACACCATCGTCGTGCCTTGAGAAGCATCACTTTCGGGACCACAACACGTTCCGCGACACAGTCCCGCGGGGTCGAACACATTGCCACAACCGCAAGGAAGATTCATGAGTCGAGTTCACGACCTCTTGAGAATGGCCGAAGAGCAAAGACGTCTTTATAGCCGAATAGGCGAAGAAGAGGCAGGAGAGCCTTCGGTGAGGACACAGGTAACATCGGCAATTCCAGCAAGCTCAACTGCAGATTCGGTTGCCTCTGATGCGATGTCTTTGGTGACTGCTACTCCAGACCCTGCCGCAGTTGACTCGGTCTTAGCACGCTGCCCCTCAATCACTGGGATGCCGGACACGAGCACGATGCTCTTCTTGGGTTCCGAAGAACGTGCCCGCGGCACAGAAGAATTCCGCGCTTTGCGATCCCAGCTTTATCAGTTGCGGGAGCAACAGCCCCTGCGGCGAATCTTGGTCACGAGTTCCTTGCCCCACGAAGGAAGATCTTTCATTGCCGCGAACCTGGCACAGGTGATGGCGCGTCAGCCGGGCTGCCGGACGCTACTTATCGACGCGGACCTGCGCAACCCCAGTTTGCACCTGGCTCTGGGGGCTTCGGCGACGCCAGGCCTTTCTCAGTACCTTCTCGGTGAAGCCGAAGAACTGGCGATCATTCAGAAAGGGCAGATGGAGAATCTCTTCTTTGTTCCAGCAGGGCGACCCGTTTCTGGTCAGACCGAAATTGTTTCCAACGGCCGCTTGAAATTCCTGTTTGACCTTCTGGAGCCCATGTTCGAGTGGATGGTTATCGACTCGCCGGCGGCAACACCAGTGTCCGACTCGGGCGTCATCGCCAATTCCTGTGACGGAGTGCTGATGGTTGTTCGCTCGGATTCAACTCCGTTTGACGTTGTTCGCAAGGCCTTGCGGAAATTCCGCGAGCAGCAGATCCTGGGAGTGGTGCTGAACGAAATTCCTGCTAAGAATCAACTTCCGACCCGATACTGAATCGGAACCTGACGAGCAAACTCCCAACCAGGCACGAGGCAGTGAGAGCCTCTCAGTATCTCGCTAGACCTGGAGTTCTGATAGGCGGCGCCTTCGCCGCGGGGCACATCAATAAGCCCACCACGGTCCATTGGGAGCGCCGAAAGGTGCCGCTTGCCCATCGATCGCAAAATAGACGCTGCGCCCGTAGAAAAACGGCAAGCCCCACACGAACGTGCACGAGGGGCCGCCACCAGAACACGAGTTGTAGGTTCCATTCGGGCCCGCCAGCGTGCTGAACGCGGTATCGTCCGGGTTGGTGGTGAAGAGATTGTCGGCACTGTCGACGCTGAAACCCACTGTAGTCTGTCCCTGGGTCATCCCTTGGTTCGTGGCAGAAAAGCCTGTCGGGGAGGAAGGGCAGAAAAATCGGCTATTAGCGTCGCAGGGGGGCAACGTAGAGGGAAAGTATAGTGCGTTCGATCCGCTGTCAATGAAGCTGCTCGTGAGAGTCTGACCATCGTAGATGGTGGTGAAGTTGTCACTCGAGTCTAGCGTAAAGACGGTGGCGCTCCCTAGTTGGTTGTTGGACGCTGTCCCGATGCCGAAAATCATGAAGCCGGAAACCGCGGCCTGGGGGTTGGAAACTAATGGGAGTTGGAGGATTACTCCGTTCCTGTCAGCGCTGAACAGAGGAATCGGATTTGAGACCTGCTGGAATTTCGTGACGATAATCGGTGAATCCGTGGTCGCACACCCCAGGCTAGGACATGAATAGTAGAGATTCGGTGGCGTTGGTTGAACGCTGCCATCGCAGTAGTTAATTCCGGAAAGAGTACAGTCGGTCGGTTCTGGCCCTATCCCCAAGATGCCGTTTGCGCCCAGTAACAGCGGGGTATTCAGGTTTGCCGCCCCACCGTTCGAGCAACCGTTAGGTACCGGGCCGTTTGAGCTGCTTATTACCTGAACTCGGACCGAGTTCAAAGCCGTCTGGCCGCCGACCGAACTCGCTGCCTCACCCCCAATATAGACGTCGGCGTATGACACGGGGCCCCACAAGTATGAGCCATCCACGCCCGCAGCGCAGTTCTGCAGAGTGTTGCCAATGTTGTCCACCAGTTTTGGGAGTTTTAGTAGCGGTATTTGCGATTGGAGAATCCGCAAGCCGTAGGAACCTGTATCGACTAGAATCCCACCCACGGTCTGACATGCGGTTGTGCTACCTGGATTGCAAAGAGTAACGCTGGTGAAAGCTGCGTTAGGATAAAGTTGCCCGGGGACCGGACCGCCGTCCACGTTGATGGTCACAACGTTGGGGCCCGCACCGGAAGGCAACACGGTAAATGGCACGCTTGCAATCGCAGTGGGATCCTCCACAGAGGCTGCCGTGAGAGTCACGGTTGTCGGTCCCGTAACCGTGGTCGGCGCTTGGTAGGTTGCTCCAAAGGGCGTTGCGGAGACCAGGGACCCCGCGCCACTCGGGGGGGAGAGACTCCATGTAACGCCTCGGCTGGTGACATCGTTTAGAACAAAGGCCAGAATTCCAATCTGTCCACCTTGGTTTACCGTCTGAGGGGTGAGCGGGCCATTGAAGGTCGCCAACGAAACTTTGAGTGGAGACGCCAAAATTTGCAGGGAAGACGTGATGGTCGGATTCGTAATCGATGTCGCGGTGATAGTGATGGTTGTTGGCGTAGAGAAATCCGTGGGAGCCGTGTAGGTCACGGAAGTTGGCGTCTCATCACTGAGCGTGCCGAAGGAAAGTGGCGAAATGCTCCACGCCGCCCCTTGACTGCTTTGGTCATAAACCGTAGCCGTAATGGTGGCAGATCGGCCGAGGGTAACCACGGTAGCGCTGGACACAAGTGTGATGGAAACAGTCGGCTCCAACGGGATTCGCTTCTTCCCCCAGTTACATGACATCAGAACTATCAGACCCGCAAGAGGGAATACGATCAACGCTCTCCGCACAACCCCTCCTCTACTGTATGTCACTGGCGCTGACCCCCGAGGGTAGCAATGCTGGGTCAAAGGCACGACCGGAGTACGCCCGCATGTGGCCAGCGGTCTGGACCACTAACCCAGATTCCTGAATGTTGAGGGGCAAACGACCGACGCGGTGCTCACGCTGGACCCTTGCAGCCCGCGAGTACTGCTCAAAGTAGTTGCCCAGGAGTTGCCGCATGTCGGGAACGAACGGTCCCTGCCAACTGACGCCAAAGACTTGTCCAGCGGCCGAAACATATTCCCGCACGACCGTGCCGGTCGGCGTGGTTAGCTCATGTATTGTGCAAGCTTCGGCGGATCTGACTTTCAAGTTGGCCTTTAGCTGAACCTGGTCGTTTTGAACCGAGTCCACGGAGCCACCCAGCGCGGCGAAAGCCGGAAATGCCAACCCTGGCATTAGGAGGGCAATCGCCAATCTCAGAGCCAGCTTTGCGGCAAAACATGCCTTTTGCTGAAGATGAGTCTTCATAAATGACCTGTTCTCAAGCGGCTGAACGAAACCTTTGATTCAAATTCTGCTCAAAAAATGACTTTCAGCCCAAACTGAACTGTTCGTGGACGATGCGCGTCCACCGGGTGTAAGAACGAGCTGCCCGTGAGGCAGTCCGTTCCGCCCAAGGGAGGATAGGTAGTTGTTCCTACGTTGGAATAGCCAGCGGTGTAGTTTGGTCCGCCGTAGCAGCTGATTGTGTTGTTTCCCCTGTTTCCGAGATCGGGATTGTAAATCCGGAACTGGGTGTGATTGAAGATGTTGAATGCTTCTGCACGAAACTCAAGCACACGGGATTCGCCGAGTGCCACGTGCTTCAACAGACTCATATCGAAGTTCAGACGGCTGGGATTGTTCAAGAAATTGCGGCCGGCGTTTCCAAACGTGAGTCCGCGAGGCGCGGCGAAAGCATTGGGATTTCCCAGCAACGGCCCGAAGCTTCTCGAATTCTTCCCAGCCAGCGGCGGGGTGGCATGGGGATCGCCGATGACGTCCGGGTACGAGCCGGCACCGACGCCGTTGGCTACGCCGGCGTTGTCGAGGGCGGAGATGGTGCTACTGCCCCCGTTGATAACGCTGAAAGGCGTTCCCGATTGATATACCGTAATCCCGGAAAGTTCCCAACCATCGCCCAAGATGCGCAGAAACCGGGATGGCGGACCGTCTGGCAAGGGAATGTCCTGTCCATCTCCGGTTGCTTCTCCGGCCCGTCCGCTCGTCCACCTCTGCAACGCTTGGGTCAGATTCGGCAGCGCGTAGATGTAACTGATGCTCAGCAAGTGCCGCTGATCGAAATTGGAACTCGCTCGGTTGGAGCGGAGATCGTAGGAATTCACGAAGGTGGCATCGGATCGATCCGAGGAATCGTCAAGAGAGTGGCTAAAGGAGTAGGAGCCACCAATAGTCAGCGAACCCTTCGTCCGGCGCAGCGTGACCTGAAGAGCGTGGTAACTGGAGTCAGCCACATTCTGTAACGAAAAGATCTGCCCCAGACCCGGATAAGGACGTAGCGTATTCACATTTGGAGTCACGTTCTGAACGCCATTCACGCCAGCGCAGGCGGCCTGCAGGTTGGTGTAGGCGGGGTCCTGCGGACCGATCGCGGTGCCGTTCCGTAACTGGAAGCGGCCTGGGGTTCCCCCCTGACCGGTAAACCCAGTACAGTCGCCCAAGCCCGTCGGAGTAGTTTGGGGAATGAGAGGTTCATGAATCCCAAAGGGGTTCAGAGCGGCCGGCAAAGGTTTCAGTTGGTTGATTTGGCGTTCTGCTGTGAGGTGGGTTCCCTTACTTCCCACGTAGGCAATCGTGGCAAGCACAGACTTCGGCAGTTGGCGCTGTACGCTAAAACTCCACTGCTGGGCATAGGGCCAGACCGCCTTGGTTGGTATGGCGGTGACGTTCAGTGGATAAGCCCCTGGAGTGCAATTGATTCCCGAAGAACCTCCTATGCATCCATAATTGAGAGGGAATGTTTGGGTCATGCTCAACACAAACGGCGCGCTAGCTTCGAGAGACCCCGTGTTGGCTTCCTCGCCAGTCCCGTGCTCGAAAAATATGCCGTAGCCAGCACGGATCGACGTGTTGCCATCGCCAAAAGGATCCCAGGCGAAGCCGATACGAGGCGCGGGATTGAACACATGTCCACGCATGCAACCCTCGGGCACGTAATTCACGCCGCACTGCACCAAGCCATTCATAATGCGGGGATCAGGATTACGCGGATCGACTGGAATGGGCGTTTGAGTCAGCCTGCTAATAAGCTGCCCCGTAATTGCATCCACGTGGAGTTGTGCTGCGAAAGCGGGGTTGTACGCCGCAGGATCCCAATTGTAAACGCGCAGATACTTCTCGTGGAAAACCCCAAACAGACTAAAGCGTACTCCTAGATTCAGTGTTAAGCGGCGGCTCACTCTCCAGTCGTCCTGTATGAAGGGTTCGCCAATTCGGTAGCGATTGTAGTATCGCCCTTGTGTGCTGTCTTGCGTGTAGCTCTGAATCTCGTTGGCGTTCGACGTGGGAGTGAAGAGGGTCAGAAAATTAGCGAAGGCATTCCCAGTATTTTGACTCCCACCATTGATATTGCTGAATGTCAGCAGACCTTGAACGTCGCCAGGAGTGGCCGCGCTGCCCGCGTTCGTCTGATTCCTCTCGGCGAAAATCACTTGCGCCCCGAATTGCAGGGTGTGCTTTTTGATGGCCACGCTAAGCTCATCGCGGAAGCTGTATGTGGGGTTTGTATGCTGCCACGGCATGTAAGAAGTGTCGGCCGTAAATCCCGTTCCTCCATATGCCTGGTTATTGCCGGCGATCACAATTCCTGGCGCTTTCCCCCCGAAACCGTTCTTGAAAATAGCCCCCATCGGACAGCTCGTGCTCCCGTTGGGCAACACGGGCGGTCCCCCTGGCTGACCTGTGCAGGGGCCGCTAGGCTCGCCCAAACCGGCAGGCCGTTGGTAAACAGCCCCTCCGGGGCCGTTCACGTTAGCCAAGGTAATATTCGAGTTCGCAAAGCTGCCAGTGAACTGGTTCAGGAGGTTGGTGCTGATGGTTTGTGTCAGGTGTGCAGTTAGGACTACCCCTGGACCCACAAACCTGTTCTGCACTGTGGGGAAGCTATTTACAAAATTGCCCGGCAGCCGCTGCCACTGCGGGACAGGAACGGTGGTGTCCCAGGAGTCGTGAATGTAGTGAAACGAAGCCCGAAGCTTCGTGCTGAAGTTGTGATCGATGGTCACTAACTCTTCACGCCAATTGGTGGGTTCGGAAATAACAACGTTGTAGCAGGAACCAGTGGTCGAATTGCATCCTGTCGAGGCGTTGGGCAGCGGAATGAGATTCGTGTTCAATAGGGCGAACGCATTGGGGTCGAGAGAACCGAATGAGTTGAGTTGCGCAATGTTGTTGTTTGGAAACGCTAGGTAGTAACCAGCAAATTGACTG
>Ga0335070_10007567_pt1 | contig 12737 bp, 11 predicted proteins | sample Lox_Sample_13_FD_206722 | JGI IMG/M metagenome (GOLD analysis project Ga0335070, IMG submission 206722) | Soil microbial communities from Loxahatchee National Wildlife Refuge, Florida, United States - Lox_Sample_1.3 | ecosystem: Environmental > Terrestrial > Soil > Wetlands | place: USA...
CGTAGACGACGCTGACGGTCGGGGTGAAGGCGCCTTTGGAGTAGTCGCGCGACAGCGGCCCGATGTTGGGCACGAAGCCGAGTCCGTTCGGGTCGAACTGCTGGTAGTTGAGGTGCTTCTGCTCGTTGGTGTAGCGCGCTCCGGCGGTGAGCGTCCAGCTCGGGCTCAGGTGGTAGCTCGCGTTGCCGAACACGGCATAGCCGTCGGTCTTGACGTCGGAGCGCAGGTCGAACGACTGCCAGCCGTCCGGAATGCCGAACAGCGCGGCGAGGTCGTCGCCGATCGACACCGGCGTGTGCGTGTCGGACTTCTGGTAGGAGTAGTAGAGCCCGGCAACGTACTCGAGCGTGCTCTTGGCCGGGGACGCGATCCGCAGTTCCTCCGACGCATAGGTGCTGTTCTCGGTGTAGTCCGAGTAGGCCAGCTTCTGCCCGTTCCAGGTCTCGTCGCTGTGGTCCGTCCAGTCAGACTTCCGCCATGAGGTGATCGACGTGATTGTCGAGCCGCCCGCCAGCCGCCAGTCGACGTTCAGGGCGAGACCGCTGTTGGAGGTCTTCTCGGTGCTCGGGTAGGCCTCGTCGAAGGTGAACGGGCCCGGGATGTTGCCGAACGTGCCGGTCGTGACCTCGAAGCGGTACGGGGTGTTGTGGTGCTTGGTCAGGTCGCCGGACAGCGTGATGTCGAGGTTCTCGTTCGGGGTGGTCCTCAGCTGGAACCGGCCGCCGCCGTCGTGGCGGTCGCCGGCCCGGCTGGCGTCGTAGACGTTCGTGGCGTAGCCGTCCGAGTTGGCGCCGTAGAGCGCGATCTTCCCGTACAGCAGCCCTTCTTTGAGTGGCCCGCTCACGTAGCCGCTGCCCTCGAAGGTGCCGTAGTTGCCGTATGACAGCGTGGCATCGCCTGCCACCTGGTCGCCGGGCTTGATCGTCGTCAGGCTGATCGCGCCGGCGGTGGTGTTCTTGCCGAAGATCGTGCCCTGCGGACCGCGCAGGAACTCGACGTGGTCGATGTCGGCAAGCTGCTGGTTGTAGGTCTCGGTACGGCCGGTGTAGACGCCGTCGAGGTACACGGCGACGCCGGTTTCCTGGCCGATGCTGCGCGCCACGGTCGAGATGCCGCGGATCACGATGTTCTGGTGCCGGTCCTGGGCGGATGTGCCGATGATCACGTTGGGCACGTTGTCGCCGATGTCGCGCAGGTCGGATGCGTCCTGCGCCGCGAGCTCGGCGGCGCCGAGCGAGACGATCGACAGCGGTACGTCGCGGGCGTTCTCCGCCCGCTTGCGGGCCGTGACCACCACTTCCTCGAGCGACTCAGCGGGGGCCACAGTTTCCGCGGCGTTGACCACAGCAGGCATCGCCACGGCGAACGCGAGAATGGCGCGGATCCGCCCCGAGAGAGTGGTTGCTGTCGGCATGGTCGCGTGTCCCCTTGTGGCTGGTCGTGGAGCTGGAACGCCGGCCGGACTCGTCTCACACCGGCCGCCGCCGGTGGCTCGGCAGCCCGCGGCCGCTCGGTCTCGTGGCCGTGAAGTCACGGCAAAATCAACATATCGGAACCTGAAGTTGAGGTCAAGCTCATATCTAGCCGGCGCCGTGTCTTTGCCTGAAGAACCCTGTCCCGGTATCAGCCGGCGTCGGCGCCGTCCGCCTCGGCGGCGCGTGCCCGCAGTGCGCGCTTGTCGACTTTCCCGATCGGCAGTAGCGGCAGCTCCGCCGTGATCACGATTCGCTTCGGCACCTTGTAGGCAGCGAGCTGTGCCCGGCAGTGGGCGGCGAGCTCGTCGGCGGTCACCGTGTGGCGGGCGAGGACGTAGGCGACGCCCACTTCCTGCCAGAGGCGATCTGCCACCGGCACGACCGCGGCGAGCGCCACCGCCGGGTGCGCCTCGAGCACGCCCTCGATCTCGCGCGGGTAGACGTTGTAGCCGCCGGACTTGTACATGTCGCTCAGGCGACCGACGAGACGGTATCGCCCGTCCTTCCGTTGCACCGCGAGATCGCCGGTTCGAAATGAGCCGTCCGGCGTGAACGCGGCGGCCGTGGCCTCCGGCCGGCGCCAGTAGCCGAGCAGATTGCCGCGCGAGCGGACCTGGACCTCGCCGGGCACGCCGGGCTCGACCGGCTCGCCGCGATCGTCGCCGAGCCGGATCTCGACGCCCGGAACCGCTCGACCGACGGTCTCGGCGAGCACGTCGATCTGGTCGGTCGGGTCCACCGTCGTGATGGCACCGGTCGTTTCGGTCATGCCGTAATTGGTCGCGAGCCGCGGGCAGATGAGCCGCAGCCGCCGGATCAGCGGCGCGGGCATCGCGGCGCCGCCCCAGGCGATCAGCTGCACGGCGCTCAGGTCGAACGACTCGAAATCATCGAGCTCGAGCTGCAGCTGAAAGGCGCTCGGCACCGATCCCCACAGGGTCACGCGCCGCCGCGCCATGAGCTCGAGGCAGGCGCGCGGCTCGAACTGCTCGAGGAAATGCAGCGTGCCGCCGGCAACCAGGCACGGCGTCGAGCAATCGACGACGCACCCGACGTGGTTGATCGGGAAGTAGTTGACGACCCTTAGAGGGTCGACCGGCCAGATCTCGTCCTGCAGTCGGCTCGATGCGACGATGCCGTCGTGGTGCAGCAGGGCGCCTTTCGGCGTCCCCGACGAACCGGAGGTGTAGACGATCAGGCACGGGTCGCGGCCACCACAGGCTGCACGTGCGGCGCGAAGCTCGCCGTCCGCTACCAGCTCACCGGCAGCGACAAACGATTTCATCGATTCGGCACCAATGACCGGCGGATCGTCGCCGAGCACAACCGCGCGCCGCAGCGCCGTACTGCCGCCGAGGAGCGCTCGGACTTCGGCGTCGTAGCTTCGCGCGCCGATCTGCGTGCGGGTGAGCAGCACGGCTGGCTCCGCGTCCGCCACCGTGCGGGCGAGCTCGGCAAGTTGGTAGCGCGGATTGAGTCCGAGCCAGATCCCGCCGACCGACGCGGTCGCGAGGAACGCGGCGTAGTAGTCAGGATGCGGCGTCGCGAGTGTTGCCACCCTGTCGCCCTTGCGAAGGCCGGCGGCCAGCAGCGCGCGCGCCAGCGCGTCGACGCGGGCGGCGAGCTGGGCGTAGCTCAACTCGGTGGCGCCGAGGGTGGCGGCCGCCGCGTGCGGCTGGCGCTGCGCGTGCCAGGTGACGTAGTCGCTGATCCGCGGCAGGTGCGGGACGGCCACGGAAGTCACCCGTCGCCCGCCGCACCGAGGGCGCGGCGCTGGCGAGCCGATGCGGCGAGCAGGGGCAGCGAAGCGAGGCCGAGCAGCGCCGGGCCCGCGATCGCGAGGATCGCGACCGCGGCCGCGGTGCGGCCGGCTGCAAGGGCGAGCACGACACCGGTCAGGGCCGGCCCGAAGGCCAGGCCGAGCTTCTCGGCTGCGGTCCAGACGCCGGTGAACGAGCTCTCGCCCGCCGCACCGCCCTTCGCCGCTGCATGCACCAGGTGTGCGACCAGCGTGTACGGCAGCACCTGCATGCCGGCGAACGGAACGCCGGCGAAGGCGAAGGCGAGGCGGCCGCTGCCCCACGCGGCCCCCGCGAGCGCGAGCGCACCGATGAGCGCGGCGCCGCAGCCGAACATCACGACCGCGAGCGCCAGCATCCGCGCCGTGCCGAAGCGCCGCCCCGCCCATGCCCACGCCGGCATCGAAGCCGTCGTCGCGCCGAGCATGCCGATCATCGCCGTGCCGATGTCGCCGCCGCCGCGCCCGAATGCCTGCGTGACGAGGTAGGGAGCGGTGGCGGAGACGATGCCGACCGCGGTCAGCTGCAGGACGTAGGCGCTGCTCAGCTGCAGGAATGCCCGCTCCCGCAGCACCGCGGCGAGCGGGCCGAGAATGCCGCCGCGCGCCGGACGCGTGGCGCGTGTGACCGGCGGGTCCCGGCCGCGCAGCATCCACACCGGCAGCAGCATCGCCACGGCGCAGGCGGCGGCGATGACGACCGACATCCGCTGATAGCCTGCGCGACCGCCGCCCGCGAGCTCGACGAGCTGCGGCGCGAGGCCGGCGCCTGCGAGCACGCCGACCATCGCGACCACCATGCGCCAGGCCACGAGCCGCGCCCGCACCGCGGTTCCGATCTCGAGCTCCGACGGAATCGCCACGTAGGGCACCGCGAACAGCGAGTAGACCGTCGCCAGAGCGAAATAGGTGACCGTCATCCAGGCGACCGTGGCGCCCGCGCCGAGTGCCGGCGGGCTGAACACCGCGATGAAGGCGAGCGCGACGCCGAGCGCGCCGGCGATCAGGAACGGGCGGCGTCGGCCGATGCGCGTCGCAGCACCGTCCGACCATACGCCGACCAGCGGATCCCAGGCGATGGCCCAGATCTTGGGCACGAACACGACTGCGGCGGCCCACGCGGCCCGCATGTGCAGGATCTCGGTGCAGAAATAGAGCAGCAGGATCGCCGGCACGGTTGAGAACACGCCGGTGCCGAAGGAACCCGCGGCATAGGCCGCGGTCGCTGGCAGCCCCGGCGGTCGAGCGGCGTTCACGGCGCTTCTCGACTCACGCCTCGGGCGGAACCCACATGAAGAGCCACTGCCCGACGAGTGCCGGCCGCTCCTGCCCCTCGATCTCGACCGCGAAGTCGACCGTCGTGATCCAGCGGCCGCGCTCGTCCTCGCGGCGGTCGCCGACGGAAAAGCGTCCGCGTACGAGGGCGCCGGCCGGCACCGGCGCTACCAGCCGGACGCGGTCCAGGCCGTAGTTGAGGTACGAGCCCTCCGAGTGTCGTTCGCGGCCGGCCGGATCGCCGATCGCCGAGTTGAATAGCGTCGTCAGCAGCGAGATCGTCAGGAAGCCATATGAGATGGCGCCGCCAAAGGGGCCGTGCTTCGCGGCCCACTCGGGATCGAGGTGCATCGGGTCCGGGTCCTTGGTGGTCGCGCCGAACTCGCTGATCATCCGCTGCGTCACGACCAGCCAATCGGAGACGCCGAGCAGCGCGCCCGGCTCGACGCGGCGCAGCCGCTCGTGAGTCGTCGGAATTAACATGCCATCGTCCCGTGGGTTGGGCTATATTGAGGGTGACCTCAAATTCAGGACAAGTCAAATTGCCGCAGGCCCCGGCGATCTTTGGCAGTATGCGGTCCACAATGACGCTCTCCTTCATCGAGCACCTCGAAAAGAACCTACGCGAGAATCCCCCCAAGCAGCGCGGCCTGCGCACGCGAGAGCGGCTGAAGATCGCCGCGGCGAAGGCGCTGGAAGAGAAGGGATACCACGCGCTGCGTGTTGCGGACGTCACGACCGGTGCCAAGGTGGCCGAAGGGTCGTTCTACGTCTATTTCACCGACAAGACCGACGTCGCGCTGACGGTGCTGACCGAGCTCCTCGAGGAGTTCTTCAAGCTCGACGCAAAGGCCGCGAGCGAACGATCGCCGTACGAGGCGATCCGGCAGACCAACCGTCGCTGGCTCGCGGTCTGCCGCGCCAACGCCGGGCTGATGCGCTGCATCCTGCAGCTCGGCGACGAGGAGCCGGAGCTGTCGCGCCTCAGCCGGCGCACCAACCGGGTCTGGTACGAGCGCGTGGCCCGCAGCCTGAAGCGCCGCAAGGCCAACGTCGGCACGAGCCCGGCGCTGTTTGCGCTCTACCTGCTCGGCGGCATGATGGACGAGCTGGTCCGCAAGCTCGTCATCTATCCGGATCCCGAGTTCCATGCGCTGCTCGCTGAGATGGGTGCCGACGACGACGCGGTGGCCGACGCCGCGAGCGTGCTGTGGCTGCACATCTTCCACCCTGAGGAGAAGCCGCCCGCGGACCTGCCGGCGGCGGCGGCGGCGCTCGCGCAGTGGATGGCGCCAGCGCGCTAGACCGGGGCGCCCGTGAGGATCTTCATTTCGGCGGACATCGAGGGTGTGGTCGGCGTGGTGGCACGCGAGCAGGGCCGCCCGGCGGGCTTCGAGTACGAACAGGCCCGCACCTGGATGACGGACGCCGTGCTCGCGACCTGCGCCGCGGCGCGCGAGGCCGGCGCGACCGAGTTCGTCGTCGCCGACTCCCATGGCCATGGCTGCAACGTCCAGCTCGAGCGCATGCCAGACGACGTGCAGCTGGTGCGCTCCTGGCCGCGGCCGCTCGGCATGATGCAGGGAATAGAGAGCGGGCAGTACGCCGGGGCGCTGCTCGTTGGCTATCACGCCGGCGCCACGAACCAGGGTGGCGTGCTGTCGCACACGCTGAGCAGCGATCTGTTCCAGGCCGTCGCGCTGAACGGCAAGGTCGTGTCGGAAGCGGCGCTCAGCGCGGCGATCGCCGGCCACTACGGCGTGCCGGTACTGATGGCGGCGGGCGACGACGCGTTCGTGGCCGAGGTGCGCGCCGAGCTCGGCGACCTCGCGACCGCGACGCTGAAGGTCGCCTACGGCGCGAGCTCCGCACTGAACCCGAGCCTCGCGGTCGCGGCCGCACGGCTGCGCGACGCGACCCGCGCCGGCATCGCCGCCGCCGGGCGGCGCGCGCCGTACCGCATCGCCGGGCCGGTCGAGGTCGCGCTGCGGTTGCGGACGCGCGCGGTGGCCGAGTGGCTCGGCTACCTGCCGGGCGTCGAACGCAGCGGGGCCTTCGAGGTCCGTTACCGCTGCGAGGACATCCTTGCCGCGTCGCGCTTCCTGATGTTCGTGATCTTCGCGAAGGCGTCGCTCGCCTGACCGCTCAGGGTCGGAACGTGAAGCCGCTCCGGCCGGTCCTGCGCAACGGCGCGGCGAGGTGCGCGAATTCGCACAGCAACGGCCGCGTTTCGTGCGGTGCGATGATCTCCTCGACCAGGAACTTCTCGGCGCTGCGAAACGGCGAGCGCACACGGTTCAGACGCTCGGTAATCTCGCGACGCAACGCGTCGCGGTCCTCGGCGGCCTCGAGCTGCGCCTTGTAGGCCACCTCGATGCCGCCCTCGATAGGCAGCGAACCCCAGTCCCCGGACGGCCACGCGTAGCGGTAGCGGAAGCGCGTGTGGTCGGACATGCCGGAGGCGGCGACGCCGAACGCCTTGCGAACGATCACCGTGCACCACGGCACCGTCGCCTGGTAGACGCTGGCGAGCGCTCGGCCCCCATGGCGCAGCGTGCCCGCCTTCTCGGCATCGACGCCGATCATGAGCCCCGGGATGTCGACGAAGTTGACGACCGGCAGGTGAAAAGTCTCGGCGAGCTCGACGAAGCGGGTCAACTTCTGCGAGGCCTCGGCGGTCCAGGCGCCCGCGCACACCATGACGTCGCTGGCGATGACCGCCACCGGCCAGCCGTCGAGGCGCGCGAGCGCGGTGATCACCGACCCGCCCCAGCGACGGCCGATCTCGAACAGGCTGCCCTGATCGACGACGCCCTCGAGGATGCGGCGCATCTTGTAGGTCATGCGCCGGTCGCGGGGCACGGCACCGTCGAGCCATCGCTCGCAGCGACCGGCCGGATCGCTGCACGGGGTGCGCTCCGCCAGGGAGTCGACGGAGGAGGGCAGGTACGAAAGGAATCGTCCCGCGAGCGCGAGCGCGCCCTGCTCGTCCTCGGCAAGATCGTCGACGGCGCCGCTCTTCGCATGGACCTCGGCGCCGCCGAGTTCGTCCTTGGTCACCTCTCGGCCGACGGCGGACACCAGCGCCGGGCCGGCCGCGAACATCTGGCCGATCCCCTTGACGAGCACCGCGTAGTGGCTCGACACGAGCCGCGCCGCGCCGAGGCCGGCGACCGGCCCGAGGCCGAGCGATACGACCGGCACCGCGCCGAGATTCGCGACCACCCAGTTCCAGCCGGGACAGGCGGGCACGTAGGTGAAGCCGCTGCTCTCGAGCGTCTTGACCGAACCGCCGCCACCGGTACCGTCGAGCAGCCGTACGATCGGCAGGCGCAGCTCGTTCGCCATCTGCTCGGCCTGCACCTGCTTCTCGTGGATCGTCGCGTCGGCCGCGCCGCCGCGCACGGTGAAGTCGTCGCCGGCGACCGTGACCTGCCGGCCGTCGATCCGCCCGCGACCGAACAGGAAGTTCGACGGCGTGAATCCTGAGAGCTCACCGTCGGGGCCATAGTTCGCCGCGCCGGCGATGCTGCCGAGCTCGCGGAAGCTCGACGGGTCGAGCAGCTGTTCGATGCGCTCCCGTACCGTCAGCTTGCCCTTGCTCTTCTGGATGCGGACCTTGTCGGGGCCGCCCAGCTCGCGAGCGAGCCGCTGGCGTTCGCGCAGCGCCGCGATCTCCGGGTCCCAGGTCTCCTCGCTCACCCGCAGCCCCCTATCGTGAATCAATCGTCAACAGCAGGTCGCCGTCCGCCACGGTCGCGCCCACCTCGACGTGGACGTGGACGACCCGCCCGGCGACCGGGCTCTCCACCGGAATCTCGGTCTTCATGATCTCCAGGCGCGCGACGACGTCCCCGGCTGAGACCACCGCGCCGGGTCCGGCCTCGATCGTCAGCAGCATGCCGGGCGTAGCCGCCCGCAGTGAGTAGTGTGCCACGGCAACTCCAGCGCATGTCGCCCGAGGTGCGCGGTCAAAGCGACCGCGCGATCAGCTCTTTCATGATCTCGTTGGTACCGCCGTAGATGCGCTGCACCCGCGCATCGGCGAACATCCGGCAGACGAGGTATTCGTTCATGTAGCCGTAGCCGCCGTGCAGCTGCACGCAGTCATCGAGCACCTGCTGCTGCATGTCGGTGCTCCACCACTTGGCCATCGCCGCGGTTGCCGAGTCGAGCGATCCGGCGGCGACCTTGGCCACGCAGTCGTCGACGAACACGCGCGCGATGCGCGCGAGCGTCGCGATCTCGGCCAGCTTGAAGCGCGAGTTCTGGAATTCCGCGATCGGCCGGCCGAAGGCCTGGCGCTCCTTGACGTAACGCGTCGTCGCCTCGAGCGCTCCTTCCATCGCGCCCACAGCGGTCAACGCCACGATCATCCGCTCGTACGGCAGGTCTGACATCAGCTGCGCGAAGCCGCGCCCTTCCTCGCCGCCGAGCAGGTTGGCGGCGGGGACCCGCAGGTCCTCGAAGAAGAGCTCGGCCGTGTCCTGCGAGCGCAGTCCCATCTTGTCGAGGATTCGCCCGACGCGGTATCCCGGCAGGTCTCGCGGTTCGACCATCAGGATGGATACGCCCTTGGCCCGTTCCGCGGGGTCGGTCTTGACCACGAGCGCGACGAGGCCGGCGAGGTAACCGTTGGTGATGAACAGTTTCGACCCGTTGACGACGTAGTGGTCGCCGTCGCGCACCGCGCGCGTGCGGATCGACTGCAGGTCGGAGCCCGCACCGGGCTCGGTCATCGCGATCGCGCCGACGAGCTCGCCGCTCGCGAGCCGCGGCAGCCAGCGTCGCTTCTGATCCTCGAGCCCATGGTTCAGCAGGTAGTGGGCGCAGATGCTGTGCACGCCGGCGGCGAAGCCCGACATGCCGTGGCGACCGAGCTCTTCGTGGACGATCGCCTCGTGGCGGAAGTTGCCGCCGAGGCCGCCGTATTCGGCGGGGATGTCGGCGCACAGCACGCCCACCTGGCCGGCGCGGCGCCAGATGGCGTGGCCGACGTGGTGCTGCTCGCGCCACGCCGCGTCGTTCGGCAGCATCTCGGCCGCGATGAACCTCGTGACCGTCTCGCGGAACAGGGACAGTTCCTCCGCGTCGGCCGGCGTCGGATACGGCTGCGGCTGCACGGGTTCCACCTCGCGTTGCCTCCTGGGTCCGGCGCCTACTCTACGCGGGCGCGATCGCAGCAGCAGGCTGGCGTGATACCAGGCCGAGCCACTCGGCGACGAGGGCCGGGCGGCCCCCGTCCTCGAGCTCGACCGTGTTCAGCGTCGTGACCAGGTAGTCCGAGTTCTGGCGGCGGTCGATCTTCTTCAGCACGACGCGATTGCGGAAGCGTGCGTTGACCGGGATCGGGGCGACGAACCGCACGCGGTTGAGTCCGTAGTTGAGGTCGTATCCGACCGCGCCGGTGCCGTGCTGGAAGCGCAGCGGCCGGCACAGGTAGCTGAGCAGCGACAGGATCTGGAACCCGTACAGAACCGTCGTGCCGAAGGGACCGCTGGCGCGGGCGAATTCCGGATCCATGTGGATCGGGTCCGGATCGCGCGTCGCCTTGCCGAAGGCGTCGATCTCCTCCTGCGTGACGCTCGTCCACTCGGAGACGTAGATCTCCTTGCCGACGTACCGTTTCAGCGTCTCGACGTCGTATTCGTTGGCCATCGCTGGCGACCTTTGCAACGGGCAATCGCGGGCGCAGCGCGAGCGTCGGCGAGGCGACGGGGTACTGCGGTCATGCGCCGGGACGGAGCCTAACATGAAGTTGATCTCAACTTCACTATATTCGCGCGGCTCCCTGCCGATCGACCCGAACGGGGTCATGCCGCCGTTCTCGATGTCTTGCCAGACTCCGGCGCGATGCCGCTTCTGGGCGCGATCCTGGCGCGCGTCGACTCAGCGCCGGGTCGCGTTGAACCGGCGCAGGATCGCCAGCGTCTCGTCGAGCGGCAGCGCCTCGACCGAGGCGAAGGCGCCGGACTCCGAGGTCGCGCGCAGCAGCGAGTTGTAGACCGCTTCGATGGTCGCGTCGATCGTCGGCTCGAACAGCGCGCTCGCCGCGTCGTTGCCGAGCTCCTCCGTCGCCAGCCGTGGTGCCGGCTCGCCGTAACCGCCCGGGGTCGCACGGCGCCGCACCGAGGCGGCGGTCGAGAACGCGATCGCGTAGTCGCCCGAGCCGTTGTCGGCGTGCGCGCCGGTTCGTGCGAGCCCGAGGAAGGCGCGGCTCGCGAGCCGTCGCAGGTTGCGGTCGGAGAGCGGTGCATCCGTCGCGATGACGACCACCACCGATCCGCTCGCACCCTTGTCGCGGTTCGGCCGGACGCCGATCCGGCCGAGCTCGCGGCCGACGGGCACTCCCGCGATCAGCAGGTCCTTCGGGCCGCCGAAGTTCGTCTGCACGAGGACACCGACCGTCCACGGACCGGCCGCCACGATCCGCGAGCTCGTGCCGATGCCGCCTTTCCAGCCGAAGGCGACGGTCCCGGTGCCGGCACCGACCGATCCCTCGTCGACCGGGCCGGTCCTCGCGGCCAGCAGTGCGCTGACGACGTCCTGATCCGTCACCGGCATGGTGCGGATCGCGTTGAGCGCCCAGCCGTCGTTGGTCTCCGCCACCACCGGGTTGATGGAGCGCACCGCGCCCATGTCCGGTTGCGCGAGCATCCACTTCGCGACGCTCTCGGCGACGCGCCAGGTGCATAGCGTGCAGGTGAGCGCGATCGGCGTCTCGAGCTCGCCGAGTTCGGCGACCTGGGTGGAGCCTGCCAGCTTGCCAAAGCCGTTGCCGACGGCGATCGCCGCGGGGACCCGGCTGAAGAACGGATTGTCGGCGTCGGGAAAGATGACCGTGACGCCCGTGCGGACGTCGTCGCCGCGCCGAACGGTTGTTTGCCCGACGCGCACTCCCGGAACGTCGGTGATGGCGTTCCAGTGCCCGGTGGGCAACGTGCCGACGCCGAGGCCGATGTCACGGGCCCGCGGCCGCTGCTCGGGCGGCGCTGCGAGCGCAGCCGTGAACAGAAGGGCGCCGAGCGCGAGGCCGGCGATGCGCGGCAGAGCGCGGCCGGGCGCGCGGGCGGGCCCGCGCTCGCAGTAGCGGCGAACGAGCGGCTCGGACTGACGAAGCGGGTGCGACGGCACGGTGGGCTTCCCCGTAGTCGGCATGGTCGGGCAGGGTGGCGGGGAGCGTATCAGCCCGCTCTCCGGCAGTCCCGCGCGACCCCTCCGGGCGCGCCTGGCACGCCGGGCGCTGCGGTCGACACTGCGGCGCGGCCGGCGTACGCTTGTTTCGAAGCAGGTAGCTCTCAGACTTCATGGACGAAAGGTGAGCGTCTCCGGTGGACGGCATCGACTCGCTGCGACACGCGCCGGGCAGTCTTCCTCGCAGATTCGCGGCCACGTTCGGCCGCTTCCCGCTCGACGGCGGCCGGGCTGCGCAGGAGCGAAACTCGCGACTCATGTGCCGTGCCGAAGCGGCGGCGGCTGAATTTCCGTCCGCGGTCAGAGCGGGCGTGACGACACAAGGATAACCAGCGGTCACTGCGCGCGGCCGGGTCGCGGCAGTTGGCGACAGGGGGGCCTGGCATGTCGCATGGTCGCGGTATCACCGCGCTTTGGATGGTCGAGGCAATGACCAGCCGGCTGGCCCGTGGCCGCGATCGCCAACCGCAGCCTGAAGATCAGCGCGTCGCACCGCTCCCGGCCGGAGGCTTGCCTCGACTGGCCGCACCGCGCGGCCGTGGAGCAACGCGGTGAGCGGCGCCTCGGGGACCGGGTGCCTGCGGGAATTCCGACAGATCCACGCCGACGAGCGTACGCGCCTCGGCCTCGCCCAGAACCTTGCGGCGGTGTCCGGCGCCGGACTCGCACTCTCGGGCGGCGGGATCCGCTCGGCGTCCTTCGCGCTCGGCGTCGTGCAGGCGCTCGTCAACCGCAACTGGTTCTCCCGCTTCGACTACCTGTCGACGGTCTCGGGCGGCGGCTATCTCGGCGCCGCGTTGTCCTGGCTGCAGCTGCGCTACGGGCCGGGGTTCACGGCGCAGCTCGGCTCCGCGAATCGCGGCGCCCGTAGCGCCGAGCAGGGCGGTGCCGGCGCTGCCGCCGGCACGTGGCTCGACTACCTCCGCCAGCACGGCAACTATCTCGAGCCCGGCGCGCTCGGCGGCCTGTCGTTGTTCGGCGTCGTGCTGCGCGGC
>Ga0335070_10007568_pt1 | contig 12736 bp, 11 predicted proteins | sample Lox_Sample_13_FD_206722 | JGI IMG/M metagenome (GOLD analysis project Ga0335070, IMG submission 206722) | Soil microbial communities from Loxahatchee National Wildlife Refuge, Florida, United States - Lox_Sample_1.3 | ecosystem: Environmental > Terrestrial > Soil > Wetlands | place: USA...
ATGGCGCTGAATCGCCCCACCCCTAATACTTCGTGCTGGCCGGTATCAGGATTTCTGCGATCGGCGACCAGAGCGAATCCGCGATCGTAACTGCCAAAGCAGATGCGCACCAGGCGCTCATGCTCGACCCGAGTGCTCAGGCTCAACGAACAGAAATAACGAAGGTAGACGCTGCGTTCGGAGAGCGTGGCGTGGAACTGTACCATCAGCGGTTCGTCTTCGGGGCGAATGGGTCGAATGGTTACCGGCGTGCCGTCTTTCAGTTTCCATTCCCAAACATATTGAGCGGGGTAGGGCCGGATGGTGGTCCGCGGCAGTTGCGCCGCTTGCATCGACGAATCGTGAAGCACGACCCGCGCGTCGAGAGCCACCAAAGATTCTGGGGAAGCGAGCAGCGGGTTGATATCAATCTCTTTAATCCATGGCTGTTCCACCACGAGCTGACTGAAGCGAACCAGGAGAGCCTCAAGTGCGGGAAGGTCGACCGGTCGTCGCCCGCGCACGCCTTTGAGGGCGGCGAAGATTTTCGTCTGCTCCATCATTCGTTGGGCAAGAGTCGTGTTCAGTGGAGGCAAGCCCAGTGCGTGGTCCCGGTAGACTTCGACCATCACCCCTCCGGAGCCAAATAAAATCACCGGACCGAATTGCGGGTCGACGCTGCTGCCCAGGATGAGTTCGTATCCATCACGTCCCACCATCGGCTGTACGGTCACTCCGGCGAAGTGCTCAGCGCCTACCTTTTCTTCGACCGATCTCTTGATCGAACGAAATACGCCGCGAACCTGCTCTGGAGTCTGCAAGCCGAGGCGAACGCCATCTACGTCGGACTTGTGCGCGATGGTATTGGACAGAAGTTTTACGACGACGGGAAATCCCAAATGAGAGGACTGCGCCATCGCTTCACCTTCGGTCTCGGCGACGCGTGTCTCCACTACCGGGATTCCGTAGTGCGACAGCAATTGTTTGGATTCGAATTCGTTGAGCAGAGTGCGCCCGGCGCCGCGCGCGGCGTTCACGACTTGGGTTACTTGTTTGCGTTCCTCATTTGCCGGAATAGCTCCTTCAATCAACTCCGGAGTTTCGTACAGCCCGCGCAGGTTATAGGTGTACCGCCACATATAGGTGAAGGCGCGAGCAGCGGTGTCCGCATACGAGAATGTAGGGATTCCCGCCGCATTCAGAATTGCGGTTCCTTCCGCAACGCCCTCGCCTCCCATCCAACTGGCAAGCACTGGTTTGCCGGAGTTATGCGCAAACGGCTTGAGACGCTCCGCAACCTTTGTGGGATCCGCAAGCCCTTGAGGAGCAATGACCGCGAGGAGCCCATCGCTGTTCGGATCTTTCGATGCAACTTCAACCGCCTTCGCGTAGCGTTCCGCATCTGCATCCGCAAGCACATCGATGGGATTCGCATGGCTCCAGTGCGGGGAAAGAAATCCGTCCAGCGCCTGCAATGATTCCTGAGTGAGAACAGCGAGCTCGCCGCCAGTCGCGATCAATGCATCAGTCGCCAGCACGCCCGGGCCTCCAGCGTTGGTGACGATGGTGAGGCGCGGTCCACGCGGGCGCGGCTGTTTGCTCAGAACCTCCGCCATATAGAACAGGTCAGAAATGTTTTGCACGCGCAAGACTCCGCAGCGTCGAAGCGCGGCTTCGAGTACGTCGTCGCTCCCAGTAAGCGCGCCCGTGTGCGAGGCTGCGGCACGCGACGCCGCCTCTGAGCGCCCGGCTTTGATGACGATGATCGGTTTGCCCAATGCGATCTCGCGCGCGGCTGAGAGAAATGAGCGCGCATCGCCCACGGACTCCATATAGATGAGAATGCTCTTGGTGTGAGGATCGTCGCCGAAGTGATAGATGAGATCGCCCCAGCCGACATCGAGCATGGAACCTGTCGAGACAATAGCGCTAAAACCGACATGCTCCTTGTGACTCCAATCCAGAATCGCAGTCTGCAGAGCGCCGCTTTGGCTGAGGAAGGCGACGCTGCCTTTTTGCGGCATCGATTTCGCAAAAGTTGCGTTCAGTCCTATTGTGGGATTCATGAATCCCATGCAGTTTGGACCGACCAATCTCATCGAACCCCGGCTCAGGTGCTGCTGAATTTCCGCTTCGAGTTCCGCGCCAGATTTTCCTTGTTCGCGAAATCCCGCGGAGATGACAACCGCTGATTTCACCCCGGCATCGACGCACTCTCCGACGAGGGCAGGCACGCTCTGTGCCGGAGTGACGATGAGTGCCAGGTCGATTGGCGCGGGCGCGTCCTGAATTCGTCTGTAAGTTTTGAGCCCGAGGATTTCATCTCGGCTCGGATTGATCGGGTAAAGCTTCAGTGAAAACGCAGTTTCGCGCAGGTTCGCCAGGACGCTGCGTCCGACAGTTCCTTCCCGATCGGTAGCTCCGATGAGGGCGATTGATCGAGGCAGGAACAAAGGATCAAGACCTGCGCGCGTGGGAGGCGCCGTCGTATACATCTTGTCGACATAAGAGCGGACGGGAGGGATCGTTACTTCACTCAAGAAAGATCTCCCAGCAGGCGAGTCAAAATCATTTTGTCACACTTAGAAGAGTCGCGAATGCGTTTGGACGATCCTACACAACCCCTATCATCTCAGAGTTTTCTACGCGTGTCTGTGATCGTGATGTGGGTGCAATCACGTGTGCCGGTGATGGTGATCACATGCGTATTTACAGTGCTACAATTCGATCAAGGGAGGTGCCAGTGCGCGCTCCTTATGGACTAAATATTCTCGATAATTGCCTTACTTGTCCGGTAAGAGAAGAACATCTTTTCTGTAACCTTTCCGTACACGCCGGACAAAAACTCAACGACATCAAATCCACTGCCGTTTATCCCAAGGGTGCGATGCTCTTTATTGAAGGGCAGCAACCACGTGGCGTATTTGTACTGTGTGCTGGGAAAGCAAAACTTTCCACATCTTCGCGCGAAGGAAAAACCATCATCACAAAAATTTCCGAAGCCGGGGATGTTCTCGGACTCAACTCGGTGATTTCGAATCGTCCGTACGAGGTGACTGCCGAGATGATGGAACCAGGGCAGGCCAATTTCATCCCACGTGAATCATTGCTGCAATTCCTGAAAGATCATGGAGAAGTCGCCTTGCGGGTGGCCGAACAGCTCAGTCGCAATTACTACACCGCGTACGAAGAGATCCGGACTTTGGGCCTGGCTACTTCGCCGTCGGAGAAGTTTGCCAAGCTGCTGCTGTCGTGGTCCACGAAAACAACGCAGAACGACGGCTCTTCTCAGGTCAAGCTGACGCTGACTCACGAAGAGATTGCGGAGATCATCGGTACGACGCGAGAGACAGTAAGTCGTCTTTTCTCGGAGTTCAAGAAGAGACAACTGCTGCAACTCAAGGGGTCGACGCTGCTCATCCGCAACCGGACGGCTCTGGAAAAGATTGTGCAGTCCTGACGTCTCGTAACTCGCGGCGCTCGCGACTGGTAGGCAATGGTTCTAGCGTCGCCTGGTTTCAATTCCAGGCGAGAGCGCGAGTTTTTTATCTATAACGGGCGAGTCTTGCATTAACCTCAACACTGAGTCGTTACCCGCCGCATTTGGGAATCGGACAATTTTCAATAGGAGCGAAGCAAAGGAGCATGATCGAGCGCAAGTGTGCAGCACTGTTATTTGACCTGGACGGAGTGCTGATCAACTCGACTCCGGCAGTCTCGCGGGTGTGGCGGCGGTGGGCCATCGAGCATGGCTTCAATCCGGACGAAGTCGTTTCCCGGGCGCACGGCAGGCCGAGTTTGACGACCGTGCGGGAATATCTGCCTAATGCAGACCACGAAAGAGAAAATCGCGAAGTGGAGCGGCGAGAGATAGAGGATCTTGAGGGAGTCGTGCCCTTGCCCGGAGCTGTGGAGTTGCTGCGCGCCTTGCCGGAGAACCGCTGGACCATCGTGACGTCCTGTACGCGCCCTTTGGCGGAGGTTCGCATCAAAGCCGCGGGATTGCCTCTTCCCAATCAATTTATTACGTCTCAAGACATCGTGAATGGCAAGCCGCATCCAGAGCCGTATTTGAAGGCAGCGTTGATCCTCGGATTTCCAATCTCGGAGTGCGTGGTCTTTGAGGATGTGCCGGCCGGCATTCAGTCAGGGAAGGCGGCTGGAGCCAAAGTTGTTGCTTTCCGAACGACAACGGATGACGCTTCCTTGCGCCATGCGGGAGCAGACTGGATCCTGCAGAATTGTTCTGAGGTTCACCTTCGACAGAGTGCAAGCGGACTGACGTTGCTTCTTGGATCTGATCTCGTCTGATGTCCGCCAACCCCGTTCTACTGAATTGGCATCTTCTGATTTTCTGGCGTACAGTGAGTGGCCAGAAAATCTTTCACAGCCAGGAGGTTCCGATGAAATTCCTGCCGAGGATATCCTCTCTCTTATTGAGCGCTCTAATGTTGGCAACGCTGTGCGTCGCCCAGGATGCAGACCGCGGTCAACCTTCCGCCAAATCCGAGGAGCGCATCACGCGGGAAGTGCGCCACGAGCTTCTCATGCTCCCGTATTTCGGCGTGTTCGATTACATCGCATACAAAGTGGAGGGCGATACCGTCACGCTGTTAGGGCAGGTTGTGCGCCCCACACTGAAGTCGGATGCTGAAAATTCGATTAAGCACATTGAAGGCGTCGAGAAGGTGAACAATCAGATCGAGGTGTTGCCGCCTTCGCCCATGGATGATCGCCTACGCACGCGTCTGTTTCGTGCCATCTACCAGTATCCGGCGCTGCAGAAGTACGAACTGGGAGTGCAAAAGCCCATTCGGATCATCGTGAAAGCGGGCAAGGTCTCATTGGAAGGCGTAGTGGATAGCGACGCCGACAGGAATCTGGTCGGGCTGCGCGCAAACGGAGTCTCGGGTGTTTTCTCGGTGACGAACAATCTTCAGGTGGTCAAACCCTAGTCCCATTTCGGGCTGCGGAGAGGCAATTCGCCTCTCCGCAAGAAAATCCTTTTTCTTAAGTCGTATAATGCTCCCGAATCAAACTACTCCCGGAGGAATCCATCATGGGTTTTCAGGCAATGAATCGTCGTAGATTTCTTCAGACCACGGGTACTGTTGCTGCCGCAACTCTGCTGACCAGCCGATTGGGCTGGGCGGATGCACTCAAGAACGACAGCATTGGCGTGCAGCTCTACACGGTTCGCGACCTCATGCAGAAGGACTTCGAGGGGACGATCGCATCGGTCGCAAAGATCGGATATAAGAACGTGGAATTCGCCGGATACTTCGGGCGTACGCCTCAACAGGTGCGAGAAGTGCTCGAAAAAAATGGCCTGAAGGCGCCTTCGACTCACGTGCAGTACGACGAATTGGACGAGAAGTTTCCGTCAGTAGTCGAAGCCTCGAAGGCAATCGGCCTTGAATACGTCATCTGCCCGTGGATTCCCGAGGAGTTGCGGAAATCGCCCGACATTTGGAAGCAGGCGGCCGAGAAGTTCAATAAGTGCGGCGAACAAGTCAAGAAAGCGGGCATGCAATTTGGCTATCACAATCACTGGTTCGAATTCCTGCCGACCAACGGCAAACTGCCTTATGACGAACTGCTCCGTTTGTGTGATCCGAATCTCGTCAAGATGGAGATGGACCTGTGCTGGATCTCGACTACGGGTACCGATCCTGTGAAATACTTCCAGAAGTATCCGGGACGCTTCCCGCTGGTCCACGTGAAAGATGTGAAGACGATGCCGAAGATCAGCAGCGGCGGATCGCAGAATTTTGGAGACACGGTCGATCTGACAGAAGTGGGGAGCGGCGTGATCGATTGGAAGCGGATCTTCGCACACTCCAAAGAGGCAGGTATCAAGTACTACATCGTGGAGCACGACCATCCCAAAGAGCCGCTCGAGAGCATTACGAAGAGCTATCAGTACCTGAAGAATGTGACCTGGTAGTTTGCGTCTAGATGAAGATTAAGGCTGCCATTGCTGGCAGCCTTTTTCGTTTTGCATCTGCATACTCTCAAGCTTTCGAAAATGGAGCTTCCAGCGATGGACTCTGAGGCGTGAACAATTCGGCGCCGTTCTCGGTTACGTGCATGTCGTCTTCAAGACGAATGCCAAATTCTCCGCGGATGTAGATGCCGGGTTCGTCGCTGGTGGTCATGTTTGCCTGCAACTTCGTCGTGTTGCCGCGAACGAGATAGGGCCATTCATGGCCATCCATGCCCATGCCGTGTCCAAGGCGGTGGGTGAAGTACTTGTAGTCGGGACCATAGCCGCCATCCGTGATGACCTTGCGAGCGGCATCGTCGATTGACCCGCACTCGACTCCGGGTCGCGCGGCAGCGAGGGCCGCGGACTGCGCGTGGTGCACAATGTCGAAGACCTGCTTCATTTTGTCCGTCGCTTTCCCCAGGACGAAGGTCCGCGTAATGTCAGACTGATAGCCCTCCACGGTGCAGCCGCCGTCCATCAAGACGATGGTTCCTTCGTGAACCACCTGCGGAGTGACGGAGCCGTGCGGGAAGGCAGAAAATTCTCCGACCTGCGCATCGGCGCCTCCAGAGAATCCCAGTTGATCGTGAGCTTTGCGCACCAGCCCTTCGACATCCTGTTGCGTCATACCGTCTTTCACGGCCAGGTACGCGGCTTCGTACGCCGCCAGCGTTACCTGGGCCGCCAGTCGCATCAGCGCGATTTCATTCGCGCTCTTGATCATCCGGCAACCTGCTGTGACTGGAGTAGCACTCATCAGCGACGCCTGCGGCGCAGCCTTGGCCAGCCCATCGGCAAAAACGAAGCGAATCGTCTCTTCCAGGCCCAACTTCCCGGTAACTAGGCTTCTTTCTTTGAGGCCCTGCGCTACTAGTTCGTAAGGGCTCTCATTTTCTTGCCACACGCGGACGTCCGCCTTCTCCCCATCAGGAGAGCTTGAGATTTGCTCGCGCGCACGGCCTTCCTCGAACGCCGGGCATACGTAGAAAGGATTTCCTTTCGCCGGAAGGATCATGGCGAACATGCGCTCGCCGCCCCACCAGCGGATGCCGGTGAAGTAACGCAGTGACGTTCCTTCCATCATGAGAATGGCGTCGAGGGAATTCTCCGCCATGAGCTTGCGGGCGCGCTCCTGTCGTTCCTTACGTTCCTCGCGCGTGATGGGCTTGGCTTCGGTTTTCCGTGATTGCAGGCGAGAGATCGACGGCGGCAACTTCTCTTTGTCGCCGTCCGCTGGTGCTTTTGCTGCTGCCAAGGAAGAAGAAGCGAGGACCGCGCCAGCGGTAGCTCCGCCCGCCTCGAGGAATCTGCGTCGAGAAATCATGAACCCCTCCACAACGACAAAACGAATTTGCCATTATAGGGGATTCGTCGATGGTGATCCGCCCGCGGGGTTTGTCGTATGCTTCAGGCATGGAAGCCGGTTTTCAATGCGCCTCTTGCGGAGAATGGAACGTCACGACTGTGGACGAGTCTGCCGGAAGGCGTCAGTCGTACGTCGAAGACTGCCAGGTGTGTTGCAAGCCGAACGTGTTGCGGATCGAATACGACACTTCGGCGCAAGAGTACTCGATTTCCGCACAGTTGGAATGATCCGGCATCTTTCCAAGCGCAACCGGCAAAATACTCCTTAGTTCAATATCTGCGCGCTATAGTGTTGCGTTGCGAATATCTCCGCGCTGCGTGACTGGAGGCATCCCGCTATGCCGATGGGTCGAATGGTCGCACACAACATGGTAACGACGCAGTTCGAACTCGACGGTTTTCGCGTGACCCGCACCCTTGGAGTCGTGCGCGGGATCGTGGTGCGCTCGCGGTCGATCTTCGGCACGATTGGCGCGGGGCTGCAAACCCTGGTCGGCGGCAATATCACGCTGCTCACCAATCTCTGCGAGAAGACCCGGCAAGAAGCATTCGACCTGATGCTGCAACACGCGGCCGAACTCGGGGCCAACGCGGTCGTGGCCGCGCGTTACGATGCCACCGAGGTGATGCAAGGGGTCACGGAAGTCCTTGCCTATGGGACTGCAGTGTTTGTCGAGCCGATAAAATAAAGCTGCGCCGCAATCGTCGGCGCATCGAAAGCTCCATGTCCGCACTGCCCGAACTTTCTGCCATTCGAGACGCTCAGTCCCTGCTCGCAAACTACTTTCCGCCGACTCCGCTGGTCAAGGCGTCCAGTTTGAGCCGAGCCGACGCCGAAGTTTACCTGAAAGTTGAGACCGGATTACCGACCGGTTCTTTCAAGCCGCGCGGTGCGTTGTGCGCCCTCGCCAAGAAGTTGCGCCAGCAAGAAGTGAAGGAGGTCATCGCGTCGAGTACCGGCAATCACGGTGCCGCGGTGGCATTTGCGGCCAAGACTCTTGGGGTTCCAGCTACGATCTTCCTTCCGGAAGGAGCCAATCCGGTCAAGCGCAAGAAAATTGAGGAACTCGGCGCGCGCATCGTGTGTCAGGGAAGCGTCGATTTGGCCGCCGCCTCTCAGGCCGCGCGGGAGTACGCGCGCCAGCCCGGCATTTATTTCCTCAATGACGCAACTGATCCTGATCTGATCGCCGGCCCCGCCACCATCGGAGTCGAACTTACGGAGCAATTGCGCGATCTCTCCGCCGTTTACGTCCCCATGGGAGACACCGCTCTGATCCGTGGCATCGGATCAGCATTGAAACAACTTGCTCCCAAAGTTCAAGTGATTGGCGTGCAGGCCGAGAGGGCGCCGTCATACGTTTTGTCCTGGCGTGCAGGAGCACCAACTCCCACCGAGACCTGCGACACCTGCGCTGACGGTCTGGCTACACGCACACCGGAAGCTGAGAATGTTGCTGCCATTCGCAGGGTTGTCGACGATGTCTTCCTGGTCAGCGAAGATCAGATGATCGATGCCGTTCGCCATCTTTTCAGGGAGGAGAATACTTTGGCGGAACCATCCGGTGCAGCCACAACGGCCGCTTTTATCGCGAATCCCATACCAGGTCGGATCGCTTTGCTCGTGACCGGCGCGAACATTGCCGATGAGGTGAGGGTTCGCGCAGGAATTTAGCTGCCGTAGTCGTCATCTCAACAGTTCCGGAAGTCTCCTCTGCCGTTCCGCAAAAGTCCTTTTCATTTCGGGGCGGACGAAGAGGGTATCGGCCAGCCATCCGAGAGCCCCGAATCCTACTTCGTAGTCGATGACATCCCGAATCAGCGTTCCCTCGATCCCCTGCTGGACGGAAGCAACAAATTCATGGCGATGATGCCAGTGTTTGAACGGACCTTTTTCCTGGACGTCGGCGAAATGATGGTTCCACTCAAATTCAGTAATGCGGGCTGTCCAGCGCTTGCGAAAAGGAAGTAGGGGTAAGATCCGAAACGAAGTAGCGATTATGGACCCCGCACCGGCAGCCTTTTCATTCGCGAATGGCGCGACAATCGGCGGCGCCACGCGGTGCAACGCGATTAACTGCGTTCCGCTGGCTGCCGGCATGATGCGCGGCAAGTTCTCAGGATTGGAGAAGAAATCGAAAACACGATCGACCGAGAACGGGACCCACTGTTCAAACTCCAGCCGGGTGCTCATCGGTCGAGCTTAAACGAAGCACGAAATGAGTACTACCGAACCCTACCGGTTGTTCGAGCCCTCATCCGGAACAATCGAAGGCGCTCCCGCCTGCGGCCCGACTTGCGAACCAATGACGTCGCCCGACACGACCATATCGACACGCCGATTCAGCTTGCGCCCAGCAGCAGTGCTGTTGTCCGCCACAGGATTCGATTTGCCGAATCCTTGAGCGGTTACGTGGTCCGGCTGCACTCCTGACGAAAGCAGGTACGCTTGCACACTGTCTGCACGTTTCTCAGAAAGCGTCTGGTTGTAAGCATCGGTGCCGATGCTGTCGGTGTAGCCCTCCACCGACAGTTTGAGATCGGGATAGGCCAGCACGATTCCAGAGATTTTTGCCAGCCGCTCTCGTGCTTCTGGTTTCAGCGAGTACTTATTGAAGTCGAACAGCACGTCGGGCATGCTGACAATTAATCCTCGCGCCGTGTCCCGAGTCTGCAAAACCTGGTTTAACTGAGTCAGCAGGCGCGCGCGCATTTCTTCTTTTTGTTGAATGGCTTCCTGCTTCTGACGTTCTGCGTCCTCGGCTGCCTTGCGGGCGGCGTCGGCCTGGGCCTGTGCCGCTTGTTGCTGTGCCAGCAGAGTCGCTTGCTGTTGCTCGGCTTGGGCGCGAGCCGCTTCCGCTTCCGCGCGACGGCGGGCATCTTCGTCGGAGCGAGCCTGAGCTTCCTGTTGGGCTCGTCGCGCAGCATCCGCGTCGGCTTCGGCCTTCGCTTGTGCATCCGCCGCTGCTTTTCGCACTGCTTCCTCACGTTCTTTCTCTTTCAGACGCAGAGTCAAGACGCGGGCATCTTCGGCCTGCTGGGTAGCCCCGCGCGCAGCCGTTCCGATCGGAGTCCGCCCTTGCTTGCGCTGGTAATAATCTTCGGCACGCTGCAGCATGTCTTCGGCTTTCATGATGCTGCTTGCGGCATATTTCTCGGCGCCCGCTGCTTTCGCAATCGCTACGGCGTTACGAGCCTCAAGCAGATCCAGGGGAACATTCGGGGCTGCGTGCGAAGCCGGAAGTTGTTCGGCCGGTTCATCGATGGTGTACTGACCGCCTTCCAGCACGTCGAACTTGGCGTCGATGGATTCCTCAAACCCCTTAGTCTCCTGCAACACGACGTTTTCCGCGACCACCTGATTGCTGGGGTGCGTCACTGAGAAATACGGCTCGGCAGTAACGATTAGTCCGAATGCCTGCAGATCGGTGGTCACGCTGATCTTGTCCTTGCCGTTTCCTCCCGGCAACACTTCTCCCAGGTTCACTGCGCGTCCTTCGGGCGTGACGGCCCACAAGACATAGGTCAGATATTGCCCACCGAATCGGCTCGCTGGGTCCATGTGGTTGAGTTCCACGTCGATAGTTAGCCTGCCCGCCTTGCCGTCGACCTTTGCCCGTCCGGTAATCGCGGGCATCAGGCTCGTACCTTTTATGTCGACTGTCGTGGATCCCCCACGGTTGCGATAGTTGACCGCCCGCGTCGTCCGTTCCGCGACGTTCACTCGGAAGACGGGCATCTGGCCATTCTGCTGTGCGTCCGTATCTTGCTTGGATTGCGCGTCTGCGGGATTTCCCGGTGCCGGATACAGTGGTGGCGCCGGATTCTGTTGGGAAAAAGCAAAAGGAACGAACAGAACGAAGACGAAGAAAGAAGAGTATGACCGCGCCATATGAAAGGGCCCTCGAAGTAAGCTCACGTTTGGATGTGTCGAGCCGGAGCAGGGATGGCAGGCTTCTCCATTCTTGCGAGAATCGGAGCCAAATTGGCAGCCAGAGCTACATTTCCACAACAAAATCCGCGCCGGTCGCGGAGATCAAGAAAAATGTGAGCGAAGGAATAGCGAAGGAACCAATAGCGTAAACACTACAGGCTGTGGTCGCCGAATTGGTTAACCACAAGGCTTCGTAGTTTCCAGAAAACGACCCAGAGTGGGATGGGGACCATCAAGTTTCTGCTTGACAATAAACGACTTACGGCTAAGATGTGGTACAAAGTGGTAGAAAGTGGTGAGTTCGGTAGCTTGGTGGGAGCGAGGAGCTGAAAACGTGGAGCCGGTGGGAATCCGACCCAATCGCTGGACAGACAGCCCGAATCGCCCGAGATTGACCGAACTTTGCGCGTTTTTTACCTCCTTGAACGAAGTAGACCAACATGTTTCGCGGCAATCATCCAACCCGGGTCGACGAAAAGGGCCGTCTCAAGGTCCCGTCCGAGTTCAAGCGGGTGATCGACGAGAAATACGGGCAGCAATTCTACATCACAAGTCTCGATGGAAAGGTTGCTCAAGTATATCCCTTCGAGGAATGGGAGCGGATCGAGCAGAAGTTAGCGGGGCTCTCCAGCTTCAATCCCACGAAGAAGAAGTTTCTGGATCGAACGAATTATTACGGGCAGCAGGTCGAAATGGATGGGCAGGGCCGCTTGTTGCTGCCGCAGTTGCTGAGGGAAGCGGGACAAATCAAGGGCGAGGTAGCGGTTCTGGGAAATCTGACGTATCTCGTCGTCAGGAACCTGGAGCTGTTCAAACAAGAGATCGAGACTGAGAAGTTTACGCCTGAGGATGAGAAGACGCTCGACACGCTGGGCATCTAGTGAACCATCTATCGGACGGGGGATCAACAGACACCCCTCAGGGGGTTGGGCATGGCGGTGGAAGGGAAGTGAGCCATGTTCCGGTTCTTTTAAAAGAAGCGATCGACTTTTTAGCCGTGCGGCGTGGCGGGACCTATATCGACGCAACGGTGGGCCTTGGCGGGCACAGTTACGAAATCGCAAGACGCCTCGGCGCACCGGGACATTTGATTGGGCTCGATAAAGACCCGGCGGCGTTGGAAATCGCAGGCAAGGTCTTAGGTGTTAGGTCTTCGGTCTTGGGAAGGGCCGACGGCATAGATCCTGAGACCCAAGACCTAAGACCTGATTGGCCGACGGTCACCCTAATGCATCGTTCGTTTGGGACTTTGGTCGAAGTTCAAGGTCTGAAGGTGGACGGCCTGCTGGCCGACATCGGAGTCAGCAGCCTGCAGTTCGACGATCCGGCGCGCGGATTTAGCTTTCAGGCGGAAGGACCGCTCGACATGCGGATGGACCCGCACAGCGAGCGTACCGCCGAACAAGTGGTAAACCACCTCGACGAGCGACAGCTTGCCGATGTGATTTACGAATTCGGAGAGGAAAGGA
>Ga0335070_10007570_pt1 | contig 12735 bp, 15 predicted proteins | sample Lox_Sample_13_FD_206722 | JGI IMG/M metagenome (GOLD analysis project Ga0335070, IMG submission 206722) | Soil microbial communities from Loxahatchee National Wildlife Refuge, Florida, United States - Lox_Sample_1.3 | ecosystem: Environmental > Terrestrial > Soil > Wetlands | place: USA...
CGCGCGGCACCAATTGCGGCACCAGCGCCTGGTAGGCGGGCATGTTCAGCGACATCGCCACGCCGGTCAGCAAAGCCAGCACAACGATCTGGGGAACGGTGATCACCTTTGCATAGCAGAGCCCGGCAAGCACGAGGGCAAAGAGCATCATCGCCGACTGGGTGCAGATCAGCATGCGCCGGCGGTCCATGTGGTCGGCGATGACGCCGCCCAATAGCGAGAACACCAGCATGGGTGCGGCCGATGCGAACCCCACGACCCCCAGCCAAAACGCCGAATCCGACAGGTCGAGTACCAGCCAGCCCAGGGCCACGTTCTGCATCCAGGTGCCGATGTTCGACAGAAAGTTCCCCAGCCAGAAATAACGGTAGTCGTGATTGCGTAGAGCGCGCAGGACCGGCGGGATGATCCGGCTGGGAAGGGCGGCTTCCGGACCCGGGCCTGCGGAGGCGGCAAGCGCCCGCAACTCGCCGTTCGGATCGCCAGCACGCGGCGGCGGAGGGGAAGGACTCGGGCACTCAAGGTCGGGTCCGGACACGCGCGCTTGGTCACCTCATCTCGCTAGTGTAAATTGTCCGCTTGGCACTCCCCATCGAATCCCGCAGCGGCGTGACGCCGGCATGAGATTCCGGCGCCGTCTTGTCGTCCTCGGCTTGTGTCTGGCGTCGCTTTCATCCTCTACTCAGACGCCGCCGTCATCGAAGCCCGCCATGCTGGGCTTCTTCGACCCTGCCGCCCAGTCGGAGATCGACCGCAGGTTCCTTGCGGCGCCGGACCCGCGCCGGGCCGAAGAGCACCTGCGCATCCTGACCTCGGCCCCGCACGTCGCCGGCACCCCGGAGGACCGCGCCACGGCGGAGTACGTGGCTCACCGATTCCGTGAGGCCGGTCTGGAGACGGAGATCGTTCCTTACAAGGTGTGGCTGCCGTATCCCAGCGAAGTGCGGGTGGATTTGGTCGCGCCCAAGGGCGTCACCATGCATGGTCCCACGCCGGAACACGCCGGCAGCGAAGTGGACCGCCGTGCGATCATCGCATTCAACGCCTACTCGGCGCCGGCCGACCTGGAAGCCGACGTCGTGTACGCGAATTTCGGGCGGCCCGAGGATTTCGACACCCTGGCGCAGATGAACGTGGACGTTCGCGGCAAGATCGTCCTGGTGCGCTATGGCGAGATGTACCGCGGGGTCAAGCCCTTCGTCGCCCAGCAACGCGGCGCGGCCGGGGTCATCCTCTATTCCGACCCGCAGCAGGACGGATACTTCCAGGGTGATACCTATCCTAAGGGGCCGTGGCGGCCCCTGGGCGCCGTGCAGCGGGGGTCGGTGGGCTACATGTTCGAGTTCCCCGGCGATCCGACGACGCCCGGCGTGGCCTCGCTCCCCTCGTTGCCGGAGAGCGCCCGCATGCCGCCGCAGCGCTCGGCGGAGATGCCCGGGATCCCGGTCACGCCGCTCTCCCCCGAGGACGCGACACCCATCCTGCAGAATCTCGCCGGGCCGCCATCGCCGCGTGCGTGGCAGGGCGCGCTGCCCTTCACTTATCACCTGGGACCGGGTCCGGCACGGGTGCACTTGCGGCTGAAGTTCGAACAGGCCGAGCGCACCATCTGGGACGTGATCGGCACCATCCGCGGCAGCCGCTTTCCGCAGGAGTGGGTGGTCGCAGGGAACCATCGCGACGCATGGGCCTACGGCGCCGTGGACCCCAGCAGCGGCACCGCCGCCATGCTTGAAACTGTGCATGGACTGGGTGCGTTGCTCAGTTCCGGTTGGCGGCCCAAGCGCACCATCGTGATCGGCAGTTGGGACGGGGAAGAGTGGGGCCTGATTGGTTCGGTGGAATGGGTCGAGCAACACGAGGCGGAGCTGCGCGGCGCCGTCGCCTACTTCAACATGGATACTGCGGTGGCCGGCCCCCGCTTCGGCGCGGCCGCGGTGCCGACCCTGAAGGACTTCGTCCGCGACATCACCAAGATCGTGCCTGCGGCCGGCGGCAAGCAGACTTTGTATGACGCGTGGCAGGCGCAGAGCCCGGAAAAGACCGGCGAGCAGCAGATCGTGGGTGTGTCGCGGCGCTTGCCCCTGGTGCGCCTCAAGGACGATGTCCCCGTCGGTGACCTGGGCAGCGGCTCAGATTACACGCCCTTCCTGCAACATGCGGCGGTGCCGGCGACCGATATCTCGTCCTCGGGACCGTACGGTGTGTACCACTCCGCCTTCGACAACTTCGATTGGTTCAAGCGCTTTGGGGACCCGGACTTCCTCTACGAGCAGCAGATGGCGCGCGTCTTCGGCCTGGAGATCGTGCACATGGCTGACGCCGATGTCCTGCCTTTCGACTTCGAGGCGTACGGCAAAGAGATCGCGGGCTACATCCAGGCGATGGAGAAGAGGGCCGTCTCCGAGCTGGGGAAGGACGCGCCGTCGTTCGCGGATGCAGCGGCAGCCGCGGAACGGCTGAGCCGGGCAGGCGCCGCCCTCACCGCGGCGCAACGCCGCCCGGGCCCGGACGTGCAGTCACTGAATCGGGCACTGCGCGAGGCCGAAGGCGCGCTTCTGCTCAACCCTGGACTGCCGAGCCGTCCCTGGTTCCGGCACGCCATCTATGCGCCCGGACGCCTGACCGGCTATGCGGTGTCGGTCCTGCCTGGCATCGGAGACGCCCTCGAAGTGCACGATGCAGCCGAGGCGCGGCGCCAGGTGCGGGCGCTCACGGAAGCCTTGCAACGCGCAGCGGCTCTGCTCGAAAAATCCATCTGACATTGGAAGAGTTTGCTGGAAAAAGCAAAGGCCGCGCGTCCGCGGCCCAAACATCTCCTAGCTACTAACTACCAGCTACCAGCTACTTCATTCCTGCGATCTTGGTCACCAGTTCCGAGAAATCCTTCTTCTCCAGCCCATGCACCTGCTTGTTGTACTCATCGACCTTGGACGAGTAATTCATGGAGCAGAACTTGGGGCCGCACATGGAGCAGAACGCCGCCTCCTTGTAGAACTCGTCGGGCAGGGTCTCATCGTGCATGGCGCGGGCGGTCTCCGGATCGAGCGAGAGCGCAAACTGTTTCTCCCAATCGAACTTGTAGCGGGCGTAGCTGAGGGCATTGTCGCGGTCCTGCACTCCCGGGCGGTGCCGCCCCAGGTCGGCGGCGTGGGCGGCGATCTTGTAGGCGATGATGCCGTCCTTCACGTCCTTCTCGTTGGGCAGGCCGAGGTGCTCCTTGGGCGTGACGTAGCACAACATGGAAGCGCCATACCAGCCGATCATCGCCGCCCCGATCGCCGACGTGATGTGGTCGTAGCCGGGCGCGATGTCGGTGACCAGCGGGCCGAGGGTGTAGAACGGCGCCTCGTTGCACCACTCGTTCTCTTTGTCGACCTGCTCTTTGATCTTGTCGATCGGGATGTGGCCGGGGCCCTCGATCATGACCTGCACGTCGTGTTTCCAGGCGATCTTGGTCAGGTCGCCGAGGGTGCGCAGCTCGGCGAACTGCGCCTCGTCGCTGGCGTCGGCGATGCACCCCGGCCGCAGGCCGTCGCCCAGGGAGAACGACACGTCGTACTTCTTGAAGATCTTGCAGATGTCCTCGAAGCGCTCGTAGAGGAAGTTCTGCTTGTGGTGGTGCGCCATCCATTGCGCCAGGATGGCCCCGCCCCGGCTGACGATGCCGGTGATGCGATCGGCCACCAGCGGCAGGTACTGGATCAGCACCCCGGCGTGGATGGTCATGTAATCCACGCCCTGCGCCGCCTGCTCTTCGATCACCTCGAGCATGATGCCGGCGGTCAGGTCTTCCAGCCGCTTCACCCGCGCGATCGCCTCGTAGATCGGCACCGTGCCGATGGGCACCGGCGCGTGCCGCAGGATGGCCTCGCGGATCTCGTGGATGTCGCCTCCGGTCGAGAGGTCCATGACCGTGTCGGCGCCGTAGTGCACGGAAGTGTGCAGCTTCTTCAGCTCTTCTTCGATGTTCGAGGTGACCGCGGAATTGCCGATGTTGGCGTTGATCTTGCACAGCGACGCCACCCCGATACACATCGGCTCCAGCTCGGGATGGTTGATATTGGCGGGGATGATCATGCGCCCGCGCGCCACTTCGTCGCGCACCAGCTCGGGCGACAGGCGCTCCCGCCGCGCCACATATTCCATCTCCTCGGTCACCACGCCCTGGCGGGCATAGTGCATCTGCGAGAAGTTGCCGTCCTTGTTCTCCGCCTTGCGCCGCGCGATCCACTTCCCGCGCGGCTTAAGGACATCGTCACCGTTGCTGCCGTTGCTTCCGCTCATGAGTCCGTCAGCCTCTTCCCAATCCGCATTATACGCCCCGAACGCTGGCGTCCCGCGCAGCGCCGGCGCCCTCGGCGACGGGCACGCGGGCAGTCCTCACCCTGCGTCCTGTGAGAAGCGCTTCCCATCAATGGCGAGCACCTGACGCGCTTGACCCACCGCTCTCAGGGCCGTAAAGTTGAAGCAGGACATGGGGCCTTCCAGCAATAAATTCGTGAAGTTCGGCGCTGCCATCGGCATCATCGTGGTGGCCCTCGCCTACCTGGCTTTCACCGGTGTGCAGCAGAGCAAGAGCTACTACGTCACCATCAAGGAACTGAAGAAGATGGGTGACGATGGCTACAAGAAGCGATTGCGCGTGGCCGGGAACGTCGAGCCCGGCTCCATCAAGCGCCGCGGCACTCATGTTGAGTTCACCCTAGTGGAAGAAGGCCATCTTCTGAGCGTGGAATACACCGGCACGGAAGCGCCTCCGGACACATTCGTGGACAACGCTCAGGCTCTGGCCGAGGGCACCTACGGCCGCGACGGCGTCTTCCACGCCAAGATGCTGCAGGCCAAGTGCGCCTCCAAGTACGCTCCTAAGCCGGACGGCACGCAGCCGACCGGCAACACCACGCCCCTCAGGACCACCGAGAACATCACACCAGCGAGCGGCACGACCGCTGACTGAGGCACGCGAGCTGTCCACTGGCACCATCCCGCCCGTCGTTCTCGAGAAAGTCACCAAGGTTTTCGGACGCTTCGCCGCCTTGCGCGAAGTCAGCATCACCTTCAATGCCGGCCGCCTGTACGCCATCTTCGGTGACAACGGGGCGGGGAAGAGTACGCTGCTGCGGGTCATCTCCGGTTTGGCGCGCCCGACCAGCGGCACGGTGACCTTGCTGGGCGCCGGCGACCTGCGCTCCGTCCTCGGCCAGATCGGCTACATGGCGCACGCCCCGCTGCTCTACGACGAGATGACCGGTCTGGAGAACCTGCGCTACTTCGCGGGGCTGTATGGAGCTGTGGACGAGGACCGCCTGCGGGAAGCCATCCGTACCGTCGGCCTCGACCCGGATCTCGACCGCTACGTCGGACAATACTCGCAAGGCATGCGCCAGCGCCTCTCGCTGGCTCGCGCCACGCTGAACGATCCAAAGCTGCTGCTGCTCGACGAGCCGTTCTCCAACCTCGATCCGCAGTCGTCGCAGGCGATGTCGCGCCTGCTGGGCGCGATGCGCGACGGCGGCAAGACCGTCCTGGTCGTCACTCATCAGGTCGCCCACGTCGCGGAGATCGCCGACGAATCGATCTGGATGTCGGCGGGCAAGGTCGCAGACCACCAGCCCGGGATCGCCGCCGTCCACATTTCCGGTAGAGACGCCCGTCAGGGCGTCTCAGTGGAGTCCGGCACATGAACACCGCCTCCGTCCTGCGCGCCACCCTCACCAAAGACCTCCGCCTGGAGTGGCGCTCCAAGGACGCCATCAACTCCATGCTGTTCTTCGCCCTGCTGGTAGTGGTGATCTTCAGCTTCGCCTTCGAGCCGACCGCCGAGGAGGCGCAGCGCATCACCGGCGGGCTGATGTGGGTGGCGTTCCTCTTTGCCGCAGTGGTTGCGCTCAACCAGACCTGGGCGCGCGAACTGCGCAACCAGGTGCTCGACGCCTACCGCGTCTCGCCCGCGCCCGGCGCTTCGCTGTTCCTCGCCAAGACCATCGGCAACTTCCTCTTCGTCATCGTGCTGGAGTGCCTGATGGCGCCGCTGTTCGTGGTGTTTTACAACCTCCGCAGCATCGGACCGGAGTATCAGCTGGCGCTGGCCGCCGTCCTCGGCACCTGGGCGCTGGTGGTGAATGGCACGTTCTTTGCCGCCATGTCGCTGCGCACCCGGGCCCGCGAGATCATGCTGCCCCTGCTGCTGTTCCCCATCTCCATCCCCGCGCTGCTGGCCATGGTCAGCGCCACTACCGCTACCCTGACCGGCGAATCCTCGCCCGTGCTCGCTCTCGAGTTCCTCGCCGTCTACGACCTTGTGTTCACCATCATCTGCCTGCTACTGTTCGACACGGTCTTGCACGCCGAATGAGAACCGCATTCGTCATTTTCTCCGTACTCGTCTTCGTCCTGCTGAGCAACGGCCTGTACCAGGCCCTGGTGGCCGCTCCCACCGAGGCCACCATGGGTGACGTCCAGCGCATCTTCTATTACCACGTGCCATCGGCCTGGACCGCCTTCCTCTGCTTCATCGCCAACTTCGTGGCATCCATCATTTATCTGCTGAATCGGAACGAGAAGCTGGACGCCTTCGCGCTCTCCGCGGCCGAAGTCGGCGTTGTCTTCTGCACGGTGGTGCTGCTGACCGGCCCCATCTGGGCGCGGCCGGTGTGGGGCATCTGGTGGACCTGGGACGCGCGCCTGACCTCGACCCTGGTCCTGTGGCTGATCTACGTCAGCTATCTCGTTCTTCGACGCTATGCCACCGGCAGCCAGACTGCGGTGCTTGCCGCAGCGCTGGCGATCTTCGGCTTTCTGGACGTGGTCTTTGTGTACATGGCGATCCGCTGGTTCCGCACCCAACATCCTCAGCCGGTGGTGGGCGGCGGGCAGGGCTCGGGCATCGACCCGCACATGCTCCACGCCCTGCTGATGAACTTCCTGGCCTTCGCCGCCTATGGGACGCTGTTGCTGTGGCTCCGTTACAAGCTGGAGCGGACTCGCCACATGGTGGAAGCGGTGCATGTCTCGAAGGCCGTCGCCGGGGAGGGCCGATGAACAAAACCTACTTCCTTTACGCCGCGTATGTCGTGACCTGGATGGTGCACATCACTTATCTGGCGCTGCTGGGACGCAAAGCCGCCCGCCTGCGGCGGGAGATCGAAGACCTCAAGCGGCAGCCATGACTCCGGGCACGCGCGCCGTCTTGCGGGTCATCGCCAGCGCGTTCTTCATCTTCTTTCTTGGATTCCTTGGCATCTCCGCGCCCATGTACTGGAGCCAGTACAAGATCCTGCGCACCTGGCCCGCGGCCGACGCCGAAGTCACCAGCTGCCGGGTGCTGGTGCTCGAGAGCCCGAGCGGCCCGTTGCACGACATCGAGGTGCGGTTCGCCTTTTCGGTGATTGGCCGCCCCTACGCCGGCGTCATCCACTCCAACCACCTCAGCACCAGCCGCGACCGCAAGGAGAAACAGGCCGCCGGATTTCCCGTGGGCAGCCATCACCAGATCCGCTACAACCCCGCCGATCCGAGCGACGTCCGGGCGCGGGTCGGCTACAACCTCCACTTTTTCGCCGTGCCCATCTTCGTCTCCGGGGTCGGCGCCATCTTCTTAGTTATCGGCTTGGTGATTTGGGTGGCTTCCTCCCGTCACTAACTGCCGCTGCGACTGAGGACCTGGTATTCCCTTAACGAAAAAAATCCCCCGGTCTCTGCCGGGGGGAACAGGAATCGATACCAAGCTACTTCTTGGTGTCGTCCTTCTTCGTTTCCTTTTCGGAAGACTTGGCGGCGGCCTTCTCGGTCGTCTTGGTTGTCTTAGCTTCTGTCTTCTCGGTCTTAGCTTCGGTCTTGGCCGCAGCCTTCTTGCCCTTGGTCTTGGCTGCAGTCTTAGTTGTCTTCGACTCGGTCTTAGCTTCGGTCTTGGCCGCCTTGGTATCCTTGGCGGCGGTCTTGGTGTCCTTCTTCTCTTCCTTCTTCTCGTCCACCGCGAAGGCCGGCATCGACAGGCTCATGGCCACGGCCAAGGCGAACAGGATGGTAGGAACCTCTTCATAGCGAACAACCTCCTTTACAAGCAGCAGTATGGATATCCAGACACCATCCTGCCCAAGGGGCGCGGATGCAATAAGAACTGGCTGTCCGGAAGCGTGCAGGACTTACCCTCGAAACCCTGCTGCGTCAAGCACTCAAAAAGAGAAGACCGGGCGGGTGCCTGGCCCCGAAAGACCCAAGGTTCATTGCCGCCTGGTGACTTTGAAGTCCACTGCTTCCAGTTCGCTCGCCTTGTCTTTCTCCGCCACGAAGGTGGCGGTCTTCTCCAAGTAGGGATTGGTCAGCGTCATCTGGCTGATGATGTAGCTGACGCTGCCGTCACCATAGACCTCCTTCACCCCGCGCACCCCGGTGGCGAGATAGGGGATGCCGCCCCAGACCACGATGAAGGGCCGATTCTTGTCGATGCCATCCACGACCCCGGTCGCTCCCGGAACGCCGACCGAGGACTTGATAGTGATCCTGGTGCCGTCGTCCAGGGTGTAGTCGCCATCGATGGCCGCGGCCATGGTGGCGGCGCTGGGGACCTTGGCCAGGCAACGGGTGTTCCCAAAGGTCTTGTCTACCCAGTACTCGGCGTCGAAAGGAACGCCTTTGGAGGCGAGCATCTCTGCCACCACCACCCCCCAACCCCAATCGGCACATTGATCCTTAGTGGGCGGGGCCTTCGTCTTGGGAGGAGCCGCCGCTGGCGCCGGCGGCGTAAATGGGTCGGCCTTGCCCTTGCTGGGCTTGGCGGGCTTCTCCGGCTTCGCCGCTTCCCCCACTACGCTGATGCCGCCGCTCAGCCCTTCCAGGTCGTCGTTGGTGTAGACCCGGGGCTTCTTGGGGGGCTCGTTCTGCTGCGCCGGAAGCGCAGCCGGGAGCAGACCAAGGAGGATGATCCACGCGATTGCAACTCTCATTCCGTACTCCAGCGCCATACCCGGCGCAATGGCCTTTTCGGGGGAGTGATTCTCGACTCTAGGACGGTGGCGCCAGGGGGTCAAGGGGATCCCGCATCCAGTAGGTCATGGCCCCTGTAACAATGTCACACCACAGCGTGACCGCTCTCACGAACGCATGTCCCTTCCCCGCCTAGAATCGTTGAGGGAGTGCTTCGTCCATGGACGTAGCTGTCGAACTCGCGCCGGGCGTTTCCGAGCGGTTGAGGGCTCTGGGACGGCTGGTGGGCAACACGCCCCTGCTGGCCATCGAGTTCCGCTTCCGCGGCCGCACCCGTGTGCTCTACGCCAAGTCGGAGCACATGAACCTGACCGGCAGCATCAAGGACCGCATGGCGCTGCACATCCTGCACCGCGCCTACCGCGACCAGCTCATCCGCCCCGGCGATGCCATCGTCGAGGCCAGCAGCGGGAACACCGGCATCTCCTTCGCCGCCCTCGGCCGCGCCCTGGGACATCCGGTCATCATCTTCATGCCTGAATGGATGAGCCGCGAGCGGCTTGACCTGGTCCGCAGTTTCGGGGCCGAGGTGGTTGCCGTCAGTCACCAGCAGGGCGGGTTCCTGGGGGCGATCCGCAGGGCCGAGGACTACGCCGCCGCGCACCCCAACGTCTTTCTTCCCCACCAGTTCTCGAACCAGGCCAATACCGAGGCGCACGAGAAGACCACCGGCCCCGAGCTGTGGTGGCAATTGCGCTTCGAAGGCCTGGCCCCGGATGCTTTTGTCGCCGGCACGGGCACCGGCGGGACGGTGATGGGCGTCGGCAGGTTCCTGCGCGGCAAGAGCAAGGCGGTGCGAGTGCATCCCCTGGAGCCGGCCGAATCTCCGACCCTCTCCACCGGATGCCACGTCGGAAACCATCGCATCCAGGGGATTTCCGACGAGTTCGTGCCCTCCATCCTGGAGCTGCAAACCCTCGACGAAGTCATCAGCGTGCATGACGGCGACGCCATCCTGATGGCGCAGAAGCTGGCGGCTGAACTTGGGGTTGCGGTCGGCATCTCCTCGGGGGCAAACTTCCTGGGCGCCCTGAAGGCGCAGGAAAGGCTCGGCCCGGATGCGGTCGTGGCCACCGTCTTTGCCGACGATAACAAGAAGTATCTCAGCACCGACCTGCTGCGGCAGGAGCCGGTGGGCGACGGATATCTGAGCGCGGAGGTCGAACTCATCGGCCTTCGCGCCTACAAGCGCGTATGCGAATTCTGCTGCGAGGTGTACGATGGCCCGCAACCGGCCCCGCGCTGAACAAGCTCGAACGTTTGTTTCGAGGGAAGTTGCTGTAACTGTTCATCTGGAGGAGACGTGAAGACTTACAAAGCCATTGCCATCCTGCTCGGCTTGACTCTTGTGTTCGTGGTTGGCTCCACCCTGTTCGCGGCCGACAAGCAACCGAAGGATACCTACATCCTGAAGGGCGCGCCCATGGGCGGAGTCAAGTTCGATCACAAGGCGCACGTGGCCAACGCGGACAAGAAGTGCGAGACCTGCCACCACGCGTCCAAGACCGAGAAGCCATCCACAGCGGCGCAGCAAGCCTGCACCGACTGCCACACTTCAACCGCCACCGCGCCCATGAAGACCAAGCTTCAAGCGGCGTTCCACGACCCCACGGCCAAGAAGGGCACCTGCATCGATTGCCATGCCAAGGCAGTCGCGGCCGGCAAGAAGGCCCCCACCAAGTGCATGGAGTGTCACAAGAAAGAAAACGTTTAAGCCGGATCTGAATGAACACCAGGGGCGCGCCCAGCGCCCCTGTTCTTCTTACTTCCACTCCGAGCGCAGGATTCCGTAGTTCTCCAGGTCAAGCAGCTCGCCCCATTTCTTGATGTGCTGGCGGGAGCAGCCTTCGTGTTTCATGCCGAGCTTTTGCAGCACGCGCGCCGAGGCCGGGTTCCCTTCGAAGTGGTGGGCGAAGATGCGCTGCAACTTGAGCTCGCGGAAGCCGAAGTCCAGCACTGCGCGGGCGGCTTCGGTGGCGTAGCCGCGGCCCCAGTAGGGGACGCCGATCCAATAGCCCAGTTCGGCGCGGGGATGGACGGCGTCGGGATGCAGCCCCACCGCGCCGCAGAGCTCGCCTGAAGCGAACAGGGTGATGGCGAAGGAATAGCCGAAGCTCTTCTCCGCCCGCAGCCTCAAGAAGGTCTCGGCGTCGGCTGCGGTGTAGGGATGGGGGATGCGCAGGGTATTGGCGGCCACCTCGCGCGCGCCCGCCAGGCGCACGATGTCGGGGATGTCCGCGCGCCGGAAATCGCGCAGCAGCAGCCGTTCCGTCCGCAGCTCGGGATGGTGCATGGGCAGTCCCTTTTTCAGGAAGCTAAACGATTGCTAGGTCCCGCGCAAACCGCAGCGAACTAACTCAGGACCAGGCGCTGCCGCACGGCGTGGTTGGCCAGGAGATTGGCCTCGCGGTTGTGCTCCCGCGGGATGTGGGCGATGGAGAAGCGCAGCGAGCGCGCCAGCTTGCGGCAGGTCCAGTGCAGGGAATACAGGCGCGAGCTGCGGCAGGCGTATTCCCCCGTCATCTGCCGCACCACGACCTGGGAATCGGAGAAGACGTGCAGGGTCCTGGCCTTGAGGGCGACGGCGTGCTGCAGCGCTTCGAGCAGGGCGACGTACTCGGCCACGTTGTTGTCCTGGTGGCCGATCCACTTGGCGATCTTGATGTGCTCGCCGGCGGGAACCTGGATCACGACCCCAATGCCCGACGGCCCCGGGTTCCCGTGGGAGCCGCCGTCCACATAGGCTACGAGATCGGACATTTCACTCCTGCTGGACTCACAATGGCCCAACCCGCGTTCCTGGTCAAGATGCTTGTAAGGTCCCTAGAGTTGGGCTCTTACGCGGATGTCTGTGGAAAAGACTGTGAAAATCAGGTGTCCAGGGATGTCCCCTGCTTCAAACCCGCATTTTTACTGGTTCCTCCGGAGCAGCGTCGGGCAGAAAAGTTTTCGTAGTTTGCACCAATCTCGGGCATTGACAATCGAGCTTTCGCGTTTAGTATCGCGTGCGTCGACGGTCGAAAGGGTTGGCGTCCACACTAGTCGCCAGTCCGAAGTAGGCCGGGTGACCGGCTCCAGCGGGGCGACCCGTTGGACCCCCGGACCCGAAAAATCCGGCAGACCTTGCGAGGGGCCGCCGGGGTTCGGAACTGCGAAAGCAGTGGTTACATCAGGGGCTGTGACGGTGCGTGTGTCCACGCTGTTGACTCCCTCGCAGGAGTTGGCGGCTAGACCATAACCAATGTCACGGCCCTTTTGATTTTTCCGCGATTCCGACCTGCGCCCACCCTCCCCCGCTACCGCTCTTCGGCCTGGTCGGATTCCTCGGCACGGGCGCGCCGCCGCCGCGGCTTCCACCTCGGAGTCCCACCCCCTTCTCGGTCTTCCAGGTGCTTCTTGCGCACGTGTTGCATGAAGCGGCTCAACATCCGGTCCAACGCCGTGGCATCTTCGGCGATGAACACCAACGGGCACTCGGAACACTTCCAGGCACGGGGTGAAACCTGGGTTAGGAATGCGTGTCCAGCAGCCATGGACCCTCCGGTTCGATGGGCGCCCTTCTCTCTCCTAGCGCTTTCATGACGATGGATTCTTGAGAGTCAGCTACGGGGCGGTCAGGCGAGGGGCGGGGAGTGGTTGCCGCTAGCCTGGGACCAGGCGCATGCGCGTACCGTCGGCCGGTCGGATGCCACACATTCTGCAGGGCAATGCAGCCTGAAGGTGAACTGCGGCGCCGCGGCCAGCGAC
>Ga0335070_10007571_pt1 | contig 12734 bp, 8 predicted proteins | sample Lox_Sample_13_FD_206722 | JGI IMG/M metagenome (GOLD analysis project Ga0335070, IMG submission 206722) | Soil microbial communities from Loxahatchee National Wildlife Refuge, Florida, United States - Lox_Sample_1.3 | ecosystem: Environmental > Terrestrial > Soil > Wetlands | place: USA: Florida...
GCCACATGAATGCCATCTTATGCACACGCCGAAGCCGCATTGCCGTCGTCGCAGAGCCTTCGACACCCGGCTTCCTGCAGCGGGGCGCACGCGCTATTCTCCGCATCCTAGGCGGCCATTCGGTTGTCGCGGGGGAACTAGGTGAGCGCACAGATTCGTTACGTCACCGACGTCGCCTACATCACGAGCTTCACCCCGGAGCTCGGACCCGAATGGCTCGACCTCGTCGCGACGATCAACGGTTTCGCGGCGCCGGATCGTTCGCGCCGCTTCGCGTGGTGCGAGCTCGGCTGCGGCCGCGGCATGACCTCGACCATCTTCGCCGCGACTCATCCGGCAGGTTCCTTTCACGGCGTCGATGCGATGGTCGAGCACGTCGAGCATGCTCGCGATGTCGCGATGCGCGCCGGGGTCGGCAACCTGACGTTCCATGCGCTGGATTTCGAGAAGGCGCGCGACCTGCCGTTGCCGCAGTTCGACTACATCGTCGCGCACGGCGTCTATGCCTGGATCGACGAGGCGGCGGCCGCCTCCTTCCGGCGCTTCATCGACCGGCACCTCGCACGCGGCGGCCTGGTCTATGTCAGCTACAATGCGATGCCCGGCTGGGCGGTCGACCTGCCGTTCCAGCACCTGGTCTACGCGATGGCGGCGTTCGAGAGCGGCAACAGCATCGCGCGCTTCGCCGCGGTCGCCGAGAAGTGCAAGGCGCTCCACGCGGCCGGTGCCCTCTCGCTCCGGCAGAGCCTGATCGCCACCGAGCTGGCCGAGGAGAAGATCAAGCGCCCGCCTGCCTATTTCGCGCATGAATACCTGGCCCCGGCCTGGCACCCGCTCTATGTGAGCGAAGTCCGCAAAGCGATGGGGGAAATCGGGCTCGAGCCGATCGGCTCGGCGACGCTGCGCGACAATTTCGACAGCTTCGTGCTGCGCCAGGCGGCACGCGATGCGCTGGCCAAGATCGAGGATCCCGATCTCCGCGAATTGACGCGCGACTATTTCATGTTTCAGCGCTTCCGCCGCGACGTCTACGGCCGCGCGCCGGAGCGACTCGACGACGACGAACGCGAGGCGCGGCTGCTCGCCAGCGATTTCACCCTGCGGCAGCCGGCGGAGAAGGTCGAGTATCAGATGGCGACCGAGGCGGGGACGGTGAAGTTCGACAATCCGGTTGCGCGCAAGATCGTCGCCGTGCTGGCGGACGGCGCGCGGCCGCTCGAAGCCTGCGAGGACGATCCGCAGGATCTCATCGCCAACGCGCTGGCACTGGCTTCGGCGGGCGTGATCGCACCGGTCGCCGCGAAACCGGCCGACGTGGCGCGGCTGAACGCGACCATCCTCGACGTGCTCGACGCCGCGAAGGAGCCGACCTTCCACGTGCTGCCGCGCGGCACGGCTTTGCGCTTCGAAGGCGACTTCCTGGTGGCGCGCCGCGACCAGCGCCCGGTCGGCGCCGAGATGGAGCCCTGGCTCGCCTTGTTGAGCAAGCTCGGCTGATTCCTCACGCCGCGAGCATGGTGAGGAGCCGGCGGAAGCGCTCGCCGGCTTCGGAGACCGTGTCGAGCACGGTGCCATCGAGCTCGTCCTCGAGCACGGTGTCGGTCGCGAGATCGCCCTGCTTGCCGTAGCCGAGCCGGCGCGTGGCAGCGCGGAGGCGATCGGCGAGGAAGACCGCGAGCGCGCGGTGGAAGCGTGCGGAGAAGCCGAGATCCTCGGCGATCTTGCGCTGGATCTCGATCCGCTTGATCTCGAGCACCGACGTCGTCCCGATGCTGCGCACGGTGGCCGAGGGCGGGGCCGAATCGACGAAGGAGATCTCGCCGACGAACTCGCCGGCGCCGAGCCGCGCCACCTCGACCCCGGTGCCGAGCGTCACGCCGAGCGCGCCGTCCAGATTGATGAACAGCGCATCGACCGGCTGGCCTTCGCGGATGATGATCTCGCCGTCCTTCAGCCGTCGCGCTCGGCCGCGACGCGCGAACCACTGGATGTCGGCATCGTTCAACTGCCCCAGGATGTAAAGCGCCTTGCGCATGTTCCCCGTCTCCGCGTTCCCTGGTTCCCCGTCCCCTAGATCAATTGGCGGCGCGCCAGCACGGCGAAGGCGCCGTCGCGCTCCAGCAACTCGTCGAAACCGCCCGCCTCCACCACCCGCCCCTTCTCCATGACGAAGATCTTGTCGGCGTCGCGGATGGTGGTGAGGCGGTGCGCGATGACGATGCGGGTCGCGTGCAGGCGGCCGAGCGAGGCGGTGACCACCGCCTGGCTGACGTTGTCGAGCGCGCTGGTCGCCTCGTCGAACATCAGCACCTGCGGCCTGCCGATGAGGGCGCGCGCGATCATCAACCGCTGCGCCTGCCCGCCCGAGAGAGTCGACATCCCCTCCATCAGCAGCGAATGCATGCCCATGGGCATCGCCTCGATATCCTCGGCGATGCCGGCCATGCGGGCCGCCGCCCAGGCATCCTCCAGCGAGTAGGGCAGGCCGGCGGTGATGTTCTCGAAGATGCTCCCGCTCATCACCTTGGCATTCTGCAGCACGACGCCGATGCGGCGGCGGAGCGCCGTGACGTCGAGCCCCGCGATCGGCTGGCCCTGATAAAGGATGTCCCCGCTCTCCGGCGTCTCGAAGCCGAGCAGCAGGCGCATCAGCGTCGATTTCCCCGAACCGGAGGCACCGACGATCGCGGTGAACTTGCCGGGCTCGAACTTGAACGAGAGATCGTCGATCACCGCCGGCCCATCTTGGTCGTAGCGGAAGGTGACGTGGTTCATCTCGATCGCATCGCTCAAGGGACCGGGATCGAGCTTGTCGGACGTCGCCTCGGGTTTGGTCGTGAGGAACGGACGCAACCGCTCCATCAGCGGCACGGCCGTCAAAGCGCCGGCGAGCGCGTTGCCGCCGGCGGTGACCGCCGCCAGCAGCTGGCCGAAGGCGGCGCTGACCGCGAGGAAGGCGCCGAGCGAGAGCCCGGGCGCGATGCCGGGCGTCTTGCTGTCGGAACCGGCGACCGCGGCATAGAGCACGACCGAGGCGAGGATCGGATAGAAGGCGTAGAAGGTGAGGCGGAGATTGGCGAACCGCTGGCCGCGGAGCAGGGCCGCACGCCGGCGCGCGAAGAGCTCGGCCCAGAGCCCGAAGATGCGCGGCTCGGCGGCGGCGATGCGGAGCTTGGCGATCCCCTGGATCATCTGGACGATCAGCCCGTCCTCGCGCCCGCCGAGCCGGATCGCCTCGCGGTCCTGCCGCACCTCGACATAGCAGAGACCGAGAGTCGCCAGCGCCGCCAGCCCGCCGACCACCAGCGCGATCAGCGCGAGGGTCGGGCTGTAGAGCAGGATCACCACGAAGCTCACCACCGCGAAGGCGCTGGAGAGCGTGGTCGCGACCGTGGTGCCCGCGAGCAGGCGCCGGATGCGCTGGATCGCCAGCACCCGGTCGGTCAGGTCGCCGGTGCCGAACTCGCGGAAGAAGCCGACCGGCAGGCTCAAGAGGCGCAGCATCATCGCCGGCTGGAGCGTCGCCTCGAGTCGCGATTCGACGCGCACCAGGGCGATGCTCTTGACCAGCTCGAAGGCCGCGGCCCCGAGCGCCGCAAGGCCCAAGCCGGCGATCACCGCGACCAGCGAGCCCATCTCCGCCCGCGGCACGATCCATTCGAACAGGAAGCCGGTCGCGATCGGCACCGCCGAGCCGAGCAAGGTGCCGAGGAGGCCCATGAGGAGGATGAGCGTGAGATCGCCGCCGGCCTGGCGGAAACCGAGCGCCACCATGCCGGCGAGATTGGCGCGATCGTCGGGCAGCGGCGGCGACAGCGTGATCGCATGGGGCGAGAGCGCCGCCGCGGTGTCGCCGGTGACGCGACGCGTGTCCTGGTCGTCGACGGCGCGATAGCGCCCGTGCCGGTCGGGCAGCAGCGCCACCGGCCGCTGGTCCTCGGCCCACTGCCCGATCAGCGGCCCGTTCTCGCGGCGCCACCAGGATTCGCGCAACAGCACATGGCGCAGGCCGAAGCCGGCGCGCCGCGCCAGCATGGCGACCGCGGTCTCGTCATTCGCCGTCGCGGCGCCGTCTTGCTGCGCCGGGGCATCGTGGTCGCCGCGGAAGGCGCGCGTCGCCGCGGCGAAGGCCGCGTGCCAGGGATCGTAGCTGACGGCTTCCGCGCGTTGCTGCTGCGGGCCCTCGAAGATCCGCGCGAGCCGCGTCAGCGCGCGACGCACGGCCGTGCGATTGGTCTCCTGCCGGGCCGTCCAGCGCCGCTCCGCCGCCGCTTCGAAATCGCGCAGCTGGTCGGCGAGGGCCCGCGTCACCAGCACATGGAACCGCTCCAGCGCCGGCAGGACGAGCGCGCCCTCGAGCGCCGCGGTGGTCCTGGCGAGGCAGCGCCCGTCCGTCTCCGCCCGCAGGCCGAGACCGGCGGCGAGGGGGATCAGACCGGGATCGGCGGCGCGCACCGTGCCGGCGGCATCGACCGCCGCGAAGCTGCCTGCAATCGGCGCCGCCCAGAGCACGCCGGTGCCGGCGCGCAAGTTGGTGCCGGAAGCGCAGTCCGTCGGCAGGTCCGGCTGCAGGATCGCCTCGGGCCAGGCCGGGGCGGCGCCGAAGGCGATCTCGGCCAGTGCCGCGATCCAGGCTTCCAGCAGGCTCGCCGCGTCGGCGCGCTGCTGCGCCAGGGCGGCGAGCGATGGGAAGTGCTGCACCTCCGCTTCGAGCCCGCCGATCGCGAGCACCGCGACGGCATCGCAGCCGCTGAAACCGGCGAAGCCCTTGCCCGCCTCCACCCGCATCACATGGCGCCGGGCGCCGACCGCCTCGCCCTCCTGCCGCACCAGGGCGAAGAGATCGACATAGCCTTTGGTGACGAGGAACACGCCCGAATGCCGGTCGAGCCGCACCGGCGCATTGGCGGCGAAACGGAACGTCTCCGGCTGGGGCGCCGATGCCGGCACCAGCCGCTCGACGCCCATGCGCTCGATGTTGAGCCTTTCGAAATTACTGGGCATCGATCAGCCTGCGGTATTCGGCGCAGTCGGCGAGCAGCGCCTCGTGCGTGCCGCGCGCGAGGATGCGGCCCTGCTGCAGCAGCACGATCTCGTCGCAGTCGCGGATCGTGCTCAGGCGATGGGCGATGATGATGCAGGTGCAGCCGCGGCGGCGGATGTTGTCGTCGATCTGCTGCTCGATCAGCGGATCCAGGGCCGCGGTCGCCTCGTCCAGCACCAGCACCGCGGGATCGCCGGTCAGGGCGCGTGCGATCTCCAGGCGCTGGCGCTGGCCGCCGGAGAGGTTGACGCCGGCCTCTGCGACCGGTGCATCCTGCCTCCCCGGGCGCACCGTGATCTCGTCGAGGATCGCGGCGTCCTTCATGGCGCGAAAGAGCGTCGCCTCGTCGACGCCCTTGTCCCAGAGGGTCAGGTTCTGCCGCACGGTGCCGTGGAAGAGGAAGATGTCCTGATCCACATAGGCCAGCGAGTTGGCGAGCACCGAGCGCGGGATCTCCGCGATCGGGATGCCGTCGATCCGAATCTCGCCGGACCAGGGATCATGCAACCCGGTGATGAGGCGCCCCAAGGTCGACTTGCCGCTGCCGGAGGCGCCCACCAGGGCGACGCGCATGCCGGGCTGCACGGCGAGATCGAAGTCGGTGATCAGCGGCGGCTCCTGGGCGTTGTAGCCGAAGCTGACGCCTTTGAGCTCGACCGCGCCGCGCAAACGTGCCGGACGGTCCGCCGCGCGCTCCTGGTCCTCGCGCTCCAGCGCGAAGCGGTGATCCTCCGGCGCCTCCAGCACGTCGCGGATGCTGGCGACGCCGGCCTTCATCTCCTGGAGCTGGGTCCCCATACCGAGCAGCTGGTTGATCGGCTCGGAAAAGGCGGTCGCCAGCGCCAGGAAGGCGACGAGGTCGCCGACCGAGATCCGTCCCGCCATCACCTCGAGACTGCCGGCGCCGAGCAATGCCGCATTGCCGAGCCCGGTCAGCAGCAAGGGCGTGACACCGATCACCGCCGCGGTGCGGTCGAGGTCGCGGCTGGTCGCCATCACCTTGGCATGGAAACCGGCCCAGCGGCCGAAAGCCTCGTGCTCCAGCCCGGCGGCCTTCAAGGTCTCGATCGAGCGCAGGATGCCGACGGTGGCGCCCATCAGCTGGCTGCGGTCCTTCATCAGCCGCTGCGCCGAGGCCGCGCGATAGCGCGTGACGATGCGCAACGCCACCACGTTCAAGAGCGCGATCGGCACGATGATGGCGGCGAGACTCGCGTTGAAGGCGACCATCACGACCAGGAACAGGACCGAGGTCGCGAGGCTCAGCGCGGTCGTGGCGAGCCCGCTGGAGAGCAGCCGCGCCACTTCGTCATTGGCGGTGACGCGGTTGGCGAGATCGCCGGCATGGCGCTGGGTGAAGAAGGCGATCGGCAGGCGCGTCAGGTGCCAGATGAAGCGGCTGCCCATCGCGAGCGCTAGCTTCGCCTCCAGCCGCAGCAGGTAATGCGATTGCAGCCAGACCATGGCGGCGCGCAGCAACGCGGTCGCCAGCATGCCGAGCAGCAGCGGCCGGATCCAGTCGTGCAGCGCGCCGATCAGCACGTCATCGACGAAGACCTTGGCGAAGATCGGCGTGACGACGCCGGGCACCACCAGCAGCAGGCTGAGCAGCAGCACCAGAGCGAGGCCGCCATAGGAACCGCGGAGGCGCTTCGCCAGCTCCGGCAGCATCCGGGGCGGCGCGCCGGCGCGCGCGAACTCCGGACCGGGCTCCATCGCCAGCACGACGCCGGTGAAGGATTCCGAGAACTCCTCCGGATCGACGCGGCGCGGGCCGAGTGCGGGATCGTTGATCGCCGCCATGCGGCCGACCCGGCCTTCGTAGACGACGAAATGATTGAAGTTCCAGTGGATGATGGAGGGGATCGGCAGCGTGTTGAGCTCTTCCGGCTCCTTGCGGAAACCCTTGGCCGACATGCCGTATTGGCGCGCGGCGCGCAGGATGTTGCTGGCCTTGGTGCCGTCGCGCGAGACGCCGCATCGGATCCGCAAGTCCTCCAGCGTCGCCCAGCGGCCATAAGAGGCGAGGACCATGCCCAGCGCCGCGGCGCCGCATTCGACCGCCTCCATCTGCAGGATGGTCGGCGTCTTGCGTCGCCGGCGCTCGAAGCGGAAGACGCCGCGCAGCTTTTCGCCGAGCGCTTGCCAATCCATGGCGATCAGGGCCATGACGGCTACGAGGAGAGCCCGGCCTGCCCCTTGAGCAAGGGGATGAGCAGGGTGATGGGCGCGCGGCGGCTGATGGTGACCGCGGCGGTCGCCGTGGTGCCGCTGGAAAGCCGGAGCGGCGGACCGGGCCCGCCCGACCAGCGATAGCCGGTGGCCGTGCTCGGCTCCGGCATGAGCGCGACGCGGACCGCATAGGGCGGGCCCTGCTCCATGAAGCGCTGCACCAGCTCCGGGTTCTGCAACACCGAGGCCATGCCTTCGGCCGTCATCGGAAAATCGGAGACCGCGACCACGCGGCCGATCAGGGTGCCGAACTCCTCTTTCTTGACGGTCGCGGGCTCGATGCGCACATCCATGCCCGGCGCCACGCGCTTGCCGTATTCCGGCGGCACATAGAGCATCAGCTCGAGTCCGCTCCCCGCGGTCTCGATGCTGACGATCGGCCGGCCGGGCGCCACCACGGTGCCGGCGCTCGCCTTGACCTCGGTGATGACGCCGTCCAACGGGCTCACGATCCGGCTCGCCTCGTCGAGCTGGGTCTTCAGCTCATCGACCTTGCGCTGGGCCTCGCTCACCGCCTGCTGCGCGTCGAGCACCGCGAGGTCGCGCTGGCCCTGCAGCGCGCCCTCCTCGGCATCGAGCCTGAGGAGATCGCTCTGCGACGAGCGCGCCTCCTGATCCGCTTCGTCCATCGAGCGGCGCGTCTCCTCCTGGAAACGCTGCGTCAGGAATCCCTGGGCGACGATCTTGCTCTGCTTCTCCAGCAGGTCGCGATAGAAGGCGCTGCGCTGCTGGTCGGCGGCGATGATCTTCTCGAGATTGGCACGCTGCGCCATCGCGTTCTTGTGCTTCAAGTCGATCTGCTGCGCGTAGTTGGCGGTCAGGCTCTCGAGATCGGACTGCTTCTCGCGCACCACCGCCGCGGCATGGTCGAGCGCCTGCTTGAGGTCGGTGTCGTCCAGGCTGGCGAGGAGGTCGCCCTTCTTCACCTGGGTGCCGATGTCGGCGACCGAGATCAAGGTGCCGGAGACCGGCGACATGGCGTCGAACACGTGGCCGCCCTGCGTGACCAGGATGCCGGAGCCGTAGACCGAACGCGGCAGCACGCCGAACACGCTCCAGCCGATTGTGCCGGCGACGATCAGCACCAGCACGAGTGCGGCCAGCCAGCCCATCGGCGAGGTCAAGGAGATCAGGCGGTCGAGCTGTTCCGGCGAGGCCAGGCGCTCGATCGCGGCGGTACGGAAGATTCGCTCGGACGACGTCGCCGCCATTTCCCCCTCCCGGCTAGCACCTCAGGTCCGTCGCACCGGCTGCAACTTCCGTTCAGAATCAACGGCAAGCGCAGCCCACCGCAGAGTATGCCCGGCGCCGCGCCGCGCCAATTTGAAAACAGGCAGGGTGTGACGGACTTCGGGCAAGAGGGAGGACAGGCCGCAGACCGGCGCTTCGTGGAGCGGCGATGGCGCTTGGCTGGTGTAGCTGCGTCAAATCTGCTGTCGCAATAATCGCTGGAGTTCCAGCGCCTTGCGAGGCGGCTTCACGAAAAGCACACTATAGTGTGGGTCTCGGCTGGCTTTACGATGTGGCACGAGCCGGAGAATCCGCCCGTCATCGACGGTGGAGAGCTTCGAGGCAGAGACGGCGATCATCGAATCGATCCGCTCCCGGCCTTCGATCTGGCCGTGCTTTGCAGAGAAGCCAACCTGCAAGATGGCCCGTGAAGCCGCTCGGTGATTCCAGCCTTCAGGGCATGCTGATCGTATCCGCTGCGCCAAAGCATTTCGGACCGGACCCGAAACCTGGCCTATCGGGAACAGCCGCCGTGCGTGCCTCGCGGCTAGCGCACGCCCAGCTCCTTCTCCACCGCCTTCAGGCTCATCTCGCAGAGCCTGGCGATCTCGTCCACGTCCGCCTCCGTGACGATCAGGGGCGGGGCGAAGCCGAGGGTGTCGCCCATGCAGCGGGCGATGAGGCCGTTCTCGTAGGCGATGTGGTCGAAGGCCATGCCGACGTGGCGGGCCGGCGGGAACGGCGCACGGGTCTTCTTGTCGGCGACCAGCTCAATGCCGAGCATGAGGCCGGCGCCGCGCACCTCGCCGACGATCGGCGACCTGGCGGCGATCTCGTCGAAGCGCTGGCGGAGCCTGGCACCCAGGCGGCGCACATGGGCGACCACGTCCATCTCCTCGTAGATCTTGATCGCTTCCAGCGCCACGGCGACGCCGACCGGGTGGCCGGAATTGGTGAAGCCGTGGCCGAAGGCACCACCCTGCTTGTTGAACTCGGCGACCGCCGCATAGATCTCCGGCGCGACCACCACGGCGGAGATCGGGAAGTAGGACGAGGAGAGGCCCTTCGCCAAGGCCAGCATCTGCGGCTTCATGCCGACGGTCTCCTTGCCGAACCAGTTGCCGGTGCGGCCGAAGCCGCAGACGACCTCGTCGGCGAGGCAGAGGACGTCGTACTTGGCGAGCACCTCCTGGATGCGCGCGAAATAACTCTGCGGCGGCGCGATGATGCCGCCGCCGGCATAGATCGGCTCGGCGATGAAGGCGGCGACGCTGTCCGGGCCCTCGCGCAGGATCAGCTTCTCGAGCTCGGCCGCGAGGCGCGCGGCATAGGCGTCCTCGGTCTCGCCCTCGAGCATGCCGCGATAGGGATAGGGGGCCAGGGTGTGGAGGAAGCCCGGCAGCGGCAGGCCGAACTCGCGGTGCATGAATTCGAGGCCGCACATCGAGGCGGCGCCGATGGTGGAGCCGTGGAAGGCGCGGTCGCGGGCGATCACCTTGCGCTTGGTCGGCTTGCCGCGGGTCATGTGATAGAGCCAGGCGAGCTTCACCATGGTCTCGTTGGCCTCGGAGCCCGAGGTGGCGAAATAGGCCTTGCCACCGGTCATGCCGGTCAGGTGCACCAGCTTGTCCGCCAGCGCCGCAGCCGGCTCATGGGTGCGCTGGAAGAAGGTGTGGTAGAAGCCGAGCTCGGCATATTGCTTCGCGGCGGCGGCGGCGAGGCGCTTGTTGTTGAAGCCGAGCGTGGCGCACCAGAGGCCGGCCATCGCGTCGACATAGGCCTTGCCGCCGGCATCGAAGATCCGGATGCCGTCGCCGCGCGCCACCACCAGCGGCCCGCGCTGCTCCAGGATCTGGGGATTGGTCTGGGAATGGAGATGAAACTCGACATCGCGCCGCGCGACCGAGTTCGATAGGGTTGGCTGGTTCATGATGTCCTCCTCGCTTTCGCGTTGAACGGAATGCCGCCCGCGCCCTAGAGGCGACGGCCGGATGCCTTGTCGAAGATCAGCAGATGCTCAGGCTCGATCTCGGCTCTGACCGTGCTGCCGAGGGCGAGCCGCACGAAGCCGGGCAGGCTCGCGGTCAGCACGCCGCCTTCCCAGTCGAGCGTCACATGGGTCGTGGGGCCGACCGGCTGGACCATGCGCACCTTTGCCGGGAAGCCGCTGTCGCCCCCCGAATCGCCGAGCCGCACGTGTTCCGGCCGCACGCCGATCTCGACCTCACCGGGTTGCAGCCGCATGCCCGGATCGGTCGCGATCGCAACGCCGCCGACCCGGAAGACGACGCCCTCGGCGCAGGCGACCAGCGACGCCGGGAAGAGCTCGATCCGCGGGTTGCCGATGAAGGCCGCGACATAGCGCGTGGCGGGACGGCCGTAGATCTCCTCCGGCGTGCCGAACTGCTCCACGCGGCCCGCGTTCATCACCGCGATCCGGTCGGAGATCGACATCGCCTCTTCCTGGTCGTGGGTGACGAAGATCGAGGTGACGCCGAGCCTTTGGTGCAGCTCCTTCACCTCGGCGCGCATGCGGGTGCGCAAGCCGGCGTCGAGGTTGGAGAAGGGCTCGTCGAACAGGAAGACGTGGGGCTCGCGTACCAGGGCGCGGCCGATCGCGACCCGCTGCTGCTGGCCGCCGGAGAGATGGGCCGGGAGGCGCTCGAGCAGCGCCGAGAGCTCGAGCGACTCCGCCACCTTGGCCACGCGGCTGCGGATCTCGGCCGCTTGCAAGCCGCGCATCTTCAGGGTGAAGCCGATGTTCTGCGCCACCGTCATATGCGGATAGAGCGCGTAGTTCTGGAACACCATGGCGACGTCGCGCTGCACCGGGGAGAGATGGTTGACGCGCTGCCCGTTCATCAGGATGTCGCCCGCGGTCGCGTCCTCCAGGCCGGCGATCATGTTCAAGATCGTGGTCTTGCCGCAGCCGGAGGAGCCGAGGAGCGTCACGAACTCGCGCTCGCCGACCACGAGGTTCACATCCCGGCAGACCGCGACCGGGCCGAAGCTCTTCGAGATATTGCGCAACTCGATCGCGGTCACGCCCTCATCATCCTTTCGTCATGCCTTCTCATCCCTTCGTCATGCCTTGGGCGAAGCCGCGGATCACCTGGTTGCGGAACACGATCGCCAGCGCGATCACCGGCGCCACGCTGATGACGGCGGCCGCCATCATCTGGCCGAACACGGTCTGGTACTGGCCGGCGAATTGCGCGATCACCAGCGGCACGGTCTGGGCCTGCTGCCTGGTGAGGATCAGCGCGAAGAAGAACTCGTTCCAGGCCTCGATGAAGGCGAAGACCGCCGCGGCCGAGAGCGGCGGGATCGAGATCGGCAGCACGATGTGCCAGAAGGTGGCGACGACGCCGGCGCCATCGACCGCCGCCGCCTTCTCGATGCCGGAAGGGATGCCGATGAAAAAGCCGCGCAGGATCCAGATCACGATCGGCAGGTTGAAGGAGAGATAGACGAAGCCCAGCGAGAAGACCGAATCGATCAGCCCCATGCGGCTGATGGCGATGAACAGCGGGATGGCGATGGCGATGCCGGGCAGCATCTGGGTCGCCAGAACCAGGAAGGCGATGCTGTTGGCCCGCGGCACCGGCAGCCGCGCCAGCGCGTAGGCCGCGGGTGCGCCAAGCGTGAGGGCGACCGCGGTTGAGAACAGGGCGACGATCGAGGAGTTGACGATGCCGCGGGCCAGGGCCGCCGCGGCGCCCAGGACCTGCACGAAATTGTCGAGGGTGAAGCTCGCGGGTGCCAGATCCGGCGGCTGGGAGATCAGCGCCTCCTGCTTGAGCAGGCTCGAGACCACCAGCCACAGGACCGGTGCGATCGACCAGGCGACGAACAGGACGAGGCCGGCGCCGATCGCCGTCCGCGCCGCGGGACCGCCGCGCTGGCGCAAGGCGAAGCTCATCGCCGCACCGCCACCTGGCGCGGCCAGAGCAGCCAGACATAGAGGATGGCGAGGATCACCGTGACGGCGAAGATCACGTTGGCGATGGCGGAGCCATAGCCGAGATCGAGGAAGTTGAAGGTGACGCGGTAGGCGAGGAAGTTCAGCAGCGCCGTCGCATCCGCCGGCCCGCCGCGGGTGAGCACGAAGACGATGTCGAACACCCGGAGCGACCAGATGGTCTGCAGGATGACGGCGACCGCGATCACGCTGCGGATGGTGGGCAGGGTGACATAGACGAAGCTCTGGAACGCATTGGCGCCGTCC
>Ga0335070_10007573_pt1 | contig 12732 bp, 11 predicted proteins | sample Lox_Sample_13_FD_206722 | JGI IMG/M metagenome (GOLD analysis project Ga0335070, IMG submission 206722) | Soil microbial communities from Loxahatchee National Wildlife Refuge, Florida, United States - Lox_Sample_1.3 | ecosystem: Environmental > Terrestrial > Soil > Wetlands | place: USA...
CGTTCGTCAAGCAGCAGTGCATGCACTGCGTGGACCCGGGGTGCGCCTCGGCGTGCATGCTCCACTCGCTGCAGAAGGACAAGGTCACCGGCGTCGTCACCTACGACCCGGCGTACTGCGTGGGCTGCCGCTACTGCCAGATCGCGTGCCCCTTCAACGTGCCGAAGTTCGAGTTCGAGAAGGCGGTGCCCAAGATCGTCAAGTGCGAGCTGTGCCGGCACCGGATCAAGGACGCGGCGGCGAAGGACGGCGCCGGCTACACCAGGTACCCCAAGGGGCAGGGCCCGGCGTGCTGCGAGGTGTGCCCGCGCGAGGCCGTGATCTACGGCCGGCGCGACGAGCTGCTCGCCGAGGCCAAGCGCCGGATCGCGGCATGGCCGGGGAAGTACCACAAGGACCGCGTTTACGGCGAGTTCGATGCGGGCGGCACGCAGGTGCTCTACCTGTCGCACGTGCCGTTCGAGTCGATCGGGCTCCCCGACCTCGGCGACAAGCCGGTGCCGGAGACCGCGTACACGGTGCAGGAGGGGATCTACTACAAGGTCCCGTTCGCGGCGCCGGTCGGCCTGTTCGCGGTGCTCGCCGCGGTGATCTACCGCAACCGGCGGGCCGAGAGCGTGGGCGCGGCCGAGAAGGGGGGGACGCGATGAGCAGCCACGCCGAGGTCCACGTCCCGGTGGGCGGCCGGCTGATGACTCGCCCGTTCGTCGCGCTCCTCGCCGTTGCCTGCGTCGGAGCGGTCGCTGCCGCGGTCCGGTTCCTCTACGGCATCGGCGCGGTCTCCAACCTCTCGAACGGGTACCCGTGGGGCGTCTGGATCGCCATCGACGTGGTCATCGGGACGGCGATCGGGTGCGGCGGGTACGCGGTGGGAATCGTCGTGTACGTGCTCAACAAGGGGAAGTACCACCCGCTGGTGCGGCCCGCGGTGCTGACGAGCCTGCTCGGGTACGGGCTGGCGGTGGTCGCCGTGACGATCGACCTCGGGCGCTTCTGGGGGCTGTGGAAGCTCCCGGTCTACGTGTGGCGCTGGTCGCACTCGCCGCAGCTCGAGGTCGCCCTGTGCGTCGCCACCTACAACCTCGTGCTGCTCGTCGAGCTCTCTCCCGCGCTGTTCGAGAAGCTCGCGGCGGGCGCCTCGACGGGGCTGCGCCGCCTGGCGCAGAGCGGGCTGGCGTTCGTCGAGAAGAGCTTCGTCTGGGTGCTGGCGCTCGGACTCCTGCTGCCGACGATGCACCAGTCTTCGCTCGGGACGATGATGCTGCTCCCCGGGCCGCGCATGCACCCGCTGTGGCTCACGCCGTGGCTCCCGCTCCTGTTCCTCGTCAACTGCATCATCATGGGGTTCTCCGTCGTGACGATGGAGGCGACGTTCTCTGCTGCGGCGTTCGGCCGGCCGCGCGAGACGGCGATGCTCGGCTCGCTCGCGCGCATCGCCGCGTGGACAGCAATGGGTTGGTCGGCGTTCCGCGTCCTCGAGGTCGCGCTCGCGGGCAAGCTCGGGCAGATCAAGGGCGGGTTCGGGGTCGCGTTCCTGGCCGAGGTGCTCGTGCCGGTCGCGGGCGCCTGGATCCTGCTCGACCAGCGCCGGCGGAGCCGGGCGGTGTGGCAGGTGCGGGGCGCGATCCTGCTGTTCCTCGGCACCGCGCTGCACCGCGTGGACACCTACCTCGTGGCGTTCAGCCCCGGGCAGGCGTTCTCGTACTTCCCGGCGGTCCCCGAGCTGCTGATCACGTTCGGCATCGTCGCCGCCGAGGTGGCGATCTACATCGCCGCGGTCAAGACGTTCCCGATCCTTCAGGGCCCCGTGCCCGCGAAGGCGACTTCCTAGGGGGGAGACATGGGCAAGCGAATCACGGTGGATCCGATCACCCGCATCGAGGGGCACCTCAGGATCGACGTCGAGGTGGACGGCGGGAAGGTGACCAACTCCTGGTCCTCGGGGCAGATGTTCCGGGGGATCGAGGAGATCCTCAAGGGCCGCGACCCGCGCGACGCGTGGATCTTCACCCAACGCTTCTGCGGCGTCTGCACGACGGTGCACGCGATCGCGTCGGTGCGCGCCGTCGAGAACGCGCTCGGCATCGAGATCCCGATCAACGCGCAGTACATCCGCAACATCATCATCGCGGCGCACGCGATGCACGACCACATCGTGCACTTCTACCACCTGTCGGCGCTCGACTGGGTGGACGTGATCTCGGCCGCGAAGGCGGACCCCGCCAAGACGTCGGAGCTCGCCGAGAGCCTGTCGCCGTGGCCGCGCAACTCGCGGCGCGAGATGGAGGCGGTCAAGGACAAACTCAACAGCTTCGTCGCCGGCGGCCAGCTCGGGATCTTCCAGAACGGGTACTGGGGACACCCTGCGATGAAGCTGCCGCCCGAGGTCAACCTGCTCGCGGTCGCGCACTACCTCCAGGCGCTCGAGTACCAGCAGAAGTCGAACAAGATCGTCGCGATCCTCGGGAGCAAGACCCCGAACATCCAGAACCTCGCCGTGGGCGGCGTCGCCAACGCGATCAACCTCGACAACCAGGCCACCTTGAACATGGAGAAGCTGTACATGATCAAGGACATCCTGGTGGAGGTCCAGGCGTTCATCCAGCAGGTGTACCTCCCCGACGTCGCCGCCGTCGGCGCCATGTACGCCGACTGGCTCGGCTACGGGTCGGGCGTGACGAACTACCTCGCCGTTCCCGACATGCCGCTCGACACCAAGGGGACCCTGTTCGACCTCCCGGGCGGCACGATCATGGGCGGCGACCTGTCCACCCTGAAGGTGATCAACAGCTTCCAGGACGCGTACTTCAGGGACAACGTCACGGAGTCGATCGCGCACGCATGGTACGACGGCGACTGGGACAAGCACCCGTGGGAAGAGGACACCGTCCCCAAGTACACGGACTTCGACGCCGAGAAGAAGTACTCCTGGGTCAAGGCGCCGCGTTTCGCCGGCAAGCCGATGCAGGTCGGCCCGCTCGCGCAGGTGCTGGTCGGGTACGCCGCCGGGCACCCCATCATCAAGAAGTACGCGGATCAGGTCCTGACGACGGCCGGTGCGATCGCCAAGGCCAAGCTCGGCCCGGGCGTGCTGCACTCGACGCTGGGGCGGCACGCCGCCCGCGCGATCCGGTGCGCCACGTTCTCGGAGCTCGCCCTCAAGCACTGGGGGCTGCTCGTGTCGAACGTCGGCAAGGGCGACCACGCGATCTTCACTCCGTTCACGTTCCCGGCGGGCGAGCAGCGCGGTTTCGGCTTCCACGAGGCGCCGCGCGGCGTCCTCTCGCACTGGGTCGTGATCCGCGACGGCAAGATCGCCAACTACCAGGCCGTGGTCCCCTCGACGTGGAACGCGGGGCCGCGCGACGAGAAGGGCCAGAAGGGACCTTACGAAGCGTCGCTGGTCGGAAACCCGGTCGCGGACGCCGAGAGGCCGCTCGAGGTGCTGCGCACGGTACACTCGTTCGACCCGTGCCTGGCGTGCGCGATCCACACCGTGGACGTGGAGGGGAACGAGATCTCGAAGGTGAAGACCCTCGCGTGACGGCGTTCGGTGCCGGGTCCGGGCGTCTGGGCCCGGCGCCGCGTAGTGTGGCGGGGGGAGACGGGTGGGGGCGGCGCTCCCGCCCGTACGATGTGACGGTGACCGTGGAGCGACGACGATGAGCCGGCGGGCGGACCATCACGGCGGCACGGCCGCCGCGGGCGGCACCGCGCGCGTCTCGGTGGTCGGGCTCGGGAACGTCCTGATGGGCGACGACGCGTTCGGCCCGATGGTGATGAAGGCGCTCGAGGCGGCGTACGAGTTCCCGCCGGGGGTCACGGTGGCCGACCTCGGCACCCCCGGGCTCGACCTCATCCCGTACGTGACCGGGCTGGACGCCCTGGTCATCGTGGACACCGTGAGCTCCACCGGGTCGCCGGGTGAGCTGCGCCTCTACCGGCGCGACGAGATCCTGCGGACGCCGCCCCAGCCGCGGCTCTCTCCGCACGACCCCGGACTCAAGGAGGCGCTGCTGACGGCCGAGTTCGCCGGCGACGCGCCCCACGAAGTCCTCCTCGTCGGCGTGATCGCCGGCGAGGTCAGGACCGCCGTCGGCCTGTCGGAGGCGGTGCGCGCGGCCGTCCCGGCTGCGGTGGCGGAGGTCGTCCAGGAGCTCGGCCGCCTGGGCGTGCCGGCGCGGGCGCGCGCCGTCCCGCTGGCGCTGGACCCGTGGTGGGAGCGATCGTGACGGCGGTCCGAACTTCCCCGCCGCCCGCCGCGCCACGAGGGGGCGGGCGATGAGGCTCGCTCCGGAGCTGGCCCGGCGTCTGGAGTGGTGGCTCGTGACGCTGATCGCGGCGCACACGTACGCGGTTGGGGTCGCGCTCCTAGCGGTGCCCGGGTGGGCACTCCGCTTCGGGGGGTGGGAGGCGATCCCGCCCCTCTTTTTCCCGCGCCAGGCGGGGGTGTTCCACCTGGTCCTCGGCACCGGCTACCTCGCCGAGTTCCGGAGATCGCGCGGCGTGGTGCTCCTGCTGACTGCGAAGGCGTGCGCCACGGTGTTTCTCCTCGGCGCGACGCTGCTCTCAAGCGTGCCGTGGTTCGTGACGTTCGCCGGGGTCGCGGACGGACTGATGGGGGCGTCGGTGCTCGCGGCGCGCGCAGTCGTCAGTCGGGTGGAAGCACGGCGGACCGGCGCGGCCGGCTCCTCGTCCTGAAGCTCCACAGGAGGTCCTCCGGGGGGGGCGCCCCGGCCTCGACCGCGCGGTCCCCGCGCGCTTCGTAGACGTCCTGGACCTCGTCGATCCCGAACTGGATGGTGGCCGTGATGTGGTCGTACAGCTGCTCGAGGTCAGGCGCCTCGGGGTCGGCCGCGAGTGCGCGGAGACAGAGCAGGTTGAGCGTGGTGAGCGCGTAGCACACCTCGTCGAGCGTGAACCCCTGCGCGAACCGCCTCTCGGCGAGGTCGTGGCAGTAGGAGACGAACACCGCCTTCTCCCGCGTCCGGATCGAATTCATCAGGCTGCGCATGATGAGGCGGTGGTGCCAGTCGTGCTCGTGCGCCGGGATCCTCTCGTAGTGGACGAGCCGGACCTTGCTGCGCGGGCTGACCAGCCGCTCGGTGAACGCCGTCCGGATCTCCTCCTCGTGGGTCTCGAGGAGGTGGTGGATGCGCAGGTTGACCCGGAGCTCAACGACCTTCATCGCGGCGCGGTTGAGCCGGTTCCACTCGATCGGGTCGGTCTTCCGGTTCTCGAGCAGGAAGGGCATCCGCCGAAGGATCGCCAGGCGCGGCCGCGGCGCCCAGCTCAGCCGGTCACGGCTGTGCGAGGCGTCGACCGCCATGTTGAGGTCGATGTAGGAGGCCATCCACGGGCGCTCGAACGGCGGGTCGCCGAGGAGCCTGCCGGCGAGGTAGCGCGCGTAGATCCCGGGGGTGGCGACCAGCTTCGGCATCAGGATCGGGCGCGGCCGCCGCCCGGAGTTGAGGAGTGTGGACGCCTCGAACAGCTCGCGGTGGGAGACCGCACCGTCGGGGCTCGCGATCAGGATCTCGTTGCGCTCGGGGAGCTCGGGGTTCGAGATCACCGTCCGCAGGAACGCGACGACGTCCCTGACGTGGAGGTATGGAATCGCGGACTCCCCGCGGCCGCCGAGCACGTGGCTGTTCCAGTGCCTCGAGAGCCACGTCTCGAGGAACATGAACAGCGGCGGGTACTCGCACCAGTCGGAGAAGAGCGCGGCGAAGCGGACGATGCAGGTCGGGAAGGACCCCGAGTACTCCCGGACCATCTGCTCGCCGATGCGCTTCGTGCGAGCGTAAATGTGGTCGCCGTCCGGCGGGCTCTTCTCGTCGAGCGCGGCGCCCGGCTTCGGGAAGGCGCACGCGGCGACGGAGCTCGCGAACACGAACCGGCGCAGGTTCAGCCCCTTCGCGAGCTCGAGAACGTTGCGGAGGCCGTCCACGTTGGTGCGCCAGTACTCCGGGTGCTCCTCGCCCGTGAAGTCGTAGTGCGCCGCCAGGTGGAGGAGGACGTCCGCCCCTCCGCCGGCTCGGATCCCCTCGAACACGCGGGTCAGAGGCTCCCGGTCGGCGATGTCGGTCTGCGACCAGACGATATTCGGGTGCACCGGGGCGCCGCAGGCGCGCTGGGAGCGGCGCCCGAGGCCGAAGATGTGGTGGGTCTCCTTGATCTCGTCCAGGAGGTGGCGCCCTACGAAGCCCGAGGCTCCGGTCACGATGATGCGTGGGAGGGACATTCCTGAGGCGATTCTAGCCCATCGCAGGACGCTCGCAGAGGCCCGAATGGCCTCGTACGCGAGGGCCCGCGGGCACTCGCCGGCAGGCCCGGCGCGCCCGTTGACAAGCGGCACGGACGTGGACTACAAGGGCCAATCGTTGTGGTCTGCCTGTCATGGCGGGGCGACGCCGGCCCCGTACGCCGACAGGAGAGGAAAGGACAGATGGAACCGCCAAGTCGTGAAGGCGACACCTTCACAGCTGCTCACCAGCCGGTAGATCTGCCCGCAGTCCGCATCCGATCCTGACGCGGCACTTCTCCGGCCCCGGGGTTGAACGGGGGAGAACGGAGTCGTGCCATGCAACGCCGCTTCCCACAACACAGCGCTGACCCCGTGCGGCGGTCACCCGTCGCCCGGCGTCCCGTCGCGCCCGCCAGGGTGAGCTGAGGGAGCCCCCATGTACTGGCTCTCGAAGTCGTTCCACGTCGCCAACCGGTTCCGCCGGCGGCTGCTCATCTTCCTGGCGGTTCTCGGTCCGGGACTGATCACGATGGTCGCGGACAACGACGCGGGCGGGATCTCAACCTACGCCGTCACGGGCTCCAAGTACGGCTTCTCGCTGCTGTGGATCTTCTTCATCCTCGTGCCGATGGCTTACTACATCCAGGAGATGACGGTGCGGCTCGGCGCGGTCACCAAGCGCGGGCACGCCGAGGCGATCTTCGAGGGGTTCGGGCCGTTCTGGGGCTGGTTCTCCCTCGTGGACCTCGCGATCGTCAACTTCCTCACGCTCGTGACGGAGTACATCGGCATGACCGCGGCGATGAGCCTGATGGGCGTGCCGCCCTGGATCACCTACCTCGCAGTGACCGCGATCCTGGTCGCGGTCTCGATGACCGGGAGGTACTGGACGTTCGAGAAGCTCACACTCGTCTTCTGCGCCTTCAACTTCGTCTACATCCCGGCGGCGTTCTGGGCGATGAAGTCGCCCACCGTGCCGGGATGGGGAGCCGTCTTCCAGGGCCTCCTGGTCCCCACACTGCCGGGGGGCCTCTCCGGCGACATGCTCTTCATCGTCCTGGCGAACATCGGCACGACGATCACGCCGTGGCAGATCTTCTTCCAGCAGAGTTCGGTCGTGGACAAGGGGCTCGACCTGCACGATGTGAAGTACGGCAAGATCGACACGTTCGTCGGCTCGCTGGTCACCTGTCTCGTCGCCGCATTCATCATCATCACGACGGGAGCCGCGTTCTTCTACCATCATCCACCGATCGTCATCGAGGACGCGAAGCAGACCGCGGAAGCGCTCGTGCCGCTCCTCGGCGGGTACGGCGCGATCGCGCGGAAGCTCTTCGCGATCGGCCTGTTCGACGCTGGGTTCCTGGGCGCACTGTGCATCTCGCTCTCGACCTCGTGGGCGGTTGGGGAGGTTTTCGGGTGGGCGCACTCGCTCAACAAGAGCGTCAAGGACGCACCGTGGTTCTACGTGGTGCACCTCGCGATGCTGCTCGGCGCGGGCGCGATCGTGTTGATCCCCGGCGCGCCGCTCATCGCGATCACGATGTTCGTCCAGGTCGTGGCCGTGACGCTGCTCCCGTCCGCGCTCGTGTTCCTCATCCTGATCCTGAACGAGCCGGCGTTCGTGGGCGGGCACGTCAACACGCGCTGGCAAAACATCGCGAACTGGGGCATCGTGATCTTCGTGACGGTCATGTCGACGCTGTTCGCGGTGAGCACCCTGTTCCCGCACTGGTTCGGGGCGAATCACTAGGAGGTGGGTATGGCCGCACCGACCGCTCAGCCGCCGAAGGTGCCCGATCTTCCCCCGGGCCTGGGGAGCTTCCGGTTCCTCTTCTTCTCGGAGCTCCTGAAGCGCCCGGTGTGCGCCGGCAAGATCAGGGACCGGATCGGCAGGCTCTCGGACCTCGTCTTCGCGCTCCGGGAGCCGTACCCGGAGTCGGTCGGACTGTACCTCGAGTTCGGATGGGGGAAGCCGACGCAGTTCATCCCGTGGGACAGGGTCCTCAAGATCGAGGATGACGCGATCTTCGTGAAGCCGCCCGAGGGCGGCGGTACGTATCCCCCGTTCGTGGATCAGCCGGGTTGGATGCTCGTGGACGCGCACCTGATGGGCCGCACGATCCTGGACACCGACGGACGCCGGACCGAAGTCGTCAACGACGTCCACCTGCTCGACGCGAAGGGGCGTCTGCTGCTCGTCCACGTGGACACCTCGTTCAACGGGATCCTGCGGAGGTGGGGCCTCGGCCGACTCAAGTTGATCAAGGACGACTTCATCTCGTGGAAGTACGTCCAGCCGCTCTCGATCGAGGACGCGGTCACGACCGACAAGGTGTCGCTCTCCGTAACGAAGAAGCAGATGCTCGAGCTTCCCAGTGAGGACCTGGCGGACGCTCTCGAGGAGCTCAAGGGCGAGGAGCAGCAGGCGCTGTTCTCCGCCCTCGACTCGGAGAAGGCGGCCGAGACGCTGCTCGAGGCCGAGCCGCGCGCCCAGCGGCAGCTGATCGCCGACCTGCGCAAGGAGCGCGCACGCGTGATCCTCTCCGAGATGAGCATCCCGCAGCTCGCGAAGCTCTTCTCCGTGTTGCCGCACGACGACGTCACCGAGATGATGGGGCTGCTCCCGCAAGAGGACGCGGCGAAGATCCGGGCGATCCTCTCGCAGCGCGAGGCCACGGCCGCGGCGCTGATGTCGTCGGAGTTCGTCGCGGTGGCGCCGGACGCGAAGGTGGGGCCGCTGCTGGAGCAGATCCGCAAATCCGGCCGCGACCCGGAGACGATCTCCTACATCTACGTGGTGAACAGCGACGGGAAGACGCTCGTTGGGATCGTGGACCTGAGGGAGCTCGTCCTCGCGAACGACGAGACGATGGTTGCCGAGATCATGACGTCGCCGGTCGTGTCGGCCGAGGAAGGCGACCTCCAGGACGACCTCGCCGAGATCTTCACGAAGTACCACTACCGGATGATCCCGATCGTGGACGCCCACGACCACCTGCTCGGCGTGATTCGCTACAACGAGATCATGGCGGGCGCGGCGGCCGGAAAGGAATAGGTGAGCGCGGTGCCCCGCGTGCAGATGACTCCCATGGTCAAGGCCGCACTGTTCTTCCTCAGGTTCTACCTCGTGGCGCTGCTGGCGCTGCTGCTGGTGCGCTTCCTCCGTATCTTCTAGCCTGCGCCGTGGATATCGGACCATCCGCGTTGTTGCGCTCGCCGGTTCGGATCCTCATGTAGCCTCCGGCTACACTCCGGTCCGACCGGCTCGCGCGCCTAGCGGCTGGCCCAATCTCCGCGGCGCGGCTACCCGCAATACGCTGTGGCGCTGCTCGTTTCGTTCCTCCGGCCACCGGCCACCGGCCCCGTTGTCTCTGCCTCCTGGGCGCATCGCTCTGTTCTGCTAAGCTCCGCAGGAACACGGAGGCTCCATGGCGCGCGCCCGCAAGTCCAACCTGGGTTTCGGCATCATCCTGGTCGTGGTCGGCGGCATCCTGCTCATGACCCGGTTCGCGCTCGTCAGCACCGCCCCGGCGTGGCTGCTGGGGCTCGGCGTCGGGCTGGCGCTCATCGCCATCGTGGGCGCCTCCTACGGCGCCCTCGTCGGGGGGATGGTCCTCCTCGGGCTCGGCGGCGGAATGCTGCTGGGCGACCGCGGCGTGGGCGGGGTGTCGAGTGGGAACTGGATCGTGCTTGGCCTCGGAGCGGGGTTCATCGGCATCTGGATCCTGGCGCTCGTGCTCAAGCTCCGGAGCCACTGGTGGCCCCTCGTCCCGGGGTTCGTGCTGCTGGCCGTCGGTGGCGCTCGCTTCTACCGGCGGTTCGCGATCGTCCCACCCGAGGTGATGGTGATCGTGCGCACCTGGTGGCCTGCGCTCCTGGTCGTCGTGGGCGTGTGGATCCTGGTCCGCGCGCTGCGCAGCTGAGGGCGGCGCTGACCACGGCAGGCAGTCGAAAGTCGGAAGTTCAAAGTCGAAAGCTCACAGCTCACAGCTCACAGCTCACAGCTCACAGCTCACAGCTCACAGCTCACAGCTCACAGCCTCGCTCCCCCCAGGGTGACCTGTTCCTGGGCGGGGCGGAGCTGTCGGGTGTCGGCTGGCCGGGTGGGTTGGGGGAGAGCCGTCAGCGTGTTTCGTTCCTGGGGAGAGCTGTCAGCTCTTGACTTTCGACATTCGACCGGCTGGGCGGGAGGTGCTGTCGGCTGTCAGCTGGCAGGGCGGGTGGTGGAGAGCCGTCGGCTTTGAACTTTCGACTTTTGACTTTCGACCCGTTACTCCCCGCGCGGCGCCCCTCAGCGCGCGAGCAGGAGCACGTCGCCGGGACGGATCGTGGTGTCGGGCAGGTTGTTCGCCTTCTGGATCTCGGACGGCGAGGTGCCGAACCGACGCGCGATCTTGGCGAGCGTGTCGCCCCGCCGTACGACGTACTTGTCCGGCGTCGGGGCATTCGACCGCGAGGGCGGCTTCCGCGGCGCCGGGGACGCCGCCCGATGCCGCGTCGAGGCCTCGACGGGGCCGCGCGGGACGATGAGCGTCTGCCCGATGCGCAGCGAGCGGGGGTTCTTGAGCCCGTTGGCAGCCAGGATCGCGTCGACGCTCGACCCGTACTTGCGCGCGATCGCGCCCGGCGTATCGCCCTTCTTGACGACGTGGAGGAAGCGGCGGACTCGCTCGGACTCCGGGATCGAGGCGATCACGTCGGCGGTGCGCGCCTCGCGCCCGCACGGCACCGCGAGCTGGTACGTCGCGTTCGCGGGCGTGAGGCGGCGCGTGAGCGCGGGGTTGAGGTCGGCGAGCTCGTCGGCATCGTAGCCGGCGCGCTCCGCCAGCACCTCGAGGTCGAGAGCCCCCTCAACCGGGACGCGCGCGAGACACACGGGCTTCTCCTCGATCGGCGGAAGGCCGTAGGCCGAGGGGTCCTTCGTGACGACGACGACCGCCCAGAGCGCGGGGACGTAGTTCCGCGTCTCGCGGCGAAGGTAGCGTCGCAACGTCCAGAAGTCCGTGTTGCCCTTCGCGCGACGGAGCGCCCTCTGGACGTTGCCCGCGCCGCAGTTGTACGCCGCGAGCGCGAGCTCCCACGAGCCGAACTCCGAGTGGAGATCCGACAGGTGGCGGACGGCCGCCTTCGTGGCGAGGTACGGGTCGTTACGCTCGTCCACGAGGCCGTCGGACCTCAGGTCGTACAGGCGTCCCGTGCCGGCGATGAACTGCCACAGCCCCTGGGCCCGGGCGCGCGAGCGGGCGCGCGGGTTGAAGGCGCTCTCGACGAGCGGCAGCCACGCGAGGTCCTGGGGCAGGCCGACGCGCTTGAGCTCGGCACGGATGAACGGCAGGTACCTCGACGCCCGGTCGAGCGCGGCGATGAACCGCTCCCGATAGCGGCCGGTGTAGAAATCGATGAGCGACGAAACCTCGTTGTTGACCAGGATCGGGAGGTCGTACTTCGCCTGGCGGGCCTTCTCCTGCAGCTCGGTGACGTGCTCCTCGGGCACGGGCTGCGGCTCCGGCGGCGGCTCCTCCGTCCCTTCCTCGTCGTCCTCCGCCTGACTCGCCAGCCGTGCGAGCTCCTCGATCGCGTCGTCGCAGTACGACGGGCAGTCGCCGGAACTCACCGCGAGCTCCGGGGAGCGAGCGAGCAGCGCGAACACGGCGGCCTCGCAGTCGTGGAAACCGGCCGTATCGCCCTGGATGACGGAATCCTGCGCCGCGGAGAGCAGGGCGTCCACCTCGTCGCGCGGGTCGGCGGCGGGGGGCGCGACCGGTGCCGGAACCCGGCCGGCTGCCGCGGGGCCGGCGCGCGGCGTGCGGGGCTGCGGCGGGGCGCTCGTGCGGCACGCCGAGAGCGCCGCCATCAGAACCGCGACCGCGACGGTGGCTCGCGTCATTCGCCCTTGAGGTTCACGACGAGCGTGAGCGCCAGGTGGCGCACCCGTTCGCCGCGCTTGAGCTCGACCTCGACCGGCGACACTGCCTTGACCGGGTGACCGCGCTCGTCCACGAGCTGGATGTTGACGGTGCACCGCCGGGCGAGCCCGAGGGCGTTTCCGACCTTCTCGTCGACGCGACGCTTGACCTCCTGGCGCGAGTTCACCGACCCCTGGAGCAGCGCGTCGAGGTCGAGCGACGGCGCGCTCGGCTGGTCCGGCCTGGGCTCGGGCTGGAACGTGCCGGACTTACGGAGCGTCTCGAGCTCCGCGAGGATGTCGAGCGAGGTGGACACCTTGACGTGCCGGATCTCGGAGTCGACGACCTTCTCCGGCTCGGGCTCCGGCGACGTGGCAAACTCGACCGGGGCCTCCTCGGCGTCCTCCGCGACGGGTATCTCGACGGTGGGAGCCTCGGGGCTCGAGGACGCCGGCGGGGCGACGGCGGTCGCGATCGGAGGCGGCGGCGCCTCGACGGCGACCGGCGGGGCGGCCTTCACCGGCTCCGCGGGTGGGGACGCAGCCGCGGCGTGGGGGGCGCGGTGGGCCGGCGCGG
>Ga0335070_10007574_pt1 | contig 12732 bp, 9 predicted proteins | sample Lox_Sample_13_FD_206722 | JGI IMG/M metagenome (GOLD analysis project Ga0335070, IMG submission 206722) | Soil microbial communities from Loxahatchee National Wildlife Refuge, Florida, United States - Lox_Sample_1.3 | ecosystem: Environmental > Terrestrial > Soil > Wetlands | place: USA: Florida...
CAGATGGGCGTCCATCACCTCGGGGTTGTCCGGATCCACCACCGCCGTCTCGAAGGGTCGCTGAAAAAAATCCTCCGGGTGGTGCATGAAGTATTGGTCTAGGGCGTCCGGCTGGCCGATGAGGATCACCGCCGATTCCTGGCCGCCCCGCCCCACCCGGCCGCTCCGCTGCCAGGTGTTGACGATGGTGCCCGGATAGCCCACGAGAATGCACACGTCCAGACCGCCTATATCGATCCCCATCTCGAGGGCGCTGGTGGAAATCACCCCGGCCACCGCGCCGCTTGCGAGTCCGCGCTCGATCTCGCGCCGCTCCTCGGCGAGGAAGCCAGCACGGTATGAGCTCACCCGCGTGGCCAGCTCGGGAGCGGTCTGGGCCACGGTCATGTGGAGAATCTCGGTGATCTTCCGCGCCTGGGTGAAGGCGATTGTCTTCAGGCCCCCCTTGAGAGCCTGGATGAAGAGCTTCGCCGCCACACTGGTTGCGCTCGCCTCCGGGTTGATGAAGAAGAAATGCCGCCCCGCCTGGGGCGCGCCGTTGGTCTCCACGGCGCGAAAGGGAAGCCCGGTGAGGCGGCTCGCGAACTCTGCGGCGTTGGCAATGGTTGCCGAGAGAAGAATGTACTGGGGGCGGGCTGAGTAGAGTCGGCAGATCCGTTGTAGCCTGCGGAAGATCTGGGCGATATGGGACCCGAAGATGCCGCGGTAGGTGTGGACCTCGTCCACCACCACAAGGCGGAGTCCCCTGAAAAAGGTCTCCCACTGCTGATGAAAAGGGAGCAGGCCGAGGTGGAGCATGTCGGGGTTGGAGATGATGAGGTGGGAGAGGTCCTCCTTGATGCGGCGCCTCTCGCTGGGCGGAGTATCGCCGTCGTAAACCGCGGCTCGGAGCCGGTGCTCGGGCGGGAGCGCCTCGTTCAGGGCAAGGAAGCTCTGGTACTGATCCTGGGCCAGGGCCTTGAGGGGAAACAGGTAGAGTCCGTGACCGCCGGGCGCCTTCCCCAAGGACTCCATGAGGGCGAGGTTGTAGACCAACGATTTTCCGCTCGCCGTGGGCGTGGCGATCACCACGTTTTCGCCCCCGCGGCACCCGGAAAGGGCCTCCGCCTGATGACGGTAGAGCCGCGAGATACCGAGGTGGGTGAGGGCCCGCCGGAGATGGGGCTCCAGGGGCTCCGACAGGGTGCCCTGGACGGCTCCTCGTCCCCGGACAAGGCGGTGATGGACGAGTTGCGCTCCGGGAAGCCTTGCGGTTTTCAAAAAATCAATGAATCTCTGCATGGTGATTCATGAGGAAGGCCTGAACCGGTGCGTACCACCTTTTCAGGGAGTTAACAGGGCCAAGAAAGCGTCCGTCTTCTTTCGAGTTTACCTTGAATTCACCAAAGGGTTCTTCCCGCCTTTCTCGCTTTTCTCGCATACTTCTCACACAAAGAGCGGCACATGCTGGAAAAGCTCCACATCCACGAGCCCCTGATCCGTGAGCTTGAGCTTGGGGATCACCGGCAAGGTCAGAAAGGAGAGGGCCATGAAGGGCTGGTCCAACGCCGCCCCGAGGTCATGCGCCGCCCGGTTGATCCCGCGTTTCTGATTCACCACCTGGGGGAGGGGCGCATCGGACATGAGGCCGGCGACGGGAAGGGGCAATCGAGCCAGGACCCTTCCCTCACTCGCCACCACGAGACCGCCGTCGAGCTCCCGCAGCGCATTCACTGCGACGACCATGTCTGAATCAGTCGCCCCGACCACAACCAGATGATGAGAGTCATGCGCCACGGTGGAGGCCAGCGCTCCACGGCGGATGCCCAGACCGCGGACGAGGCCCAGGCCCTTCCGACCGGTGCCTCGGTGCCGTTCCAGGACCGCCACCTTGAGGAGATCACGATCAGGATCACTCACCACCTCGCCGTTTCGCACTGCGGGTTCCACGATCTCCTCTCCGGTAATGAGCGTATTTGCAGCAAGGCGAATCGCCCGCGCCCGCCTCCCCGCTGCCGGGATGCGTAGATCCGCCGCTCCGACCTCCCTCAGGTTCATGGAGCGGAGCTCCCGGCTGGCCGCTGCCTGACGGGGCTCGAGCAGACAGCGACCCCCTTCGGCAACGAGGCGTCCCTTCTTGTACACGCGGTCGACGTGGAGTGGTCGCAGGGAGCTCAGAACCACCATATCGGCCTGATAACCCGGAGCCACCGCACCCAGGAAGCGGAGGCCAAAGTACTCGGCGGGGCTCAAGGTCACCAGCCGGATGGCGGCGATGGGGTCCATGCCCAGCTCCGTGGCCCGTCGCAGAATCCGGTCCAAGTGACCGTACTCTAGGAGGTCCTCGGGATGGCAGTCGTCGCTCACCAGCATGCACCGCGGCGCCGTCTGCGGTGTCACCAGAGGCGCCAAAGCCTCGAGGTCGCGCGCCTGGCTTCCTTCCCGGATCATGATGTGCATGCCCTTCGCCAGCTTCTCCCGGGCCTCCTCGAGCCGAGTGCACTCGTGATCGGAGCCGATCCCGGCGCAGAGGTAGGCATCCAGAGAGGGACCGCTCAGGCCCGGTGCATGCCCGTCGATCACCCGGCCCCGAAATCGCTCGAGCTTGGCGAGCACGGCCGGGTCACCGGAGACGACACCGGGGAAATTCATCACCTCCGCCAGTCCGAGCACTCGTGGATGGTTGGCGAGGCTCTCCAGGTCGTCGGCGGTCAGTTCTGCGCCTGCGGTCTCCAGAGGACTTGCAGGCACGCACGACGAGGCCATGAGCACTACCTCCAGCCCGATCGTCTCGCTCGCCTCCAGCATGAAACGGACGCCGGCGAGTCCGGAGACATTGGCGATCTCGTGCGGGTCGGCCACCACCGTGGTGGTGCCGTGGGGAAGGGCCGCCCGGGCGAACTCCGCCGGAAGGAGGAGGCTGCTCTCCAGGTGAACGTGGCCGTCCATGAATCCGGGCGCGAGCAGGGCGTCCTGAAGGTCCACCACCTCTCGAGCCGGGCGATCGCCGTAGCCGACCACAACTCCGTCGAAGACGGCAACGGCGGTCGGCATCAACTCGCCGGTGAAGACGTTCAGCACTCGACCTCCCCGCACGAGGAGATCAACCGGCTGTTCACCCCTCGCCGCCTTCAGCCGCTCCGCAAGCCGTTGCTGCCACTCGCCCATGGTCCTCCCTCTGCCGAGACCCTCTCCTCCATCCGACCCGAGCCGGCATGCTTCCGCCGACACCTGTAACCCCTCCCTCGCCCTCCGGCCGCGGACGGCCAAGATGAGGGACCCGCTCCACCCGTAAGACCCGTTCACTATAGCAGAGCGACCACGCCCCGACAACGGCGGCGGCACGTCGTCGCTCGGAGAAACGGGCTGGGGTCGGGTGTTTCATTTGACACCTTCGCCACGACTGCTATAATAGTTTTGAGTGGAGAAAGCGAGGTCAACCCCTCTCTCGGAAAGGGGGTGACGCACCGTGAACCTGACTGAGCGGTTAATCATCAAGACCATGGAGAGTCCCTGCCGCACCTGTCCACAGCGCTTCCAGGATCGCGAGCTCTGCATGGAGGATTGTGCGACGTTGGGAGCTTTCCAGGACGGTATGATCCGGGTTCAGGAAGAGAAGGTCCTCTGGTTTTCCACTCGGCTACGTGCGGCGTGACGCCTGTGTTCCACCTCTCCCTGCGAGGCCTTTGATTTTCCTCGCTCCCGAACTGCTGCGAACCTGTCCTCCACCAGTATCTCTACTTAGTGAAGGACCTTGATCCCGTCGGGCTCTTCCGGTCGGAACAAGGACCACCTGTGCTCACAGTGCGGACAGGCGAGGGCGATCCTTTGGCCGGGCTCTGCTTCCATTCCCTCCAGCTCTAGATCAAAGTAGAAGAACTGGCCGCACTCTTCACACTGGAAACGATCCATAGCCTCTGTGCTCCTGCGCCCCACGTGCGAGAGTAACTTCCTCGTCACGAACCCTTACCGTCGGGATTGATCTCCTGCTCCAGACACTTCCTAACCAGCTCCGCCGTGCGGCGACTAAAGAGAAGACCGACGTGATTGACCGGGCCGGTCTCCAGGGATGTCACACCCTCGCCCTCGGCCCTGGCCGATTCGTTCGGGAGCACCATGTTGTCCACGATGGAATAGATCGCATAGAGGTGGCCGTCTCGAGGCGCCTGCACGCCTCGTGCATTGAGGGAGGCGAGAAAGGGGCTCCCCGGCAGGAGATCCCTCCGCGCCTTGCCCACAGCAAGGACCGCCAATTTGGAACCGGCGTGGGGGGTGCCGAGGGTTACCACCCTGCCCACTGCACCCTGGTTGGAAGCCTGGGCCAGAAAGGCGCGAATCACCAACCCCCCCATGCTGTGCCCCACGAGATCCACCCCTGCACTCCCCGTCTGCCGAAGAACCTCGTCCACCGCGTGGGCCAGTGTGGCTGCGTGCTCGGCAATCGACCGGAACTTTCCCCTAAGGGTGATCGCCTTCAGGTGGCGCCAACCCCAGCGGCGAAACCAGCGGAGATAAAAGAACCATGCGGTACGATTGTGGTAAAGTCCATGGACGAAAATCACGGGCGGCCGGGTGACGGGACCAGCGGGCAGGCGCCAGTACCTCCGATAGAGGCCCGTGAACGCCGCGGCCACAATAAGCGCATGGCTGAGGAGGGTCGCGAGGAATCCTCTCACCATGAGCAGGAAGACCGGACCACGGGCTCGGAGCACCTCAAGGTGCGAACCGTTGGCCGACTCATAGTAGAGGATCACATACGTCAGAGCGACCAGGTACACCCAGGTCATAAGGAAGAGTAGCAGAGGCCACATGGCGCCCTTTACTCCGTCTCCGTTCCCTCATACACTGGGGGTTGTTCACGGATCAGGAAGCGGTCCATGCCGATGAGTCCCTTACGCCTCAAAGATCTTCGGGTAGATCCCCCTCTCGTCCTCGCCCCCATGGCGGGACTGAGTCACAGCGCCTTTCGCCAGCTCGTCGGCGAGTTCGGAGGCTGTGGCCTCTTCTACACCGAGATGCTGAGTGCACGGTCGCTCCCCTTCGAGGCGCCAGACTCATCTCCGTGGCTGTCGCGAGGGGCGGAGGAGCGCCCCATCATCTACCAGCTCCTCGTCTCTCAACCGGAGGAATTACCAGCCGCCTTCGCAACCATCCATGCCTGCGGCGGCGACGGCATCGACATCAACATGGGCTGCACCGCCGCCGCCATCGTCAAGCGCGGGGGTGGCATCGCCCTCATGAGGGAGCCGGCGCGGGCCAGGGCCATCATCGAGGCCGCCCGGCGAGGGACCAACCTTCCGCTTCTCGTCAAGATCCGCCTGGGCTGGAGCCTGGACTGGGAGAGCCTCAGCGGTTTCTGCGGCATGCTGGAGGATGGCGGCGTCGATGCCTTGGTGGTCCACCCCCGACTCAAGGAGGACCGGCTCAAGCGGCCGGCCCGCTGGGAGTACATTGCCCGAACCAAAGAGCTCCTCACGATTCCCGTGATCGGGAACGGCGATGTGGACTCCGCCGAGGGAGCCGCAAGGATGTTCCGACAGACCGGGTGTGACGCGGTCATGATCGGCCGTGCCGCCGTGAGACAACCCTGGCTCTTCCGTGATATCGCCGCATCCCTCTGGGGAGAGGCATCGATCCACCCTGTTCCCGATCCGCCGGCGGTGTTCCGTCGCTTTCTCTCCCTCCTAGATGCAACGCTGCCGGCCCAGTACCGGCTCCCCCTCCTTCGGCATTTCGTCCTCTACTTCGCGCAAAACTATGCCTTCGCTCACACCCTCTGGCGCCTGGTTCAGAATGCCAAGAGCGTTGCCGAGGCAGCCGCCCACGCCGACACCTTCTTCCGGGATCAACGCCCTGTCGACAATGGCCCATGATACGCAGGCAGGCGGCTCACAGGTTGTCAAAAGAACCTCTTTCGTCGGGAGGAGGCGCCTCTCTCGCCCACAATATGTCAGTCCATCTGTTTGGGCTGGTCCAGTCACCGGCTGTTACAGCATGCTAGGCGGGTCGGGGCAACTTCCAGATCCCGGGGATCGCTCTGCCGCACTGGCGACAACGGCCCTCCTTGAGGGCAACCACCTCCACATGATAGCCCAGACGCTGGATGAGCATCGCGCCGCATTTTGGACATGTGGTGTGCTCACCCGCACTCCCGGGGACGTTGCCGATGTAAACGAACTGGAGGCCCTCGTCGAGAGCAGACTTTCTCGCCTGCTCGAGTGTAGTCACCGGGGTCGGCGGCAGGCTCTTCAGCTTATAAAGGGGATAGAACCGAGTGAAATGGAGCGGGACCTCGGGCCCGAGCTCGCTCTTGATCCACCGGCACATGGCCCGGATCTGCTCAGTGTCGTCGTTCTTCCCCGGTATCACCAGGTTCACGATCTCGGTATGCACGCCCCGGCGTTTAAGGCCCCGCAGGGTCTCGAGGACTGGCGCGAGGGAGCCGCCGGTGAGATCACGGTAGAAGTCCTCGCTAAAACCCTTGAGGTCGATGCAGGCCCCATCCAGATACTTGCAGAGTTCGTCCAGGGGCCCCGGGTTGATGAAACCGTTCGAGTGCATGACCTTGAGAATCCGTTGCTTCCGCGCCAGGCGGCCTATGTCCAACATGTACTCGATGAAGATGGTGGGCTCCACGTAGGTGGAGGCGATGGATTGACACTGATTCTGGACAGCATGCTGGATCACCGCCTCGGGCGGCATCTGGTAGTTATGGGTCTCGTCGGGCCGCGTCTGGGAGATCTCCCAATTTTGGCAGAACTTGCAGTTGAGATTGCAGCCCGCCGTGGCCAGTGAGAAGGAGCGACTGGCGGGGAGGACGTGGAAGAAAGGCTTTTTCTCCACGGGATCCACGTGAACGGCGCAAGGGTTGCCGTAGACGAGCGAGTAATAGCGGCCGTCCACGTTCTCACGAACGCCGCAGTGTCCCCGTTCACCCGGACCCACCTCGCAAAGTCGGGGACAGAGTTCACATCGCACATTCCCCCCGGGAAGTTGGGTGAAAAACGGCGACGGTTTGCGGCCGAGGTAGCCTTTCTGCAGGCTGAGCGCCCGAGCCGGGGATGGGGCGAGCACATCCACGAGCGTGCCCAGGCTGCTGCAGACGAGGGCAGACTGGCCGCAGGCCTTCAGGAAGTCCCGTCTGGACAAGAAACGAGGCATAACGGAAGTCTCCATGGATAGCCTTGGAACCTTTTTCTATCCCTGTGGGTGTTGGCACAGAGGAGTGTTGGAGTACTGGAGTGTGGGAGTGTTGGGAAAAATGGGAAACGGATCTTTTCGATCTTTCCCCTTACTCCATCACTCCACTACTCCATGACTTCAGTCCCAGTGGCTGGTCCGACATCGGAGAACGGAGGCATCGGAGGGCCAGAACAAGCGTCAGAAGACATCAGCCGAGAAGATGTAGATCTCCGTCTCTTTATCCTTCCAGGCATCTTTCGGCAGGTGGGCCTTCTCGCAGGTATGCTCGAGAAAGGCGGCGCGGTCCCATTTCCACTCCGTCGCTACCTGCGGCAGGAGTAGCCCTGAGTAACCTCCCTTCCGGATGTAGATGCCGTGCGTTCCCACCCGGATTTCCCGGACATCAGCGATTCGCCGGAGAGGGGTCAGGACCGAAATCTCGATGTCGATCTCTTTGAGTTCTTCCGCCCGGAGTGGTGGAAAACGAGGATCATCAAAGGCCGCAGCAACTGCCATCTCCGCCACGGTCTTGACCAGGGGTTGCCGAGCCTGGATGTGGCCGATGCAACCCCGGAGTCTCCCCTGCTTGTGGAGGGTAACGAAGGCACCTCTCAACTCACTCAGGGTGGGGGACTGTGCCTCCGGCACCGGCGCCTTCTCTCCTCGACACTTGGCCTCGATGGTTTTTCTGGCGAGCTCGAGGAGAGCCGATTTCTCCTCTCCCGTGAGCCCCAAATCGACGCCCACCTTTGGCTGCTTGCCCTCCTCCTCCACCGTGCCCTTGGTCTTGGGATTGGCCCACACGGCCGCCGCCATGTAGCCCACCACACCGCTGTGATCCCCGGTGACATCGCCGCTGTTGGCATAGTGGAGCACCTGGCTCTTGTTCGCCCCGAGCTTCTTGGCAATAAGCATGGCCGTGACCATGGGGCCACCGCCACAGGCCTCGCACTTCCCGCCGTTGAGGCTCTCGCTGAGAGCGCCAGGGTCGAAGGCATTCACCTTATCCAACACCACCTGGTCCAGCCTTTTCGCCTCCTGGTAAGGATGAAAATGAGAAAGATCGCTACTCGCCACCACAAGAACCGACTTCTTGCCAATACAGGCGGCTACCGCCTCGGCGAGCCATTGACAGCTTGCAAAGCTCTGGTCTCCCATGATCAGGGGGACGAGCTTGAAACCAGGCATGACCACCTGGAGGAAAGGAAGTTGAATCTCCAGGGAGTGTTCCTGGGCATGGGCCTCGGCCACGAAGCGAATCCGACGGTCGCGCTCTTTGAGTGCAGCGACGAGCTCGGAATCCAGCGACACCACCCCGAGCGGCGTCCGGAATCCCCCCCGATCATAAACGGAAACCCCCGAGAAGTAGGCACGATGGCTGGGGGCGATTAGGACCACGGTATCAAACTTCTGCCTTTCCAGGAGCTTGTAAGCGTACGCCGCGACCTGGCCGGAGTAGCGGTAGCCTGCATGAGGAGAGATAAGGGCCAAGAGTTGACCCTGAAGATCCGGGACTGAGGCTTTCTGAATATAGCTCTCGACCTCCTGGCGCAACCGCTTGGCGTCCCCTGGATACCAGGACCCGGCGAGAATGGATTCACGGATCTGTTCTTCTGGCATATTCGTACCCTCCGCTGCGGTCGCATCCTGCACACCAAGGAGAGACCAGAAGAAAAGACAGGCAGCCAAGGCCATCACCATAAGGGGTCGGAGTGTCATCCTGTCCACTCTTCCTGCTCGAGGTAGGTCTCGCGAGACTAGCTCACTCCCCGCGCTGTTGAAAACTGTTCGTATTGTAATGAATCGGCGCAAGTCCTGTCAACAAAGGCCGGGGGGTGACTTCAAGGAGGACCCCGTAAGATTGACGGCCTCGTAAAAAATCAATCTACGGCGTTGCGCTTCATCTTTCGTCATCGCAGCCTAACTCTATGTACGCCTCATTCCTCGAGATTCGCGGGCCTTGCATCTAGAGCTTTTTACTGTGCCGTCTACTTTCCGGACTTTTTGCGAAGTTATCAAGATTGTATACTAGGCGCGTTTGACGCGGAGGGACACGCCATGGAAACGGCCGGCACCGATCTTGACCATGTCACCATCGTGTTACATCGTCCCCGCTTCCCCGAGAATGTCGGAGCCTCGGCGCGAGCGGCAAGCAACATGGGCATCTCGCGGTTGGTGCTGGTGGAGCCGGAGAACTGCGACCTCACGCGAGTCGTGAGGATGGCAACCCACGCCGCCCTTGATGTGGTGGAGAACATGGAGGTCTTCTCCGACCTGAGGACGGCCCTTAAACCCTTCAGGTATGTGGTTGGAACTACCGCTCGTCTAGGTGGTGAGCGTCAGGAGGTGAGGACGCCTCGCGAGGTAGCCGCCAGACTGATCTCCATCTGCGCCAAAAACAAGGTCGCGTTGGTCTTTGGCCCTGAAGATCGCGGCCTCAGCAACGCCGACCTGCGCCTCTGCCACGAACTTGTCACGATTCCCAGCGCCGATTTCTCCTCGTTGAACCTGGCACAGGCGGTGATGGTACTCTGCTATGAGCTCTTCCTTGCGGGCCGTCGGGAGCGCCCTAAGCCATTTGTGCCGAAGCTCGCCAACCGCCATGAGCTGGACGCCATGTACGAGCACCTCAAAGGGGTCTTTGTCAAGATCAACTTCATCAACCCGGAAAACCCGGATTTCTGGATGCGGAGCATCCGCCGTTTCTTTTCCCGAACAGGCCTCCAGGCAAGGGATGTGAAGGTGATCCGCGGCATCTGCCGACAGATCGATTGGTACACGGAACAGTATCGGCAGCAAGAGGGTGAAACCAGGAAAGATTGAGAACAGCCTGCCGCGGTGAGGCGAGAAAGGTTAGGAGAACTATCCAGCCTAAAGTATTTTCGGAAGGAAAGAGCCGCCCTCTGATTTTCTCTTTCCGAACAACGTATAACGATGCACCCCTAATACGCCAGTCCCACGTTACGCCGAACACGATCCAGCGTGGGGCGCGCCTTATCCCGCGCCTTCCTCGCGCCGGCCTGCAGAATCTCCCGAATCAGCCCGGGGTTCTCCTTAAGGATCCGGCGTTTCTCCCGCGCCCCGCGGAAGCATTCCCAGATCCGGGCGAACAGATCCTTCTTCACGTCGCTGTACTTGAGGCCGCCGCGGCGATAGCGGTCAGCCAGCTCGGCCTTTTCCTCCCGGTCTAGAAAGAGGGAGATGATGGCGAAAAGGTTACACCTGTCCGGGTCCTTGGGCGCTGCCACCGGGGTGGAATCGGTCACGATCCCGGCGATCTTGCGCCGGAGGGTCTCCTCGGTCGAGAAGATCTCGATGGTATTGTCGTAGGACTTGCTCATCTTCCGGCCATCCAGACCGAGTACCGTGGGAATGTCGGGATTGATTTCCGCCTCCGGGATCACGAAGGTCTCGCCGTAGAGGCCGTTGAACTTGATGGCGATATCGCGAGTGATCTCCAGGTGCTGCTGTTGATCTTTCCCTACCGGCACCCGCTCCGCCTGGTAGAGGAGGATGTCGGCCGCCATAAGCACCGGGTAAGAGAGCAATCCGTGGTTCGGGGCGATGCCCTGGGCCACCTTGTCCTTGTACGAATGGGTCCTCAGGAGGAGGCCCACCGGGGTGACGTTGGTGAGGACCCAGGTAAGCTCGGTGACCTCGGGCACATCGCCCTGCACCCAGAAAATGGCCCTGTCAGGATCGAGACCCAAGGCAAGAAAGTCCATGGCCGCTTCCAGCGTCCCTCTGGAGAGCCTCTCCCCGTCCGCGACCGAGGTCATGGCGTGGTAGTTGACGATGAAGCAGTAGAGCTCGGTCGTCTCCTGGTAGGCAATCATCGGTTTCATCATGCCGAAGTAGTTTCCGATATGGAGATTTCCTGAAGGTTGAATGCCGGAGAGTACACGCATGGGGAATCGCTCCTTATCTCTCGTTCAGTAAGGCCAGAGGACACTTTTTACCCAAATTCCCAAAATATGCAATCCCCAAGTGGGGACAACCCGACGACACCGGTCCCTCATCGTTGCATTTCAAGGGGGGATGGTATAGTGGTGTGGTAGGTCGCCGTGAGCGGCGCTCCGGGCCTAGGCGGCATCCACCTGTCTTCCGGCAGCGGGGCGAAGCCGGGCCATAGGGGGAGGGGATGGTTTTCGCTTCTGAAACGGCAAGGAGGGAATGACATGGCCGTACACCACTGTGGAGCATGCATCATCTTCTGTATGGACTTCCGCCTCAATAAACCACTTGCCCAATTCCTCACGGAACAGAACCTGGATACGGATGGAGCCGATATCATAAGGGTGGCCGGGGCTGCAAAGAGCCTGGCGCGTCCGGGCGATCCTCGCGATCGTGACTTCCTGTTGGAGCAACTCGCCACCTCCGGCAGACTTCATGGCACGCGCCGGTTCTATCTCATCAATCATGAGGACTGCGGCGCCTATGGTGAGGAACAGGTGCCGGACAGTGACGCGGAACTGGCTATGCACGCCCGCGACCTCCGGGCCGGCCGGGCTCTGTTGCAGGAGAGATTTCCCACTGTCGAGGTTCTCACCTATTTTATGACGCTTGACGGACGGGCGGAGCCGATCGTCTGAACTTGCCTCGCCCTGTGCCGACCTTCTCTCTTAGGTTTTTGTCGTGTGAGCGATAGGTTTTTGTCGTGTGAGCGAAATGAGGTATAGAGAACAACGCCCGCATACCCTCGCGCCTTGACATCTTGCGTCCTCTTGCGTAAAATTTCTATTCGGACGTACGTACTTTGCGAGCGTTCTTGTGGGCATGTGCACGCGTTGGATCTTGACACTCCGAACCACACAGTACGCCGGTCCTGAGCAGAGGGAGGGGTCCATACCATGAACGAATTGCTGGCTCCAGGCGGCAGTCTCGAAATGGTGGAGGCGGTTTTCGCCAGCGGCGCCGACGCAGTCTACGTGGGTGCAAAAGGCTTCAGCCGGCGAAAGTGTGCCTGGGAGTTGGATGATAGCCACATCAGAGAGGCGGTGCGCATCGCCGACCCCCACGGGGGCAAGGTCCGGATCGCCATCAACGCCGAGATTTCCCCGGATCAGTTTTTCCGCGTTCTGAGCAAGGCCTCGAAGTGGGCCCAGTGGGGAGTGGAGGGCGTGATCGTCAAGACGCCCGACCTCATGCGCCTCATCCACCGTGACTTCCCCGAGCTCGTCATTCATGCCAGCGTCGGCTGTAACATCCAGACGCGAGAACAGCTAGCCTTCTACCGTGAGGCCGGAGCCACCCAGATTGTGGCGAGCACGGAGATCAACACGGTGGAGAAGCTCCGTCGCTTCAAGAAGGATGCGGACGAGGTGGGTGTCTTGACCGAAATCCTCATCCACGGGAACCGCTGCATCGGCGGGGTGGGAAACTGTCTCTTCCACGAGATCATCAGCGATTCTTACATCCGCAAGGTCTACCGCGACGAGGACGGCGCCGAGTTTGTGGAGTACGAGGGTTGGCCTGACCGGAGCGGGAGCTGTTTCCGCTTCTGTCTCCTCACCGAGGCGCAGAGGGAGAAGCTCATGCGCCGGAAGGGCAAGAGCTCCGAAGAGATCGCGA
>Ga0335070_10007576_pt1 | contig 12726 bp, 21 predicted proteins | sample Lox_Sample_13_FD_206722 | JGI IMG/M metagenome (GOLD analysis project Ga0335070, IMG submission 206722) | Soil microbial communities from Loxahatchee National Wildlife Refuge, Florida, United States - Lox_Sample_1.3 | ecosystem: Environmental > Terrestrial > Soil > Wetlands | place: USA...
AGCCGTGCTGGATGTCGAACCGGCAGATCGAGGCCGCGCGCATCGCAATGACGCGCTACATCAAGCGCGGCGGCAAGGTCTGGATCAAGGTATTTCCCGACAAACCGGTCACGAAGAAGCCGGCCGAAGTCCGCATGGGCTCGGGTAAAGGCAACCCGGAGTTCTGGGTTGCGGTCGTGCGGCCGGGCCGCGTGCTCTTCGAGTTGTCGGGCGTCGCGCCCAACGTGGCGCGCGAAGCGCTGCGACGCGCCGCGGCCAAGTTGCCGATCGGCACGAAGATCGTCGCGCGCGAGGAGGTAGCATGAAGAAGCAGGACCTCAACGGGTTGCGCGAGCTGAGCGTGAAGGAGCTGCAGCAGAAGGCCCGCGACGTAAAGTCGGAGCTCTTCAATCTCCGCTTTGCGCTGCGCACCGGTCATCTGACCGATTTCAGCAAGATTCGGGCGATGCGGCGCTCGTACGCGCAAATCCAGACCGTCATCTGCGAGAAACGCCTGGCCGAGGGAGAGCATGGAGCAGCGTAATAAGCGCCGGGTGAAGCAAGGGCGCGTCGCTTCGAACAAGATGAACAAGACGATCGTCGTCGTCTCGGAGACGCGCGTGCCGCATCCCGCCTATGGGAAGATCGTGCGCAAGTCGGCGCGCTTCAAGGCGCACGACGAGGCCAACGAGGCGAACGTCGGCGACGTCGTTCGGATCATGGAGTGCCGGCCGATCTCTCGCGAGAAGCGGTGGCGGCTCGTCGAGATCGTGGAACGGGCGAGATGATTCAGCAAGAGACCCGCCTGAAGGTGGCCGACAACAGCGGCGCTCGCGAACTGCTCGTGATTCACATCACGGGCGGCGGGCGTCACGTCTACGCGCACGTCGGAGACGTCGTGGTGGGAACCGTCAAGAGCGCGATTCCGGGTGCGGCCGTGAAGAAGGGCCAGGTCGTAAAGGCGGTGGTCGTGCGTACGAGCGCCCCGATCCGGCGGGTGGACGGCTCCGTGGTCCGCTGCGACGACAACGCGTGCGTGATCATCAAGGGCGAGAAGGATAACCTCGATCCGCGCGGGACGCGCGTCTTCGGGCCGGTGATGCGCGAGCTGCGCGAGCGCGGGTTCCTGAAGATCGCATCGCTCGCTCCCGAGGTGCTGTAACGAAATGAAAGCGACGATACTGAAGGGCGATCCGGTGATGATCCGGCGCGGCAAGGAGCGCGGCAAGCGCGGCACGGTCAAGGCCGTGCATGGTGCCGGCATGGCGACCGTCGAGGGCGTCAACGTCGTGAAGCGCCACACGAAGCAGGGTTCGAAGTCCGGCAACATGGGCGGCGCGGTGCCGACCGGCGGCATCATCGAGAAAGAGGCGCCGCTGCCGATCTCGGCGCTGCAATACGTCTGCGAGAAGTGCAAGCAGCCGACGCGCCTGCGCCGAGGGCGCACGCCCGACGGCGGCGTGCACCGGATCTGCGCGCGCTGCGGCGAGCCCGCGCGCGATTCGGCGAAGGGAGCGTAGGATGGCCGAACGGTTGAAGGAGATGTACGAACGGCAGATCCGCCCGCAACTGCAGGAGCGGTTCGGCTACGCCAATCCGAACCAGATTCCAAAGCTCGAGAAGGTCGTCGTTAACGTGAGCGTCGGCGAAGCGCTCGTCAACCCGAAGGCGCTCGACGCCGCGGTGAGCGAGCTGGCCGCGATCACGGGCCAGCGCCCGATCGTAACGAAGGCGAAGAAGTCGATCGCGGCGTTCAAACTCCGCGCGGGCGTCAACCTCGGAGCGAAGGTGACGCTGCGCGGCGACCGGATGTACGTCTTCATAGATAAGCTCTTCAACGTCGTGCTGCCCCGCATCCGCGACTTTCGCGGGCTGCCTGCGAAGTCGTTCGACGGACGCGGGAACTACAATCTCGGCCTCCGCGAACAATTGGTCTTCCCGGAGATCAACTACGACAAGGTGGACAAGGCGCGCGGCATGGACGTGACGATCGTTACTACGGCCAAGACCGACGAAGAGGCCTCGGAGTTCCTCGTTGCGATGGGCTTACCGCTGCAGAAAGGCCGCGGCTAGTGGCAAAGACGAGTCTGATCGAGAAATCGAAACGCACGCCGAAGTTCTCGGTGCGCCGCCACAACCGGTGCCGCGTCTGCGGGCGCCCGCGCGGCTACCTGCGCAAGTTTGCGATGTGCCGGATTTGCTTTCGCGAGAACGCGCACGCCGGCGTCGTGCCGGGCGTGACCAAGGCGTCGTGGTGAAGGGAAAGAGCGAATGTCCGTAACCGATCCTATTGCCGATATGCTGACGCGAATTCGAAACGCGAACACCGCCAATCACAAGACGGTGGACGTGCCGGCATCGCGCGTCAAGCAGGCGATCGCGCAGATCCTGACCGACGAAGGGTTCATCGAGGGCTTCGAGCGTCTCGATGCGGGCCCGCAAGGGACGATTCGTATCGCGCTGCGCTACGGTCCGGAGAAGGAGAAGATCATCACCGGGCTGCGGCGCATCTCGCGCCCCGGCTTGCGAGTCTACACGCGCAAGACGGAGATCCCGCGCGTCCTCGGCGGGCTCGGTATCGTCATCATCTCCACGCCGCAGGGCATCATGTCGGGCAAGCGCGCGAAAAAGCAAGGCGTCGGGGGCGAAGTCCTCGCGTACGTGTGGTGAGTCATGTCGCGCATAGGTAAGCTGCCGGTCGCGGTCCCGTCGGGCGTCTCGATCGAGTTCGACGGGGACGTCGTCGCCGTGAAGGGACCGAAAGGCGAGCTGCGTCAGCGCATCCTGGCCAACGTCGTGGCGGTCCGCCTCGACGACGGCAAGGTGCTCGTGGAGCGCAAGGGCGACGCGAAGGCGCACCGTGCGGCGCACGGGCTCACGCGCACGCTGATCGCCAACATGGTCGAAGGCGTAAGCAAGGGCTTTCGCAAGAGCCTCGAGATCACCGGGGTCGGCTATCGCGCCGCGAAGGCCGGCGAGCGCCTCAACTTAAGCCTGGGCTATTCGCACCCGGTCAGCTTCGAGCCGCCCAAGGGCGTTGCGTTGACCGTCGAGGGACAGAACAAGATTCACGTCGATGGCATCGACAAGCAGGCCGTCGGCCAGGTCGCCGCCGACATCCGGCAGCTGCGCAAGCCCGAACCCTACAAAGGAAAGGGCATCCGTTACGAGGGCGAGCGAATCCGCAAGAAGCTCGGCAAAGCCGGAAAGGCTGCGAAGAAATAATGAGTAGAGCCGAAGCCCGGCGCGAGCGCCACGCGCGGTTGCGCAAGAAGCTCGCCGGCACCGTCGAGCGCCCGCGGCTCTGCGTGCGCCGCTCGCTGCACCACATCTATGCGGTCATCGTCGACGATTCGCGCGGGCACACGCTCGCGGCCGCATCGACGCGCGATAGCTCGCTGGCCTCCGATTTGAGCTCGAAGACGAACGTCGCGGCCGCCAAGGCGGTCGGCAGCGCGATCGCCGCAAAGGCGAAGGCCGCGGGGATCTCGCAGGTCGTCTTCGATCGCGGCGGTTACAAGTATCACGGTCGCGTTCGCGCGCTTGCGGACGCCGCCCGTGAAGCGGGGTTGAGTTTCTGATGCAATACCGTGGTGGTCGCGAGCGCGACGGAAGCGGGCTGGAAGAGACGGTCGTGCGCGTCAATCGCGTGGCAAAGGTCGTCAAGGGCGGCAAGCGCTTCAGCTTCAGCGCGCTCGTCGTCGTCGGCGATCGGAAGGGCAAGGTCGGTTTTGCGATCGGCAAGGCGACCGAAGTTCCCGAAGCGATTCGCAAAGCGGTCGAACAGGCCCGCAAGAATCTGGTGACGGTCGCGATGGTCGAGAAGACGATTCCGCACGAGGTTCGGCACGAAGTCGGCGCGGCGACCGTGCTGCTCAAGCCGGCGGCGCCCGGAACCGGCGTGATCGCGGGCGGCTCGATGCGCGCCGTGCTCGAGTTGGCCGGGATCCACGACATCCTCACCAAGTGCCTCGGAACGAATAATCCGATCAACGTCGTGATGGCGACCATCTCGGCGCTGAAGTCGCTGCGCACCGTCGAGCAAGTCGCGGCGATGCGAGGCAAGACCGTCAAAGAGATTTACGTGGCGTAACGACGATGGCAGATACGAAGATTTTAAAACTCGGCGCTCTCAAGCCGGCCCCCGGCAGCCGCCCGAAACGGCAGCGCATCGGGCGCGGCCACGGTTCGGGCATGGTGAAGACCGGCGGCGAAGGCGGCAAGGGTCAGACCGTCCGTTCGGGCGGCGGCAAAGGGCCTGCGTTCGAAGGCGGCCAGACCGCATGGGCGCGGCGCTTGCCGCACCGGCGCGGCTATTCGCAGAAGGCGCGCGACCGCGGACATTTCAAGAGCCGCTTCGCGGTCGTCAGCCTGGCGCGGCTTGCGGCCTGGGATCCGGCGGTCGAGATTACGCCCGAATCGCTGCGCGAGCGCAAGGTAATCAAGGCGTCGCTCGGCGGCGTTAAGCTGCTCGGCGCGCGCACGGAGACCGCCGTCCCGGCGGGCCTGCGCTTGCGCGACGTCTTGCTCTCGAAGAGCGCGCGCGAGACGCTCGTTGCCGCCGGCGCGCAAATCGTCGAGCTCTCCGAAGGAACGAATGTTCAATAACCTACGGGCGGCCGTGCTCGTGCCGGAGATCCGCCAGCGTATCCTCTTCGTATTCTTCGCGTTCGCGTGGTTCGTCTTCATGATCCACGTGCAGCTGCCCAACGTCAATCAGGCGGCGTGGCAGCGGATTTTGCAGAGCGGCGCGTTCTACAACCTGCTCGGCTTCCTCTCGGGCGGCGCGCTGCAGAAGCTCTCGGTCATCGCGATGGGCATCACGCCCTACATCAACGCCTCGATCATCATGCAGCTGATGACCGTCGTACTGCCGCAGCTCGAGGAGATGGCGAAGAAAGGCGGCGAGGAAGGCCGAAAAAAGATCAGCCAGTACACGCGCTGGCTCACGATCGTCCTCGGCACCGTGCAGGCGACCTTCATGGCGATCTCGATGGAGCGCTCGGGCGTCTTCTACGACACGAGCATCTGGTATCTGCTCTACGCGATCGTCGCGATGGTCGGCGGGACGCTCTTCTTGATGTGGCTGGGCGAGCAGATCAGCGATAAGGGCATCGGCAACGGCGTCTCGCTGATCATCTTCATCGGCATCGTGCTGCGCTTCCCGCAGTACGTCCGCCAGACGTACACGTCGGCGAGTCAAGGCTCGGAATCGCTGCTCAATCTCTTCCTGTACATCGCGATTGCGATCGTCGTGATCATCTCGATCGTCTTCCTCTATCAGGGCCAGCGCCGCGTACCGGTGCAGCAGGCTCGCCGGGTGGTCGGCCGCAAGATGTTCGCCGGCCGCTCGACCTACATTCCGCTGCGCCTCAACAACGCCGGCGTCATCTCGATCATCTTCGCGATCTCGATTCTGTTGCTGCCGCAACAGGCGCTCTCGTGGTTCGGCCACGGCCAGGCGATAACGGGGGCGGGATTCTGGGCGGAGTTTCAGCGCGGCATGCAGGCGTTTTCGACGTGGCTGAACGTTTGGTTCACGCCGAACGGCCTGCTGTACAACATCGTCTACTTCTTGCTGGTCGTCGTCTTCACGTTCTTCTACAGCGCGATCGTGCTCAACACGCGCGACGTCGCCGACAACCTCAAGAAGACCGGCGCGTTCGTGCCGGGCATCCGCCCGGGTCAGCCGACGGTGGACTACCTGAATAAGATCCTGATGCGAATCACGACCGCCTCCGCGATCTACCTCGGTCTCCTCGCGGTGCTGCCGGGCGCCATGCAGCGCGGGCTATCGGTGACGACGTTCTACCTGGGATCGACGTCGCTGCTCATCGTCGTCGGCGTCGCGCTCGACACGATCACCCAGATCGAGGCGCGCCTTGCGATGCGCGATTATCGCGGCTTCATAAAGCGATAATGCGGGTCGTCTTCCTCGGGCCGCCTGGAGCAGGGAAGGGGACGCAATCGCGGATCCTTCAGGAGCGTTTCGGCCTGGAGCAGATCTCGACCGGGGACATGCTCCGCGCGCATCTCTCGCAGGGGACGCCGCTCGGGAAGCAGGCCGAGGGCTACATGCAGCGCGGCCAGCTCGTTCCCGACGAGCTCGTCGTCGAGATGATCGCGCACGAACTCGAGCGCAAGCCCGACGGTTTCGTTCTCGACGGCTTCCCGCGAACGGTCGCGCAAGCGAAGGCGTTCGACGAGCTCCTCGCGCGACGCGGCTCGCCGCTCGACGCGGTCGTGCTCTTCTCGGGCGATCGCAACGCGCTCGTCGCACGTTTGGCTGCGCGCTGGACGAACCCGCGCAACGGCCGGACCTACAACGCCTTGACGAATCCGCCGCGGGTCGCCGGCATCGACGACGAGGACGGCGGAGAGTTGATCCAACGCGAGGACGACCGCGCGGAGACCGTCGTGAAGCGGCTCGACGTCTACGACCGTCAGACGCGTCCGTTGATCGAGCACTATCGAAAGGCCGGCAAGCTCGTCGAGGTTGACGCGTTCGCGGAACTCGAAACCGTCGCGGAGCGCATCGCGTCCGCGATTGGCAAGGAACACGCCGTAAAGCGCCCCTGATGGTAACCCTGAAGTCGCCGCGCGAGATCGAAGCGATGCGTCGAAGCGGGCGCATCACCGCGCGCGTCCTCACCGACCTCATGAAGGCGGCCCGCGAAGGGATGACGACCGGCGAGCTCGACCGCCTGGCGGAAGAGGGCATCCGGAGCGCGGGCGGCGTTCCGACGTTCAAAGGCTACAACGGCTTTCCCGGTTCGATCTGCGCGTCGGTCAACGACGAGGTCGTCCACGGCATTCCTGGGTCGCGGGCGCTGCGCGACGGCGACCTGCTCTCGATCGACATCGGCACCACGCTCGACGGCTACGTCAGCGATAGCGCGGTGACGATTCCGATCGGCAGAATTTCGAGCGAAGCCCGGCGGCTGCTCGAAGTCACGCGCGAGTGCCTGACGATCGGCATCGCCCAACTGCGGCCGGGCCGCCGGATCGGCGATATCGGGGCGGCGGTGCAGGCCCACGCGGAGCGCAGCGGCTACGGCGTCGTCCGCGAATTGGTCGGCCACGGCGTCGGACGCGCGATGCACGAGGAGCCGCAGGTTCCGAACTACGGCGAGGCCGGCACGGGGCCCGAGATGCGCAGCGGCCTCGTTCTGGCGCTCGAGCCGATGATAACGCAAGCGAGCCCGAAGATTCGCATCCTCTCCGACGGCTGGACAGTCGTGACGGCAGATGGTAAACTCGCAGCGCATTTCGAGCACACGGTTGCGGTGACTGAGGGCGGCCCAAAGGTTCTGACGCTCCGCGAGTATGAGGAAGATCCGGGCCTCGAGCAGTATCGTCCTCGGCGCGAGGCGATCGCCTAAATGGCCGGCGACTTCTGATGGCGCGCAGGCGGGGGGGACGGCCCAAGCGGGGTAAGGCCTCGGCCGAGAAAGCCGCCAAGACGGCGACGCCCAAAGAAGAGGCGATCGAGGTCGAAGGAACGATCGTCGAGCCGTTGCCGAATGCGATGTTCAGGGTGGAGCTTGCGAACGGTCATCGCGTGCTCGCGCACGTTTCGGGAAAGATCCGAATGAACTTCATTCGTATTCTCCCCGGCGACCGCGTGCTCGTGGAGCTCTCGCCTTACGATCTAACTCACGGCAGAATAACCTATAGGTATAAGTAGATGAAAGTTCGACCTTCTGTAAAGAAAATTTGTGACAAGTGCAAGATCATCCGGCGCCGGGGCAAGGTCCGGGTGATCTGCGAGGTCAACCCCAAGCACAAGCAAGTGCAGGGTTAGCTTGAGAAAAGGAACGCATTAATGGCTCGTATCGCCGGCATCGACCTTCCGCGCGAGAAGCGCATCGAAGTGGCGCTGACCTACATCTTCGGGATCGGCCCCGCGACGTCGCGCAAGCTGCTCGCGTTTACGGGCGTGGATCCGAACGTCCGCGTTAAGGCGCTGGGCGAAGAGGACGAGAAGAAGCTTCGCGACGCGATCGACGCGCTGCAGATGCGCGTCGAGGGCGATCTACGCCGTGAGGTTCAGGGCAACATCAAGCGGCTGATGGATATCGGCTGTTATCGCGGCATGCGCCATCGCCGCGGACTTCCGGTTCGCGGGCAGCGGACAAAGACGAACGCTCGCACGCGCAAGGGTCCGAAGCGCACGGTCGCCGGCAAGAAGAAAACCCTAGCGAAGAAGTAGGATCGTCGCCATGAAGGCGGTGATCACCGCCGGCGGGCGGATCGACGGCGCGCTCGCCGCAGCCGCCGGGACGAGCGTAAAGGCGTTGCTCTCCGTCCGCGGCTCGACGATGCTGGAGCGCATCGTTGCGGCGTTGCGCCGCGCGGGCGCGACGAGCATTGCGGTCGTCGGCGGCGACGAGGTGCGGCGCGCGTGCGGCAATCTCGTCGAGCGCGTCGTGGACGAGAGCCCCTCCGGAAGCGAGAACATGCTCCGCGCGTTGCGCGCCTGGCCCGAGGACGGCGAGCCGCTGGTCTATGCGACCAGCGATCTTCCCTACGTTACCGGCGCGGTCGTCGGCGACTTTCTCGGACGCGCTCCGGACGGCGCGCTGGCGATGCCGCTGGCGGATTTCCGCGAGTACGCCGCGCGCTTTCCCGCCGCGCCCCCGAGCGGGATCACGCTCGCGGGCGAGCGCATCGTCAACGGCGGGGTCTTCTCGATTCCGGCGGGGTGCGCCGAGCGGATCGCGGCGAATGCGCGGCGTTTCTTCGATGCGCGAAAGCAGCCATGGCGCATGGCGAGCTTCGTGAGTCCGATCGCGCTCGTGCGATTTCTCGCCGGTCGCTTGAGCGTCGGGCATCTCGAGGAGATCGCGTCGCGCGTTCTCGGGGTTCGCGCGGCGGGGATCCGCGGTTGCGCGCCCGAGCTTGCCTTCGACGTGGATACCGCTGCGGAGTACGAGTATGCGTGCGCGCACCCCTAAACCCGCCAACCCGCTCGCGCTCGCGCTCTTTTGGCTCGGGGTCCAATCGGTCTGGGGCGCGCTCTTGGGGATCTCGCTCCAGGCGCGGACGATCGAGCTCTCCGCTGCCAATCCCGTCATCGCGTACGGCCGCCTGGCGACGATGGGCGCGGCGGTGGCGGCGATCGTGCAGGTGCTCGTCGGATTCTGGTCCGACGCGCGGCGTCGCGACGGAAGCCGCCGGGTCGAGTTCTACGCGTTCGGCGCCGTCGGCGGCGCGGTCGCCCTCGTCTTCTTTTACGACGCGCGAACGTTCGCGGCGCTGACGATAGCCTTCGTCGCGCTCCAGGCGGCGCTCAACGTCGCGATCGGTCCCTATCAGGCGATCATCCCCGATTTTATCGAACGCAAGCGCATCGGAGCGGCATCGTCGTGGATGGCCGCACTGCAAGGCGCGGGGAACGCGGTCGGAGCGCTGGCGGCGAGCTTCATCGCCAACGCGCGCGCGCTCGGCGCAACCCTCAGCGGCCTGCTGCTCGCCACCTGCGCCGTGACGTCCCTCCACGCGCGGGGACTGTCGCTCAACGCGGAATCCGCGCCGAGCGAGACGCCGTGGCGCGTCACGCGTCCCTTCGTCGATCTCTTCGTCTCGCGAGCGCTGATATACGTCGGCTTCTACACGTTGCTGGGCTATCTGCTCTTCTACGTCGAGGCCGTGCTCGGCACGTCTGCGCTCGGCGACGCGAAACGCGAGACCGGCATCCTCATCGTCGTCTTCACAATCGTGAGCGCAGTCGGGGCGGCGCTCGCGGCGCGCCCCAGCGATCGCCTCGACAAGCGTCTCGTCGCGACCGCCGGCGCGGCGGCGTTCATTCTCGCGCTCGCGCTCTTCATCGCATCGCATGCATTCGCGGGCGTCGTTGCGGCGACGCTGCTCGCGGGCGTCGGCTGGGGCTTCTTTCTCGTCGCCGATTGGGCGATCGCTTGCCGCGTGCTGCCCGCCGGCGCGATGGCGGCGGCGATGGGAATCTGGAACCTCGCCGTCGTCCTGCCGCAGATCGCGGCCCCCGCGCTGACGACCGCAGTGCTCCAGCAGCTCCACTTGACGGCGGGCGGAGCGGCCTCCAGGGTCGCTTTTAGCCTAGCTTTAATTGAGACTTTGGTCGGTATCGCGTGGCTTTGGCGTTTATCGCGTTGCGCGATTGGAGAATAATTAGTATGGTGTCCTGGAACGGGCAGCAGAGAACTCAAGGGTCTGCTCGTGTAGCTGGCGAGCGCTCGCCGGCACAATATATCCCATTAAGGAGGCATTCGTGAAACGACTGAGCACCGGAGTACTCGCCGCGCTAATCGTAGCGCTGTGCGGGTTGAGCGCGGTTGCCGCTCCGTCGACCGCGACGCAAGGAAACATTGGAAACGGCGTTGCGCAGGCAGGTGGGGCGCCGCCGGCGGACTTTGGAAGCCCGCCGTCCGGCCAGATTCCCATCCTCTACAACGATCACCACGTCTATAGCAAGCCCGACGTCCTCAAGCAGGGCCGGGTGCTTGCGGCGCTGGTCAAGGGCGGGACGATTCTGATCCCGCTGCGCTCGATGTTCGAGCAAATGGGCGCTACCGTCTCGTACGACGCGTCCTCGAAGACGGCGACGGTTTCGAAACCGGGCTCCGAGGTCAAGGTGACCGTCGGCAAGCCGGAAGTCGTCATCAACGGCGAGTCTCGTCCGCTGGACGTGCCGCCGGAGATCTATCAGGGTGCGGTGCTCGTGCCGGTCCGCGTTATCTCGGAAGGCATGGGCGCATACGTGCAGTGGGTTCCCGACAAGCGGTTAGTGGTCGTACGGTACATCCCGGCGACTCCCCCGCCGACGGCTCCGCCGCCGCCGCCGACGGCTCCGCCGCCGCCGCCCCCGCCGCCGCCCACGCCAAAGCCGCAACCGAACGTTTTGTTCTTGGCCGGCGACTATCTCATCTCACCGAAGATCTACAACCAGTTCGCTCCGGGTAACCAGGCCAACGGCTCGTTTACGGCCCGCGGCGGCGTGCAGTTCAACGCAATCGGACTGCCGTTCATGCTCGAAGTCGACTACAAGAACTGGCAGTACCCGCATAACTGCGGCGTCCCGCAGAGCACCGCGACGATCAACAACGCGCCGCAGTGCTACGTGACGACGGTCGGCAGCCGCGGTACGGCCTACACGCCGGCCTTCACGGCGGTCAACCGCGACGCCGACGTCCGGTTGGGCGTCAAGGTGCTCGATCCGCACATCTACGTCGCGATCGGATACATCTGGGGTTCGAACAACTACGGATATCCGAACACGAACGCGGTGGGCGGCGGCATCGAGAAGCTCCCGGATTGGGGCCACTCGTTCACGTACTACGGCGACGTCTACTACTATCCGAACTTCAGAGGCAACTACACGACGGCCGCGGTGGCGGGATCGCCCGCAACCACCTACGGCATCGGATACAACCTGCTGAAGTACCAGGTCGGGATCGCGTGGGCGTTCGTGCCTGCGGTCTATCTCGACGCCGGTTGGGCCGGTGAGAACGGCGCGAACAAGAACAACGCGCCGATCTCGTACTCGTTCAACGGACCGTACGTCGGCCTCGGGTTCCTGATTCCGTTCTAGTCCCGACGGCGTAACGTCAAACAAAACGGGCGCTCCCTCCTCGAGGGAGCGCCCTTCGTTTTTTGGGGCGAAGCGTCGTCTGCGCGGCCGCCGCGACGCATGAACCAACCGGCAGGGTCAACCGGGCCCACGAACGGGCCCTTTGCCGGTCTGGGGACGGGTGCTCTCCCCGTCGGGCGGGGAAGGCGAGCGAGCTGCCCCCCGCGGCGGCTCCGGTCGTTGACCCCGCTTCCGGTCTTACGGTAAGATACTCCCTTGGCGCCTCCGGGCGCCGAACCCACTTAAACCGTGTGACCCCGAGCCGGTCGAAGGGCGTAAGGGCGGAGAGATTTTTGGCTGCCAAAAAGCAATCGAAGTCGCGGCGCAAGCGCGAGGTAAAGAACGTCCAGACGGGCGTCGCTCACGTGCATGCGTCGTTTAACAACACGATCGTGACGATCAGCGACCCGCACGGAGGCGTCATCTCGTGGGCCTCTGCCGGCAACCTCGGCTTCAAGGGCTCGAAGAAGTCGACGCCGTTTGCCGCGCAGATGGCCGCCGAGGCCGCGGCGCGCAAAGCGATGGAGCACGGGATGAAATCGACCGAGGTCCTGGTCAAAGGTCCCGGCGCGGGACGCGAAGCCGCGATCCGTTCGCTGCAGGCGGCCGGTCTGGAGATCACGATGATCAAGGACGTCACGCCGATTCCGCACAACGGTTGTCGCCCGCCGAAACGGCGCCGGGTCTAAGCCAAGCATGTCGCGTTATACCGGACCCGTCTGCCGTCTCTGCCGCAGAGAGACCGCCGCGAGCAAGACCGGCGAGAAGATCAAGCTCTTTCTCAAAGGCGACCGCTGCCTCTCCCGCAACTGCGCGGTCGAGCGGCGCGGCACCGCTCCCGGTCAGAAGACCACCGGGAAGTCCCGCACGAAGGTCTCCGAGTACGGCCGTCAACTGCGCGAGAAGCAGAAGATGCGCCGCTACTACGGCGTCGCCGAGACGCAGTTCGAGAACTACTTCCGCGAGGCGGCGCGCGTTCCGGGCCAGACCGGCCGGACGTTCCTCGCGCTGCTCGAACGCCGGCTCGACAACGTCGTTTACCGGTTGAACCTCGCGACGAGCCGCGCGCAGGCGCGCCAACTCGTGACGCACCGGCACTTCCGCGTCAACGGGCGGATCGTCAACATTCCTTCGTACAT
>Ga0335070_10007578_pt1 | contig 12724 bp, 8 predicted proteins | sample Lox_Sample_13_FD_206722 | JGI IMG/M metagenome (GOLD analysis project Ga0335070, IMG submission 206722) | Soil microbial communities from Loxahatchee National Wildlife Refuge, Florida, United States - Lox_Sample_1.3 | ecosystem: Environmental > Terrestrial > Soil > Wetlands | place: USA: Florida...
GCTAGCTCGTGCCGCGGACTCTTCATCGTATTATTGTCACAGCTGTCCGCGGATAAAGACCTCATGTGTTCACGCGCCCGTAGCTCAGTTGGATAGAGCATCAGCCTTCTAAGCTGAGGGTCGCTGGTTCGATTCCAGCCGGGCGCACCAGATATTTCGACAGCTTATGTTTGGAGATAGGAGAATCGAAAGGAAGTATTGTGCGTGGGTAGTGCGAACTCGAAAGTTGCTCTCCGATAGTCCTTCCGTAGAAGTCTATTCAATCTTATCCGAGGGATCGCTAGGCCGAACGGTGAGGCCGTCTTAAAGCTCGACCCCGAGCGGTGTCCGTGTTCCGCACAGTTGTGCGATCTGCCGCTGCACGTCTGGACGCATCTTGGTGAAGGCCACGCCGAATTCCTTTGGACGGCTCCAGCGAACGGTTGCGCCTTCGATCGTGAACGGGTTGCCTGCACCCTGCGGAAAGATACAACACTCGAGCTCGACCCCAATGGGGACGGCCACGGAACTGGTGAGGCGACAGCCCCCAAGGGAGAGGTCGCGCAGCTCTCCGTCACCCACCACCAGCATACTCTTCGAGGAAAAGTGGCTGCGTAATCGGATGGCCACGCGGGCGTGCTGGCGTGTTTCCCTCCGGCGGGTCCGTGATGCCGGCGGACTGCATCGCGTCGACGTGAGTTCCCGCTGTCCATTCTGGTGGCTCCCGTCTCGGAAACTGGGCTGTGGTCCTCGATCCTCTCGCTTGGTCCCGCGCCTGTCCGAATACGCGCTAACCGAGGTCCAGGCCTGCCCGAGCAGAGACAGAATCGGCGGGGTGAAGTGCCGCCCGAGTCGGAGTATGTCTCCGACCACGGACCGGGAGGCCGATCGACGCTGCGGCAGCGGGCCGCGTCCACCTGAGACCAGATGTTTAATCCGGTGCGCCACGTCCTCAAGACAGGGGTCCTCTTTTCTGCTCCAGCCATAGGCTTCCAGCGCTTCCGCATACCGGCCGAGTGACTCCAACGTCTGTCCGAGAAAATAGAAAATGTGCGCTTTTTCTGTGGAGGAGAAGGTCCCTAACGTCAGGGCTCGGCGGAAGGCCGTGATGGCGGCGTCGCCGTGATCCGTCGCCCGCCAGCACAGGGCCATTTGCACATGGGCATTCCCGACATACTGCGGGTCCGTGGCCGCTTCTTGGAACTCCTTGAGGGCCTCCTTGAACATTTGGTTGTGCTTGAGCACACGCCCGCGCTCATAGTGGTCGCCTCCGGTCTTCCGTTCTTCCATGCTGGCATCCTCCCCTTTGTGACGCCGGTCCAGGTGACAAATGTTGGCCGATGGGGAAAGGAGCAAGAATAACGCCCCCCTGGAGAACCACGCGGCACCCACAAATCAAGCACTTATCTGGTCAAATTGCGCGCAGGTGATGGAAGAGTCCACCAGGCTGGCCGAAACGGTACGCGACACCGGAGGCCGCCTGGTCGCGGTGACATGGCTTGTTTCAGCGGTACCTCCTTTGGGGGATTGGAAGGTTCCCCTATACGTGGTTAATCTTACGAAGCAACCACAGAGGGCGGCACCATGTCAGGCGGCATTCTGTCACGAGGGAACCTGGAGCGAGCACGCCGACGGCAATCCTGCCACGCGCTCCTCCTGCTCACCCTCGCAGGCGCCGTGCGGCCGGCGGACGTGGTCGTGTACTATCGAGGCACGGACCGACTGCTCAAGACGTGGTCACGCGAGATGGACTGGTTGTGCGCTGCGACGCTCGGGCCTCCTCGCTCCCTATGGCACACCGATCTTAAGGAGTTGTGGCACACCGATCTCAGAGAGTTATGGCATACGGTGTGGTCACAGCTCCGCGCCACCTTCGAGAGCGCCGAGGGATCCAGGTGGGTCAAAGGCGCGCCGGCCAAGGGTTTCCGGGTGACCTCCAGTTAAGTGGACTTGCGAGTCACCCCGAAGAAAAGTATAGTGCGCGGGGCGTGCGTGAAGGGGGGTGGTGAGGAGCTATTTTGCCGCATCCTGCACCCCGAAGCTCTTGAACTCGTGATAGGGCGTTTGGCTAGGGCGAACTTCAACGCTGAGGGTCGCTGGTTCGATTCTAGCCGGGCGCACCAGTTGGTTAGCTGTTCATGCGTTGGTTGATCCGCCCGCCTCGTCTCGTGATTCTTGCCGCTGTTTGTTTACTGGTTTATACGCTCGTCGGGTTTTTTCTTCTTCCCTACATTATTAAGGCCCACGTGATCCCCATCGTGGCGGAACAGCTTCAGCGTCCCGTGTCGGTCGCGGACGTCGAGGTCAATCCCTTCGCGCTCTCCATTCGGTTAACTGGGTTCGAAATCCGTGAAGTGGATCAAACTCCCATTACCGGGTTTGAAGAGTTTTTCATCAACTTCCAGACGATCTCTCTCCTTCGTCGGGCCTATGTCTTCGACTCGATACGCCTCGTGCTTCCCTTCGTCTCGGCCAAAGTGTCCAAAGAGGGACGGCTGAATCTCCTCGATCTGCTCCCGCCGAACAAGGAGCCGCAGCCGGCCGCACCACCGAAGGCGGAAAAGACACCGTCTCAAGTTCCTGCCGTTGAGATAAGAGAATTCGAGATTGCGCAAGGCGTGGTCGAGTTTCGTGATGAGTCAAAACCCAAGCCTTATGCACTCGACATCGTTCCGATCCATATCGCGCTCAAGAACTTTTATACGAAGCCGGGCGGCGACAATTCCTATGCGTTCACCGCGGAACTCGGCAAAGGCGAAACTCTTGCGTGGGAAGGAACCATCTCTCTCGAGCCGATTCGGTCGTCCGGGAAGTTTGTCTTGTCGGGTGTGAAGCTGCCCAGCCTGTGGAAGTACGTCCAGGACCGTTTTCGGTTCACCATCACCGACGGCATGTTGACCGCCGACGCGGCGTATACCCTGGATACCAGTGCCGATCCCCTTGTCGTACAGATTGCTCGTGCGAACACGCAGATTGAGAATTTGAAGATTACCGAAGAGGACGGCCTCGATCCGGTGATTGTGATTCCGGCAGTGAAGGTCGATGGTGTGGATTTCGATCTCGCGAAGCAAGACCTCACGGTTGCGAACGTGGCGATCGAGCAAGCGTCATGGACCACATGGCTGAATCCAGACGGGGCAGTCAATTACCAGAAGTTATTTGCGCCGGGCACCTCAGCAGCAGCCACCACTCCTGCAGCCAGTGCGTCGCCTCCACGCAAGGAAGAGAAGCCCTGGACGGTTCTGCTCAAACAGATCTCGCTCAAGGATCATGCGGTTGATTTCGAAGATCGGTCACTTCAGACCCCTGCACGCGTCAAGATTGCTTCTCTCACAGCGGAGACCCATGACGTCCACATTCCCCTGAAGGACCCTCTTCCTCTGTCTGTCGAGATGCAGATCAACGAGACGGGCCAGATCCGCGTGACGGGCTCGGTGGCGCCAAACCCTTTTCAGGCGGATCTGACCCTGGGCTTGAAAGACATTGCGATCAAGCCGTTTCAACCCTACTTCGAGAAATTCGCACGAATCGATGTGCTCTCTGGAGCGGTGAATGTGGACGGCAATCTGCACCTCGCGGTTCAGCATCCCCGGGGTCCGCTCTTGTCATACGACGGGAATGCCAATGTGACGGGGCTGGTCATTGCCGATCTGGATCAGGAGAATGAAGTGGCTTCGATGAAAAGATTCTCTCTCAACACCATTCATCTGACCGTCGACCCGACTTCCATATCGATTCGAGAGGTTGGTCTCCAAGAACCGGCCGTGAACCTTGTTGTACAGTCGGATGGAGGATTGAATCTTGCGAAACTGAAGTCGTCCGAGCCCTCACCAGCGCCGACCGACCAGAAGCCTGCACCGGCGGAGAAATCCAAGCGCGCTCCTGTTCCCGTGACGATCGGCACGGTGAAATTGCTGAAGGCTGCTGCCACGTTTCGTGATGAAACGGTTCAGCCTCCGGTGAACATGGGAATCTCGGACTTCACTGGAACGATCAAGGGATTGTCTTCCAAAGAGTTGGCGCGGGCCGACGTTGATCTGGCCGGCTTGGTCGATCGGATCGCGCCTCTGAAGATTGTCGGCAGCATCAATCCGCTGAGCGAAGACGCCTTCACCGATTTGGCCATCACGTTCAAAAATCTGGATCTGACGGCAGAAGGGCCCTATAGCCGAAAGTATGTGGGATACGAATTGTCGAAGGGAAAACTCTCGTTCGATCTGAAATACAAGGTCTCTCAGAAGTCACTCGAAGCGGAAAACAAAGTTCTCGTCGATCAACTGACGTTCGGTGAGAAGACCGACAGCCCGGATGCGACGTCGATTTCGGTTCCATTCATTGTGGCCCTCCTCCAAGACCGGCAGGGGCGGATCGAGATTGATCTGCCGATTCGCGGCGATCTCAATGATCCGGACTTCAGATACGGAAGGGTTCTGCTCTCGGCCCTCGGCAATCTTCTCACCAAGCTCGCCGCCTCTCCCTTTGCTTTGCTGGGGAAACTTGTTCCGGGCGGGGGCAGCGGTGAAGAGCTGCAGTTCTTCGAATTCGAGCCGGGGTCGACGAGTCTGGCGGCAACGGATCTGAAGAAAACCGAGGCCTTGGTCACGGCGCTTCAAGAACGGCCTGGTTTGCGGCTGGAAATTACTGGAACCGCGGACTCTGTGCGTGATCGCCAGGCGCTCCGTCTGCAGAAGCTCAAGACCCAACTGAAGACTAAGTGGCAACAGGAACGGGCGCTACCGAAGGACACGGACTTCCCCGCTGACGAGGAAGTACGGATGATCAAGGAACGGTTCGAGCAGGAGCATGTCCAGCCGACCGGCACAGTCCCAACGCCGAAGCCGGATGTGGGTCCGAAACCGCCAACAGTCGAGGAGATGAGGCAACAGCTGGCTGCGTCCATTCCCGTCGACGAGGCGAGCCTCCGCATCCTGGCGGATGAGCGGGCGAAACAAATGCGAGGCCAATTAGCCGGCGAAGGCAAGCTTGCCGACGAACGGGTCTTTCTCACGGAGGTTGATGTGACTGCGTCCGGCTATGAGAAGGTCCGGAGCCGACTGAATATCACCGCTGGGTCATAACGGCAGATTCTGCCCTTGAACTTGGTGCAATAGAGACAGTATCGTAGAGCTACTCATCTGTTAGCTGGGCAGATCCGTAAACAAGGAGGTCGATCATGGCACTACGATTGGGAGACGAAGCACCGAATTTTACGGCGGAGACAACGGAAGGGACCATCAACTTTCATGAATGGTTGGGGAACGGATGGGGGATTCTCTTTTCGCATCCGAAAGACTTCACCCCGGTCTGCACGACGGAACTGGGTTATATGGCGAGGATCAAGGACGACTTCGCCAAGCGCGGGGTCAAGGTAATCGCCATCAGCGTCGACCCGCTCGATTCCCATCGCGGATGGACTAAGGATATCAATGAAACGCAGCACTGCACCGTCAGTTACCCGTTGATTGCCGATCCGGAGAAGAAGGTGGCGATGCTGTACGATATGATCCACCCTAATGCGATGGATAATATGACCGTCAGATCCGTGTTCGTGATCGGACCTGATAAAAAGGTCAAGTTAATGCTCACCTATCCAGCTTCATGTGGCCGGAATTTTGATGAATTACTGCGCGTCGTTGATTCGCTTCAACTCACCGCCAAGTACAAGGTGGCGACACCGGTGAATTGGAAGGATGGGCAGGAATGCATCATCACACCGGCAGTGACCGATGCCGAAGCGAAGACACTGTTCCCGAAAGGATTCAAAGCCGTCAAGCCATACCTCCGGTACACGCCGCAGCCGAATAAGTAACGAGTGCATAATTGGTATCAAGGGCGGGAATGGCGCATCGCCACTCCCGCCCTTGTTATTTGTAGGGAGGTCGTACTGCCGGTCGTTACTCCGACTGACTTATACAAGCAAGAGGCCGGCGTCGCGAACTTTCTTCCAGGGCGGGCTGGTCAGGTAGGCTGCGAACTCTTTGGCGTTCCCTGGAAAAGTAGACTGAGCTTCCCGGAGCAGGGGATAAGGTTGTGACCGCTTACTCTGTGGAGTGGCCTGCCGAATCAGATCTGTCAGCCATCGCGCTTCCGCCTTGGGCAGGGTCACTGTGGTATCGCTAGCTCGTCCTGGTAGGATCATGCTTGTTCGATTCGTGCGCGCGGTACAGATTGGTGTCCCTCCCAGCCAAACCACTCGCCGTTCGACACGCGGGTCATCGTTGACCATTCTGTCTCGGAGGAGACGTTTCACCCAGGCCTGCGGAACGCGGGGTCGTGGAACTGAGTGGTCGAACCATCGCCTGACATCGAGATTCAGGCCGCGCCCTTCGAGGTAGTTCAGCATCGAACGGCGCAAGCCTTCGCCGAGCCATTCGGGAGTCTTGCCGACACGATCTTCGTGGAGCAAATCGTTTTCGGCGAATCCTTGAAATGCGGGACCGAGGATCCGCACACCGTGTGCAGCGGGCGTGAGCCCGATCGGACTGTGGGCCGTCGCGGTGAACCGGTGCCAGAAGGCGGATTGAATGAGGTCCGCGGAGAACAACTGGCGAACCCGCTCGAGCGAATCCACCGTTTCTTGAACTGTTTCAGAGGGACATCCATACATCAGATAAGCGTGGATCAGAATGCCGGCTTCTCTGAATGCCGCTGCCACGAGGGCGGTCTGATCCACAGTGATGCCTTTCTTGATTTTGTCCAGCAATCGGTCGGAAGCTGCTTCGAGTCCGGCGGTGACCGCGATGCAGCCGGAGGCAGCCAAGAGGCGACATAAGTCCGGCGAGAACGCTTCTTCGAATCGGATATTTCCCCACCACGAAATGGTGATGCCTCGTTCCAGCAACGCAAGTGCGAGGGCTTTCAATGCAGCAGGCGGTGCCGCTTCGTCGACGAAATGAAACCCGCGGCGGCCAGTCTCTTCGAGCAGTTGCTCGATCTGGTGAATCAGCCGATCGGTTGGGGTCATCTCGAATCGGCCGATGTAGTCCAGGCCCACATCACAAAACGTGCATTGCTTCCAGTAGCAGCCATGAGCCACGGTCAGTTTGTTCCAATGGCCTTCGGACCACAGCCGGTGCATCGGGTTCGTGCTGTCTAAAATCGTGAGGTACCGATCGAGTGAGAGCCCGCTATAGGTGGGACACCCAACTTCATCCAACCCGAAGTCCCGATCGGCGCTTTCATTGGTAAAGACGACTCGGCCGTTGTCTCGGTAGAACGTGCGGGAAAGTCGAGTGCGAGTCCTGGTTCCTGCCAGGTGTTCGATCAAGGACAGCAGCGGTCGCTCTCCGTCGTCGACAGTCACGTAATCCACGTAATCGAACACGCGCGGGTCGGAGAGACGTCTCAGTTCCGTATTCACATAGCCGCCTCCCAGGGCAATCGTGATGTCAGGCCGGATCGCCTTGATCGACTGAGCGATACGAAAGGCTCCGTAGAGATTGCCGGGAAACGGCACGGTCAAACCGACGAGAGAAGGATTCACACGATCGAGATGGGTCCACAAGGCGTCGAGCATGAATCGGTCGGTGAGCGTCGGCTTGGGGGTCAATGCCTGAATGATCGTCTCGAACGACGAGGCAGCGCGCGCGATGTGCTCCGCATAGCGGCTCAAAGCGAAGTGAGGCGACACCGTTGCCTGAACCAGGTCGGCTAGGTCTTCGAGGAAGAGCGTCGCGAACTGCGTGGCGCGATCACGGTCTGCTGAGCCTCGCACTGCAGACTGCTTCCTGACGCGTTCATGAAACCGTGGGCCTTGAGGAAGCAATCCTGGACGGGCGAGGAGAGTCGCCAACGAGGGATTGCGTCCTTGCAGAAATTCAATGACCGGATCAATGGCATCCAGATAGGCCTGTTCGACTGAAAGCATTTGTCGGGCTTCCCCCGGGAGATCTCTCTTTCCGCGGCGTATCTCCTCGAACAGGGCAGTGAGTCCGGATCGACTGAACAATCGGAGGACCATGTCAATGCCGAGGTCAACTTGCTCGCACGGGATACCGCGGGATCTGAGAAAACCGGTGAGATACGCCGTTGAGGGGTAGGGCGTGTTCAGTTGCGTCAGTGGGGGAATCAGCAGTAGAACGGTCGGGAGACCCATGGGCTCACATACCATAGTTTGAGCATGTTGCAAAAGCCCTCCAGCGTCGTTCTCGCATCGCTCAAGGCCTCAACGTACGGAATAAAGTACGCCTCGGCCTTTTACTCGCTGCGGCCTTGCTGGACGGACTTTTTCAGCATGCTCCGTGACAAGCATAGTGTCCATGCGAACTTCAGGTGAGCATTTGCCTGTCCGGCATGTTCGGGGGTGCAACAGCCTAAGTTCGTGGAACCAAGACCAGGTGGGGCCCCATCCACTCGATGCTGATGGAGGAACATATGTCGTGGAAGATAGCGATGCTAAGCCTATCGGTGGTACTTGCTGCTTCGTCGGCCTTTGCGGAAATCGATGAGAAGAAACTCCTGGATCTGACCTATCCATTGGATGAACAGGCGGTCTTCTGGCCCACGAACAAGCCCTTCACCTGGCAGAAGACCGCGTGGGGAAAGACGGCCAAGGGCTACTGGTATGCGTCCGGCGATTTCTCCATGTCGGAACATGGCGGGACGCACATCGACGCGCCGATTCATTTTGGCGAAGGCCGGCTGTCGGTCGATGTCATCCCGCTTCAGAACTTGGTCGCTCCGGCAGTGGTAATCGACGTTCGCGCTGCGCTTGAACAGGATCGAGACTATCGATTGACGGTCCATGATATTGAGGCCTGGGAATCACGCCACGGGCGCATTCCTTCCGGCGCGGTGGTCATGATGCTCACGGGGTGGGGCAAAAGATGGCCGGATACAAATCGCTATCTTGGGACTGACACACCATCGGATCCGAAGACGTTGCATTTCCCCGGCTTCTCGAAAGAGGCGGCAGAGTTTCTCGTGACGCAGCGGAAGGTGGATGGCATCGGCATCGACACGCCGAGTATCGACTACGGACCATCGCAGGATTTCGTTGTGCATCAAATCGTAAATGGTGCCGATCGGTATGGTCTCGAGAATATCGCGAATCTGGAACAGCTCCCGCCAAAGGGCGCACTTCTTGTGTCGTTGCCCATCAAAATCAAAGGAGGCACGGGTGGACCTGTCAGAATAATCGCCATCCTGCCGTGATGATGGCTGTTTGAATCGCAGAAGCAAACGTAGCCGAGGCTCAAAGTGCTCAGTGGCTAGGCCGGCACGAACTTCAGCGCGACGCCGTTGATGCAGTAGCGCAAGCCGGTTGGTTTGGGGCCGTCCTTGAAAACATGACCTTGGTGGCCGTCGCAGCGGGCGCAGTGGACTTCCGTCCGTGGAAAGATCAATTTGAAGTCGGTTGTGGTGCCGATCACCTTTGGATCGATCGGCTGCCAGAAGCTTGGCCAACCGGTCCCGCTGTCGAACTTGTGTTCAGAAGAAAAGAGCGGCAAGTCGCAGCCGGCGCACTGGTAGATGCCGTTCTGATGGTTTTCGTGCATGGGGTTTACAAACGGCCGCTCAGTCTCCTCGTGCCGCAAGACGCGATAGGCCTCCGGTGCCAGGAGCTTCTTCCACTCCTCGTCGGTCTTGATGACTTTGACGATCGGGCCGATGTCCGGTTGTTTGCCCATCGAAGGCTCCTTTCTTCCATGGTACTCTTGGTCGGGTCATCGCCTCGAACCCTCGAGGCGATGACCTCTCGTTATACTTCGTCGGTTTTCAGACGGAAACCTGACAAGGTTCTTCGTGACGCTCGACCGTGGTGAAGGCTGCTCGCAGCACCTCATGGACAGTCTCGACCGGGATGAACTCGATGTCCCGTCGGACCTCTTCCGGAACTTCCTTGAGGTCCTTCTCGTTGGCCTTCGGCAGAATGATCCGCTTGATTCCTGTTCGATGCGCAGCTAGGACTTTTTCCTTTATCCCGCCGACCGGCAGGACCAATCCACTGAGACTCACCTCTCCGGTCATGGCCGTGTCTTTCCGGATCGGTTTCCTGACGTAGGCCGATGCCAGGGCTGTGGCCATCGTGATACCGGCGGACGGACCGTCTTTGGGAATGGCTCCCGACGGCACATGGATGTGCACCCCGTTTCGTTTGAAGCGTGAGATGTCGAGCCCCATTTCCTCGGCGTGAGCCCAGAGGTAGCTACGGGCCGCACGAGCCGATTCCTGCATGACCTCGCCGAGCTGTCCGGTCAAGGTAAGCTCGTGACTGCCCGGCAATAAACTGGTTTCAATGTATAGGACGTCGCCACCGGTCGGAGTCCAGGCGAGCCCAGTCGCCACTCCCGGAGGGAGTTCCTTTCTGGCTTCTTCCGGGATGAAGCGTTCTCTCCCGAGCCATTCCGGGAGCTGTTCCATCGCGACTGTGACAGGGGCTCGTTCCCCTCCAGTCATGACTTCGGCAAACTGCAAGGCGACCTTGCGGGTCAACCGTCCGAGCATCTGCTCGAGCTGGCGCACGCCGGCTTCCCGCGTGTACCGGGTGATGATCCGATCGAGGACCTCCGGCGCAAGTATGACTTCGCTGGGTTGCAAGCCTGCTTCATTGAGACGGCGTGGCCAGAGATACCGCATGGCAATCTCGGCCTTCTCTCGTTCGCTGTACCCGCCCAATTGAATGATTTCCATTCGATCCAGCAACGGCTGGCTGATCGTGTCCAGCGTGTTTGCGGTGGTGATAAAGAACACCTTGGACAGATCGAACGGCAGATCCAGATAGTGGTCGCGGAACGTGTGATTCTGCGCCGGATCGAGCACTTCCAGCAGCGCCGCAGCCGGATCGCCTCGAAAGTCCCGGCCCATCTTGTCCACTTCGTCGAGCATCAAAACTGGATTGTTCACACCGGCCCGGCGCACCGCTTGGATGATCCGGCCGGGGAGGGCTCCGACATAGGTCCGTCTGTGCCCCCGCAACTCCGCTTCATCATGCACACCACCGAGGCTGAATCGTTCGAATTTGCGTCCCATCGCACGGGCGATGGACTGGCCCAGGCTGGTCTTGCCGACTCCGGGAGGGCCCACGAGACAGAGGATCGGCGCCTTGGCTCCCGGGTTTAATTTCAAGACGGCCAAGTGCTCAACAATGCGCTCTTTGACTTCCTTGATTCCATAGTGGTCTTCATCCAGCACCTGGCGGACACGAGCGAGTTCCAAACTGTCCTCAGACGCCTTTTTCCATGGCAGCTCGAGAACCAATTCGAGATAGCTACGAATGACCTGATGATCTGGAGACGTCGGAGGAATTTTAGTCAAGCGGGCGACTTCACGCTCAGCCTCCTTCCGGACATGATCCGGTAAATCCGCCTCTTCGATTTGTTTCTTCAGTCGGCCCGTCTCGCCTTCCTCGCTGTCCGACTCGCCCAGTTCCTGCTGAATCGCCTTGAGTTGTTCACGAAGAATGTACTCGCGTTGCGACTTGCTGATCTTGGCTTGCGCTTCGGTTGTGATCTTCTCTCTCAATTGAAGGATCTGGATCTCGCGCGACAATGCCGCATATAAGCTGCGCAGGAGATCGACGCGTGTGGTGGCTTCCAGAAGTTTCTGCTCTTCCTGGACGGTCAGGTTGAGCAGTGACGCGATCCTGTAGGCGAGGGCAACTGGATCTTGCTCCGCTCCCAAAGCAACAACCGCTTCTTCCATGCCTGGTGCACGAATGAGTTTGGGCAGATCGGCAACGACGTCTTGAATCGCGCGATGCAAGGCATCGACCTCCGTGCCAGTATCAGTCGGTTCTGGATACTCACGGACGCGAGCGATCAAGTACGGATCCGTCTGATCGAGCCTCAGGAGGACGACTCGTTCCAGCCCCTGAACCATGGCGTGGATTTGCCCCTCCGATACGCGGGCGATCTGTTTGATAACGGCCTTGGTCCCGATTGAGTACAGATCTTTCAACTCTGGTGCATCAATATCCGGCGCACGTTGGGCGATCACCAGGAGCGTCTTGTCTTCCGTTCTCATGGCCGCCTCGACTGCGGCAATGGACCGGTCTCGACCGACGGTCAATGGCATCATGACGCCCGGAAACAGAACCGTGCGCTTGATGGGAAGGATCGGCAGATTCGAGACGAACGACTGTTCACTCATTTTGGCCTCCTTGAGGACTATACTGACTGAATGTGTCGGTCTTAAAGTAGCCATCACTTGAGGTGAGTCAAGGTAAGGGAGGGACCTCGTCCCCGGATCATGTTGAAAACACTGGCTGGAACAGTCGGAGCCTGCATGAATTGATACAGGAGATTTAAGCTCTATCACATTGAAACTGTTGGATTACTTATCAACGAACAACCCGCCAGCAGTGTCTTGCTGAATGGTGTTGTTGGTGCGTTTTAATGTGCCAGAAGAATTCGTGGTTGGGAGGTCTGGGTAGTCATCGGTTCCAGCGAGATCGAAGAAGGCGGCGAGGCTCGTGGTGTCTGCTGTGCCCATCCCTCGTGAGACTCGATATTGGTCAGCGCCTCCCTCCTCGATGATGAGGCTCCACGAGGTAAGGTCAGCCATCCCAAGACCGGTCGAATGGTCGAAGGAATAAGTGTCACGGCCCTTGCCCCCGTCAATCATGAGCCCCGCGCTGTGGTCCCAAGCCACTCCGGCGTTGTACAGGGGACCTGATGATCCATAATGATCCTCTCCATGCCGGTCGATGAAGAGAGCGGCACCAAAATGAGCCGAGGCTCCATGTCCGTACCGAGCTGCTTGATGATCGTCGTCACCATCCAGATCGAGTTTCAGGCCTGTGCCA
>Ga0335070_10007579_pt1 | contig 12723 bp, 8 predicted proteins | sample Lox_Sample_13_FD_206722 | JGI IMG/M metagenome (GOLD analysis project Ga0335070, IMG submission 206722) | Soil microbial communities from Loxahatchee National Wildlife Refuge, Florida, United States - Lox_Sample_1.3 | ecosystem: Environmental > Terrestrial > Soil > Wetlands | place: USA: Florida...
GCGCGCGGAAGACCTGCGGTGCGCCCTCGGCGACCAGGTAACAGACGTCCGCCACCGGCAGCCCCTGCCGCAGCATGAACTGGCACCGCGTCAGATAGCGGTGGCATGCGGGCAGCATGTCCCAGAACGTCTGGGTCCTTTCCCAGTGCACGCCGTAGGGGCCCATGGTCATGCCCGGCCGGAGGTCGAGCCGTGCCTGATGCTGGTAACGGTGGAAGACGATGCGGTTGACGCCCGCGGCCAGGGCCCAGTCGCCGAGGGCCTTCATCGCGGCCGGATTGGCCTGCCAGCGCTCCTCGTCGCTCGAGGTGAAGGCCTCGGCGCCCACGATCCGCCGGCCGCAGGTGTGGCCGACGCTTGCGGCCTCGATGACGCTGTGGGCCGTATTGAAGCCGCAGAGCCAGAACTCGCCCTGCGGCACGTCGGCGACCGTGCCCAGGGTCATGTCGGCGCAGGGGGTCATGTCGTAGGGCTCGATCGAGAGCCCGAAGCCGTCGCGGCGGCCGAGCTCCTTGAGATGGGTGGCGTGGTTCTCGATGATGAGCTCCTGGGCGGTGAGGCGGAGGTCCCAGAGGAAGCGCTCCGAAAGCTCGAGCGTCCCGACGACGCGGCCCGTGATCGCGGGGAGATAGGGGAGGAGGTCGTAGCCGCGGCGGCGGCGGAACTCCTCGCGGAAGGCGCCGGTCCAGTTCTGGGCGCCCATCTCCCAGCTGTCGATGTGGAGAGACGTCCAGCCTGCGCCGGCGGCCGTTTTATGCGGGCCGATCTCGCGCAGGAGGCTGCCGACAAAAGCGTCGTAATGTGCGTCGAGCGCCGCCCGGTCGAGCTTGTCGCACTCGAGCCCGAGCCCCGGGACGGGAGCAGGCCGCGTGTTTGCGCCGGTCGTCGTCCGGCCGAAACGGAGAATCGTCCATCGTCCCTGCGGGATGTCACACGAGAGGCGCCCGTCCGCTGCGAGTCGGCCGGAGAGGTCGACGATGCGCGAAGGGTCGATAACCGCGCCGGCCGGGAGAGGGGGGTAGTCCGCAGGCGAGGGGAGAAGTGGCTTGACGCCCGGCTGGGACGAATAGGGGGCCCGGACATAGAGGGCCTTCTCGTCGATGTCGGCGATCGCGCCGCCGCCGGCCTTGGGCGTCGGGAAGGCCAGCACGGCTACATCCTTATAGAACTCGTTCTTCGCTCTTTCCTGTGCCGGCGGCAGCATCCCGTCCCCGAAAAAGGCGGGCCGCCGCTTGGGAAGGGGCAGGACGCCGTCGAAGCGCGCCGGACCCTTGACATCGACGGCGCTGGCGACGAGGTGCTGCATCGACTGTTCGGGCTTGACCCACGGGCCGCCACTCCCGGTCCAGCCGGGCCCGGCGTTGAGAGTGATCTCCAGGCCCAGCCGCTCCGCCTCGGTGACGACGTGCTTGAAGAGCCGGCGCCACTCAGGGCTCATGAACTCGACCGGCCCGCGCGGCACGCCGACGTTGACCTCGCAGATGATGACGCCGCCGATGCCCGCGGCTTTCATCGCCTCGAGGTCCTTGGTGATGCCGGCGCGGTCGAGGTTCCCGTCCATCCACATCCAATAAACCCAGGGCCGGGCCTCGTCCGGGGGCGCGGCGAAACCATAAGCCAGCGGGTCTGCCGGGCGCGAGGCGCAGCCGGCGGCGAAGCAGAGGGCCGTCAGGATAAGAGCGCCCTTGGCGAGTTTCCTTACCAACCGGGACCTGCGCATCATGAAGCCCTCCGTTCCGAACTCGAGCCGATGCTATCCTCGGCCGCTCGCTCAAGTCAAGCGATGTCGCCGGGGAGAATCAGGTCAGGTTGACATCGAGAAAATATTGGTTTAGGCTCCTTCCCTGATGGCGCGGACGATCATTGGAGTCGGCTTGCTCATTCTGGGAGTCATGCTTGTCCATCGTCCATCGATGTCCGGCATGCCATAAGATTCTGTCCAACGTCTTTTTTGATTTAGGATCAACGATCATGACAAAACCGTCCCTGCTTGCGAAGCTTCTCTGGCCGCTCTGGGCCTTCGCCCTGGCCCTTTCGTCCGTTGCCGCGCAGGACAAGAACACCTACGCGCCCGATATCCCGGAAAAGGGATCGGTCGAGGCCATCGCCAAGTTCACGACCGAAGCCCGCTTCGGCAACCCGTGGGTCGCCTACGTGCCGGCCTCCGATACCGTGCCTTCGCCGACGCAGTCCCTCGGCCACGTCGTCGGCGCCGAGGGCGAGCTGTCGAGCACGGCCAAGATCTACGGCTATTTCCGGAAGCTGGCCGCAGCGACGCCGCGCGTCCGCGTCCAGACGATCGGCCGGACCGAGGAAGGGCGGGACATCCTCCTCGTCGCCGTTTCGGACGAGGACGGGATCCGCAGCCTCGACAAGCTCAAGGCCGCGACCGCCGCCCTGGCCGACCCGCGGAAAACGACCCCCGAAGCGGCCGAGGCGCTCATCGCTTCGGGCCGCCCTATTTATTACTTTAATGCCGGGCTTCACTCGACGGAGACGGGGAGCCCCGAGATGGCCATGGAGCTGGCCTACCGCCTGGCCGTGTCCGACCAGCCCATGATCCAGCGGATCCGGGCCAGCGTCATCGTCCTTATCAACCCGGTTTCGGAGCCGGACGGCCGCGATAAGATGGTCGATTGGTTCTACCGCTATCTCAAGGGCAAGACGGACTTCGACGACCTCCCGCCCGTCTCGCCGCCGTACTGGGGCCATTACGTCTTCCACGACAACAACCGCGACACGCACCGCCAGGCCCTCGAGCTGACGCGGGCCGTGACCCGGATGTTCTTCGATTTCCACCCGACCGTTATCCACGACCTCCACGAGAGCATCCCGCTCCTCCACACCTGGAACGGCACCGGCCCGTGGAACAACAACGTCGACGCCATCCTCATCGACGAGTTCTTCGAGATGGCTTTCGCCGAGATCGGCGCCCTAACCTCCCTGGGCATGCCGGGCGTCTGGACGTGGGGCTTCGGCGAGGGCTGGACCCACCACTACCTCGACTCCTTCGCCGTCAACCACAACAGCATGGGCCGCGGCTACGAGACGTACGGGAACGCCTCGGCCGAGACCATGGAGCGGGTCCTCAGGCCGAACGAGGAGCGCTACGTCAACCGGCCCGTCACGAGCAGGGAATGGTATCGTCCGCTGCCGCCGCCGCGGAAATTCCGCTGGTCCCTGCGGGATAACACGAACTACATGGAAACGGGCTGCCTGGCCATCCTCGACTATACCGCCAAGAACGCCAAGGAGATGCTCCGCGATTTCTATCGCAAGGGATATAACTCATGGCAAAAGGGGGTCAAGGGCGCGCCGTTCGCCTTTGCCATCCGCGAGGACCAGGGCGACCGCCGGCGCGTCGTGGAGATGCTCGGGCTCCTGATGGGACACGGCATCGAGGTCTCGCGGGCGACGGCGGCCTTCAAGCTCGACGAGGGCGAGTTCCCGGCCGGGACCTACCTCGTTAAGCTCGACCAGCCCTATCGGAATTACGCCGTGGACCTGCTCACGGCCCAGGAGTACCCGCCCGACACGCCCTACGAGCCCTACGACGACGTGTCCTGGTCGCTTCCACTTCACTTCGGCGTCGAGGCCAAGCGCATTGACGACGCCAAGGTCAAAGACGTCCCGGCGACCCTGCTCCAGGCCGGCTTCGAGGTTCGGGGCAAGGTCAGCGGCGCCGGTCCGGTCTACCTGCTCAAGGACACGGGCCAGGAATCGCTTTTCGCCCTGCGCAACCGTCTGGCCGCCTTCAAGGTCGAGATTGTCGAAAAGCCCTTTAAGTCGGGCGGGGCGGATTATCCGGCCGGCTCATGGATCCTCCCCGACCAGAAGGGACTGGCCGACTCCCTGAAGAAGGCTGCGGCCGAGCTGGCCCTGGACTTCGAGAGCGGGGCCGCCGCGCCCGACGTCGCCCGCCACGAGTCGCGCCTGCCGCGCCTCGCCGTCTGGCACACCTGGGCCGACACCGAGTCGACCGGCTGGATCCGCTACGCCCTCGACCGCGAGAAGATCCCTTACGCCTACATCCGCGACGACGAGATCCGGGCCGGCCGGCTCCACGAGCGCTACGACATCATCGTCTTCCCCCACAACTACCTCGGCCTCCAAGAGCAGATCCTGGGGATCGACAAGAAGTGGTCGCCGATGGCCTACACGAAGACGAAAGACTTCCCCGATCTTGGCGTTCCGGATGGATCGGACGACATCACCGGGGGGATCGGTTGGGGCGGCATGGCCAACCTGGAGAAGTATCTCGCCGATGGCGGCATCCTCATCACCCTCGGCAACGGCTCGACGTTGGCGCTCGACGGCGGGCTCGTTCGCGACGTCTATCACAAGGGCGGCGCCTTTTTCACGCCCGGCTCGGAGCTCAGGGTGAAGTTCGTGAGACCCGACCATCCGCTCGCCTACGGCTATCCGGAGACGACCTCGGTTTTCCGCACGATGCTGCCCGTTTACGATATCGCCATGTCGGGGCGCCGGAGCGTCGTTCTCCAATGGGGGACGAAGCTCCGCTCGGAGGACCGCGAGGAAACCCCGGCCGAAGCGGCAAAGGCCAAGGATGCCCAAGCGGCGGCCAAGAAGGAAGAGCCCAAGATGCTCGTCGCGGGCGCCCTGAGGGGCGAGGACGACCTCGAGGGCCGGCCGGCCATCTTAGACCTTCCGGCGGGCAAGGGTCGCGTCATCGCCTTCAACTTCGAGCCGATTCACAGAGACCTCAACCGCTCGGATTTCCGGTTCCTGTGGAACGCGCTCCTCAACTGGAACGCCCTGCCGCCTGGCGGAAAATAGGGCCGCGCCGGGTCGGATGAGTCCGGAATGGAACTGGCTCCCCGGCGGCGTCGAGTTGTGGTATACTCGGCCGCAGGGACCGTTCGGCGCAACCGGGGGGGGAAACCGGTCCCGTCCGAACGGCAACGGACCCGTGAGGAGGGGACGATGCCTGAAGAAGCCATCGGCAAGGTGACCCACTATTTCGACCGGATCGGCGTCGCCGTCCTGCAGCTGACGGGGACGGTCCGGGTCGGCGACAGCCTCCATTTCCACGGCCACTCGACGGATTTCACGCAGAAGGTCGATTCGCTCCAGATCGAGCACAAGAGCGTCCCGGAAGGGAACCCGGGCCAGGACGTGGCGCTGAAGGTCGGCCAGAAGGTCCACCCGAACGACCAGGTGCTGAAAGTCACGGAATAGCGACCCGCACGGAGCGCGGCGCTGTCCTCACGACGGCCGGGGGGATTCCCTCGCCGCTCGAATAAAGGAGGGGTCATGAATTGGAAACGCATCTTCTTGGCCAGCCTCGTGATCTACGTCGTCTTCCAGGGCCTGGGTTACCTCATGGACCACGTTTTCCTGAAGGGCGACTATGACCAGCTGAAGTCCCTGTGGCGGCCGAACATGACGTCGAGGATGTGGGTCCTCTACGTCGTGGGCCTCCTGGTGGCGTTCCTGTTCACCTACATCTTCGTCAAGGGCCGCGAGGGGAAGGGAATCCAGGAGGGCGTGCGGTTCGGAATCATCATCTGGCTGTTCACCATTGTGCCGTATAACCTCGAGCTCTGGGTCATCTTCCCCATCCCGCACCAGCTGATCGTGAAATGGATGCTGTTCGGGCTGCTGTCGAGCCTGATTGGCGGCATCCTGGCCGCGGTCATCTACGAGCCGGCCGCTCCGGCCGCCGCGACGCAGCCCTAGAAGGGAGGCGGGTCCGCGCAGGCGCGGCTAACGCGCCGGGGCGACGGCCGAGACGAATTCCCGGGCGAACGCCGCCGCCTTGTCGAGCGCGCCGTCGATGAGGGGGCCCCTTATGTCCTTGACCTCGCAGCGGAGCGTCTCGGGGTAGACGTTCAGGCCCAGCGCTTTTGCGGCGTCGTGCATGAGGCCTGCGGCGCCGGGGGTGAGCCATTTCCGGCCCTTTTCGAGTTTCACCGGGTCGGTCGGGATCGGCCCGTAGGTGTCAAAGACGGCGAGGGGTTTCCGGGCCGCGCCCAGTTTCCGCAGGCGTTTCAGGACGCGCAGCGCCCTCCGCGTGACCCGCGCCATCCTCGTCGGGGCGCCGATCAGGATAAGGTCGAAACTCTCCGGGTCCGGCAGCCTTTTCCTCAGGTCCTGGACGACGGGGGCGTGGCCGAGCGCGGTCAGCTGGGAGGCCATGGCCTCCGCGGCCTGTTTCGTGTTGCCGTAGTGGCTTCGGTAGAGGATGAGGGCTTTCATCTCGCGTCCTCCTTCTTCACGGGCTTTCCCAGACCCGCAACCCCTGGCGGCTGAGATAGATGGGGATGGACCGGAAGGCCGGGTCGGCCGCCTCGACGGCCTTGATCATGGCTCGCTTCTCGTGCGACCGGTCGCCGCAGAGGAGGGTCAGCGAGCCGCCCTCGCCGCCCGCGCCGTTGACCTTCCAGCCGAGCGCGCTATGGGCCTTGGCGATGGCGATGACTTTCTCGGCGTCCGCGCTGACGAGCTTGGGGTGGAGGCGGCGCTGGGCCTCCGTGTTCTCCTTCATGACCCGGCCGAGGGCCTCGAAGTCGCCGGCGAAGAGAGCGTCGCGCGAGCGTGAGGCGGTGCGGCGCAGGGCCTCGAGCTTCGGCGAATCCGGCCCGGCGCACTCGAGCTCGCGGATGACCATCTCGTGGATCTCCGAGGAGCGGTGGGACCGCCCCAGGTAGATGAGGGCGAGCCGGCGCTCGAGCTCCCACCAGACCGTGTTGGGCACGACGACGGGGGAGACCGAGGCGTGGGGATAGTGGAACATCTCGATGTAGTTGATGCCGCCGTAGGCCGAGCAGAGCTGGTCCTGGATGCCGCACTGCTGCTTGAGGATCTCGGTCTCGATGCGCTGGGCCGCGGCGGCGACCTCGTGGGGCGTCAGGCGGCCGGGAGTGAGGCGGTCGAGGGCGCCGATCAGGGCGACGGTGACGGCGGCAGACGTCCCCGTCGAGCCGCCGGCCGGGGCCTCGGAGAAGATCGTCACCTCAAAGGCCAGGTCGCGGGGGACTTTCATGAACTCAATGGCCGCTTCGAGGAGCGGATGGCGGTCCCATGTCTTGCGCTGGGACTTAAGGCCATAGCGCTGGCCGAAGTTCTCGGCGTTGATGACGACGCGGTCCCTGCGGCTGCGGACCGGGAAGACCTCGACCTGGACCTCGGCATAGGGGTAGACGGCGATGTTGAAGATGCGGCCGGTGCCCGCGAACCAGGTGTCGGTCCAGCCGCCGTTGTCGCAGATGCGGATGGGCGCGACGCTGTTGATGACGCGCGGGGGAGCGGGCTTCGCTCGCGACGTGGGCTTGTTGCGGGGCATGGGCGATCGCGGCCTCCGTCCGCCGGAATGACTATACTTGCGCCCGGCGGCGGGTGTCAAGGAAAGAGGGCTCCCTAGCGGATGAACCGCCAGAGGTCGTTAAGCTGTCCCGCAATGAGTCCGCCGTACCCGTTGCCTCCAAAGAGCCAGAACCTGCCCCGGGAGTCTGTCCAGGAGACGGCCCCATGCCGACAGCCTGGGGTGTCTGACAGATCTGCGATGCCCCTTGTTCCATAGACCCCATAAGGGGATTGGAAAAGTGAACTCCTTCCTGAAACCCAGGTCCAAGCGGAGGTCGCAGGGTCGTACATCCAGAGGTCATTGAGCTCCGAATCGTAGCCAGTCGAGTCACGGCCATACCCGCCGAATAGCCAAAGCCTGCCGCCAGCATCACACCAGGGCACAGCCCCCCACCGTCCACCGGGGACATTCGAAACATCCGCGACGCCCATCGTTCCGTAGATTCCCGCCTGACCCCCGATGGAGCTCCCCGAGACCCACGTCCATTCGAGAGCTGCCGGGTCGAATCTCCAGAGGTCATTGAGCTCGCCGCCCCCGAAGAGCCAGAGTGTCCCTTGGGGGTCGAGCCAGCCGACTGCGCCGTGTCTCGCCGGGGGAATGCTCGACGGGTCAGGCACGCCCTTCGTGCCGTAAGACCCTGCCTGGTCTCTCGTGTCGCTGCCGGAGACCCACGTCCAAAGACCGGTGGCGGTCTCATACTTCCAGAGGTCGTTCAGGTTGCCCTCGTACGAGCTCGTGGTCGCATCGTAGCCATATCCCCCGAAGAGCCAGAGGTTTCCGATGGAATCCGCCCAGGGGACCGCCCCACGTCTGGCTCCCGGCCTGCTCGATGGATCGGCGACACCCTTGATTCCATAGGATCCGTGCCAATCGAGCCCATTGTTGCCGGAAACCCAAGTCCATTCGCCGGTCACCGTGTCGAAACGCCACAAGTCATTCAGCTCACCGGCCGTATCGTTGGAGAGAGCATAGCCGTATCCGCCGAAAAGCCAGAAGTTGCCGCTGGCATCAATCCAGGAGACGGCCTGCTCTCTGCTCCCGGGGATGTTCGACGGATCGGGCATTCCCTGGGTGCCGTATGAGCCCGGCCGGTTGGTTATGGTGCTCCCCGAGACCCAGGTCCATTCGCCGGTCGAGGTGTCGTACACCCAGAGTTCGTTATAAGAGCCTTGATGGTGGGGCCAGACGGATGATCCTCCGAACAGCCAGAGTCTGCCCAAACGGTCAGCCGAGGCGGTCGCACTCTCTCTCGAGCCCGGCACATTCGTCGGGCCGGAGACTCCTCGCGTGCCATACATCCCCGCCTGGGACACGTCGTCGCTTCCGGAGATCCAGGCCCATTGGTTGGCGACGGGTTCGAGGATGGTGACGGAAGCGCTTGCCGTCCGGGTGGGATCAGCGACCGAAGTGGCGGTGACCGTTACGGGGGCCGAGCCCGGGACGATTGCCGGAGCCGTGTACAGGCCGTCGCTGCCGACCGTTCCGCACGCCGCACCGTCGCATCCGGCGCCGGACACGCTCCAGGTCACCTCGTGATTGGTCGAGTACTGTACGGAGGCTCTGAGCAGCCGGGACTCGCCGGCATACACGCTGGCGGCATCCGGCGTCATCGTGACCTTGACGGCGGCGTCGACAATCGTTACCGTGGCGCTGGCCGACTTGGAGGGGTCAGCTACGGAGGTGGCCCTGACCGTCACCGTGGCCGGGCTGGGTGCACTCGCAGGGGCCGTGTAGAATCCGGAGTTGCTGAGCGTCCCGCACGCCCCGCCGCCGCATCCGACGCCGGACAGGCTCCAGCTCACGGCGTCGTTCGCCGAATTGTGCACCATGGCGTTGAACTGGACGGACTCGGTGACATAGACGCTGGGAGCATCGGGAGCTATCGTTACGCGGACAGCCGACGAGGGCGGTATGGTCTGACCGACGCCGGAATATCGCCATAGATCACTGAGCCTTTGATCTTGTGCCTCGGCGCTACAACCGCCTCCTCCGAAGAGCCAGAGTCCGCCATTGGGGGCTTTCCAGGATATGGCTTTTGTTCTCCCCCCCGGAACGTTCGAGAAGCTCAGCGTGCCTTTCGTCCCGTAGATGCCTTTCTGATCGACTGTCGAGGTGCCGGCAACCCAGGTCCATTTGAGCGTCGCCGGGTCGAACATCCACAGGTCGTTGAGAAGGCCGGAGTCTGCGGCTGAGCGGCCGTATCCGCCGAAAAGCCAGAGTCGGCCATTGGAACCGAGCCAGGACACGGCCGCCTGCCTCGCCCCGGGGACATTCGAGGACGAGGCAACTCCCTGCGTCCCATAGCTGCCCGGCTCGTCCGGACGATCGCTTCCCGAGATCCAGGTCCATTCGAGTTGCGTCGTATCGAACTTCCAGAGCGCATTCCCGCCGCCGACGAGGAGCCAGAGATTATCTTCGGGATCGATCCAGGAAACCGCGCCACCCGTTCCTCCGGGGACGTTCGACGGCAGGGTCACGCCTTTCGTCCCGTAGCTGCCTTCCTGGTCAGCGATATCGTCACCGGAGACCCATTTCCATTCGAGCGTTCTCGGGTCGAATCGCCATAGGTCGTTGAGGGCTCCGCCAAGTTCGCCGATCGAATCCAGGCCGGCTCCTCCGAAAAGCCAGAGCTTGCCACTGGAATCGACCCAGGTCACGGCGGATTCTCTCGCGCCGGGCGTGCCCTCCGGCGCGGCCACGCCCTTCGTTCCGTAGATCCCCGGCTGATAGAAGATCTTGCTGCCGGCGATCCAGGTCCATTCAACGGTCGCGGGATCGAATCGCCAGAGGTCATTAAGGTCCGACCAATGACCGTCGGCGTCACATCCCCATCCTCCGAAGAGCCAGAGCTTGCCGGAGGCATCGGACCAGGAGGCGGCCGATTGTCTCGCCCCCGGGACGTTTGATGGCGAAGCGATGCCCTTCGTCCCATAGACGCCCGGCGCGCCTGGGCCGTCGTCGCCCGAGATCCAGGTCCATTCATTGGTCGTGGGATCGTATTTCCATAAGTCGTTCTGCTGTCCCCAATAATGCTCGGGCGCACCGTAGGCATATCCTCCGAACAGCCAGAAGTTGCCTTTGGAATCGACCCAGGAGACGGCCGATTCCCTCGCTCCGGGGATATTCTGAGGGTCCGCCTTGCCTTTTATCCCGTAGATACCACCCTGGTTTCCCGCATTGCTGCCGGACATCCATGTCCATCCGGCCTCTGTCGTCGGAGGAGTCGCGGAGCTGTCGGCGCCTCCGCAGGCGATGCATAGTGTGATGAACGAAAAAGCTAAGACCCCCAGGACTGCTGCCACAGGCTGCTTGTTCATTCGCCCCCGCTCTTCCCGGGCCCTATTAAAACTCTCCGCGGCGCGGCATGTCAAGCCCGAGCGAAAGGGTCACCCGTGGTGAGCCGTGCCGGAATCAGAAAGGACGGCCGGATGGGAGGGGAGGAATGGCGGGAAGGTGCGGGAATCGAACCCACCCGGGACGTCGATAGCCCCATGCCGGATTTGACCCCAGGGAGCCTTATGGCGAAGCTATTAATGCGGAACGGACTATGAACCGCTCTTCTCCGCAATATGGCCGAATTGTGGGTTAGCTATTAGACGTTGGGACTCTGAGTTCCTAACTGAAGCCTGACAGGTCTTTTTCCGAGAGCGCGACAATAATCAATGTCCCCGCCGATTAACGCCCGGTCATTTTCTCCAGCTTCTCGGGGTACCGCGCCCCTTGCACCGTGATCTTCGAGGCCGTGCTTTCGATCTCGCGAAGATCGTCAGGCGTGAGCTTAACGGCGACCGCCCCGATGTTTTCGTCCAAGCGCTCCAGCTTCCGGGTGCCCGGGATCGGCACGATCCACGGCTTTTTGGCGAGCAGCCAGGCGAGCGCAATCTGAGCAGGGGTCGCCCTCTTGTGTTTTCCCATCCTGCCAAGCAGGCCGACCAAGGCCTGATTCGCTTTCCGGGCCTCTGGCGTAAACCGGGGGAGGGTGTTGCGGAAGTCAGAACTGTCGAAGGTCGTGTTCTCGTTGATCTTCCCCGTGAGGAAGCCCCTTCCCAGCGGGCTGAAGGGAACCAAGCCGATACCCAACTCCTCCAGGATCGGCAATATTTCTACTTCGGGTTCCCTCCACCATAGCGAATATTCGCTCTGGAGTGCAGCGACCGGCTGGACTGCATGTGCCCGGCGGATCGTTTGCGCGCCCGCTTCAGATAGGCCGAAGTGCTTGACCTTGCCTTGCTGGATCAGATCCTTGACCGCTCCCGCCACCTCTTCAATCGGCACTTCAGTGTCAACGCGGTGTTGATAGAACAGATCAATGGCTTCTGTCTTGAGCCGCTTGAGTGAGTCCTCGGCGACCTTCTTGATGTGTTCTGGTCGACTGTCCACGCCCACCTGCTCCCCCTTGGGGCCAAATTTGAATCCGAATTTGGTGGCGATCACGACTTGATCTCGGAAAGGGGCAAGCGCTTCTCCCACGAGCTCTTCGTTTGTGAACGGGCCGTAGGCTTCGGCCGTATCGAAGAATGTCACGCCACGTTGAACCGCGGTCCGGATAAGAGAGATCATCTCGTGCTTGTCCGCAGCGGGGCCGTAAGAGAAGCTCATTCCCATACAGCCGAGCCCGAGAGCCGAAACTTCAAGACCGCTTTTCCCCAATTTACGCTTTAGCATGGACTATCCCCCATAGTGTCGATTGTATTTTGCCGGTTGGTTCGATCTTCTCATTTCGTGATCCTGATTCTTCGCAACCACTCAGAGACCGTGTCTTGCGCGGTTCTTACGTCCCTTCCCCAAATCGCCACACCGTCCAGCAAGATCGATTTTGCGCAGAGCTTTGAGATATCCGCAACGCTTCGTCCCAACCCGGTTCCGCCGTGAGTGCAAAACGGCACGATGGTTTTCCCCGTGAAATCGTATTCCAACAAAAAGGTCTTGACTGGAGCGGGAATCGTGTACCACCAAATAGGGTAGCCTATAAAGACCGAACGATATAAGTTGATATTCTCGACTTTGGTTTTCAGGGCAGGCTTATCACCGGAGTCAAGTTCTTGCCTTGCTTGTTTTACAACCGCGTCATAATCATTGGGGTAGGGATTTACGGTCTGAATCTCAAAAATATCGCTGCTCACGCTCTTATGTATTTGATTGGCGACCTCACGAGTGTTGCCACTGTGGGAAAAATAGGCCACCAGGATTCTTTCCGTTCCTGAGGGCGGCGCAGCGGCAAAACTCATATGAGCCCTAACACCTATGCGACCCTAACGCGACCAATGTACCACCTCAAGAACGACATTTTCAACCATTCTTTCCTCTGGCATCAGAGTCGGATCGCCCAGTGAGTTGTGGGAGCAGGTGAGGAGCGGGTCATGGCAGGTCCTTTTGGATGGCTTTCGCTCTCCTCT